>Ga0247814_10000415_pt1 | contig 34652 bp, 38 predicted proteins | sample UWRJL179409R1_FD_179947 | JGI IMG/M metagenome (GOLD analysis project Ga0247814, IMG submission 179947) | Plant litter microbial communities from Arlington Agricultural Research Station in Wisconsin, United States - UWRJ-L179-409R-1 | ecosystem: Environmental > Terrestrial > Plant litter >... | reverse complement strand
AAACATCGTTGGCGTCGATAGTCACCATCACGCCAATGAAGTTCTCATAAAAAATCCGCGGCGTAAGATCGGCTCCAGACAAACAAACAACCTTCTGGAGCACACGATCATGAAACGCCAAACCATCCTCAGCATCGCTTTCTCGGTTTTCGCAGTTAACGCATTTGCCGCCACCCCGGCTCACACCCTGATCGCCGAAGGCGGTTCGGACAAGCTGATTGAAAGTCGTCTGGCTGAAGGGGGTTCGGATCGTCTGCTCGAACGCCGTGTTGCCGAAGGTGGCTCGGATCGTCTGATCGAACGCCGCGTTGCCGAAGGTGGCTCGGATCGTCTGATCGAGCGCCGCGTCGCTGAAGGTGGCTCGGATCGTCTGATCGAGCGCCGCGTCGCCGAAGGTGGTTCCGATCGCCTGATCGAACGCCGTGTTGCCGAAGGTGGCTCGGATCGTCTGATCGAACGCCGCGTTGCCGAAGGTGGCTCGGATCGTCTGATCGAACGCCGCGTCGCTGAAGGTGGTTCCGATCGCCTGATCGAGCGCCGCGTCGCATGATTGAATAGTTGTACCGCACGCCCACAAAAAAGCCCGGCCTGATCAGCCGGGCTTTTTTGCATTCAACCGGGGCTTATTGCACGGTCTTGAGCTTGACCACGTCACCGGAAATCTTGGTGGTGTAACCGGTCAGAACCCAGGCCCAGAACCAGTTTTCCTGAACTTGGGTGTTGATCATGGCGTCGCCGCCCTTGGCTTTGATCGCGGCGGTCTGGGCGCGGACGAAGCGGTTGTTCTGCTGGATCGGGATCACGCCGAACAGCAGCAGGCCGGTGGCGGTGGCTTCACTGTGACCAACCACGGTGTATTGGCTGCTGTCGTACTGCTGGGTGTTCATCGGGGTGCCGGTGCAACCTGCCAGAACCGCACCGAACAAGGCGGCGGCGACTACTTTGCTGAAGTATTTCACGGTATAACTCCATAGGAAAACGCCCGGGATCCGTCTCTCGGGCGGCGCATACCTTACCGAAAATAATGGCTCATTGGTATCAACCTCGACAAGTTTCATCCAGCACTTTGCTGGCAGCCCATCGACCATGTCGCATACCATGGCGTCACGCCAATCAAGACCGACATCGCCCATGCTCAAAGCCAGTCTGCGCAGCCACCTCACCCTCTGGTTTACCGGTTTGTCCCTGCTGACGCTGTTGAGCGTGGGCTTCTATGTCGGCCATATCGCCACCGAACAAATGAAACAGGCCAGTGGCAATGCCTTGCTCAACACCGCCCGTTCGGCCGCCTCGTTATTGGGCGAGCAACTGCGCGAGCGGCAACTGGAGGTTTATCTGCTCAGCCGCGCACCGCACCTGGAGCGCGGCGATCTGGATAACCCGGCGATTCTGAGATCGATGCAATTGCGCACTCAGGCCCGAGCCGAATATGCGTGGATGGGCGTCACCGATGCTGAAGGTAACGTGCATCAAGCGGTCAACAATTTGCTGGTCGGGCAATCGGTGCAACAGCGCCCGTGGTTCCAGGCCGGCTTGCGCGGCGAATACACCGGTGATCCCCATGAAGCCGTGCTGCTGGCCAAGTTACTGCCGGGCATGCCGAATGGCGAACCGCTGCGCTTCATCGATTTCGCTGCGCCGATTCACAATGCCGAAGGCCAGGTCATCGGCGTACTCGGTGCTCATGCGCACTGGAGCTGGGTGACACGAATTGTCGAATCGGCGGCGTTTTCCCATAAGAACTCTGCACCGGACATCGAAGCGTTGATCGTCGATCACGACGGCAAGGTGTTGTACCCCGAAGCATTGATGGGCCAGCAACTGGCGGTGAATAATTCGCCTGCGCCGGGCTGGTCGGTGGGCGATGGCTACCTGACCAGCATGGTCACCGTGCCGACGCCATCGAGTACCGCACTGTCGTGGTCGATTGCCGTGCGCCAACCTTTGGAAACCGCGCTGCAACCGGCACGCCTGCTGCTGTATAAATTGCTGATTCTGGGTGTCGTCGCGGCGGTGCTTTTCGGTCTGGTCGCGTATTACCTGGCGCTGTACTTGAGCCGTCCGATCGAACAGCTCGCGCGTTCGGCCAAACAGGTTCAGCGCAACGAACCCGGTGCGCGTTTTCCCCTCGAGCATCCGGTGCAGGAAATTGCCCAGCTCAGCCAGTCACTGGATGCGATGACGCAATCGCTGCTCGGCAAGGAGCGCGAACTGCAGGAGGCCAACGCCTCGCTGGAAGCCACCGTCGCCCAACGCACCGCCGCCCTCACCCAGGCCAACGCCGAACTGCTCAGCCTGGCCGTTCACGATGGCTTGACCGGCGTTTACAACCGTCGGCGCTTCGACGAAAAACTCACCGAGTACACGTTGCTGTCACGGCGCACCGGGCGCCCGTTTGCGTTGTTGCTGATCGACGCCGACCACTTCAAACGGATCAACGACACCCACGGCCATGCCGTCGGTGATGACGTGCTCAAGCAGTTGGCGCAGTTGATCCAGAGCAGCCTGCGCACCACCGATTTCGTCGCCCGCTACGGCGGCGAAGAGTTCGCCGTGCTGCTCCCGGAAATCGCCCAACCCGACACCCCCGAGGTCGTTGCGGAAAAGATTCGCGTGGCCATCGCCGAGGCGCACTTCCCGGTCGTAGAGCATGTGACCGTGAGCATCGGCGTCGGCCTGGCCGATCCGGCGGACAACAGCCACAGCGCACTGATCAAGCGCGCCGACCAGCAGTTGTATCAGGCAAAAGCGGCAGGCCGAAATCAGGTAGCGTGATCAGCTCTTCTTCACTTCGCAAATGCCGTTGGCTCTGTTCTTGCCGGTGTACGAGACCCCGGCCGAGCCATCGGGGTTGATGCTCAAGGAAATGGTCACGCCCGCGCCCTTGGCTTCGAAGTAGTTGTCGTTGAATGTCTTCAGCTTGCCTTCCTTGCCATTGATGTAGATCGGCCCGCCCTCATCGGCGTGGACTTCGATCTTGCCCGGGCACGTGGCGTTGAACATCGGAATTGCGGCCTGAGCCAATCCGCTGGTGAGTAACAGCGGCGCGGCCAACATCAAAAATTTCATCGTGTTGCTCCCAGGTAACGGCGGTGTGCCTGCCGGTTAGAAATAGCGCAAATGATGCCGTCAGACCAGTACGCGCCGCGCCCACCGCTTTCAAGGTTGAGGAATATCGGCCGGGGCATGGCCATCGGCATCGAAACTCTGCAGATACGCCAGCAGATTATCGACCTTCTCCTCATCGCTCAGCCCCCAGAAAATCATCCGTGTGCCGGGCACCACACCTTTCGGATCTTTCAGATACGCGATCAGCGTTTCGCGGTTCCAGGTCAGTCCCGAGTTTTTCATCGCATCGGAATACACATAGTTCGCCGAGGTGCCGGCGGGTCGGCCGATGATGGCATTGAGTTGCGGGCCGAAACCCGGTCGCGCCGACTCGCCGACCTGATGGCAGCCACCGCACAGACGCGGGAAGATTTTCGCCCCGGCTAACGGGTCGCCCGCTGCGTGGCTGAGCGGGCTGAACAGCGCGGCGGTTAACAGGGCGAGGGACAGGCGTGCGGTGTTGTTCATCGAGGGTTCCGGATCGGCGTGAATCGGGCGGCGCAAGGGTAGCATTTGTTTTTACAGGTGAGCGCCGATGATCTGCCTGACCTTGGTCAAGGCCCGGCGCAGAACCGCCATGTCCACCGAGCCCAGCGCCAGACGAATCGCATGGGGCACATGCGCCGATACGGAAAACGGCTCGGCGGTGGTGACGGAAATCTGCTCGTGCATCAACGCCACCACGATCTGATCGGCGCGCACATCTTCTGGCAATGGCAACCACAGAAAATACGAAACCGGATGGCCGATGTACGGCAATCCCTTCAGCACCTTGGCCGCCAGTGCTTGCCGTGCCTTTGCATCGTTGCGTTTCTGCTCTTCCAGCACGCTGACCGTGCCGTCATCGAGCCAGCCACAGGCAATGGCCGTCATCACGCCGGGGGTGTTCCAGGTCGTGGCGCGGATGATGCGTTCCAGCGCCGGCACCGAAGGTTCAGGCGCGGCGATGAAGCCGACGCGCAAACCGGTGGCGATGTTCTTCGAAAGGCCGGACACGTACACGGTGCGCTCCGGCGCCAATTGCACCAACGGCGGCGGTGGATTTTCTACGAGAAACGCGTAGGCCGCGTCTTCGATGATGGTCAGATCATGCTGTCGGGCAATCGCCACCAACTGTTCGCGCGCCGCCAACGGCATCACCCAACCCAACGGATTGTGCAGGGTCGGCATGCTGTACACGGCGCGCACCGAGCGGCTGCGGCAGAGCTTTTCCAGCGCCTGCAGATCCGGCCCGTGCGCGCCGACCGGGATCGCCACGACCTCCAGATGCAGCGCCTCAGCCAGCACTTTGAAACCGGAATAGGTCAGCGCATCGGCAGCAATCACATCACCGGGTTTGAGCAACGCCATCAACGTCACCGCCAACCCTTGCTGGGCGCCGTTGACGATCAGCACTTGCGCGGTATCGACCTGCACGCCGCGCGCGAGCAGATGCCGCGCCACCGAAGCACGCTCATGGGCGCGACCGGCGTGGGGCTGATATCGCAGCAGCGCTTCCAGGTCCCCGGACAACGCCAGTTGCCGCAACGCTGTGCGCAATAACTCTGCCTGACCGGGCAACGACGGGTAGTTGAAGTTGAGGTCGATCATGCCCACCGCGACGTCTTTCTGATCGATGCCCTGCCCCGGCGACAACACGGTTTCGCGCACGAAGGTGCCGCGCCCGGTTTCGCCGCTGACCAGCCCCATCGCTTCCAGCTCGGCATAGACCCGCGACGCAGTGACCAGCGCCAGCCCCTCCTGCGCCGCCAATTGCCGGTGGGTCGGCAAGCGCGTGCCCGGCGCCAGACGCCCGCAGCGAATGTCTGCCGCGTAGGCATCCACGATGGTCTTGTAGCGCGAACGCGGCATGCTTGATGTATCCATGACAATTTTTTGATCGTGCTGATTCTCGACCCTAGGATGATCGCAACGCAACCCCAATGCCGAGCGCGATCAGACATGGAACGAACCTCGAAAATGAACATTCCAGACCTGGAAAAAACCAGTGGCTGGATCAACGGTTTTATCGGCGTGGTGATTTTCAGCGGCTCGCTGCCGGCCACGCGCCTGGCGGTGCTGGAGTTCGACCCGGTGTTTCTCACAGTGCTGCGCGCGGCCATCGCCGGTGCGCTGGCCGTGGCCTTGCTGTGGCTGTTTCGCGAACGGCGCCCGGCGCGCAATCAGTGGTTGTCGTTGCTGATCGTGGCGCTCGGTGTGGTGCTCGGCTTTCCGCTGCTGACGGCATTGGCCCTGCAACACGTGACGTCGGCGCATTCGATTGTGTTTGTCGGATTATTGCCCTTGGCCACGGCGATTTTCGGCGTGCTGCGTGGCGGCGAGCGTCCACGGCCGGTGTTCTGGATATTTTCCGTGCTGGGCAGCGCGCTGGTGGTGGGCTACGCGGTCTCTCAGGGGCTGACCGCCTCGCCCACCGGCGACTTGCTGATGCTGGCGGCGATTCTCGCTTGCGGCCTCGGCTATGCCGAAGGCGCGAAGCTGTCGCGCAGCCTCGGCGGCTGGCAGGTGATTTGCTGGGCGCTGGTGTTGGCGTTGCCGCTGATGGCGCTGTCGAGTGTGTGGCTGGCGCCCGCCTCGTTCGGCCAGATCAGCCTGTCGGCGTGGCTGTGTCTGGCGTATGTGTCGTTGTTCAGCATGCTGATCGGGTTTGTGTTCTGGTATCGCGGTCTGGCCCAGGGCGGGATCGCCGCGGTCGGTCAGTTGCAGTTGCTACAACCGTTTTTCGGTCTGGCATTGGCGGCGACCTTGCTGCACGAACAGGTCAGCCTCGGCATGCTCGCGGTGACCTTGGGTGTGATCGTGTGCGTGGCCGGGGCGAAGAAATTCGCCAAGTAGTCCTCAGGAACCGGCCTTCCATTCCCGTGGACTGAGGCCGGTCTTGCGCCGAAACGCCCGGGCCAGCGCCGACGGACTTTCGTAGCCGACTTCCTCGGCAATCAGCGCAATCGGCTTGCCTTCGCGCAAACGCTTCTGCGCCAGACTGACCCGCCAGCTCAGCAGATAATCAGCGGGCGTCTGCCCGACCACGCGGCGAAACTGCTCGGCAAAACTGGCGCGGGACATGTTCGCCAGCGTCGCCAGTTCGGCCACGCTCCACGGCGTTTGCGGTTGCTCATGCATCGAATTCAAGGCCCGCGATAAACGTGCGTCCGCCAGCCCGGCGATCATCCCCGGTTGTTGCTCACGGCTGCTGATCAGATGACGCAACAGTAAAATCACCAACAGTTCGAACAGCCGATCCATCACTGCCATCCGCCCGCAATGCCCTTCGAAAGCCTCCCTGAACAGCCATTCGACGGTGCTCGCCAACTCGGGGATTTCAGTCAGTTTCAGCACCAGATAATCCGGCAACGCGGCGGCCAGGGCATTGCCGGAACCACCGTCAAAGGTCAGCGTCGCGCACACCACCTGGCTGTGCATGGCTTCGTCGGCAAACATCCGATGGGCAAACGGTCGGGGAAAGAAAATCAGCGAAGGTTCGGTCAGACGGATCTCACGTTCGTTGCCCGGCTTGACCAGCAGTTCACCCGCTTGCAACAGATGCACATGGCCGGCGGGTTCGCCCTCGTGCACGGCGACACCACAGAACGTGCCGCTGTGAAAGGTTCCGGCGTTCACGCCAAAATGGCTGAGCAAGGTGGATAAACGATCCATGGCTGACTCCCGTCGACATATCTGGACGATCTGTCGCATATCCTCGACGATTTGCCGCCAAAGCGCTACTCGCGATGCCTACCATTCACTCCATCGCCGGCGCACTTCGCACCGGACTTTCGGAGCATCACCATGAGCCGCATCAACACCATCAGCCTCGACACCACCACCGACGCCACCCGCACTGTGCTGGAAGGCGTGAAAAAGAAAATCGGCTTCCTGCCGAATCTGTTCGCGACACTGGCTACATCGCCGGTTGCCCTCGACACCTATGTGCAAGCCTCGGCGATCCTCGGCAAGACCTCGCTGAGCGCCCAGCAAAAAGAAGCGGTGTACCTCGCCACATCTCAGGTCAACGGTTGCGACTACTGCCTGGCGGCGCACACCTTGTTTGCCGGCAAGTCGGGGCTGTCGGCGCAGGACATCGTCGCGGCGCGTCAGGGCGAACTCAATGCGTACGCCGCCCTCGCCCGCCAACTGACCGAGAGCCGTGGTCACCTGAGCGACACGCAGATCGCTGCCGCCCGCGCCGCCGGTATCGATGACGTGAAAATCATCGAAGTGATTGCCTTGGTGGCGGTTCAGACCCTGACCAATTATCTGAACAACACCGCGCTGACGGACATTGATTTCCCGGCCATCGACGCTTGATAAACGCCTGTATCTAAACGGTGGCGAGGGAGCGTGCTCTCTCGCCACAAATCGTTTGGCCGTGCCATGATGTTCACAGGCTCGAATCGTCTGCGTTGCCAACAAAGGTCTGGTGCTCTGAAACCAAACACCACGCGCTCGGGTCTTTTTTCACAGGCTGACGTCAGGAAAGACCCGACCCCCTATGACAAACTGGTTGCAAGACGACGGCGAGATGGCCGAACAGATCCGCAGGCACGACTGGGCGAGCACGCCCCTCGGCCCGTTGGAACACTGGCCGGATGTACTCAAGACCACCGTCTCGCTCTGTCTCGCTTCGCATTTTCCTCAGGCGATTGTCTGGGGCCCTGAACTGATCACTCTCTTCAACGACGCGTTCAGGCCGATCCTCGGCAACAAACCGCAGGCGCTCGGGCGTCCTTTCAGTACAGTCTGGCAAGAAGCCTGGCGCGAGATCAGCCCGATTGCCGAGGCTGCGTTCGCCGGCAAAGCCACCTATATCGAAAACTTTCCTCTGGTGGTGGACCGCGGCGCAGGCCCGGAACAGGCATATTTCACGTTTTGCTAAAGCCCGATTCGCGACTCCCAAGGCCACATCGTCGGCCTGCTCGACACTGTGACCGAAACCACTCAAACCGTTTTTCTCAACCAGCGCCTCGCTGTGCTGGAGGCGATCGGCAACGCGGTGACCAACGCCAGCGACGCCGAGGCGATTCTCGCCGCGAGCACGCGCCTGATGGTCGAGCACCTTAACCTGTCCAATTGCGCCTATGCCGACATGGATGCCGACGAGGACGGCTTCACCATTCGCGGCGACTTTGCCGCGGCGGGCTCGCCAAGCATCGTCGGGCACTACAGCTTGCGCGACTTCGGCGAGAAAGCCGTGACCCTGCTGCACGCCGGCCAGCCGTTGATCATCCACGACAACAGCACCGAACTGCCGCCTGAGGAATCGGCGACATTCCAGGCCATCGGCCTCACCGCGACCATTTGCATGCCACTGATCAAGCAAGGCCGGTTGACCGCGCTCATGGCCATTCACGACAAGCAACCACGCGCCTGGTCGCGGTTCGAACAAGCGCTGTTGAGTGAAGTGACCGAACGCTGCTGGGCGCACATCGAGCGCGTGCGCGCCGACGCCGAAGTGCGTCAGGGCCTGCTGGCGCTGGAGGAACTCAATGCCACGCTGGAGCAGCGGGTCGAGGAGCGCAGCGTGCGCCTGGCCCATGCCGAATCGGCGTTGCGCCAGTCGCAGAAACTCGAAGCCATCGGCCAGCTCACCGGTGGCGTGGCCCATGACTTCAACAACCTGCTGACGATCATTCGTTCCTCGGTGGACTTCCTGCGGCTGCCGAACCTCTCCGACGAGCGCCGCCAGCGCTACATGCGCGCAGTGTCCGATACGGTCGAACGCGCGGCGAAACTGACCAGCCAACTGCTCGCCTTCGCCCGTCGTCAGCCGTTGAACCCGGAAGTCGTCGATGCCGGTGAGCGGCTGGCGAACATTGGCGAAATGCACGAATCAGTGACTGGCGCGCAGATTCATATCAGCGTCGAGCGTCCGGATCAGCCGTGCTACATCCGCGCCGACCTGAGCCAGTTCGAGACCGCGCTGATCAACATTGCCCTCAACGCCCGCGATGCCATGGACGGTCAGGGTCTGCTGAAGCTGCGACTGGAAGGCGGCAAACCGTTGCCGGCGATTCGTGCGCATGCCGGTTCGCGCAGTCCGTTCGTGGCAATTACCCTGACCGACAACGGCAGCGGCATCGACGCAAAAACCCTCGAGCATATTTTCGAACCGTTCTTCACTACCAAGGATGTCGGCAAAGGCACCGGCCTTGGGTTGTCGCAGGTGTTCGGCTTCGCCAAGCAGTCGGGCGGTAACGTCGATGTATCCAGCGTGGTTGGCGAGGGCACGGTGTTTACGCTCTACCTGCCGCAAGTCAGCGCCAGCATGGTCGCAGCGCCGGAAGACATCGAAATCAAGGAGACGCCAACGGCGGATATCCGCCGTCGGGTGCTGGTGGTCGAGGACAATCTCGATGTCGGCCGTTTCGCCCAGCAGATCCTTGAGGATCTGGGTTACGAAACCACTTGGGCGACCAACGCCGAAGAAACGTTGCAACTGGTGGGCGCCGATGCCATGGCGTTCGATGCGGTGTTTTCCGACGTGGTGATGCCGGGGATCAGCGGCGTCGCGCTGGCCAAAGAGCTGCGCCAGCGACGCCCGGACCTGCCGGTGGTGCTGACCTCGGGCTACAGCGAAGAACTGGCGCGCAGCGGTTACGAAGGTTACGACTTTCTGCCCAAGCCCTACTCCGCCGATCAGGTCTCGCGCATCCTCGGCAAGACCTGGCTCAAGGGCTGATCGGAGCCCGACTCAGTCGTGATCGACACCGGCGCGCTTGAGCAACTTCTTGCAGCGCTCCGACAGATGAAACACCTGCACATGCTTGCCGGCCTTGGCGTAGCGTTCACGCAGGGTTTTCAACGCGGCGATCGCCGAGTAATCGACGAAGCTCAAGTGGCGACAGTCCAGCGTGACCTTTTGCGGGTCGTTGGCCGGGTCGAACTGGTTGAGAAACGGCGTGGTCGAGGCGAAGAACAGCGTGCCGTGCAGGCGATAGAGTTTGCTGCCGTCGCTCTCCAGATGCTCATCGGCGTACAACTCGCGGGCTTGCTGCCAGGCGAAGTTGAGCGCAGCGATGATGATCCCGCACAGCACCGCCGTGGCCAGGTCGGTAAACACGGTGATCGTGGTCACGGCGATGATCACCAGCACATCGTTGAGCGGAACCTTGTTCGCCACCCGCAGCGACGCCCAGGCGAAGGTCTGCTGCGACACGACGAACATCACGCCGACCAATGCGGCCAGCGGAATGCGCTCGATCAGCGGTGACAGAAACAAAATGAACAACAGAATCAGCACGCCCGCGACCACCCCGGACAAACGCCCGCGTCCGCCGGAGCTGAGGTTGATCACGGTCTGGCCGATCATCGCGCAACCGCCCATGCCGCCGAACGCGCCGGACACCACGTTCGCCGCACCGAGCGCCACGCATTCGCGATCCGGGTAGCCACGGGTTTCGGTGATTTCATCGGTGAGGTTCAGGGTCAGCAAGGTTTCCAGCAGACCGACCAGCGCCATCAGAATCGCGTACGGGGCGATGATGCGCAGGGTGTCCAGGTTCCACGGAATGTCCGGCAGCGCGAACGTCGGCAGGCCGCCGGCAATGTGCGCCATGTCGCCGAGGGTGCGGGTCGGCAGGCCGAACAGATAAACCAGCAAACCGACGCCAAGGATCGCCACCAGTGCCGGCGGCACCGCTTTGGTCAGGCGCGGCAGGATGTAGACGATGGCCATGGTCAGCGCCACCAGACCGGTCATCAGGTACAACGGCGTGCCGCTGAGCCAGTCCTCACCGCTCTTGAAATGCTCCAGTTGCGCCAGCGCAATGATGATCGCCAGGCCATTGACGAAGCCGAGCATCACCGGGTGCGGCACCATGCGCACCAGTTTGCCCAGGCGCAGTAGCCCGAACGCCATCATGATCAGACCGCCGAGCAGTACCGTCGCCAGCAGATACTGCACGCCCTGTTGCACCACCAGCGCGACAATGACCACGGCCATCGAACCTGCGGCACCGGAGACCATCCCCGGCCGGCCGCCGAACAATGCGGTCAGTGTGCAAATGATGAAAGCGCCGTACAGGCCCATCAGCGGATTGAGGTGCGCCACCAGCGCGAACGCAATGCATTCGGGCAACAGGGCAAACGAGGTGGTGAGTCCGGCCAGGACATCGGCGCGCAGACGTTTCGGTTTCATGGCTTACCTGACTGAGCGGCCGACGAGTTCGGCCGCAGGTGTTCGGGGAAAAGAGGGTTGCGGATGTTACGGAATTGTTCAGGATCGGGCCAGTGAACGCTGACACTTGTCGGCTCGGGCTTTATGCTGGCGCGCTCCTCTGGTCATTGAGTTCGACATGTCTGCATTTCTGACGTCCCGCGAGGTGTGCCAGCGTTTGCGTGAAGCGGCACTCGGAGTGCTCGCGTTCAAAGTCTGCGAAGCACCCGTCGAGACCGCAATGGTCACAGTCGATATCGACGGCTGGCGCCTGCTGCTGGATTTTGCCGGGGGGCGATTACATCACTGTGAATATGCCCGCAGCGGCGCTGGACAAGAAGGCTCGCTAGAACACTGGCAGCGTTTTGGCACCGACCCGGTAAGTTTGCTCAGTACCTGGGAACTGGCGCAGATCGAGCACTTGCTCAACGTGCAAGCGAACGAGGTTGCTCAATGATGGCACTCTGCCCATAATTCGCGCCCTCCTCTATTCCCACGCAAGGAACTGCCGTGAAGAAGTCGCTGTTGTTGATCCCGATGCTGGCCCTGCTACTGCAAGGCTGTGGCATGACCATGACCCGCTACGAGCCAAGCTTTGAGAACGTCCAGAAGCTCAAGCAAACCCCGCCGCTGCACGCGATCAGCAATCCTCAGGTCACCGCCGAATCCGGTGAAGGTTCGCTGGTGGTCCGCGCCAACCCGGTGCGCTCGCCGTCCGGCAGCATCCCGGCGCACATTCAGGACGCGATCACCGAAGAACTGAGAAAGGCCGGTCTGCTCGATCCACAGGCGCAGCGTCAGTTGAAAGTACTGGTGGTGAAGAACGAACTGTCCGCCGGCATGGGCACCGGCGACGGCAAACTGGCCGCTCGCTTTACACTGCTCAACGGCAACGATGTGGTGTACGACGCCACCAAAGATGTCAGCAGCCAGTGGAGCAGCAGCTTCTTCGGTTTCATTGCGATCCCGAACGCGGTCAACGCTTACAACCCGATGGTGCGCGATTTGCTGAAGGAACTGTACAGCGATCCACAGTTCATTCAGGCCCTGAAATAAGGGCAAAAAAAAGAGCCGCGATTGCGGCTCTTTTTTCGCTTCAAACCCGTGGAATACCGGTTTCGAGTGCCGAGTACTTCAGGTTTTTGTTATCAACCATTTGCTTGAGCAACGCGTTGACCTGACGGGTAAAGGTGTCATTTACCGCGTCTTTAGTCGTGTTGGCCATCAGCGGGATAAACCAGATGCCGATCCAGGTACCGACCGCATCGTGGTTGCTCGCAGTGGTCAGGGCCTGACCTTGGTCATCCATGCCTTCGAGGCTCAAGGTGTACTGATCAGTGCCGTACGCCGGGATCACCATCATGCTGAAGCCGCTGATGAAGGCCAGCACCATGGAACCTGCATTCGGCGGATGGTTGTACATTTTCAGACGCAGGCTGTAGTCGCCCGGCTGCTTCTGGAACTCGTCCAGCGTGACACGGCCGAACAGACCCGAATCGGTAAGGATTTTTTGCAGCTGCGGTTTCAGTTGATCACGTGCCTGCGGCACTTCCACGGCAGAACCACTTTTCGGCTCGCCCTGATAGAAATCGAAATCGACGTAGACGTTTGGCTTGTTGGTGTAGCTGGCCATCGACGGCATGGTCACCGGCGCCACTTCGTCTTTGGTGAAACTGGCACAGCCGCCCAGCGCAAGTACCAGCCCCAGCGCCAGAATTTTCCCGAATTGCATGATGTCCGTCCCTATGTGTACACGACCAAATGATGGCATTGAGCCTTCATTGCGAAGGCCGGGCGGATTCTAGAGAGAGCGGCCTTCCAGCGAAAGCCTGAAATGGCGAAATCGGCAAAAAAATTGCTCAGCCCTGCCGCAAGTCGAGCATGTAGGTGTAGTAACCACTGTCGCGTACGTAGCCGAGGGATTCGTACAAGCCTTGCGCCGTGAAATTGTCGGTGGCGGTTTCCAGCACCAGTCCTTTGGCGCCGGTTGCCAAGGCAAAATCCAGCGCCGTGTTCATCAGCAGTCGGCCAACCCCGCGTCCACGGGCGGCAGGTGCAGTGAACAGGTCGCTGAGCAGCCAGGTGCGGTGGGCATCGATTGACGAGAATGTCGGATACAGCTGCACGAAACCCAGCGCTTCACCGTTTTCATCCTGAATGAGAAAAATCGCTGACTCGCCGCCGGCCATGCGCTCGGCGATGAAGGCTCGCGATTGCTCAAGGTTCGACGGCTGCAGGTAAAAGCTTCGATAGGCATCGAACAACTGCGCCACCGCATCCAGGTGTGTCGCGTCGGCCCGCAAAGCATGAAGGGACATGGCCTCGCTCCGTTTCCAGTCAATGATCGAATCATCATAGCGCTGTCTGTCGAGTGTACTGGCCTCATCGCTATATAGTTTTGTATATTGCGAATCCGAAATCGCCAGAACCTTTTCATGCCGTCCAGCCAATCCGTGTGTCCATGAGTGCCATCCGCGTCCGCAACGAGCAGTTGATCCTCGCCGCCGCCAGCGAAGAGTTTGCCGCCAACGGCTTCGACGCCACCCAGACCCGCGATATCGCGGCGCGTGCCGGGGTGCCCAAGGCCAATCTGTATTATTACTTCCAGACCAAGGAAAACCTCTACAGCAAAGTGCTGCTGGGTTTTGTCGAACCGCTGCTGGAAGCCTCGGCGGCGCTGCGTGAAAGCGATGATCCGCTGACGGGGCTGCGCGCCTACGTCGCCGCGCGGATTGGTATAGCCCGCGAACATCCGGCGATTGCCAAGGTGTTCAGTGGCGAGTTGCTTCTGGGCGGTCGACAGTTGCCCGACGAGTGCCGCGATCTGTTGCGGACCGAAGCGCGACGCAACGTTGAATGCCTGCGCAGCTGGATCGAACGCGGTTTGCTCGCGCCGGTGGATCCTGAGCATTTGATGCTGTTCATCTGGTCGGCGACGCGCACGTACACCAATATTGGCTGGCAAATGGGCCGGATCACGGGGCGCGAAGTGCCGCAGGATGAGGATTATCAAATGGCGGCGCAGACGATTACGCGTATGGTGCTTGAGGGCGTGGTCGTAGCGCCGCGAGTCGGCGAGATTCGTGGGGTTTTGTTTGCGACTTGAAGGGCTGTGGTTTCACAACCCCTCGGACGTCAGCAGGATTGATGCGGGTCAGGGCATGAAATCCAGAGGCATATAGCCTTCCCCGCCTTTACTTGCATACCAGGCTTGCAGGACGTCGGGCATACGCCCTTTCCATTGCGCAACATTGGTGTAGTAACGCGCAAGGGTTTTACCCCCGGACTGGGGTACCAACACTACGATCCAGATCCGCTCATTCGGTGCACGCATGACAATCGCCGCATTGCTCGACGGCAATCCTCGAACCCAATAGTTGCTGACCTCACTGTCCGGAACCTCTTCAGAGGACTCACCGTTCATCTTCAAGCCGCAGTTTTGCAGTAGCCTCTGATAGTCGTCCTTGAGGAGCGTGTGCAACATTGCGTTTTCCCGCTGGGTTTGTGCCACACCCAGCGTGAGCAAATCATAGTCGACCAAGACTGCCTGCTTCGATGGCACATACCGTCCACCGTAGTAAACGCCCATGCCGGCGCCGCAATCGGAATCAGCGCCATCCTGTACTACATCGATCAGGCCGTTGAGAGCCTTGAAGGTCAAGACACATTCTCCCTGCTCGTATCGGGCCTGCGTCCCCTTTATCGTTGCAATGCCTTCCAGTTCCCCCGAGTGGGAGCCGTTCGCGGCTGAAATCTCGAAAGCGATATGATCAGCATCCTGGCGCCTGGTGGTGATTTCTGCCCCTTCCGAAACTCCCCAGGGAATGCGCTGCCAAGTGGCGTCCCAGGAAAACGGTTTGACCATGTATTCAAGCGCTGTGAGACGCATCAAATACTGCCGGCGCAAACAGGGAACCCGGTCTTCACATTGATTACGTTGCTTCAACCATCCTCGCTGATCCGTTTTAAGCGCTTTCGGATCCGCAGCCTTGGTCAGGGTGGAACGCCAGCGCACCGCGAGTTGCTCGTCGAGGCGCGAGAGATCCGGATCACCGCAAATGGCTTTTTCGGTTTTGCTGGCGGCACTGGCGCAGTCGAAACTGCTGGCGTGGGTAATAGAGGCAAACGCAAGGGACGACAGCAGCAAGGCATGACGCAGGGAAATAGCGAACATCGAGAGATTCCATTCTTCGGACGGCGGGCAGTATGCCAGTGCCGCCAGCGGAAATCCCTGATGTACATGGCAATCAGGGTTTCGCAATCACTGTAGGAGTGAGCCTGCTCGCGATAGCGTCCAGTCAGACGATGCTGCGCCAACTGACACACTGCTATCGCGAGCAGGCTCACTCCTACAGGTTCTGTGTGGGTTGTCAGAACGTGATGTCGGCGGCGGGTTTGACGTCGATGCGCGCCACGGAGCCGGTCAGATGTGCCAGATCCTTGTTGTGTTCGGCGATGATGTCTTCGGCGCTCATGTTGCCGTTGTCGACGGTGGAATGGGCGTCGGCAACAAGCACCACGTCATAACCCAGTTCATGAGCCTGGCGCACGGTGGCGTTGACGCAGTAATCAGTTTGCAGACCACAGATGACCAGTTTTTCGAAATCTTCGCTCGGCAGCAGTTTGCGCAAGTCCGTCTGGTAGAACGAGTCCGGGGTGGTTTTGCGTACGCGCAGGTCTTTGGGCGATGTCTCAAGCCCTTCGGCCAATTGCCAGCCTTCGGCACCATGGGCCAAGGGGCTGTCCTTCTCTTCGTGCTGAATCAGCACCACTGGCACACCTGCCTGGCGGGCGCGGATGCTGAGACCGTTGATGGTGTCGATCACCCGGTGAATGTCATGGCACTGATATTCGCCCGAGCAGAGGGCGCGCTGGACGTCGATGATCAGTAATGCAGTGGTCATGATGAGCCTTCCTTGATCAGTCCTTGAGACAGGGGCGGACGTGAGCCCGCCCCTTTTTACGCGCGTCAGTAGCCCAATGACAAGCCAGTGTTGCGCCGAGGATCGTTGGCGCCGTAGAAGCGGTTTTTGCCGATCGGTTTACCGCCTAGCGACGGTGCGCCGACCAGAATCGCGGCGATGTGGTTGGCATCCTGCGGGCCTGCAAACTTGTGGCCCCAGCTTTCGAGGATCTTCTTCGTATCCGGACTGGCGGCGAAGTCTTCGAGGTTGGTTTCTTCCGGCATCCACTGCTGATGGAAGCGTGGCGCATCGACCGCTTCCTGAAGGCCCATGCCGTAGTCGATGACGTTGAGCATGGTCAGCAAAGTCGCCGTGATAATGCGGCTACCACCCGGCGTGCCCACCACCATCACCACTTTGCCGTCCTTGGTGACGATGGTCGGGCTCATCGATGACAGCGGCGCCTTGCCCGGAGCGATGGCGTTGGCTTCGCCCTGCACCAGGCCGTACATGTTCGGCACGCCGACCTTGGAGGTGAAATCGTCCATCTCGTCATTGAGGATCACCCCGGTTTTACTGGCCATCACACCGGCGCCGAACCAGTCATTGAGGGTGTAAGTGACCGAGACCGCATTGCCCCACTTGTCGACGATCGAATAGTGCGTGGTGTTGCTGCCTTCATGCGGTGCGACGCCGGGTTTCAGCTCAGCCGATACCCCGGCCTTCTGTGGCTGGATGGCGTCGCGCAGTTTGGTGGCGTAGTTCTTGTCGAGCAGGTGCTCGATGGGATTTTTCACGAAATCCGGATCGCCGAGGTAGCTGTTGCGATCCACGTATGCGTGGCGCATCGCTTCGATCTGATAGTGCATGCCCTGGGCCGAATGGAAGCCCAGATCCTTCATCGGATAGCCTTCAAGAATGTTCATGATCTGGCAGATCACCACACCGCCGGAGCTTGGCGGTGGCGCGGAGACCACATGATAGCCACGGTAGTCGCACTCCACCGGGGCCAGTTCGCGGGTCTTGTATTTGTCGAGGTCGGCCTGAGTGATGATGCCTTTGTTGGCCTGACTGGAAGTGACGATGGCATCGGCGACCCAGCCTTTATAGAAGCCATCGGCGCCTTTCTCGGAAATCGTCCGCAAGGTTTTACCCAGATCCTTTTGCACCAGTTTCTGTCCGACCTGCATCGGCTCGCCGTTGTGCAGGAAAATCGAACCGGAATCGCGCATGTCCTTTTTGAACACGTCGGTGGCGTATTCCAGCAACTCGACGTCGCCCTGCTCCAGCGCGAAACCGTCTTCAGCCAGTTTGATCGCCGGGGCAATCATCTCCTTGCGCGGCTTGGTGCCGTATTTGCTCAGTGCCAGTTCCATGCCCGACACCGTACCGGGTACGCCCACCGCCAAATGGCCACGGGTGCTCAAGTCGGGAATGACGTTGCCTTCCTTGTCGAGGTACATGTTGGCCGTCGCCGCCAACGGGGCCTTTTCGCGGAAATCGAGGAAAGTCTTGCGCCCGTCCGCCAATTGAATGGTCATGAAGCCGCCACCGCCGAGGTTACCGGCTGCGGGATACACCACCGCCAGCGCGTAACCCACGGCGACTGCCGCATCGACGGCATTACCGCCACTTTTCAGTACGTCGACACCCACATGGGTGGCCAGATGTTGCGCGGTGACCACCATGCCGTTTTCGGCGGCAACCGGTGCGACTGACGCCGCGTGAGCCATGAGACAGCTGAGTGCCAGTGAGGTCGCAATCAGCGATCTGGCCAAAGGTTCGTACTTCATGAGTCGATCTCTTTTTTTGTTTTAGGGTCTGTGCAAAACAGAGGGGGAACGCTTCAAGAGCAACAAGCAGTATGGTCGGCTTTGCGTATTGCGCCTCCCCGCTCAGGCAGTATGCTGGACGCTGTTGCCGTCCTGATCCGGAGTCTGCCGTCATGTCCTATACGTTCATCACCCTGCCCTCGCCCGTCGGCGAGCTGAAGCTGGTCGCGAACGACTCAAGACTGGCGGCCATCCTCTGGGAAAACGACAAGCCGAACCGCGTGCGCCTCGGGCCGATGAGCGAGGCACACGACAATCCGATCCTGATTCGAACGGCTCGACAACTTGGAGAATATTTTTCCAGGACGCGTGACTGTTTTGATCTGGAACTGGATTTCGCTGGCACGGATTTTCAGAAAAAGGTCTGGGCGGCGCTGCTGACCATTCCATTTGGCGAGACGCGGACCTACAGCCAGATTGCCGAACAGATCGGCAATCCCAGCGCCGTGCGGGCAGTGGGCGCAGCGAACGGACGCAACCCGATTTCCATTGTGGCGCCGTGTCATCGGGTGATCGGCGCGTCAGGGAAACTGACCGGGTTTGCCGGGGGCCTGGAGGCGAAAGAGCGCTTGCTGACACTTGAAGGTGGCGACTGGTCGCAGATTGGCAAAACCGGGGATTTGTTTTAGCCGTCAGATCGCAGCCTTCGGCAGCTCCTACCCTGGAATGCGTTTTCCTGTAGGAGCTGCCGAAGGCTGCGATCTTTTGATTTATCAGTCAAACAAGTTATTCATCGCCGCATACTGCAACAGCATGATGGTCTTGGCGTCGCAGATCTCACCGCGCTGAAACGCTGCCAGCGCGTCATCGAATCGCCACTCCAGCACTTCCAGTTCTTCAGTCTCCTCTTCCAGACCACCACCGTCGCTGACCTTCGATGCGGCGTCGTATTCGGCAATGAAAAAGTGCAGCTTCTCGGTCACCGAGCCGGGGCTCATGTAAGCCTCGAATACCTTCTTCACATCATGTACGCGATAACCGGTCTCTTCCTCGGCTTCGTCGCGAATCCGTTGCTCCGGTGCCGCGCCTTCGAGCAACCCCGCCGCCACCTCGATCAGCAAACCATCATGACCATTGACGAACACCGGCAAGCGAAACTGCCGGGTTAACACCACCGTGCGCTGCTCGCGGTTGAACAACAAAATCGCTGCACCGTTACCACGGTCGTAGACCTCACGGGTCTGACGCTGCCACTCGCCATTGTTGCGGTGATAGTCGAAGGTGATTTTCTTCAGCAGATACCAGTCATGGGACAACACCTGAGTGTCGACGATGTTGACCCGCTCGGCTGTGTTGGACATGACGCCTGATCCTTTTGTCATTGAAGGCACCTGGGTAGGTAAAAGGCCTTTTTTGTGAACGAAAAAACGAAACCCTATACCGCCCTACAAACAATGTCGAAACATCCTACAGACATCACCTACTCGCCCGACTTCTTTCCTGATTGACCCCCCGCAAAGTCCCCGCACCTTTTTGATGTGCGCGAGAGACTGCGAATGCTTCCAACCGATCGGCTGCTGGCCCTGAACAACAGCATCGGCCTGCTCGTTGTTGCTGCTTTGAATCCCGATGAGCCGGACTTCGAACACCTGATCCGCGAATTCCGCCTGTGCCTGAACCACTACGACGCCTGGGCCGAGCAGTTCTGGACAGGCACCGCGCTGGATGTCGAGCAGGTCTTCACCGTCGGTAACGACGTGCGCCTCAGCGCGCCGATCACGTCGCGCCAATCCCTCAGTTCATCGGTGGTCATGTGCTCGGCCAGCGGGTCGCTGACGCTGGTGCATATGTTCGAGGCCGCGCGGTTCGTGCCGATCGGCGATACGCCGGTGACGCTCGAACCGGTGCTTGGCGATGTCGGCGGCGTACTGACTTTCGGCGAACCACGGCACCACACCATCGGCCCCAGCGGCATTCTGCAGGTGACCGATTGCGATCGGGGCCAGCGTTATCGCATCACCTTCTTTCCCGATGTTTCCACCGACCATGTGCAGGCGTTGTATGCCTCCTATCAGGGCATCATCGATGGCCTGGAGGGCTGGTTACGCGGGGAATGGCGCGAGTTTCAACCACAGTGGACGGAGTTTTCCAGCGCCGGGTTTCTTCAGCGTTACGGTCAGTTGCAACAGGCCGACTGGCGCGGGTTCGAGAAAGCTCTGAATGGCGTCTGGGATGACATCCGCCAGGTATTCGCCCTGCTCGCCGACTTGCAGGCCAACAGTGAGAAATTGCTGGAATACCTCAGCGAGGCCGAGCTTGAGGCGTTATTGAATGCCTCCAGCGACGCCATCGCCAACGGTCTGCTGATCCTCAGTGACGAACCTCTTCTGTTTATGCATCTGGCTGCGTTTACCAGTTGGCTGAAGATGCTGCCGCCGCAGTACCTGGCCGAAGTGGTGGCCGAGGTGCGGGTCGAACTGCTGATCAGTTTTCTGCTGATGGGCTTGTCGGGTGGCGTCGGCGTGCCGCTGCGCTTGAGCAGCAAGGTGCTGGCGAAGATCAAGTCGCCGCGCGCGCGGGAATGGCTGGCGGCTTCGGCTTTGCGCTTGGCCGAACTGACGTCCTCGGCGGATTTGACGCGGCATGCCAGCGTTTTGAAGCCGCTGATGCTCAATGTGCATGACGTTGAGTTGAAACCGACACCGGCGATACCGCTGAACATTCGTCAGGCTGATTCTGTGGTGTTGACGGTGCCGAATCCGGCGCCTGTTGTGCGGGACAAGTCTGGCGGTTCGAGCCGGATCGAGCGGCATGAGCCGCATGACGATTCGCCGGATCAGGCGAAAAACCCCAACGGTGACAGCGCCGATTGCGTGCCGCGCACCTGCACCAACGGTTGTCCGGTGTCGATGGTCACCGGTGAAGAACTGCTGACCCTGACTGATGCCGTGCTCGATGGCGTGTTGCCGTTTGAGTTCACGCGGTTGTATCGCTCCAGCGCCGCCGAAATCGATGTTGGGTTGGGGTTTGGCTGGAGTCATTCGCTGGCGCATCGGTTGGAGTTTTTCGCCGATGAGGTTGTTTGGGTCGATCACGAAAACCGGCGTACCCGTTTTCCGTTGCCGAGCGTTGAACGACCGGCGATTCACAACAGTTTGTCGCGGGCGGCGATCTTTCTTGGCGATGAGCCGGAGGAGCTGATTCTCGCGCTGGCCGGGGAAACAGCGCGGTTTTATCACTTTCGCGCAGGACGGCTGACGGCGATCAGCGATGCCTATGGCAATCGTCTGACGGTGCAGCGCGATCGCTCTGACCGGGTGCAGCGCCTGGACAACGGCGCCGGACGCTCGCTGCTGTTGCGGTATGACCGCGCGCAATTGCTAGGTGTTGATTATCAGGTGTTTCGTGACGGTGCCTGGAGCAACGAACAGGCGCTGGTCAGTTACCGCTACGACGCCTATCAGCACCTGATCGAAGCCAGCAACGCCGTCGGTGACAGCGAGCGCTACCACTACGACGACGCCCACGTGATCCTGCAGCGGCAACTGGCCGGTGGGGCGAGCTTCTTCTGGGAGTGGGAGCGGTCGGGGAAAGCCGCGCGTTGCGTGCGTCACTGGGCGTCGTTTTCGCAGATGGACACCCGTTACGTCTGGAAGGACGACGGTAGCGTGGCGGTGCATTACGTCGATGGCACCGAAGAGACGTACGTCCACGACGAGCGTGCGCGGCTGGTGCGTAAAGTCTCGGCGGATGGCGGCGAGCAGCTGAAGGCCTATGACTCCTCGGGCCGCTTGATAGCCGAGCAGGATGCCTTGGGCGCCGTCACCGAATACCGCTACGACGAAGTCGGACGGCTGGTGGCGCTGATTCCACCGGATGAGGCGCCCACGTCCTACGAGTATCGCAACGGTTTCCTGCACAAACGCTCTCGCGGCGAGGCCGTGTGGATCTACCGGCGCAATGCCGAGGGTGATGTCACCGAAGCGGTCGACCCCGACGGTCAGGTTACCCATTACTACTACGACACCCGTGGCCAGTTGCTGTCGATCCGCTACCCGGACAGCAGCCGGCATCGGCTGGTCTGGAATGCCCTCGGCCAACTCATCGAAGAAACCCTGCCCGACGGCGGCGTGCGGCGTTTTTCCTACGATGCACTGGGGCGGCGGACCACAACCACCGACGAACACGCTGCGGTCACCCGTCAGCATTGGGACGCCGTCGGCCGACTGATTCAGACGACATTTCCTGACGGCAGCACCCGCGCCTACAGCTACGGCGCCTACGGTCAGGTCACCGCCGAGCGCGATGAACTCGGGCGCATCACCCGTTATGAATATGACGACGATCTGCACCTGGTTTCGCGGCGGATCAACCCTGACGGCACGCGGGTGCAGTACCGCTACGACCATGCGCAACTGCGGCTCACCGAGATCGAAAACGAGTCCGGGGAAAAGTATCGGCTGGACTACACGCCGACCGGGCTGATTCGTCAGGAAAGCGGTTTTGATGGCAGGCGTACCGCGTATGCCTATGACCTCAATGGTCATCTGCTGGAGAAGACCGAGTTCGGTGATGACGGCTCGACGCTGATTACTGGATATGCACGCGATGCTGCTGGCCGGCTGCTGGTCAAAACTCTGCCGGACGGGATCAAGGTCACTTATCAATACGACCGCCTCGGCCGCTTGGTCGGTGTCGACGACGGCCAGCAACATCCTTTGGCCTTCGAGTACGACCGCCAGGACCGGCTGATCACCGAGCATCAGGGCTGGGGCACCCTGCGTTACCGCTACGACGCCTGCGGCCAGCTCAAGCGCATGCGTCTGCCGGACAACAGCGTGCTCGACTACCGCCACGCCAAGGGCGGCGCGCTGACCGACATCGACCTCAACGGCACGCCGCTGACCCGTCACGTCTACCAGTCCGGGCGCGAACGGCAACGCCAGCAGGGCCTGCTGCTCAGCGAATATACCTACGACGATCAGGGACGATTACTCGCCCACGCCGTAGGCCATCAGCGCGATGCGCTGTACCGCCGCGATTATGCCTACAGTGCCAACGGCAATCTCGCGCACATCGCCGACAGCCGCCACGGTCAGCGCACCTACGCCTACGACGCCCTCGACCGGCTGATCCGCGTACGCCACTCACGCGACGAACTGCCGGAATCCTTCGCCCACGACCCGGCCGGTAACCTGCTGATGCAGGACCGCCCCGGCCCGAGCCAGATCAAAGGCAATCGCCTGCTGATGCAGGGTGACCGGCATTACGACTACGACGCCTTCGGCAACCTGATCCGCGAACGCCGTGGCCGCGCGCAAACACTGGTCACCAAATACCGCTACGACAGCCAGCACCGCCTGATCGGCCTGACCCGCCCCGACGGCCAGACCGCCAGTTACCGCTACGATGCCTTTGGCCGGCGCATCAGCAAAACCGTCGGCGACGCCACCACCGAATTCTTCTGGCAGGGCGACCACCTCGTCGCCGAAAGCAGCGAAAGCGAATACCGCAGCTACGTCTACGAACCCGGCACCTTCCGCCCGCTCGCGCTGCTCGACGGCAAAGGCCCGAAAAAAGCCTGCCCGTTCTACTACCAGCTCGACCACCTCGGCACCCCGCAGGAACTCACCGACTACAGCGGCGACATCGTCTGGTCCGCCCAATACGACGCCTACGGCAAAGTCGCCGCGCTGAGCCTGGCCGGCGAGGACTACCTCAACCAGCCGCTGCGCTTTCAGGGGCAATACTTCGACGGCGAAAGCGGCCTGCATTACAACCGGCACCGGTATTACGACCCGAGGTTGGGAAGGTATCTGACGCCGGATCCGATCAAGTTGGCCGGTGGGTTGAATCAGTACCAGTACGTGCCGAATCCAACGGGGTGGGTGGATCCGCTGGGGTTGAGCTCTAACTGCCCGCCGCCGAATAAGCCTGGGTGTGAGGTGCCGGGTGGGATTGGTGGGGCTAAGGTTGATGAGGGTGAACCCAAGCCTCCCACCCCACACCATGAAAACTACTACCTTTATCGTGGAGACGATCGAGAGCCTTGGGAGGTATTCGAAGCAGGGTTTGAACCATGGGGCGATAGCACAGATTTGTATCTGCATGCTCTGGATAACAAGAGTCCTCCTAGCTGGTTCGTCAGTACCACCGTATCCGAAAAAGAAGCGATGAAATTCGCAACTGGTCATGGATTTGCTGATGGATACATTTACATCCTGAAAAATATACGTGGCCTTAACGTCAACAAAGAGTTGGGGGCCATGTCGCCGCACCGCCGTGAGGTAGAAATAGCCGTTCCCGGAGGTATCAACAACACGGACATTGTTGGCGCCACTCCCGTTACAGAGGACGGTGAGTACATCGGCTATTCGATACCCAACCCCTATAGGAAGTGACCGTGAAAAAAATAGAAATCCAGATAATAAAAAACAAAATCAAAGAAACGGCGAGTTTAGTGGTAGATAGAAAAACGAAAACGCTGATTTTTTCTACCAAGGATGGTTTATCAACAACGCGTACCTCCGAAGATCTATACCAATGCTTCGGCTTGATCAGAGCAGACTTCCCCGACATCAAATTTTTATGCAAAGGCGCCAAAATAAACGTCCACCCTTCCCGCATGAGCTCGCAAATGTCAGCAGGTCTGGTCGCTTACGAAGTCAGAGCGGGACATCCGACCGAAGAGGAAGACCTCGTTCGTATTTTTGATTACGAGGAAAACGATCTAACGAGCGACATAGAAGAGCAGAAAAAACACTACAAACGTTGGATTGAGTCACTCGACTCTACGCCCCCATTACCGACTTGATGCAATAACCGCTTAAAAAATAAAAGCCCGGCAGCGCTACCGGGCTTCTTTATTTGCAGCTAACGAGCGACGTGCGACAGCGAGTCATCGACACCCTGCTCAACTGAACCCATTCCGTGAATCAACGGCCCATAACGCCGACTGAACTCCCAGTTGTACGGCAAGCCATCCTTACTGGAGCCGTTGTCCCAATTCACTGACCAGGTCATCAAGCCTTTGATCGGCAGCCCCTTGATCGCCAGACGCTTGAGGACATTCCCGACCACGGTTTTATCGATCACATAACCGGTAGCCGCCGCATCATTGTTGGCTGGCAGGCCGATGACGAACTTGTCCGCCGGGATCCGCGTGAAGCCGCGAGTGCCGGTCACCAGACTTTCGGTCAGGTAATAGAGGAAATCCTCCTTCAGCGCATCGTTGTTCTGCGCAATCCACGCACCCGCGCCATTGTTGGCCTCCGGCACCCAGACCCCATCGCCACCCTGGTTGTAGAACTGTGGGGCGACAAAGTCGTAGTAGCCTTCCAGTGCCTGCAGATAGCTCACGTATTTACCGGTGCTGGTCAGGTACGGAAACTCCGGGGCCATGCTGATGATGAAGTGCTTGCCCTGGTCTGCGTAGTGATCCTTGACCAGTTTCAGCGCGGCCGGCAGGACGGTCTTGTTGGCAGCGAAGTCAATCGCGCTCTGTTCAAGATCGATGTCCAGTCCGTCGAAGCCGTAGGTTTCCACCAGACGGATGATTTCATTGGCCAGCGGTTGTTCGTGACCGCTGCGCAACTCGATGTGCGCATCGGCACCGCCGAGGGAAATCAATACGGCCCGCCCTTGGCTGTTGAGCACGCCGACCTGACGGCGGAACTCGGCATCGGAAACGTTGAACGGCTTGAAGGTCGGAATCCCGCTGCCCTTCATGAAAGCAACCGCAACGACGTTGTATTCCTTGGGCACCTCCTCGAGCGAAAGGCTGGCGAAGCGACCCTGGCGATAACCGTCGCTCGGGCCCGCCGGCCAGTTGTGCCAGAAGCCCATAAGGATCTTTTTACCGGCAATGCTCGGCATCAGCGAGGCGGCATCGCTCACCGCGCTTTGCACTAAAGAGAAATCGATTTTTGACATGTTCTAATCCTTCAGAACGTGTGGGTTTGACGACGCAGCGCCGTTACTTGAAGTCGACGTCGAAGGCCTGATAGAACGCGTTGCCGGTGTTGGCAACGATCCACATCAGTACGATCACATGATGGCCCGTCTTGTTGGCCGGTAGTTTCACCGCATGATTGACCTTGGCCTTCAACTCATTCGGGTAGCTGTAATAAGGCACCTGAGTGTAGAAGTCCTCGAAGAACGGTTGGGCTTCCAGTTGCGCACGAGTGATGCGTTGTTTCGGGTCCCAGCCATCCTTGGTGATCATCCAACGGTAACCACGGGTGGTGTGCGGCGCGGTGTATTCCCATTTGATTTCGAGGGTTTGCCCTGGGGTGACATTGAGCAGCGGCCAGGTGAATGGACGGGAGAGCTTCTTGCTCATTTCGTCATTGGTGAAGTTCACGCAATCGCGGGCATCGCTCTTGCCGCCGCTGAGTATGTAGCCATCAGCCGGTGGCGTGACACTGTCCGAGTCGGTCTGGTAAGGGGCCGGGAACGGTCCCGCTGCCAGCGCCGGGAAGTTTTTCCCGCCTTCCATTTCATTGACCTGCCAGGCGCCGAGCAATCCTTGCTCGATCGCTACCGCACCGCGGCTTGCAGGGGAAATGACACGACCGTGTCGCAGTTGGGTTTGGGTTTGTGGTTGATTCATGTTTTTCACTCCGTTGATTTAAGAACTCTCCTTTCCGAGGAGAGGCCTTCAAGCTAACGGAGACGGATTTTTTGTCCATCGGCGGTTTAGTCGCAGTTAGCTGCGTTAAAACCTGAAAACACCGCAAATACTGGATGCATATACAGCTATTGCGATAACACCCACCCTTAATGACGCCAAAAGATTACACGTCAATGCTGCAAAAGGTGCCATTCAGTACTCACGGCAGCTGTGCCTTGAATTCCTTTTCGTACTGACCGGCGAGCTGTACTTTCTGTTTTTCGTTGAGCAATTTGCCAGCCATCTGGAAGAATTTCTGCTCTTCTTCTTTCAAATGATGATGAACCTTGTCCGACAGCTTCTTGGCAGTTACCAACCACGCCGGACTGGACATCTCGGTCTCGTCGAGCTCTTCCATCATCTCGTCCATTTCATGGTGTTCGGCGATGGCATGGCGGCTCAGATCGACACCCTCGTCAAGCTCCATCAACGGGATGTAGAAGTGACGCTCTTCGGCGGTTTCATGGGCTTGGAGTTCTGCCTTGAGCTGTTTGTAGGCTTCGACCCGCTCAGGCGTGTCACCGCTGGTTTCGATCAACGTCTTGGCGTACGTACGCTGGCGGTCATGGCTTTCGCGAAGGGCTTCGAAAATGTTCATGGGGTTTCCTCATCAACCGCGTGCTGGAGTGACGCTGTAAAGGCTAGACCCCGACGTGAGAGCGGCAGTTCCAACGGGTTGAGGCAGGGCTTGGAAGACAGGCGCCGGGCAGGATAGTCTGCGGGTTCAAACAACAAGGAAGTCATGCATGAACCTGCGTATCGAGCTGTCACAAAACCCGACCGAAGAAGAACGCACAGCCATCCTCGCGCCGCTGCGTGCGCACAACGTTGCCAAAGCCGGACCGTCGACCTTCGAGCCGATCGCTCTGTTAGTACGTGATGAACACGATGCGATCCTCGGTGGCTTGTATGCCCACACGTTCTATCGTTGGCTGTTCATTGAGTTACTGGCCGTGCCGGAACAGGGTCGCGGCAAAGGTATCGGCTCGCAGTTGATGCAGAGGGCGGAAGATCTGGCACGGGAAAAAGACTGCGTTGGCATCTGGCTCGACACCTTCTCCTTCCAGGCACCGGAGTTTTACAAGAAGCTTGGATTTAGCGAATGCGGAGAGATTCTGGATTACCCCCTGGGGCATAAGCGGCATTTCTTCCAGAAGCGATTGATCGGTTGAATGTTGCGGCCCCCGTCGCGAACAGGCTCACTCCCACATTGGAATGCATTGGAAAATGTGGGAGCGAGCCTGCTCCGGGCGGCGTTCCGACGAAGGTGGCAGCCGCTTCAACGCACGATCAGAGACAGGTCGCCAACGCCGCCAACCGACGCTTGGCAACAAAGTCGTCCTTCTGCGCGTAGTAATTCAGCGTCGTGCCGGAAGCTTCAGTGATCACGTCGACAAACGACTCAGCCGAACGGGTATACACCGTCGTACCGCCCGACTTGCGCGGTTGCAGATACGCTGCGGCGTCAACGCCGAATACCGCTTCGTCCTGCCAGCCGAACTGCACACACTGGGCGACGACTTTCTCGGCTTTGTCCGAAGTCAGTACTTTATAGGGGGCTTTGGTGCGAGCATCGTCCATCACCGAACCGGCGCAACCAGCCAGCAGCGTCGCTGCCAGCGCTACCATCAGAATTCGCATTGCATTCGCTCATTCAGAAAAAAGCGGACTGTATCACCGCAGCAGCAGAAATCGTTCTGCTTTACTGCATTTATAGCGCGACACGCGCAAGCCGCTGCGGCAACCTAAGGTCATCAGCCTCACAAGGAAAACCCATGGCGCCTACCGACCAGCGACATGAACATGCCCTGAAAATATTTCTCGACGCACGTCCCGAACTGCGCGAAACCCTCGATCACCTCAATCCGTTGCTGGCCCAGGCCAAGGGTGAAACTCAAGCGCAGTATCGCGAAGAACGACTGCATGAAGCGTTTGAGGCCGAAGCGGAAAGTCTTGGGCTGTTCGCCTGGGAGTTGACCTTGCAACTGACGGCTGATTCGCCTGAGGAGTATCAGGCGCAGCGGCTGGAAGTCCACCGTGAGGTGGCGGAAATGGCCGGGATGGATTGGCTGGAATATTGCGATCTATATGGCATAGAACCGTAACTGTCGCCCCAGGACACCGCACTCATGCTGCCATCCGCCTCGACTCACCGCGCCAGCCCCGGCCATCTGCACACACAGAAGTGGCGCGGGCGGATTGGTCTGGCGCTGGTGGCCAGCCTTTCGGTGCTGGCCGGAATGACCGACGCCATCGGCTTTATGGCCAGCGGTGACTTCGTCTCGTTCATGAGCGGCAACACCACCCGACTTGCCGTGGCGATCAGCGATGGCGACGTCGGGTTGACTGTGCGCCTGTTGATCCTCGTCGCAACATTTATTGTCGGCAATGCCTTGGGGGTTGTCGTCGCACGTTTCGGCGGCCGCCGGGCGTTACCGCTGCTGCTGTGCATCGCCGCCCTGCTATGTGCGGCGGCGGTCTGGCCATTCGACACCCAACTGCCGGCGCTGATGGCGGCAATCATTGCGATGGGGATGCTCAATGCCTCCGTCGAAGAAGTGAATGGTTTACCGGTCGGACTTACCTATGTCACTGGTGCATTGTCGCGATTCGGGCGAGGACTGGGCCGCTGGATGCTCGGCGAACGGCGCAGCGGCTGGCGGGTGCAACTGGTGCCGTGGAGCGGGATGTTTGTCGGCGCGATTCTGGGGGCAGTGCTGGAACATCACTTGGGACTGAAGGCGATGTTTGTCAGCGGTGTGCTGGCCGCGACGATCGGGCTGCTCTCTCTGAAAATCCCACGGCGCTGGCAACTGGGCTACATGCCCCGCTAGTGGACGCCTGAGTCAAATCCCGTGTAGGAGCTGTCGAGTGAAACGAGGCTGCGATCTTTTGATCTTGCTTTTAAAGATCAAGATCAACAGATCGCAGCGTGCCGCAGCTCCTACAGAGATCGTGCTTCCCTGTAAGCGTTGCGATCCTTTGCGGTCTGCAATGCTTTATCATGGCCGCAGTTTTGCTGATCGAGTCCGTCATGAAGTTCGCCATCGCGCTGTTTTCCGCCGCCCATGCGCCCTCCTCGCGCCGCGCCCTGCTGTTTGCACAGGCGGCGCTGGCCGGTGGGCATGAAATTGTCCGGCTGTTCTTCTATCAGGACGGCGTCTACAACGCCTCTGATGCGGTGGTCACGCCGCAGGATGAACTCGACCTGCCCAAGCAGTGGCGCGCATTCATCAGTGAGCAGAAGCTCGACGGCGTAGTGTGTATCGCCGCCGCCCTGCGTCGCGGCGTGCTGAACAATGAAGAAGCCAGGCGCTATCAGCGTGAAGCGGTCTCCGTCAGCGCTCCGTGGGAATTGTCCGGTCTGGGCCAGTTGCACGACGCGGTGCAAGACGCCGACCGTCTGATCTGCTTCGGAGGTGCGTAACATGGCCAAATCCCTGCTGCTCATCAGTCGCCAATCGCCATGGTCCGGCCCCGCTGCCCGCGAAGCGCTGGACATCGTCCTCGCCGGTGGCGCCTTCGATCTGCCGATCGGCCTGCTGTTTCTCGATGACGGTGTGTTGCAACTGGCTGCCGGGCAAAACGCCAAGGCTTTGCAACAGAAAGACCTCAGCGCCAACCTTCAAGCGCTGCCGATGTTTGGTGTAGAAGAGTTGTTCTACTGCGCCGACAGCGCCAGCGCCCGAGGCCTCGACAAGTTGTCGCTGGACGAAGCGCAGCCACTGGCCGCCGAGCACATCACCGCCCTTATTGACCGTTACGACCAGGTGATCACCCTCTGATGTCGACTTTGCATGTGTTGTCTCATTCCCCGTTCGGCGACGATCGCTTGAACAGTTGCCTGCGCATCATCGGCAGTGCGGATGCATTACTGCTGTCCGGCGACGCGGTGTATGCGCTGCAACCCGGCACTGCGCCCTTTACTGCACTGCAAAACCGTCAGGTGAAGCTTTTTACCCTGGCGGAAGACGCGCAGGCCCGCGCCATCGAGATCCCGGACTGGGCCGAAGCCATCGATTATCCGGCCTTTGTCGAACTGTCGATCCACCACGACAAGGTCAACAGTTGGCTATGAATTCCATGACCGTCGGCGCCCGCGCCATCGAACTGGACAAGGACGGATTTCTCGTCGACCTGAGTGACTGGTCGGCTGATGTCGCCAGCGCCCTCGCCGCCGCTGAAGAGATCGAGTTGACGCCCGAGCACTGGGAAGTCCTCGAACTGCTGCGCAGCTTTTATGCAGAATTCGAGCTGTCCCCGGCCACCCGGCCGCTGATCAAATACACAGCACTGAAGCTCGGCCCGGACAAAGGCAACAGCCTGCACCTGAACCGACTGTTCAAAGGCACCCCTGCCAAACTCGCCGCGAAACTGGCGGGCCTGCCCAAACCGACGAATTGCTTATGACCGACTTTCCCGCGCTGACCCTCGAAACGCCTGCCGAACACCCATTCGCTCAATTCGTGCGCATCCTCGGCAAGGGTAAGCGCGGCGCCCGCGATTTGACCCGCGAGGAAGCTTGCGAAGCCATGGGCATGGTCCTCGACGACAAGGTCGAAGACACCCAGTTGGGCGCCTTTCTCATGTTGCTGCGGCACAAGGAAGAAAGCGCCGAGGAAATGGCTGGGTTCACCGAAGCGCTGCGCGCGCGTTTGCAGGCGCCTGCATTGAATGTCGACCTGGACTGGCCAACCTATGCCGGCAAGAAGCGCCATCTGCCGTGGTACCTGCTGGCCGCCAACTGTCTGGCGCAGAACGGCGTGCGCATTTTCATGCATGGCGGCGGCGCGCACACCGCCGGGCGCCTGTACAGCGAGCAACTGCTCGGCGAGTTGAACATCCCGTTGTGCCGCACCTGGCAGCAGGTCGGTACAGCATTGGATAACGGTGGCATGGCGTTCATGCCGCTGGTGGACTGGGCGCCACAGCTGCAAAAGATGATCGATCTGCGCAACACCTTGGGCCTGCGCTCGCCAATTCATTCGCTGGCGCGGATTCTCAACCCGCTGGGCGCACGCTGCGGCCTGCAAAGTATTTTCCATCCTGGCTATCAGGCAGTTCACCGCGATGCCAGCGGCCTGCTGGGCGACACGGCGATTGTGGTCAAGGGCGATGGCGGCGAAATCGAGATCAACCCGGACGCTGACAGCCATCTCTACGGCACCACGGGCGGCGAGAGCTGGGATGAGGAATGGCCACAGATGTCGGCACAACGCCACGTCAAACCGGCAACTTTGGACGTCGAACATCTGAAAGCCGTGTGGCGCGGTGAAGTGGTCGACAGCTACCCGCAAATGGCGCTGATCTCGACGATGGCGCTTGCCCTGCGTGGCCTTGGCCAGCCGCGTGAGCAAGCCTTCGAAACTGCCGAGCAATACTGGGCTGCGCGGGACAAATCGATTTAACCGATCATTCGCGCCCGATCTTTGCGCTTTTTGTTCGAACTCATCGGAATAGACTCGACTCCAACGATTATTGGTTTACGGAGTCTTGATCATGGGTTTACTCGTCGATGGCCACTGGCAGGACAAGTGGTACGAAAGCAGCAAGGACGGCGCGTTCCAGCGCGAACAAGCCAAGCGCCGCAACTGGGTGACCGCGGACGGTCAACCCGGCCCGAGCGGTGAAGGTGGCTTTGCCGCCGAAGCCGGGCGTTATCACCTCTACGTTTCCCTCGCCTGCCCTTGGGCGCATCGCACGCTGATCCTGCGCAAGCTCAAAGGTCTGGAAGGTCTGATCGACGTGTCGGTGGTCAGTTGGCTGATGCTGGAGAACGGCTGGACCTTCGACAAGTCGCTCGGTTCGACCGGCGACAAGCTCGATGGCTTCGAATTCATGCACCAGCGCTACACCGCCGACACTGCCGATTACACCGGACGCGTTACCGTGCCAGTGCTGTGGGACAAGAAACTCAAGCGTATTGTCAGCAATGAGTCAGCCGAGATCATCCGCATGTTCAACAGCGCGTTCGATGGCTTGACTGGCAACGATCTGGACTTCTACCCGGCGCCGTTGCGCGGTGAAATCGATGCGTTGAACGAGCGGATTTATCCGGCGGTGAACAACGGTGTGTATCGCGCCGGATTCGCTACGTCGCAACAAGCTTATGAAGAAGCGTTCGATGAAGTGTTTGCCGAACTTGATCATCTGGAACGCGTTTTAGGCGCCAACCGTTATCTGAGCGGGGAATACCTGACCGAAGCGGACGTGCGTCTGTTCACTACGATCATCCGGTTTGATGCGGTGTATCACGGGCACTTCAAGTGCAACTTGCGGCGTATTGCCGATTATCCGAACCTGTCAAACTGGCTGCGTGAGGTGTATCAGTTGCCGGGGATTGCCGAGACGGTGGATTTCCAGCACATCAAGAACCACTACTACGGCAGCCACAAGACCATCAACCCAACAGGGGTTGTGCCGAAGGGGCCGGAGCAGGATTTCACCTTGGCGCATGATCGGGCGCGGCTGGCTGGGAAAGGGGTTTGGTTGAAGGGTTAATAGCAAAAAGCAAAAGATCGCAGCCTTCGGCAGCTCCTACAGGGAACGCATTCTCATGTAGGAGCTGCCGAAGGCTGCGATCTTTTGATCTGACTCAGACCTGCGCCTGAGCCCCTTCGAACCACGCCAGTTTCTCGCGCAACTGCACCACTTCACCAACGATCACCAGTGTCGGCGCATGCACTTCATGCTCCGCCACCAGTCGCGGCAGATCAGCCAGCGTGCCGGTAAAAACCCGCTGATTGACCGTGGTGCCCTGCTGGATCAACGCCGCCGGGGTATCCGCCGAACGACCATGCTTGATCAGTTGTTCGCAGATCACTGGCAAACCCACCAGGCCCATGTAGAACACCAACGTCTGCGCCGGCGCGACGAGGTCGGACCACGGCAGATCGGTGGAACCGTCCTTCAAATGCCCGGTGACAAAGCGCACCGACTGCGCGTAATCACGGTGCGTCAGCGGAATCCCGGCATACGCCGCACAACCGCTGGCCGCCGTAATACCCGGCACCACCTGAAACGGAATGCCGTGAGCGGCCAGCTCTTCGATCTCTTCGCCACCACGGCCGAAGATGAACGGATCACCGCCCTTCAACCGCACCACACGTTTGCCGGCCTTGGCCAGGTCGACCAGTTGCTGGTTGATCTGATCCTGCGGCACGGCGTGATCGGCGCGACGCTTGCCGACGTAGACCCGCTCGGCATCACGACGGCACAGCTCAAGAATCGCCGGCGCGACCAAGCGGTCGTATAACACCACATCAGCTTGCTGCATCAGGCGCAGAGCCTTGAAGGTCAGCAGATCCGGATCGCCCGGCCCTGCCCCGACCAGATACACCTCGCCGGTGGTGACCATGGCTTCACCATCGATCTTGGCTTGCAGCAAACGCTCGGCTTCAGCGCCCTGCCCGGCCAGTTGGCGATCAGCAATCGGCCCCTGAAACACGTCTTCCCAGAATCCACGACGCTGCTGCACATCCGGAAACAGGGTTTTCACCTGATTGCGGAAACGTGCCGCCAACCCGGCCAGATGGCCGTAGGTCGATGGAATCCAGGTTTCGATCTTGGCGCGAATCAAACGCGCCAGCACCGGCGCATCGCCGCCACTGGACACGGCAATGATCAGCGGCGAGCGATCGACGATCGCCGGGAAGATCACACTGCACAAGGCCGGCGCATCAACCACGTTGACCGGCACGCAGCGCTTGTGCGCATCGGTGGAGACTTGGGCGTTCAGCGTCTCATCGTCGGTGGCGGCGATAATCAGCCCGCAACCGTCCAGATCCGCCTCAACGTAACCGCGCAACAGGCATTCACCGCCGGAGGCAGTAACCAGTTCACGCAGTTGCGTTTCGATTTCAGGTGCGACCACCCGCAGCAGCGCACCGGCATCGGCCAGCAGGCGGGATTTGCGCAAGGCAATTTCCCCCCCACCGACGACCAACACACGACTGCCGCGCAGGTTGTGAAACAGCGGCAGATAGTTCATTTAGCCGATGACCTCAAGGCCACCCATGTATGGCTTCAGGACTTCAGGCACACGG
>Ga0247814_10000414_pt1 | contig 34676 bp, 29 predicted proteins | sample UWRJL179409R1_FD_179947 | JGI IMG/M metagenome (GOLD analysis project Ga0247814, IMG submission 179947) | Plant litter microbial communities from Arlington Agricultural Research Station in Wisconsin, United States - UWRJ-L179-409R-1 | ecosystem: Environmental > Terrestrial > Plant litter >... | reverse complement strand
TTGTAAAACTCAAGGCCACGATAATAAGTAACCTTTTGGTAGGCTATTTTGGCGCTTTCGGATTTATTAGGAATAGGCTCCAAAATCTCAACTGCTTCTTTATAATTGCGCGAGTTTAAAAGCACCTGCCCCAAAAGTACCTTCATCTCGGTATTACGTGTTGAATTTGGATAGTTTTTAAGGTAAGCGCGGGTGGCATCTAAGGCTTGCGTATAAAAATCAAGGTCGTATGATAGCTTGGCATACTCATAAAGCGCGTCTTCCTGCAACTGCCTGTCAAAGTTTAGTTTTGATGCAGCCAAAAAGGCGTTGCGCGCACTTTCCTTGTTATTCATTTTCAGAAAAACCTCGCCCAAAGTGTAATTTCCGTTTTGGGCATACACATCATTATCACTAACAAGCTTTTCTAATTCGGTGGCTGCCTTGGCAAAATTGCCCACCTTATAGTAGGCGTAACCCATTTGGTAGCTATCCTGCGTGTTTTGGGTTTTACCCAGATCTTTATCCTCAAACCTGCTGTAGTAATTTACCGCATTGTCGTAATCGCTTTTTGCAAAATACGAAGCGCCTATAATGCGCAGCATCTCGGTCTCATTTTGCTGGCGGGTGCGGTTTAAAATAGGCACGGCGTAGTTAATCACATCGTCATAACGCTTATCCAGAAAATAAACGGCTGTTATAAAATAAGGGTAGCTATTCTCGTATTTTTTTGAATTTTTTAATTTCTCGAAATTTGCCAGTGCCAGGTGATAATCCTTATTTAAGTAGGCTATGTATGCAAAATAATAAATAGCATCATCAGTAAATGCAGAGCGCTTATTTTTTACTTCGCCAAAAAGCTGCTGCGCGTTTTTATAATCATTTAACGAAAAGTATGCATATCCCTTACGGAACTTATATTCGTTATTCTCAGGGCCGGTAAGTTCATTGGCATTAATTTTATCAAACCATTTAAGGGTTTCCTGATGTTTGCCCTGTTTTGAATAGGAGCGACCTATCTGATAAAAGGCAAATTTAGTAAGGGTATTCTCCGGATGATCTTTAATGAATTTTAAGAAGAGGCTTTCAGCATCATCATTATTCAGCTCAAGTGCGCAAAGCGCGAGGTAATATTCAGAACTCTCTTCTATCAGCGATAGATCAGACTCAAACTTTGATTGGTTAGAGGTTTTTAACGCAAGGTTTTTTACCAGTTGATATTGCTGCGCTGCGGCAACGTACTTTCCATCATCAAGCAATCGTTTTGCAGCGTGATAGCTGCTATAAAGTTGCGATGAAGGGTTTTGTTGAGCTAATGCAGGTGCAGCGATTATGAATAGAGGAAACAGATAGTATTTTAATTTTATCATAAGCGCGGCCTAAAAGTTCTGCAATTTAAGTATTCAAAAAGCTACTTTCCACACAAGTAATTAACACCTGTGGAAAATTAGTTTTTAAACGTAGTATATTTTGAGATGGTATAAATGTGGAAAAATTTGGGAGAGTTGCCTGAATTGACTAGCCAGCGCGAATAAGATTGGTACCTGTAACGGGTACCGATTAATTGTAATTAATTATCAATGTTTTACGCCACTATTTGCCTTTGTACGCAACTTAACAGGGCATCTATATCAAACGGTTTGGCTATAAAATCATCAGGTTTGCCTTTAGGCGAATTTATATCAGCAAGCGCGTGGCTGGCAGATATCATAATAACCGGGGTGGCATACGTTTCAACATTGGTTTTAATATCGCGGCATAATTCGCGGCCATCCATATTGCCCAACATAATATCCAGTATAACAAGGTCCGGCTTAAAAGACCTCAGTTTATCAAATAAAAAATTGCCGTTGCTTAGCGTTTCAACAGTATAACCCGAATCTTCCAAAATAAATTGTATTACGTCCAGAATATCCCTGTCATCATCAACCACTAAAATCCGTCTCATTGTATTAAAATTATAAAAAAGGTACAGTAAATTACTTTTTGTTACACAAGCAATTGCTGTACCAATTTTATGTTTTATAACGATTTTATTAGTTGATTGACTATTAATTTATTCAATTGTATTAGAACGATATTTTTTTTGTTAATAATAAGTAAGCGAATTGGTGTCTTCCTTCTGTTTACACCAACTGACCTAAAAACCAAATATCTGATTTAAATCAGGTTTTATAAGTGTACCGTACTTTTTCAGGTCATCTTCACTCACTTTTTTGTCAGACGCAACTATGCAATAAGTGTAAGGTTTGCTCTGTATGTTGGCATCATAAAAAGCTTTCAGATCTGCAAAACTCATTTTATCCAGGCTTTCAAAAATATCCTTGCGCTGGTCATGATCCAGGCCCAGCCGTTTTGAAGCCAAATAGCTCATTATAATACCATCCTCTGTAATGCGCTCGGTTTCAATAGACTTACGTACATTATCCTTGGCAAGCGTTACGCCATCATTTGATTGAGGCAAAACAGTAAGCAGATCATTCATGCCCTTAATCGCTTCGTTCAGCTTATCGGCTTGTGCACCAATATACGCCGCAAAAAAGTCGCGGTCCTCTTTTTTACTTGGTGTAACATATTGTGCAAAAGTTGAGTACGCCAACGCTTTTGATTCGCGCAGATCCTGCAACACTATAGAAGTGAAGCCACCCGTACCAAAATAATTGTTAAACACTTCAACACTTGGCTCTATTGATGGGTTGTACTTTTCTCCATTACGTATCCAGTATATTTCGGCCTGTACCATATCATAATTGGCAAAAAGCACTTTGTTCTCGGTATTTGCAACACGCGTAAAGTTAACTGCGGCAGGGTAGGGCGTAAAGTTGGCGGGTACTTTGTGCAAGGCAGCCACTTCTGTTCCAGCCTCTGCAGCGGTTTTAGGCCCGTAGTAAAGTACTATGTGGTTATAGTTATTAAGGTTGTGCAGTACTTTTATCAGGTCTTCTGATTTTAACGCGTCAAGTTCATCATTAGTAAGGCCGTAGTTGTACGGGTTAACAGGGCCGTACTGCGCATAACTCATCAGCCCCTGCATAATAGCCGATTTGTTTATTTTAGAGTTCTCTCGCGAGCGTTTTATCCTCGCCTTTAAACTTGCCAACGCTTCCTCGTCGGGCTTGCAGTTAGCCAGCAGATCTTCATAAAGGTTAACAGTAGCGGCAAAGTTTTCCTGCAAGCCGCTAAAGCTTACCGTGGTTAATTCTGACCCTGCGCTTATGCTGTAGGATGATGCAAGTTTATAAAAGGCCTTACTAAAATCTTCAGACGTTTTAGTACCGGTACCTAAAAACTGTAGGTATTGGGCAGCTATAGGCAATAGTTTATTGTTCCAGCTACCCATTTCATAACGGTAATATAATCTGAACAAACTGTTAGAAGTATTTTTAACGGCCAACACATCAAGATTGCCCGCTTTTGCGCGTTGAATATCTTTTTGATAATCTACCCAAACCGGCTTAATATTGCTTACCGGCATTGCCAGAACTTGTTTAAGGAACGGCGACTGCGCTGCTGAATTTACATCAACCGGCGTAATGGCGGGCTTATCTACCTTCACTATGTTTTTGTCTTCGCCCTGGTGTTTGTAAACTATTACATAGTTTTGATTGCTAAGGTATTTATTGGCAAAAGCAACTATTTGTGGTTTTGTTACGGCCGAAAGCTCTTTTACTAATCCAACCACGTTTTTCCAGTCAACGCCTGATGTAAAGGCACTCATCAGGTCATCGGCTCTTGACGAATAGCTTTCATTTTGTTGGATAAGTCTTTTCTTCTCGTTATTAACAATAGAAAGGATCAGATCATCAGAGAATTCGCCGTTACGTAGCTTGGCAATTTCGGCCAGCATAAGGTCGCGCACTTCATCTAATGATTGCCCTTTAACAGGGTTGCCGCGCAGCATAAGCACACCATAATCCTTCAAAGTATAACTACTTGCACTTGCGCTCAGTAATTTTTGTTTTTTTATCAAATCAAGATCAAATAGCCCGGCTTTTCCGTTGGTAAGCATTGATCCAACCAGATCAAGCAAACGTGCATCGCGGGTGTTGGCACCCGGAAAGCGGAAGGCCAGGGTAACACTCTCGGCATTGGGGCCATATATATCAGTTTTTACAGGTACAGTTATAGCTTGTTCCGCATCAAATTTGTAGGGTGGGGTTGGTTTTGATTTTAGATAGCTAAAAGCAACATCTATTTTTTTGATCACTGCATCAGGGTTAAAATCGCCGGAAAGAATAACACCGATATTATTGGGCACGTAATAATCATGATAATACCTGCGGATTGCAACCAGCGACGGATTTTTTAAGTGTTCAACAGTACCTATGGTAGTTTGCTTACCATAATTATTATTGGGGAACAGTGTTTTAAACATGGCCTCGCTAACCTTGCGGCCATCATCATCAAGCGTGCGGTTCTTTTCTTCGTATACCGCTTCCAGTTCGGTATGGAAAATACGGAGTATCGGGTTTCTAAAGCGCTCTGCCTGTACTTTTAAAAACTTATCAACGGCGTTAGCGGGTATATCTTCGGTATAAACAGTTTGCTCAAATGATGTAAATGCATTACTGTTTTGGCCACCCATGGCAGCCATCATTTTATCATATTCGTTAGCAATGGCAAACTTTGCTGCTTCGCCCGATGCCTTGTCAATCTCTTTATATATCTCCTTGCGTTTTGCTTCGTCCTTACTATTGTTATACTGCTCATACAAAACATCAACTTTTGTAAGCAACGGCTTTTCTTTTTCCCAGTTAAGCGATCCAAATTTATCTGTGCCTTTAAAAAGCATGTGCTCCAGGTAATGCGCCAGGCCGGTATGGTCGGCAGGGTCGGTTTTGCTCCCGGCTTTTACGGCTATATAGGTTTGTACGCGGGGCTCTTTTTTGGTGGGGCTTAATATTACAGTTAACCCGTTTTTTAGCGTGTAAAAGCGCGAATTGGTAGGGTCGCCGGTAACATATTTATAGGTATAACCTGCCGATGTGGCCTGTTTCCAGGCATTGTTTGTTTGCGCTGTTAAGTTTTGGGCAACAAAAAATAAAAGGCCGAGGATAAGGGATTTATATTTCATAGAGTTTATTGGATGTTTGTGCAATAAAAGTATCTAAAAAATTACACATAAAAAAAGCCAACGCAGGGTAACGTCGGCTCATTTATATTTTCTTAAAAATTATCGTTAATAGTCAGATTCTCCACTATTGCGGTCGCGATAATTACCGCCGCCGCCACCTCCGCGTCTGTCGCCACCGCCGCTATTTCTGTCGCGGTAGTTACTGTTGCCGCCTCCGCTGCGCTTGTCGTCATTACCATACTTTTTATAGCCGCCGCCACCGCCGCTATCATTACCACCACGGAAACCACGGTTGCCACCGCCGAAACCGCCCGCGGGTTTTTCTTTTTCGCGCGCCTCGCTAACAGCAATGTTTTTGTCCAGCACCTTGCGTTCGTTTAATTCCGCAATTGCATTGTTGGCTTCTGTACTGTCGGGCATTTCAACAAACGCAAAACACTTGCTTCTGCCTGTTTCCCGGTCCATAATAAGGTTAACAGAGTTTACCGTACCGTAAGTGGCAAACAACTCTGTAATTTGGGCTTCCTGATATTGATAGGGCAGCCGTGCTACAAAAATTTTCATTAAACTATGATATGATGATTAAAAAGCAAGTTTGTATTGTAAACATACACTAATATACGCTTAATTACAATTACATAGCAAGGGATAATTTTGTTTTAAAAAGCGGATGCTTTTTAATTATTTTATAAGATTGTTTACTTTTTCTACCAGTTCGGTAAGATCAAACGGTTTGTTAATAATGGCGTCGCAGCCGTAAGCGAACAACTCGTCGGCATGATTAACGTAGGCAGAGAAAATAATTACCGGTACATGCTTATACTGGGGGTGCAATTTTATTTGCCTGCAAAGTTCACCGCCATTAGTACCTGCTACCCGGTAATCCAATATCACCAGGTTGGGGGAGAATTGCTCTAAAAGCGGAATAACGTCGGCACTCTCCGAAGTACTTTTGACATCAAACTTTTCATAAGATAAAGTCTCGTGAACAATATCCAGAATGTCCTGGTTGTCATCTAAAATTAATATACGTTTGGACATGTGTTTCCTTAAATGTTCCGGGAAAATCTAACAAAATTTAACTGAAGTTTTTTTAAAAATATACGCGTCAGAAAAAATATGCTTGTATATAAATAGCGCCCCAAAAGTAGTTATTTTTCTCGCATTATAAATGCTCAAAAAATACTGGCATTACTTAAGCAATTTAGTTTATTTATGTTAATAATAACAAATAGAAAAAACCCGGCAATCATCGCTAAAATGCTTCGCCCACACTAAGCATTAAAGATTTACGCCCCTGGCTTATACCATAATCAAGCCCTATATTGGTATCAGACTTTTTATTAAACTTTATACGCATGCCGCCACCGGCAGCGGGGTTCCAATATTTAAACTGCCGGGTGTTTACCTCACTTGCCGAATTTAAGTTGGCAAAAACTACAAAGCCAAGCAACCCATTTTGGGTAATATCGCGCCGGTATTCTGCCTCAAAGTAGAGCAGGGCTTTGCCCCTGTAGCGGTTTTGATCAATACCACGACCCGAACGCTGGTTGGGCTCCATACCAATGGCAGGCAGATTGAGGTAGGGGGTAAGCGGGCTCAGGCTGGTCCAGTAATAGCTCCAAAATGCCAGCATGTTCTTTTTGCCGCCGCCGGAATTTAAAGAATAATACTTGCGCACATCTACATATAACGAGCTCCAGCTGTTACTGCTTCCCCATGATTTGTAGTTTAAACGATAGATAAAGTTGCCGTACCATCCAGGCAAGGGGTTTAATGAGTTATTGCGGCTATCATACAAAATATTGAAACTGGGTCCTGATGAAGAAGAATTTTCATTTGCCTTGGTGCCGTAATCATAACCTGTAAACTGCTGAAAAGTGGTTTGCGCGCCATTGTCGCTGTCAACATCAAAATAATAATCCAGGTTATAGCCTATACCCACATACAGGTACGAGGTTATGCGCTTAACAATACTCTGGTAAAGCCGCAGGTATTTGTAATCAACCAAATACTTATGATCGCCTGGCTGACCGCCGCCCAAACCCCAGGTGTATTGCGGGTAAACCATCAGGCGGGTATCACCCTGTATGTTAAACATGTTGTTTTTTGTCCAGATGTTGGAGTGGATGGGCAAGCCGTAACGCCCGTTAAAATTTAGGTAAGGCGTAAAGTTTATGTTGGTTATATAAGTGGTTTGCGGATTACCCAGGTAAAACCCGGCGGTAGTAGATGTTATAAGCATTCTATTAGGCCCGGCGCTTGATGATGAAACAGGCAAAATGGAAAAATATATACGCTTACCGGCTGTGTCTGGCGTTCGTTTACTTTGAATGTTAAAAACATCACGGGCAATATCTATAAGGTCGGTTTTATTAGCAGTGTCAATAATATTATTGTTTTTAGGATGATCACTTGATATCTGGCCAAACAGTAGCATAGGGAGTGTGCATAATAAAATAAGCAGTGGATATTTTAACATTCGGCGATGATGAAAGTAAAACATAATAACGGCAAGAATATACAAATTGTGCGTGGCAATACGTGTAAAAGTCAAAAATATACTTATTAAATTTACCTTAACGCAACATTCTCTCGCTACAAAAAAACGATCTTTGCCCGCTTTGGCGGGTTCTACCCGTTTTTTATATATGACGAAAAAGAAATACTTTTTTACTGTATTGATATTAGGTTGCTTAACGGCGCTTTCGCCCTTTTCAATAGATATGTATTTGCCGGGTTTTCCGGATATAGCCAAATCACTCAACACTACTACTGCCGAGGTAGCGCTGTCGTTGTCCAGTTTTTTTATTGGTTTGGCAGGCGGGCAGCTGTTATATGGCCCCTTATTGGATAGATTTGGGCGCAAACCCCCATTATACGTGGGTCTGGCGGTTTACATAGTTGCATCGGCAGGTTGTTTTTTGGTTACAGATATTGAAACGCTTATTATATTGCGTTTTGTACAGGCCATTGGCAGTTGCGTAGCGGGCGTGGCATCAATGGCTATGGTGCGCGATCTTTTCCCGGTAGAAGAAAATGCAAAAGTATTCGCCCTGTTGATACTTGTGCTTGGCGCATCGCCAATGGTGGCGCCAACTGTGGGCGGCTATATTACTGCGGCATTCAACTGGCATTTAATATTTATTATTTTAGGTATTATGGGCGCGTTATTAATACCGGCCGTGGTGTGGCTGCCCGATACTTATAAACCCAACCGAAATTTATCTTTAAAACCCGCACCCATCATCAGCAGTTTTTGGGAGGTGGCCAAAACACCGCAGTTTTTTACCTATGCACTGGCTGGCGCATTCTCTTTTATGGGCCTGTTTGTTTACGTTTCAGGTTCGCCGATGGTATTTATGGAGATCTTTAAAGTAGGCGCTAAAACCTACGGGTGGATCTTTGCCGGATTGTCAATCGGTTTTATTGGCGCAAGCCAGTTAAATAATGTACTACTTAAAAAGTTCACAAGCGAGCAAATTGCCCGTGCCGCTTTAACGGTGCAGGTTATTAGCTCCATAATATTTTTTACAGGATCAATTTACGGCGTATTTGGGCTGGCGGGCACCATAGCCATGATATTTGTTATGCTGTGCTGCGTTGGCACCACCAACCCCAATGCATCTGCGCTATCGTTGGCACCGTTTTCAAACAATGCAGGCACAGCTTCCTCTTTGCTAGGTGCTTTACAATTAGGTTTGGGGTCTTTCGGCACTATGTTGGTAAGCTATTTTCACAGCCCTACAACGCTGCCCATGGCCGGTATTATGGCTGGTTCTGCATGCGTAGCCCTGTTGGTTTTGTTGATTGGCCGCAGGTTTGTAAAACACAAAGTAGAGGCGAGCGGAGTTGTGGTTACGGGGCATTAGGCAGCCCCCTCTAAATCTCCCCCGGTAGGGAGACTTTACGTTGCCTGGCTGAATGTTTTTACGCTGAGTAAACGCTCTCGGCCCTTGTCCTTAAGTTATATCCCGAAGCCATAACCTCGCCGTAAGCACCTGCGGTACGCACGGCAATCAAATCGCCTCTGAAAGATTCTGGCAGCTCAACATCCTTGCGGAAGCAATCTGTGCTCTCGCAAATAGGGCCAACAACGTCATAGTGGGTGGTTTGCCCAATGCCTGCTGCCAACTGCTCACTGCCAACTGCTAACTGCCTACTAATGTTCTCCACTTCGTGGTATGCCTGATACAACATAGGGCGCATCAATTCTGTCATCCCGGCATCCAGCACCAGGAAATTCTTTTTCTGGCCGTTTTTAACATAAAGCACCCGCGATATTAATGAAGCACATTGCGCCACTAATGCTCTACCCAACTCAAAATGCACCTCCTGACCGGGTTTTACATTCAGAAAATCTTTAAACACTTTAAAATAAGCCTCAAAGTTGGCAATGGTATTGGTATCGGGGTGGTAATAATCAACACCCAGGCCGCCGCCGGTATTCAATATTTTTACTTTAAAGCCACGGTCCTCAAACCAATCTTGCATTTCGTTAATGCGGATGCACAGGCTGCGATAAACCTCAAGGTCTGTTATTTGCGAGCCGATATGAAAGTGTATGCCTAAAAATTGCAGATTTTTGCAGCCGCGCAGCGTTTCTGCAACATCGCCCAGTTGCCAGGTGTTTATGCCGAACTTGTTTTCGTCTAAGCCTGTAGTAATGTAATGGTGGGTATGCGCATCAACGTTTGGGTTAATACGTATGGCAACACCGGCAGTTTTGTTTTTAGCCTTAGCCAGATCGTTTATAATGGTTAATTCCTGTACAGACTCAACATTAAAGCAAAATATATCAGCATCAAGGGCCGCATTTATTTCTTTGTCTGATTTTCCAACGCCTGCAAAAACAATCTTCTCCTTACCAAAACCGTGTTCAATTGCTGCTTTAACTTCGCCTCCGCTAACGCAATCTGCGCCAAAGCCAAACTCCCGGATCATATCCAGCACCTTTGGGTTAAAGTTGGCCTTCATGGCGTAGTGTACGTGGAAACCATATTTTGACGACGCCGTGCGGCAAGCCGTTAAAGTTTGGCGCAACACCTCCATATTATAGTAATAAAAAGGTGTTTCTATATTTTGAAAACTAGTAACTGTATTTGAGTTAAACATTTTATTAAGTCAAAAATCAAAATTTAAAAGTCAAAAACTGACTTTAATAAATAAATCCGAAATCGTAAATCCGATATCCGAAATCAAAATAACCTGCTATGCAGGCTTCTTAAAGCTTCCACTTTATCTTCGGTTTTAACCAGTACAGACAGGTTATGATTACTGCCGCCATAGCTTATCATGCGTAGGGGCAGGTGTTTTAAGGCCTCTAAAACGCGCGAACCAAAGCCATGTGTATTGGCGCTAAAATCGCCCACAACACAAATAATGGTTTGATCGGTATCTACCTCCACATTGCCAAAAGCTTCCAGTTCTGCCAGTATTTCCTTCAGATAGGTAGTATCATCTATACTTAATGATACGGCCACCTCTGATGTGGTTATCATATCAATTGATGTTTTATAGCGCTCAAACACCTCGAAAACCCGGCGCAAAAAGCCATAAGCCAACAGCATACGGCTTGAGTTGATCTTAATGGCGGTAATGCCATCCTTGGCAGCAATTGATTTTATTTTGTTCTTCTCGCTGCTATTCGTTATTAAGGTACCCTTGGCACCGGGGTCCATGGTATTGAGCAGGCGTACCGGTATTTTATATTTTTGTGCCGGAAACACGCTTTGCGGATGCAGAATTTTTGCACCGAAGTAAGCCAGTTCTGCAGCTTCATCAAATGATAGTTGCGCAATAGGAGAGGTGCCCTTAACAATACGCGGATCATTATTGTGCATACCGTCAATATCTGTCCATATCTGCACCTCTTCGCTGTTTATGCCCGCGCCTATTAATGATGCTGTATAGTCGCTACCGCCCCGGCGCAGGTTATCGATCTCGCCAAAGGCGTTACGACAGATGTATCCTTGCGTGATGAATAAATTATTGGCAGGGTGCTCATCAAGCATAGGCGTAAGGCGCAATGTGATATGCTCAACTACGGGCTCATTGTCTTCGTCTATCTTCATAAAATCTAACGCAGGCAACAATACCGAGGGCACACCAATTTCTGTTAAATAAACGTGATATAAGGTGGTAGACAACAATTCGCCCTGTGCCAGTATTATTTTTTCCTCAACAGATGTAAACAGATCATTAGCTACCCCGCTTAACAACGATAAGTGGTAATCAATAACTTCTTTACCTTGTTCCAAAAAAACGGGTGTGGTAAATAGCTCATTAATAAATAGTTCGTATTTATCTTTTAAGTTAGCTATTAATACGGCAGCTTTTTGCTTGTCGCCTGCCTGATAAGCCTGGCCTATCTCTACCAAACTGTTTGTTGTGCCTGATACAGCCGAGAGCACCACTATCTGTCTTTCCGAAGCATCAATAATATCAAGCAGTTTCTTCATCCGCTCAGGGCTGCCTACTGATGTTCCGCCAAATTTTAAAACTTTCATTTTGTATTTCTTATTCAAATACCGACGATAAAAAATACTTTTCGATACCTGTTTTTGAGGCGCTAAAAATAGGGATTTTAAAAAGGATATATGATAATAAGGCTAATTAATTTGGCCATAATAACCATGTGCCGACCGGGCAGAATACCGGGAATCATGATATTATTTTATAAAAGTTGGAATCCTAAATATTCCATTTAATACAAAAAGAAAATAGTTTTCGTTTTACGCCATAAAAACTGACGTATAAGTATTTTTTTTTGATAAAATTGAAATATGCTTTGTTTCTAATTTTATTATTGACGAGATTTACGTTAGGTTATTTTAATAGGGGTATTAAATAGCTATAAAAGGTCATCCGCGAAAGTAGATGGCTTTTTATATTTATAGCCCTCAGTGTAAGCTAGTCACCTTCGGGCACCTCAGATTTTCTGCTCTTCTTAACTTATTAATCCGTGCCCTTTAAATATCATGTCCAATATTTCGCGGGTATGGTCGGTATAATCTACTTTAATGGCGCTGCCATTATTTAACCAGTTTAAAATAGTTTCGCTGTGTTTTGGCTTCAGGCTTTTTATAACGGGTACGCCCATATCTTTTAAAGCGGCGGCGTTTAATTGCTGCTCATACTGGTTTTTCATCGGGATCACCAATAATTTCTTTTTCATGAATAGCGCCTCGGCGGGTGTTTCAAATCCCGCTCCGCAAAGCACTCCCTCGCTCTCTGCCATGCTTTTTATGAACGCCTTATTGCTGATAGGCTGAATGAGTATGTTGCCGTGTTGCTTTGTTTTACTGTTGTGTTTAGAGAATACGTCCCATTGCACATGTTTAAATTCCGACAGGTGCTTTATCAGCCGCTTATCATCATAGGCCGGTAAATAAACCGTGTAATGGCCCTTGTTGCTTATATGCTGCTCGCGCACCTGCTGCCTTATTACCGGCGTAAAGGTTTTTTTATCGTACTTTTTAAAATGGAAACCATAAGATGCTGTTACCGGTGCATAATTTCTAAGCACCAGCTTACCTATCATATCGGTTTCATCAGCTTTGGGGGTGTTATCGCTCAAAACAGCGGCCTGGTGGCTTAAACCAATGCAGGGCTTGTCTGCAAGGTAGCAGGCCCAGGCCGAAACGGGTTCAAAATCGTTAATTACAATGTCGTATTTTTCAACAGGCACTTCCTTAATCTCTTTTAGAAATTTACGGAACCGCGATTTTAAAAATGATTTCCACAAGTCAACCCCTCCGGATTTTCCGAAGACAAAACCGAAGCCGTTAAATTTATATTTTATAGGAAAAGGAAGGTTAAGATCGCCCTGGGTACCACTTACCAATACGTCAACATCGCCCATTTGCTGTAGTAGGGGCACAATATCCATTGAGCGGCTCAAGTGGCCATTACCAGTACCTTGTATTGCGTAAAGTATCTTCATTAATTAGTTAGTTTAAAGAGCATTAACAAATAAAGAGAGCCTTTTGTTGCTCTCTTTATTATTAACTGATCTTATTAATCAATGAAAAAAGAACAATAGGGTTAACACATCATTTGAATAATGATGCAAAGCTAAGGTGGGTAGGTTAATCCAATATTAAATTATCGTTAGCAGTTGCGGTGTTGATAACTTAAAATTTAAGCCATTTTCTTTTTTAAAGTGATTACCGTAACCTCCGGCCATATACCTAACCTGCCCGAAAACGCCAAAAAACCAAAGCCACGGTTTACATACAGATATCGGTTTTTTTGGTTAACCAGGCCGGCCCAGTCGAGATACCGGTATTGCACCGGGCTCCACCTTATGCCGGCCACCTCTACGCCAAACTGGGCGCCATGTGTGTGGCCCGATAAGGTAAGGTGAATGTCAACGGGGTTGTAACGTACCTGCTCTTCCCAATGTGTAGGATCATGCGAAAGCAGTATTTTAAAAGCTTCGTTATCAACCCCTTGCAAGGCTTTTTTAAGGTCGCCTACTTGTTTAAAACCCTTGCCCCAGTTCTCTATACCAATAAGCGATATCTTTTGTCCGTTCTTTTCAATCTCTACGTTTTCGTTTAAAAGTAAACGAAAACCGAGGTCTTTATGATGCCGTTTTAGTTTATCAAGGTTTGCTGCTTTAGCTTGTTCGCTGTCCCATTGCACATAGTCGCCATAATCATGGTTACCCAATATGGAATATTGGCCGTATGGCGAACGCAGTTTGCTGAAGTTATCAATATATTGCTCAATCTCGTCGGAATGGTTATTTACCAAATCGCCGGTAAAAACAAAAAGGTCGCTTTTTTGCGCCTGGGCCAGGTCAATGCCTTTCTGCATGGCAGCCTCATTATCAAAACTGCCCGAATGGATATCAGACAGTTGCGTAATGGTAAAGCCATCAAAAGCTTCGGGCAGTTCATCAAAATAAATAGTTTGGCGGTGCACCTTATAATCATACTTGCCGCGTACCATCGCATACAAAAAACCAAAAAACGGGAATGCGGCAATAAGTACCGCCAGTTCGCTTATAAATTTACGGCGGCTTGGAAAATGTGTCGACGCTTTTGGCTCAGCAACAAGGCTGTACAGGCCAACAAAAAATCCGCCCAGATCGCCAAGGCCCAAAATAATTGAAAATACCAGTTTGGTAACAAAAAAGCCAAGGAACAGACTCAGCATCCATTCGTTAAAATGGCTCATGCCTTTGGTGCCGCGCATGGTGCCCATGCTTACTAAAAACACAATGGTTACTATAACCGACAGTAATGGAAACCCATAAGTTACCAAAGTACGCGCTACTTGAGACTTCCAATCACTGGTGAGGGTTTTGAGGCCCGAGAATACGTACCAATCAAATAGAAAACTTATAACTGCAATTATCAGGATGATAGGAAGGAAGCCGCCTCTGCGCATAAATGGGAATGTATTTAAACCGCAATTTAAAAAAGGAAAGCTAATCTGGATGTAAAATTTACCTGTAAAATGAAAAACAAGCCCCCTTCTTTAAAAGCAGGGGGCAAACATCTGGATTTTTAATACTGGCGGGGTGGCGCGTACCGGTGATCGCGACCGTTATCATAGGAGCTGTGCCCGTTATGATGATAGCGATCGTTGCTGTAGTTGCGTATATGTTTTTTATGCTGATGTACGGAACAGCCTGCATAGGCAACGCTTATAATTAAACCACCAAGCGCTACGATATTTATGATCAACTTTTTCATGATATAGCGGCGTTTTTTAAAAAACGCTTATATTGATTAAACTAAGAAACAACTTGAAGGTTTAATGCAGCTAAGCGTTTGTTTTGTTTGCAGCCAGGCGGCTTATTAAAATATAAAACGCGTTAAGAATGATAAACCCAACCAGCAGAAAACCGCAGTTAGACAACACGTCTGTATAACTTATTTGGGCCACATCTAAAAAATTGTAAGGATAGTAGTTAGTAAGCGCTCCGCGTATTAGAATATAGATGGTATAAATTAAAGGATAAACCAGCCACCATAGCGTGTTTATCCATTTGATGGTAGTTTTTTTGATGAGAAATATCCAGAAAAGCACAAAGGCAATTGGGCTTATAATGTGGAAGATGTCGCTTGTTACCTTAAAAAGCCCAACCGGGTGAAACTGATCGCGCAGCATAAAATGATATACTAAACCAACAATGGTGATGTAAGCCGCCATAGCACCAATAACGTATGGTTGCGCAAAAAAGCGACCCCATTTTGATTGCGGCTTAAATATTAACAGCGTTAATAAAAGCGCCAGTAAAAAGTTAGTTTGAATGGTAAAATAGCTTAGCAGCTGTACTATTGCCCCGCCTAATGTGCGGCCTTTCTCCAGGTAGTCTGGAATAGAAACATAAAATTGAAGAATAATGCCCAACCATAAAATAATTGCCAGTAAGCCGGCACAGGTAATTTGGAGTTTGCTTTTCATCATTATTAATACGTTGGTTATTTTTTCTTTTTAACCCGTTTTTCTGTAGCGGCCTGCCAGGCAGTTGTAAGGGCATCTTCAAGCATATCCTGGCGCACGGCGTTTAGTTCAAATAAAGTATAACCATGCAGGCCCCATTTATTCGGTACCGGGTATATTACAGCGGGATCAAATGCTGAAAAAACCGACTGATCAATTAATGAGAGCTTTACCATTGCGCATTGCTCGGGCACCCAAAGTGTAGCGAAGGTGCGTTTATTGGCCCTAAACGCGGGTTTACCAAAATGGTCATATTCCTCCGTGCCGGGTAGCGACAAGGCAAACCGGCGTACGGCGTCGATGCTTATCATAATTTTTATTCAACATAAAAGTAAATATTTAATGATGAAATGATTCTACAAAAACCCGGCGGCCATAAAAAAACAAAAGGCCCTCAAAATTTGAGGACCTGATGCTTTCGGTTGTTTTATTATTAGTATCTTCTGTACGCAGCGTAGTAAGGTTGGTTAACATAGTAACGATGACCGTGTCTGTATTGTACTACCTGGCGGTATCTTACAGGCGCTCTGTGTATTACTACTGGTCTTTGATAAACTACCTGTCTTTGATAAACCACCGGCCTGTGGCGTACTATCACCGGCCTGTTAACTACTACCACCTGGCGGGGTGGGGGTGTACCTATCTGTATACCTACATTTACCTGCGCTTCGGCAGCCTTAAATCCAAATGCTAATGCTATTGTTGCTATGGCTAATTTTAAAGTTTTCATAATCTTATCTGTTAAAAATGTTCAACTCTCGTTGTTTGTATTATTGAGACGAACACAACTTTACAGGGTTTAACAAATATGTTGCCTTAAACTATAAGCTGCTGTTAAACAGCGCAATAAAAAACATAATGCGGCATATTATGGGCTAAAGCCAGCAACTGCCTTATTCCTGCGCTGCAAGAGTAGCCAGTTCTTCAAATAATTGCTTTTGTTTGTCGGTAAGGTTGGTAGGTATATGCACGTCGTATGTTATATACAGATCGCCGTGCTGAGTTTCTTTTTTATACACTGGTAAACCCTTGCCTTTTAATTTAACTTTTGTGCCGTTCTGTGTTTCGGGTTTTACTTTTAGCTTTACTTTGCCGGTGAGTGTGTCTATGGTTATTTCACCACCTAGAACGGCCGTGTAAACATCAATCTTAGCAACGGCATACAGGTCTGCACCCTGCCGCCTAAACCTTGCATCATCGCTTACTAACAATTTAATGAACAGATCGCCGCCCGGACCGCCGTTTGTGCCCGGCCCGCCATGACCTGCAATTTTCAAGTTTTGTCCGTTCTCCACGCCTGCGGGTATAGTAATACGCAAGTTCTTTCCGTTAACAGTTATGGTTTGCTTATGGCTTTCTGCTATTTGACTAAGGTTAAGCTGTAGCTCGGCATTATAATCCTGGCCGCGATAACGGGCCTGCCTTCCCCGGCTGCCTGCACCGCCACCTCCGCCAAACATAGACTGGAAAAAATCTGAAAAATCATTACCGCTGCCAAAGCCATCAAAGTCAAAACCTTGGCCGCCACCACCGCCGTAACTGCGCTGCTGGCCCTGTTGTTGTTGCCGCGCTTGGTCGTAAGCGTCGCCGTGTTGCCAGTTTTCGCCGTATTTATCGTATTTCTTGCGTTTTTCAGCATCGCCTAAAACCTCATTAGCTTCATTAAGCTGTTGAAATTTTTTGTTGGCTTCGGTATCGTTAGGGTTAAGATCAGGATGGTACTTACGCGCAAGCTTGCGGTAAGCGTTTTTTATATCTTTATCTGATGCAGTTTTATCAAGGCCTAAAACCTTGTAATAGTCAATAAATGCCATGTTAGCTTAGTTCTGATTACTAAACTTTAAAGATAACACAATGGTTTTGATTAATAAGTGACAACAATCATAAGTGACACGCAGCTTACCTGTCGGTTACACCGGCGCGGCCGCGTTTTACGTAGTTGCGTATGTCTAGAACTATACCTGCAAAAAAGTAAAATATCAAGGGGAAACCCACTGCCAAAAAAGAAGAATAGATAAAAAACAGCCTGATCTTGGAGATAGATATATTAAAGCGCTCGCCAAGATAGGTACACACCCCAAAGGAGTAGCGTTCAAAAAAAGTAATGAGTTGTTGTAACATAATTAATCAGGCTAACTTTAATATCTTATTTCCAACGCTGCATTGCAGGCACTTTTTGTAATTACAGTAATAATTTTTCAGCTCAAGCAGCGCCTGCGATTCAAACGCCGATCCTGCCTTTACACCAACGGCATTAAAATCAGCAATTATCTGATTTTGTTCGCCCGGTAAACTTTCCAGCAGCTTTAAACTACGGTCTATGTAGTATTGTTGCTGATGGTGCTTGCCATAACTAAACAAAAATACAGCTAAAGTGTTTAAAAGCAATATATTAATTGATGCCTCGCCTAAATTTTTCGGAGATGGCTTTGAGGGTTTGTCAAAGCGGTACCTGTCGTCCCAATATTCATTCACCTTTATGCCATCAAACAGATCATGCAAAGCCTTGAAATCCTTTACGTCAAGAACTTTTGAAAAGAGGTGATTTGAACTGACTATGAGCGCGGCAAATTGCGCCAACCGCACTGTTGGGAAGTTTGACGGCCGCAAACGCATGAATTTCCACAAGTGCTTTTCTATAGGTTTCAGGTTATATTTTTTACCCAGAAAGGTATATTCCTGCTTTAATTGCTGCGGATAGTTATCTTCAAAATCATCCTCCAGCATACCTGCCTGCCCAAATATCAGTGCTTCAATTTGCATAGCATTGCTTTTGTTTTTAGCCAGGATGTTTTGCGGCAGGGAACGGGCCAGCAGCTCAAAAGGCAGAGCATTGGTTTTAAAGCCAAAGTTGGCCGCCAGAAACTGGTAAAAAGTTTCTTCCCAATCGCCGCGGTTAACTTGCAGTGCAGCAATTACCATGGCCGATTTCTTTTCTAACCGTTCTATCAGTACCCGGGTAAACCAGGTGCGCAGGGTAAAATCATCTAACTTGCCTATGCTGGCTTCGCAGGGAATTATTGTCTTCTCGCCATAAACAAGGTTGTGGTACCGGGCGTATAGATCGTCGGGAATGCGGTCCTTTAACTCTAAGGTCGGGATGCGCCTGCCATCGCTCAATACCAGCGGCACATCATCGCGATATACAACATGAAGAATAACGTTGTTATAAGCGTTGTCTGTGGTATGGTTATGCTTTTGCCAGTCGGATGAATTGATATGCAATTCTATATTTCCGGCCCATGTAGTTTGGTCTATTCGGATGCGACCATTCTGAAAGTCGGGGCCTGAATCGGTATTATGCATGCCTGCCGAATAGATCTCCAACTCTTCGCCTGTGGTAGTTTGCAATGCCGACCGTTCAAACAAGCGGAACTTCCATAGGTAGTGCAAAAAATCTTCGGTGATAAGCATTTAACTAAGGTAAAAAGTTTCCTGTTAAAAACATAGCGATGGTAACCCACCGCTATGTTTTTAACATCTCCGCCAACTCCTCTATCAACCCTACCTGCGCGCCATTAACCTTAACCACAGCTTCGCCCACAGTAAACCAACCCGCACGATCCACTTCGGGGAAACTGGCTTTTTTACCCGAGCGCGGCGGCCATTCTATTTCAAAAAGATTACTGATTATGGTTTCGTGGTCAATATCGCCTTCAACTGCCCAGGCATGTACCGTTTTGCCGCTTTTTAATTTTATGGGCGATAGCTTAATAAAGTCGCCATCAATAGCTTGTCCGGTCTCTTCCAAAAATTCTCTTTTTGCAGCCAGCAAGGGGTTTTCATCATCCAAAAACTCCCCTTTGGGGATAGACCACGCCCCGGCATCTTTATTTTTAAAAAACGGCCCGCCGGGATGCACCAGGAATACCTGAAGCTCATTATTGATGTTGCGGTAAAGTAAAATTCCGGCGCTTTGCTTGGGCATGTGGTGGCTTTTAGTAAATCTATCGTCAATATAATTAATTTTGTGCAACCAGCTCCCCCTTTAGGGGGCCGGGGGGCGAATGTTTACAGGAATAATAGAAACTTTAGGTACAATAAGCAATTTACAGCGCGAACAGGGTAACCTTCACATCACTGTTGAATCGGCCATATCAAACGAATTAAAGATAGATCAGTCTGTTGCGCATAATGGTGTTTGCTTAACTGTTGTTAGTGTTGCAGATGGTAAACACACCGTTACAGCCATTGAAGAAACTTTGAACAAAACCAGTTTAGGGCACCTTAAGCTACATGAACCCGTAAACCTGGAACGCTGCATGCAGATGAATGCCCGTTTAGATGGCCACATTGTGCAGGGCCATGTAGACCAAACCGCCGTTTGCACCCAATTTAAAGAGCTTGATGGCAGTTGGGAATACACTTTTGAGTATGATGCCGCATTGGGTAATGTTACGGTAGAAAAAGGTTCTATCTGCGTTAATGGCATAAGCTTAACAGTAGTAAACTCGCAGGTAAATAGCTTTTCTGTAGCTATTATTCCGTATACTTACCAGCATACCAACCTGCACAACGTGCGCCAGGGCTCGGTAGTTAACCTTGAGTTTGATATTATTGGCAAATACGTTGCGCGGTTAATGCAGCGGTAACTACTGTTTACTTTTTAGGCGCTAATTGCTCCATGCGGCTTTTAGTGTAAGCTATGTAATCCTTCTCTTTTTCTGTATCGGGTTTTGATGCCATGTACTTTTTAAAGTATTTCAATGCGCTTTTCTGATCCTTCAGTTTTACATCATACAAATTGGCCAAAAAATAATAGGTAAGCGGCCGCTCATCATATAACAAAGCCTTTTGATAGGATGATTGCGCCTTGGCCAGTTGCTGCAGGGTTTCATAGCTATCCGCCATTTCGCTGTAATACGTATTGGTGCTGGGCGAGATGCTTAGCTTAATGGCTTTATCAAAATAGGGGATAGCGTTCTTTTGGTCTTTTAGCTGCTTATAGCAGGCCGCAATAAAATAAGCAGCCACCTCCGTTTGCGATGCTTCGGGCATACCCGCCAGCACGTCAATTCCGCAGCGGTAATTTTTGGTGTGGTAATAGGCAACACCCAGTTTAATTATAGTAAACGGCGACTCGTCGCCTGCGGCTATTAGCTGCTCACCGGTTTTTACTGCCAAAGCCCATTTAGATTGTGCCGATGTAAGCCGAAGCAGGCTTTGCAGCAATACAATATTTTCCGGGTCGGCGGCTATGGCGACAGACAGTACTTTTTCGGCCTGATTTAAAAACTTCATTTTTACGTACAGGTCGCTCAAATCTGATGCTACATCAAATTCGGTAGAATCAAGCTTGTTAGCTTTTTGCAGATATATTAGTTGCGAGGTGATGTCGGCCTTGGCCACCATAAAGTTGGCCAACTGCTTATAAACCGAAAAATTGGTACTGTCAATCAGCGTGTATTTTTTAAGATAACGCTCTGCCTTGCCCACATTGCCCCGCCGCTGGTTAATCATCGCCATATTATACAATGATGTTTTATCCGTGGTATCCCTGTCATACATCCGCTGATAGAAACCTTCCGCTTCGGGCAGTTTGCCGGCCATTGATGCTGTATAAGCCATGCGCGATAGTTCTTTAACATCGGCAACAGGCTCTGTATAAACCGTTTTTAAATAGTTAAACGCTTCGGCAAAGCGGCTATTCTGATAATATTCCAGCAGCAGCGCGTCGTCTGTTTTGCGGGTTTGCTGCGCCTGAGCGGTTGTGTGAAACACTATAATTAGCAGGAGGGATGCAAGCGTTAATTTCATTTAACTAAAATATTAGTTAAAAATGGGAAATGCAAATAATAAACAAAAAACCTTTTATGGAGTTACATCTATAATTAAAACTTAAAACACATACTTATGGATACGTTAAAGAAATTTGGATTGATGGAGAAAATAGTCCACGAGTTGGAAGATTTGAAAAACAGTCAGCAGGCAATTATGCAAAAGCTGGGTAAAATAGAGGTAGACAATATTGAACTCGGCGATAAAAGATTAGAGAAAGTACTGCCGGATATGCACCAGCGCATAGCCGACAACCTGGATGCCATAGCAGGATTAATGGAAGATTTTGCCGAGCAAACCGACAAGTTCAGCGATAAGAACAACATCACCGCGCTGAAAGAACAGGAAGCGATTGACAGTTTGAAATAGTAAAAGCCCCGAAAGGGGCTTTGTTGTTAACTTATATATGTCGCGTGGCGTAGGCATTGCGCAGCTTTTACTCTTTACAAAATGTAATTTATTATTATATTACGCTTTTGAAAGTGGCTAGTAACATCCAAATACTTCTCAGTTAATACGATTCTTCGCTTCCCTTCTGCCGTTTCGTAAAGCGCTTCTTTTATTTAAAATATATTTCGCAACTCATAAAATGCGATTTTTATTATATATTTTGTTCGATAATAAATTTTTATCACAGGAATAAATCTCGGACGATGGAATTAATTGATGACTTTCAAATTGAAACCAAAAAACAACTTAAATTATATCCAATTTATAATTCTTTTGTTCAAAAATGCTTGATCGATAGCGATGGAAGTAATGCAATTGCTGTAGTTGACGACTTAGTTCATATTGCATACCAACGAACAAAGATCATCGTCAAACATATGAATGAATATACTCTACATGATGGCGATCATTTGTTTAGAGTTTTAAATATCATGGGAGCTTTAATTCCTGATGAAACTGTAAAAAAGATGTCTATTCCCGAGTTGATGTTGCTTATTTTATCAGCTTTTTATCATGACATTGGAATGGCCCCTTCGCAAAAAGAAATAGTTGCATGGGACGGAAAAAATATTAGTTCAGATTCCGACAAAGAGAAATATCACAGATTTCAGATATTTTGTGATAGTAAATATGACATTAACTCTGAAATTAATCAGTTAACAGAACTACCCGGAGATAATAAAGATAGAATCGACAGACTTCAAAATAATTTAAAAGCAGAATATATAAGGCAAACTCATGCCCACAGAGCCAGAGAGATTCTTAATAAAGAAATAAATAGATCTTTACTGTATAAGAATAAGAATTTAAAAGAGATTTTAATCGAATTATGTGAGAGTCACAATGAAAACGCAAGCGAATTAAATAAAAAAGATGCCGGTATAATTTGCGATAATAACCAATATGTTTGCCTGCCATTTTTGGGGGCGATTCTTCGAATTGCTGATATTCTTGATTTTGATTCGAAAAGAGCACCGGAAATATTATTTGAATCGCTAACTATACAAAATCCGATTTCAGTACAAGAATGGAATAAACATCGATCTATCAATGTAGCATCTATAAAAAAAAATGGAATTTTTATTTCAGCCGAATGTAGTCACCCGGCAATCGAATCCTCAATAAAAGCTTTTAGTCAGATTATACAAGATGAGTTGAGAGAGACTAACCGAGTATTGAGAGAAATTAACTCTGATGGAGGCAAAAGGGATCATATCCAGTTAAGTCATTATCGTATTACTTTACCATTAACGGTTGATACAACTGAAGTAAAACCACAAAGGGATTTGGATGGGGAGCCACTTTATGTATTTCATGAGACACGGTTCACTTTGAATAAGAATCAGATAATTGATATGCTAATGGGAACAAAGCTTTATAATGACCCCAGGCTTACACTTAGAGAACTTATCCAAAATTCGATCGATGCATGTGTTGTTCGAAAAAAACTCGAAGAATCCTGGGGGAATAACAATGGTTATAAACCCACAATAACAATTAGCTATCTGAGAAATGAGGATGGAGTATATTATATTAAAGTGGATGACAATGGAATTGGAATGGATTTCAAGACCATTGACAACTACTATTCAAAAGTAGGAAACTCGTATTACACTTCGAGAGAGTTCAAAGAATTAAAATCCAAAAACAATATTCATTTTAATGCTATTTCTGAATTCGGTATTGGCATACTATCAGTTTTTATGATCTCAAAAAAACTAGTAGTCCAAAGCTTAAGAAAAGTGGAGAAGTATAATATTAAAGAGCCTATTGACCTACTCATTGAAGGGCACGAGGGGCTTTTTATCGTCAAAAGAGGAACAAAGCAGGAACCTGGTACAACAACCCAGATATTCTTGAATGTTTTTAATCCATGGAAGGATCTATCCGATACTTCGGTAGTAAATTATATAAAAAAAATTATCCCACACCCACCCTTTATTATAAGTATTAAAACGGACAATGTCCATGATAAAGTACTTTGTGATAATATTAGGACCTTGAACCCTATAAGGGATAAGAATTTTACCTGGCAGAAGAACAATAATATAAAATGGATTTATTTTTATTTTGATGATAATAAATTAGGATTTCAGGGAAATGCAATTATTGGGATAATTGAGGACCAAGGGAAGCCCTTGAAGGAAGTGAACTTATCAAAAAAAGATGTTCAAATCAATGACCGGGAGTACAGATTAAGCTCTTCCATTAAATATTATAACAACGAGATCAAACTGAATGCAGACTCGGTTCACTTAGACTCTACTTATAATATAAAAACAAAGTTGATCAAATCAACTCTTGCGCAATCTTATGCAAACGTAGCCTATAAAGGCATTGAAGTTCCCACCAATATTTTTGAAAATTCATATAATCATGTGGAGTTTTCTCAAAAAATTATATAGCCATTTCCCATATTCTTAAATATTGACATTAAGGACAAATTAAATCTGAATACTTCGAGGACCGATTTTATTTATAATAGTCAATGGCATGACTTTAAAGCTAATTTATGTGAATTATTGCTAAGATACCTATCTCAAAGATTGCCAAGCCAATATCTTAATGAATTATCAACAATTTGGTATAGCCTTAGCTCGGATCGTGTATTTAAAAATGAAATCTCTAAATATATCAATACGAATTCTTTATAATCGATCCGTTGGTCCTAATGGAAAATCGCGACTAATGGACAGCGATTAGCTTTTTTAAGTTTTTGAAGTACAGTCTATTTAGTCAAAATCTACTCCCTGTTTTGGTGAAGAAAGTCTGTTGTAAAGTGTTGCTTGTTTAAACATGTGATAAGTACAAAATACAGTAAGTCAAACACTTGCAAAAAAATGTTGTTGCTAAGCGTTGCTCCTGTTGCCTATATTTTCTGCAACACTCCGTTTATTTTACCACCAAACTATTATTCCCCCTGTTCACATCCGGCAGTGCCGCGTCAGGGTCAATACTAACGCTCTCCACCGCGCCGGTGGTAGGGATAACAAAAGTAGTGGCCTTGTTTTGCAGCCAGGTTTCAACAGGCAGTTTCATGCGTAATTTGGTACCGTCCTTTAGTTTAGCTTCTATGCTAAACGGCATGGCCCAGGCTTCTTTGTTGGCTACCACTACCTCAATGCCTTTTTTAGCATCGCCATCAACGTATTTTGCGCTTATGAGGGCCAGGTCAAGCTTGTAATTGTTCAGGAACCAGCCTCTCCAAAACCAGGCAAGGTCCTCGCCGGCAGCATTTTCCATGGCCCGGTAAAAGTCATCGGGTTGGGGGTGTTTATAGGCCCATTTGGTAATGTAGTTGCTAAAGGCGTAGTCAAAACGGTCTTTACCCAATACCTGCTCGCGCAGCAATATCAAGCCAAAGGCGGGCTTAAAGTAGGTGAGGGGGTGGCGATACTTCTCGGGTATAGCATCCGGGTAAGTGTTAATGGCAGGCGATGCCGGATCAACAATATCAGGGATGATCTCATCCGCCGGGTTGCCGCCGCCGGGGGCATATTCGCCGTCGCGCTTTGGGGCATACTCGCCCTTGTTTATTACGTCGGAGGCATAAACATCAATAAAGGTGTTAAAGCCCTCATCCATCCAGGCAAAGCGCCGCTCGTTTGATCCTACTATCATCGGGAACCAGTTGTGGCCGATCTCGTGGGCGGTAACCCAGAACAACTCCTTGCCTTTATCATTAATGCCGTCGAATAGAATGCCGGGGTACTCCATGCCACCGGCCAAACCGGCTTCATTAATGGCGGCAGGGTAAGGGTAGGGGAACCATTTGGCCGAAAAGTACTCCACAGCACCTTTAAGGTACTCGGTTGAGCGTCCCCAGGCATCGTTGCCGGCACTCTCCACAGGGTAAACAGACATGGAAATAGACTTTTTGCCCTTAGGCAAATTGATCCTTGCTGCATCCCAAATAAAAGCACGCGATGCCCCAAAGGCAACGTCGCGGGTGTTTTGCATCTTAAAGTGCCAGGTAAGCGTACCCTTATTAACCGGCCGCGAAGCCGGGTCGGTAACCTCTGCTGCTGTGCGGATCATTATGGTTTTATCGCTGTTGCGGGCCGCCGCCAGGCGGCTTACCTGTTTAGCGGTCAGTACCTCGGTAGGGTTAACCAACTCGCCGCTGCCTGCTACTATCATGTCCCAGGGAACGGTTACGCGGTAGTCAATATCGCCGTACTCGCAATAAAACTCACCGCTGCCCAGAAAAGGCAAAGTGTCCCAGCCATTCAGGTCGTCATAAACGCACATCCGCGGAAACCACTGCGCTATCTCGAAGATGGTGCCATTTTTAGTTTGGGTATAATCGGTTCGCCCGCCAAAAGCACCGGGAATTGTATAGTGATAGTTGATCAACAGGTTGATCTTGCCACCCTTTGCTGCCAATGCCGATGGCAATCTAATTTGCATGCGGGTATCGGTAATAACGTAGTTGGCCTTCTGCACTTTACCATTAACAGATATATTAACCGACTCAATTATATACCCGTCGGTATGCTGGTCTGCAGCAGGCTGGTTGCCGGTAACAAAGTTGGACCGTGCATCTTTTTTATAAGTGTTCTGGTCCATTTGCAGCCACAGGTAACCTAAAGCATCGGGGCTGTTGTTGGTGTAAGTTATATTTTCGATACCGCTGAGTAGTTTACTGACGGTATCAATTTTAGCTTTTAAAACATAATCTGCGCGGTTTTGCCAGTATTTTGGGCCGGGCTCGCCGTTGGCAGAATGAAACTCGTTGCCTTTTTCGCTATAAAACGGCGGCGAAAACAGCGCCGAAGGGTTGTAGTTAGAACGAATGGTATCGTTTGATGTATTGCGGGGTTTACGTTGAGCCTGTGCTACAGAAATACAACAGGCTAAAGCCACAACAGCTAAGAGTTTAAGTTTCATGCGTATCAGTTAAGGACAGCAATATACAAAAAAGCACATTACGCCATCACAGCATGTCTGCCAAAATACCTTCTTTTAATGAGTTGGTGCAAAGTTGAACATTGATTGTGTTAAGCCGCTCCATAACAAAACGGGTAAGCAGGGATGCCACTACTATCATATCCACACGGATTGAGACAATACCTTCCATAGTTTTGCGCTGCTGATGCGATGAAGCAATAAGCTTATCTGTAACAGCAACCAATTCTTCGGTTTTAAAAGCATAGTTCTTGATATTCTTCAGGTCGAAGGGTTTGCGCTTGTCCAATTCAATTATTTCGGCAAAGGTTTCAAAAGAGCCAGAGGAACCGATGATGGTATCAACGCTATTTTGCTTGCAGGCTTCAAAAAGCGGCGTCAGTTTTTCATCAAGATAACTGTGCAGATCATTTACAGATGATGCGGGAATAGGATCAGCCTGATGAAACTTATCCATCAGCCGTGCGGCACCTATCTCAAAACTTTGTTTCCAAAAGATCTCGTCGGCATTGCATAAAATAAACTCAACACTACCGCCGCCAATATCCATTATCAGCGATGTTTGAGCGCTCAAACCGCCGGTCAGTTTTACGCCTTTGTAAATATATCCTGCTTCCTGTTCGCCGTTTATCAACTCAATGCTGATGCCGGTTAATTCCTTAACTTTTTCAATAAATTCCTGCCCGTTAGCAGCGTTTCGCAGCGCCGAGGTTGCTACTGCCCGCACACTATCAACACTGCTGTTTACTATATCCTGCTCGTACTGCTGCATGGCATCCAGGCCACGTTCAAAAGCAGCGGGAATAATAAGGCCTTTATTTATCCCACCTTCGCCCAGTTTGGCTGGCAAACTTTTATGTACAATCTCTTCGTAGGAAGCTGCTGTGCCACGCGCTATCAATAAATGAAAAGTGTTGGTGCCGAGGTCCATTACGGCTACAGTTTTTTGCTGGCTCATATGCAGATATGTGCCGTAATAATGCAAAAAATAAATTAAATGTTTTAAACGTTATAAACCTTTTTTATCGTTTAAAACTACTTGGTCAAATAAAATATAGTGGTGTATTTTGCTATCGCACCATTGTCTTTTTCGGCTTCTTTGCTATCTATTAATAATTTTTCAAGCCTGTTTTTACTACTATTTAATTGCGCATTAAGTTCATAAGCGGGTGCGTCACCCAGTTTTAAGTAAAAAGTGCCCTGCCCTGAACTTGAATATGGAAAGCCGATGCTGTACAAACTATAATAACTAAAATTGTCATTTCCGTAAGCAAACGGAGGTCTTATGTAAAACGCTATCTGAGTTTCATTGCCATTGGCATCTTTTTTAAACAGTTTTATCTTGTCTTGCGAAAAAGCATCCACCGTTTTATTATCCAGCAGATCATTACCGGCAGCATTTTTAATAGCTAACATCAGTTCCGGCGGTTGCATAGGCGAACATCCGCAAAGCGGGTTCACTCTTTTGCATCCTACACCAGCTATAAACAATATCAAGGATGCCAGTATAAATTTTTTCATAGCTATAGCGTTCAATTTATCTATAATAACGTTTTAATACTGCAATTCGCTACAGTAGCAACTCTTTTTAGTTCAATATTTTGTCTAATTAAAACCGAACACCAGCGGAAATATAAAAGTGACAATAATTGTCCAAACAAAGTAAACCGGCAAGTAGGATGAGATCACTTTACCAACCTCGTTTATTTCAGTGCGTTTTGTAAGCGTGCGATACAGGCTTACCGTAACTAACAGCAGGTTGATAAGGATCAATACATTGCTACCCATTACCGCCAGCCTGTTGGGTGTTATACCGAAATTAACTATACGGTACACAATGGCAGAAAGCGCCACCCCGCTTACTATTATAGTTAATGCAGATAGCAGTAACAGCACCCATACCTCTAAATTGGTTTTAACAGCTTTTGATGTTTCGGCGAGAGAGAAAAATACAATAGCCAAAACACCCACCATTAACGCGTTAAAAATGAGCAGAAATTCGCGGTCTATATATGGGTTTTTGCCGGAATACACTATGGCTGTAAGATAAACAACAAGCATTACCAAAACCAGCGGACTAAACAAGCGGGCAATTACCGGTGATACTTTGCCAACCAACTGCGGGTTGGTTTGCGTAAGGAACGTGCCCACAATTGGTGCAGCCGCCAAACCAAATATGGCTACGTTTTTAAAATAAAACTCGTTGATGTTTAAGCCGATAAGCGAGAACAGGCCAACGGTTATGGCGCTCATTATGCCGCCTGCAATCAGAATAAGCGCAGTCATTACAACCAGGTCGCCGTTGTATTTTAAAAAGCTGAGGCGCTTTTGTACATTATTTGCAGCATTGCTAACATAAACAAAACCCGTAATGCACCATAACAGCAATGCCATGTGGATGCATGACAGTATTAGCGTATCGCTTGTTTTAACATTGGGCAATAAATTAATAAATATCAAGCCTGCAAGCATCACCAAGGCGCTAATTGCTATTTTGCCGGTAGACAATTTATTTCTACGGGCAAAATAAGCCACCACAAAAGGGAACACTATAAAACCAATATTGCGCGGATAAAAGAAATCTTCGTTTATGCCAAAAAAGTGCGGAATTTTTGCAACCAAGCCCGCTAACAGCGCAATACCTATAACCAATAATAATTCACCCCGCGCTCCCCAGTTAATCTCATCACTTTCGTAATTAAGCCTTTCGTGCCAAAAATCAGCCAGGGCGTTACCCTTTAGCTCAGGATAGATCACATCAAAAGCCCGTTTAAAGCCTGGTTTATTGGCGCGGTACGTTTTTTCCAATTGGGCCGGATTGTCTATGTGAGTAAATATCTCTTCTTTCATTTTACTAAATTATACTTCAAAACAAAGATATATAAAAGTACTTTGTAATTCAAAGTAATTATTTGTCTTTTTTTATTTTCTTTGATTTTGATGCCGAAAAATGCAATACATACATATCTTTATCAATCAGCGTTAACAATTTTTAACGCTTTATTCCGTATTATTTGCCTCAATTTTTATAATTTTATCAAATACATTAACTGTTCATTTTATTAATCTTACTACTATCACAATGTTTAGAACAAGACAATTGCTATGTTGTATCGCCGCACTGTACTTTACTACACTTAATGCCCACGCGCAAGCCAAATTGGTGGAGAAAGTTACCCGTAAACCTGGCGAACTTGTAATTCCGTATGAAAAATATGTGCTGCCCAACGGCTTAACAGTTATTGTGCACGAAGATCATTCAGATCCGCTGGTACATGTTGATGTAACCTACCACGTGGGTTCGGCACGCGAGCAGATAGGTAAATCGGGCTTCGCGCATTTTTTTGAGCACATGATGTTCCAGGGCTCAGATAATGTTGCCGATGAGGAATTGTTCAAGATCATCTCTGAAGCAGGGGGTACCAACAATGGTTCTACCAACCGCGATCGTACCAACTATTACGAAACCGTACCCAATAACCAATTGGAGAAAATGCTTTGGCTGGAAGCCGACCGCATGGGATTTTTGCTTGATGCCGTTACGCAACAAAAATTTGAGAACCAGCGCGCTACCGTAAAAAATGAGCGCGGACAAAGTTATGATAACCGCCAGTATGGTTTAATGTCTGAAAAAACCTCTGCTGCACTGTATCCATACGGACACCCTTACTCGTGGATGACCATTGGTTACCTGGAGGACCTGAACAGGGGTAACGTTAACGACCTGAAGAATTTCTTTTTGCGTTGGTACGGCCCCAATAATGCTGTGCTTACTGTGGGTGGTGATGTAAAGCCTTTGCAGGTAGTAAAACTGGCCGAAAAATACTTTGGCCCTATAAAACGCGGCCCTGCCGTAACTACGATGAAATTACCGGCACCCGTATTAACTGCTGATCGTTATATCTCTTACGAGGATAATGTGCGTTTTCCGCGCCTGTTAATGACGTTCCCAACAGTTCCTGCGTATCACCCGGATGAGGTACCGCTTGATATGCTTGCCGAAATACTGGGCCAGGGCAAAAACTCTATCCTTTACAAAAATCTAACAAAGCCTCAAAAATCATTGTTAGCTAATGCAAGTCACCCCTGTACAGAGCTGGCGGGTGAGTTTTCTATAGATGTGGTGCCTGCACCAGGACAAACATTGGCTGATATGGAAAAAATAGTGCGGGCCGCTTTTGACGAGTTTGAAAAAACCGGTGTGAGCGATGAAGTTGCCCAACGTGTAATTGCCACTCAACAAGCACGTATTATCAATCAATTGGCCAGCGTATCCGGAAAGGTTTCAAACCTGGCCAATTACCAAACTATTACTGGTACTGCCAACTATTATCCGAAGGATTTAAAACGCTACCAAACAGTTAGCAAAGCTGATGTTATGCGTGTATTTAATAAGTACATTAAAGGCAAGTATGCCGTAATTTTAAGTGTTTACCCAAAAGGCAAGCCCGAAGAAATAGCACATGCTGACAACTTTAAAGTAGATGCATCAAATTATAAAGCACCTAAAGACGAATACTCCGGCTTAAAATATGTTAAGGCTAAGGATAGCTTTGATCGCAAAAAACAACCCGCTTCGGGCCCAAACCCAGTTGTAAAAGTGCCTGCTTTTTGGCAAGAAAAAACCAGTAACGGTATCGCCGTTATGGGTGCCAAAAGCGATGAGATCCCTTCGGTTACCTTGTTGTTTTCAACAAAGGGCGGGCATCTGTTGGAGCCTGCAGCAAAATCAGGTTTGGCAACGCTTACATCGCAGATGTTGAACGAAGCTTCTGAGCGTTACACCGCCGAAGAGCTAAGTACCCGCTTGGGCAAATTAGGTTCTACCATTAGTTTTAGCAGCAACGCCACGCGCGCATACATAAGTGTTTATAGCTTTACCCGTAATTTAGACTCAACACTGGCCCTGCTGGAAGAACGTTTGCTTCATCCACGTTTTGACCAGGCCGATTTTGACCGACTGAAAAAACTACGCCTGGAGCAGATTAAAAATCAGCAAACCGATGCCTCTGCATTAGCTAATATAGCATATTATAAAACTTTATACGGCGAGGGCAATATCATGGCTGTGCCAACCGCAGGTACCGCGGCAACTATATCGGCCATAACGCTTGATGACGTAAAGGCCTATTACAAAACTAATTATTCGCCACTGGCTACCAATCTGGTAGTGGTAGGCGATATTGACCAGGCCGCAATTACACCTAAATTAAGTTTCCTTAAAAAGTGGAAAGGGGCAGATGTTACAGTGCCAAAAGTACCAGCAAGCACGCCTATAGCCAAAACGCAAATATTTTTGGTTAACAAGGACAAAGCTCCGCAATCAGAGATCCGCATTGGTTACCTGGCGCTACCTTTTGATGCAACCGGCGATTATTACAAAGCTAATTTAATGAACTATGTGCTGGGCGCCGCCTTTAACAGCAGACTGAACCTTAAACTGCGTGAAGATAAAGGTTATACCTACGGCGCGGGATCGTATTTTAGCGGCACGGAATCTACCGGTCAATTTATGGCCTATTCAGCTGTTAGAGGAAACGTAACCGATAGTTCTGTGTATGAATTTATGACCGAATTGCGCCGTTTTAGGGATGAGGGCGTAACCGACCAGGAGCTTAGCTTTGTTAAAAAAGCGATAGGGCAGAGCAAAGCACTTGAATATGAAACAGCCTTACAGAAAGCGTATTTTTTAGACGATATAGCCAGATATAAACTGGACGCCAACTATATTAAAACACAGGACGAAATACTTAAAACCATCACCAAAGATCAGATCAATGCGCTAGCTAAAAAATACCTGCCAATTGATAACATGGTAATTGTTGTGGTAGGAGATAAAGCCGCTATTAAGCCGGGCTTGGAAAAATTGGGCTATCCTATAACCGAACTGGACACAGACGGGATTCCTGTAAAATAAGGTAAAGACCAACAGGCAAAATAAGAGGTATCTATACCGAAACAAGTAGGTTACTTGCGGGGTATAGATACCTCTTTTGCTTTGACGTGCAACCCAAACTGACACTGCGCTCCGGCTCTTGACGACGACATTGTTTTGGCGTGTGCATATAAGTATTTATTATTAAGAACTTTTACCGCTTTTGATTGTATTAAAGGGGAGTTTCAAGGCATTTGATACCGTAAGTTTTTAAATAATTAATGTACTTTAGCCAATAATAAAATAATCACATTTAACATATGTCTGCCAGTAATTCCATTAGAAGTAGTATCAGAGTTGTTCTGCAAAGTATATTAGGATTTGACAATTTTCGATTCTATTTTTCAAGGTTTACAGTTAAATGGTTACACAAAATTAAAGTTGAGGCAGATTTTGTTCATTTTTTAACCATGATACCTACCGACAAGTTGATACTTGACATTGGTGCCAACTTTGGTATCATGACGGTTTCGATGGCTAGAAAGGCAGTAAACGGACAGGTTTATTCTTTTGAACCCATTCCTGAAAATGCACGAGCGTTAAAACGCCTGGTAAAGCACTACAAGCTGAACAACGTAAAGCTTTTTGAATGTGCTATTGGCAGTGAAGCAGGCGAAATAAAAATGGTGCTGCCGCTGATTGACAATACTAAAATACATGGTCTAAGCCATATAGTTACTGAAGATAATACCCACGAAGGTGAATTTTTTACGGTACCGATAAAGCGTTTGGATGACATTGCAGAGTTAAAGGACGCCAGGCCAATTGGTGCCATAAAGATAGATGTTGAAAACTTTGAGTTCGAAGCTTTCACGGGCGGGAAGCAATTGATTTTGAAACACAGGCCAATGATTTTATGCGAGATCTGGAATAACGAAAAGCGCGATACAACCTTTAACTTTATAAGAAATGAGCTAGGCTACAGCATACAGGTGTTTGATGGTAAAAAGCTGGTGCCGTTTACAGATCAGGACGAATATAATTTCTTCTTAATGCCTTAACGGCGTTCTGACATTAGACCAATTAGTGCGAAACAGCTTTTAAGCCAATTATTGAGCCGATGAGCGTGGTTATAAAAAACAAACGCCAAAAGGTAGCCGGGTCTTTAAATACAACAATACCCATAATTACAGTGCCTACGGCACCAATGCCCGTCCACACAGCATAAGCGGTGCCAATGGGTAGGGTTTGGGTTGCTTTGACCAACAGCGTCATGCTGATGCTTAGCGTAACTAAAAAACCGGCGAACCACCAATACATTTCTGCACCCGATGTTTCTTTAACCTTACCCAGGCAGGATGCAAAGGCTACTTCAAATAGGCCGGCGATGATGACGAAGATCCAGTTCATAGTTGTTTTTGGGCAAAGGTAGGAAAGTAGATTAGATTAAAAGTAAGTAAGCGTTCACCTTACAATATCACTTTAACGCCTTTCCCTGATTAGCCCGTTTATATCTAAACAGTTCGGTATTCTTTAAGCTGAAACGCATCGACGGGAAAGCATTTCTCGTATCGGATGTTACTGTTGTACAATCTTATCTTCACCAAAATCACCTTCTTTCCAATCATGAAAACCCATGCACATGCCATCACCATAAAAAGTGTTGATATTTCGAATCGTTAGACCATCTCTCTCTAACAGTATATTGCTTTCTATTTTTATGGTATAGTCATCGTTTTTAAGCGTGCCTACCACTCCATCCATCATCATCATCATCCCATATATAGTATCTTCTATACCGTCGATGATTTTTTTTCTGGTGTCGTCGTCTGTATCTGCTGGAATGTTATTAACCGCGTAGCCTTTCATATCCCTAAAAATAATGTAGCCGGCTGCATGCTGTAACCATAATTCTCTGGTTCTGTCTTCTATAGGCGGGGATGCTAATTTTTCCATGAAAGGTTTCGATTGTTTATTTAGTGAAGTTATACGAAAATTGCTAATTCAAATAGAAGATAAGAAAATAACCTGCAAGCGGCTATTTCAAGTGTCCCTAAATTCCAAAGTAGATATCGCCATATGCGTTATTGTTTGACACCAAGGTTTACATAAATTTGTATTTTTACCACCATGCAACAGCCAAACAATCCA
>Ga0247814_10000413_pt1 | contig 34686 bp, 35 predicted proteins | sample UWRJL179409R1_FD_179947 | JGI IMG/M metagenome (GOLD analysis project Ga0247814, IMG submission 179947) | Plant litter microbial communities from Arlington Agricultural Research Station in Wisconsin, United States - UWRJ-L179-409R-1 | ecosystem: Environmental > Terrestrial > Plant litter >... | reverse complement strand
TTATAAAATGCATATGCCTGATAAGCACCTATTTGTCTGTTAAAACCAGCTAAACCTTGTAGAAGAACTGATACGTCAAAACCTTTATAGTCAGCTTGTAAATTAGCTCCGAAAGAATATTTTGGAAAAAAACTACCGATCACTTTTCGATCATAAGTAGCATCTACTTTTCCATCTGGAACACCATTAGGACCACTAATATCTTTATATCTTACAAATCCTGGTTCTGCTGCATAAGGCTGAGTAGGATAACTAGCTACATCATTTTGATCTACAAATAAGCCATCAGCTACATAACCGTAAGTTGAATTTACAGAATGACCCACAAATAAACCTCTGTTTATATCTCTATCTAAACCAGTAGATAATTTAGTAACTCTATTATTAGTGTAAGAAAAATTAGGCGATATACTGAAATTAACATCTCCAATTTTATCCTGATAATTGAGTAAAACTTCAAAACCAGAGTTCTTCACTTCTCCTGCATTTACTGTAGGCGGATCAAGACCTAATACACCCGAAACACTTATTACATCCAGAATATCAGAAGTAGTTTTGTCAAAATAATCAAAAACCATACTGAATTTCCCATCAAATAAATTAACATCTAATCCTAAATCAGTAACCGTAGTAGTTTCCCAGCTAATATTTGAGTTAGACAACCTTCTTAATCGAGCTCCGGAAACAAGGGTTCCTCCAAAAGTATAATTATCACCTAAACCAATAACATTTTGATATGGATAATTCCCTATATTTTGGTTTCCAAGTTGCCCCCATGACGCTCTAAATTTCAAATTGTCTATCCATTGCACATCTTTCAGGAAATTCTCTTCCGAAATTTTCCATCCTGCTGATACTGAAGGGAAAAACCCCCATCTTCCATCAGCAATAAATCTAGATGTTCCATCATATCGACCATTTACTTCAAACAAATAACGATCGTTAAACGAATAATTAATTCTACCGAAATAAGATCTTAATCCCCATTCTCCAGCTGAACCAGAATTTTGCATATTACTTGAAGAACCTGCGTTAATTTCATACAACAAATTGTTAGGGAAATTATCTCTAAAAGCAGAAACAGATTCAGAATGGAATTCTTCCTGAGAATATCCAGCTAGAGCAGCTATACTGTGCTTATTAATATCTACAGCATATTTTAAAAGAGATTGTAATGTAATAGTATGATCAAAACCAGAATTTACTCTTAGACTATTTGGCCCAACATACTTATTAGCATCAAATCTTAAATCAGAAAGAAATTCTTTATCACGATAATTGGTATAACGGTAACCTACTTTACCACTCAATGTAAAGTTTTTCATGAAATCCCAGGCCAGCTCTGTTCCTCCTAAAAATAATTTATTCTTTCTATTAGTAAAAGATTCACTATCTAACCAGGCTTGAGGACTATAATTATCCTGATAACCATAAGTTCCATCTGATTTTTTTCCAGCGAAAACAGGGCCTTGTCTCACTGCAAAATTAATCATGTTTGTCATATCGCCACCAATATGACGAGGCTCATCTGTATTTGCAGCATACCCACTTAAATTTGTTTTAAGCTTTAAATTGCTTTTTATTTGGCTGTCAAAATTCAACTGAAAATTGTATCTTTTATAACTATTTTCAGCTACTATTCCGTCCTGATCAAGATATCCTAAAGACAAAAGAAAAGCATTTTTTTCATCTCCTCCAGTAAAACTAAAATTATGACTCATTTGTAATCCTGAACCTGATTTCAAAAGATTTTTCAAGTGTGGAACATTCGGATAATTATCCGGATCGGATTGATTTCTAAACTTTTCTATTTCAGCATCAGTGTAAGAAGGACCGCCGTTATTCACATTTGCATTGGCTTCATTACGTAAAGTTGCATAGGTCGCAGAATCAACAAAATCTGGTAATGCAGTTACTTTTTGAAATCCAACATAACCATTATAACCTACTGTCAATTCACCTTTTCTTCCTCTTTTTGTTTCAATAAGGATTACTCCATTAGCGGCACGAGTTCCATAAATAGAAGCCGATGCTGCATCTTTTAGTATCGAAATACTTTTAATGTTGTTTGGATCAACATCATTCAATGAACTCGCAAGTCCGTCAATTAAAACTAAAGGATCATTTCCTGCTCCGGAAAAAGTACCTATTCCTCTCAAACGAATCGAGGCACCATCATTTCCAGGACGTCCTGAACCTTGTTGTACTGTTACACCACTTGCTAAACCTGATAAGGCTTGTGATGCCTGAGTAATAGGACGATTTTCTATTTCTTTTGTTGAAATCGAACTTACAGATCCTGTTAAATTTACTTTCTTTTGAGTACCATAACCCACAACAACCACTTCTTCTAGCTGGCTCAATTCTTCTTTTAAAGAAATAGTTAAAACTGTTTTATTCGCAACATTTACTTTTTGAGTAATATATCCCAAAAACGTAAAAGTTAATATATCATTTTTTGACGCATTGATTGTAAAATTACCGTCTAAATCTGTTGTAGTCGATTTATTGGTACCATCAACAGCAATATTTACTCCAGGAATTGTTTGTCCATCAACAGCTGAAGTAACTTTTCCTTTTACAGGAGCGTCCTGAGCATTGGCAAGAAGCCCAATAAACAATATCATATAAAATATTGTCTTTTTTAAAAATTTTCTGGTCATAATTAGTTTGGTTTTTGAAGGTTAAAAAAATGTATGAAAAATAGTTAGGAAGATACTTTATATTAAAGAGGTTATTATATATTTCCGTTTTATTGTATTTACACAACAGCGATTGCAGCTAAAAAAACAAGCTGACATTTAATTATAAATATTTATTAATATCAAATAAAATAATTATTACATAACTATTTAAGGGTAAAATTTTATTATTAACATTTTATTACTTTAATTTGTAGTAATTCAACGAAACAAATGTAGAATAGAGACATGTAGAATTAATTATTCAAAAACGATTTTTTATTACTCAAAAACGATTTTTTTCATCCTTTTACTATTATTATGTCAAAAAGTACTTTCAAATATTCGTTTTCGCTGTTACACATTGATTATGTGAAACTTAACAACAACTGGAATTTTAACAATGTAATTAGTCCTTATTATCGACTGTATTACATTGATGAAGGAATGGGATCTATTTCAAACAATTCCGATAAATTAATTTTAGAACCTGGTTATATATATCTTATACCGAGTTTTACCATTTGCAATTTGAATTGCGAGGAATATTTGAGTCAATATTTCATCCAGTTTTTTGAGGAATCTCCTGATGGGATTTCGCTATTTAACCAGAATAGGAATGTGATGAAATTACCCGCCACTGAAACCGACATTATTCTTATCAAACAAATGCTTCAGAACAATCCGGGAAGAGGAATTAACCGATCGAATAATCCTAAAGTCTATGAAAAAGAAGCGTATTATAAGGAATATCAATCCCTTAATAACGAACTCAAGCCACATCTAAAGTTTGAAAATCAAGGAACATTGCTGCTGTTAATTTCCCGATTTTTGAATACTAAAAATTTCAAACAAACCACAACTCAAGGCACACCTTCAAAAATTTTAGATACCATGAGTTATGTACAGCTACATCTAGGTGAGAATCTTACTGTGGCAGAATTAGCCGAAAGAGTCAATCAAAATCAGGATTATTTTTCGAAACAATTTCTAATTCATACCGGACAGCGACCTCTAAATTATATTCACGAAAAAAAGATTGAAAGAGCGCAATATCTTATTGCAACTACAAATAAGAGTTTTCTGGAAATTGCCTTAGACACGGGTTTTTCTAATTTGCCTCACTTTTCTAAAATATTCAAACAAATAGTGAGTCTAACTCCGGGCGAATACCGCAATAAAAATGATTTCTACCTCAATAATTAGTCATTTTAAAATGAGTGATATAAATTTGATTTATTAAGTCCGTTGTAATGAAAAAAAGTATTTCTTCTTACGCATTAATTTTTTTCGTGTGCGCCGTATTCATGTTGCTACCCTACATGTTTACTTCGACTGGAAGTGTTTTAAAGTTGCCTAATTTGGTCAACAATGCGCACGATCGAATTTATTTTTTCATTTATTCGATGTTATTGATTTTCTTTTATTGCAACTATTATTATCTCATTCCAAAGGTTTATTTCTCTAAAAAACGTCTCTTGTATTTTAGTATAATTGCGCTTTTTTTAATTTTTTTCCTTTGGATTTCAACTTATTTTGATCATCCCGAGCGGAATTTTCTCGATTTCCGAAAACATGAATTCCATCCTGGAAAATTTCCGCCACCTAGAAAAATGAATGCTATTCCTCTTGGTCCTGGCGGACCGCCCACACAATACAGTCATACAGTATTAATCTATTTAATCGGAGTGGTTTCCAGTTTATTATTTGCCATCAACAACAGATTACAAAATGTAGAAAAAGAAAAAATGCAATCAGAATTGTCTTTTTTGAAAGCACAAATCAATCCGCATTTTTTATTCAACACCCTGAATAGCATTTATGCTTTGTCCATAAAAAAAGATGATAAAACCGCCGATGCTGTAGTACAATTATCAGAATTGATGCGCTACATTATTACTAATGCTAACGACGATGTAATTGCTTTAGACAAAGAACTCAATTACATTGACAATTTTATTCAACTCCAAAAAACCCGTTTGGGGAATACCGTTAAAGTGCATTATCAGTTGAATGGGAATTTGCATGGAAAATGCATTACGCCACTCATTTTGATTTCTTTTATCGAAAACGCCTTGAAACACGGCGTAAACCCAAATCAGGATTCAGAAATCAATATAAAAATCAATATTGAAGATGATTTTTTAACTTTATTTGTATCGAATAATAAAGTGGAATCCGTTCAATCAAAAAGCGGTATTGGATTGCAAAACACCATAGAAAGACTGGCACTTTTGTATCCAAAAAACCATGAATTAAACATTGATGATAATCCAGAAAAATATACCGTTACACTAAAGATTAAAGTAGGATGTTAAAAGCAATTGCTCTCGATGACGAACCATTAGCATTAGAAGTTTTGCAAAGTTTTTGCAATCAAATGGAAGAAATCAGCCTTGAAAAAACCTTCACCAAATCAGAAGATGCTTTTAAATATTTAAAGAAATATCCCTTGGATTTATTGTTTTTAGACATCAATATGCCGTCTATTTCCGGAATTGATTTTTACAAAAAACTACCACATAAAACGATGGTAATTTTCACCACCGCTTATTCAGAATATGCTGTTGAAGGCTTCAACCTGAGTGCAACCGATTATATCCTAAAACCTTTTACCTTTTCGAGATTTCAACAAGCGGTAGAAAAAGCACATTCGCAATGGAAATTGCAAAACCAAAATCCCGAACAATTGTACCTTTTTATTCGCGCCGATTACAGCTTGATAAAAATTCTATTTTCGGATATCTTATTTATTGAAGGTCTAGATGATTATTTAAAAATCCATATTCGAAACCAAAAAACCGTTGTGGCACGCATGACTTTAAAAGTCATTTTAGAAAAATTACCTTCTCCAGAATTTGTTAGAGTGCATCGCTCTTTTATTGTTCCTATTTCTAAAATTGATAAAGTACGAAACAAAATCATTTACATTAACGACGAAGAAATTCCAGTAAGCGCCAGTTACGAGGCAGCTTTTTTTGCCATGCTCAACAAAGAATAGAATTCGATTTTATTACAAATTCAAACCCTTTTTTATCATTTTACCGCTTAAAATCTTCTGCTTACCTCAAAAATTTTAATGCTTTTATTGGTTTAAATACTTTTATACCACAACCTTATAAATTGTATTTAGCATGGAAAGAAAAGATTTTTTAAGAGGATTGGGTTTAGTAGGATTAGGATCTTTAGCTATACCAATATTGAGTGCTTGCGGCGGAGATGATGACTCTTCTACCGATTCAAGTGCAACCGATACAACCGAAGCCACAGATACGGGCAGTTCTTCGGGTTCTTCAACTTGCAGCGTTACTCCATCAGAAACAGCAGGACCGTTTCCTACTAAAAGCCCGTCATCATTAGTAAAATCAGATATTACTAGTGACCGAACAGGCGTTCCATTAACCATTAACATCACAATCCAGAATAAAAATGCCAACTGCGCTGCTCTTGCAGGTGCGTTAGTTGACATTTGGCACTGTGATAAAGACGGTTATTATTCTGAATACGGAGGAACAGGAATGCAATCGGCAGATTTTACTTCGGTACATTTTTTAAGAGGAAGACAAACCACAAATGCTAATGGATTAGTAAGTTTTACTTCTATCTTTCCAGGTTGGTACAGCGGAAGAGCCACACACATTCATGTTCATGTTTACAATTCGGCAGGAACTTCTTTATTGGTTACCCAAATTGCTTTTCCCGAAGGTTCTGGCAGCGCCGTTGTTTTAGTCAATGCATCCACTTCAAACGGATACACTAAAGGAATGAGCGGATACACTTATAACGCAAATGACAATGTATTTTCGGATGGATTTACCAGTGAACTAGCTACCGTAACCGGAAGTGTAGCCACAGGATTTACACTCACACACAAAATAAATGTAGCGGGTTAACTTAAATTGTTAGGTTATGATAAAGCAAAATTCGGCACAAATTCATCTTGCATCGGCAAGAGAGCAACGACAAAATTGTTGGTCAACGTTTAATTTTGATACTAAAAATGCTTTTGGTTCTTTATTTCTTTTTAATTATCAAGTATTGTTACCAAAACAAACTGCCACAATTGTCAGCCAAAGCGATACTTTAAACTATTTTTTGCCTCTTTATGGTGGATTTAATTATCAAAACGAACAACAAAATAAGGAATTAATTGCAACAGAACAAATAGCGCAAATTATCACCAAAAAAGAAAATAGTTTCGAAATTTCAAACCCTTTTCAGAACAATGTGAGCTATCTACAAATGGGTTTTAAAACAGACACGATTAATATTGAGAATGCAATAGTCAATTTTAATTTTAAAAAGAAAAACAAGCTTATACCATTATTCAAGAACACTATTGCGAATGCTTTTATTGCTCATTTTGATGGTCGAAAAGAGGGATATTATCCGTTAAAAAGCAATCAAAACGGAATTTTTGTTTACATTATTCAAGGTGCTTTTGAATTTGAAAATATTCTTCTGGAAAGTGGTGACGCCTTAAGTTTAAAAGAAATTGAAGATGTAGAATGGGAATGTTTATCTAAAAATGCCTTGTTGTTACTCCTCGAAATACCACTAGCATGAATTACAAATCTAAAATACAATTAGCCTATCGTTTGGTAATAGACAGCAACTCGACTTTTGTTTGGGATAAATATGTTTTTGAAGATACTTATCAGGAATATTTATTGCAACACCAACAATTTAATTCGAAAGAAAATCCTAAAAACACCTTTAGAGAATTACTTGCTGAGAATGAAAAAGCAAGCCAGCTTCATTATCTTGTTGGAATTGCTGCAAATAATTATGTGCAACAACTAAAAGGCAACTTTTATCGCATAACCGATATTTTAGGAAACACCTATTTTCCTTTTATTAATTATCGATTGGACATTATAAATACTGATACTACTGATATTTCGAAACACAAAATCGGGATTACTTTCTATTCGCCATTTCTTACTTATTTAGGAATGATTAACGAACATTTTTTACTATCTAAGAACACTGATGAGAGTACTGAATTTGAAACCTTTATAATTGCTAATCAAAATCATTTATCCATTAGCTATTTAAAAGAATAATATTTGATTTTTAATCTCCTTTAGAAAAACGATAAAATTTAACTTTTATAGTCATTTTTTTAAATTATAAGATATAAATAAAATTATTTGTGAGTTTACATCGTTTTCGTTGCATAAAATTGATTTTTTTGAATTTTTGAAATTTAATACTACTAGAAAATTTCTATATTTGTTTCACTTTCAAAAAAATAAACTAAAATTATACTAATGAAGACTTTAAACGATTTTAACTTTGCAAATAAAAAAGCAATAATACGTGTTGATTTTAACGTGCCGCTTGACGAAAATTTTAATGTTACTGATACTACTCGTATCGAAGCTGCAAAACCGACTATTGATAAAATTCTTGCCGATGGTGGAAGTGTAATATTAATGTCACATTTAGGTCGACCAAAAGGAGTTGAAGAAAAATATTCATTAAAACATATCTTAAAAACAGCAACTGACATTCTTGGAGTTCCTGTAAAGTTTGCATCTGACTCTGTAGGTGAAGTAGCAAAACAAGCTTCAAATGATTTAAAAGGTGGTGAAGTTTTATTGTTAGAAAATTTACGTTTTCATGCTGAAGAAGAAGCTGGAGATGTTGCATTTGCAAAAGAATTGGCTTCATTAGGAGACATTTATGTAAACGACGCTTTTGGAACTGCTCACAGAGCTCACGCTTCTACTACAATTATTGCTCAATTTTTCCCAGAAGCTAAATGTTTCGGAGCTTTATTAGCTAAAGAAATTGAAAGCATCAACAAAGTATTAAAAGACAGCGAAAAACCAGTTACTGCTATTCTTGGAGGATCTAAAGTATCTTCTAAAATTACAGTTATCGAAAATATTCTTGATAAAGTAGACCACATGATTATTGGTGGTGGAATGACTTTTACTTTCATTAAAGCACAAGGAGGAAAAATTGGAAATTCTATCTGCGAAGATGACAAACAAGAATTAGCTCTTGAAATTTTAAGATTAGCTAAAGAAAAAGGAGTCCAAATCCACATTCCAGTGGATGTAGTTGCAGGAGATGATTTCTCTAACAACGCAAACACTCAGGTGGTGGATGTAACAAATATTCCTGATGGTTGGGAAGGTATGGATGCTGGTCCAAAATCATTAGAAGCTTTCGAAAAAGTAATTATGGCTTCAAAAACAATTCTTTGGAATGGTCCATTAGGAGTTTTTGAAATGGAAACTTTTGCTAAAGGAACAATTGCTTTAGGAAACTATATTGCAGCTGCTACAGCTAACGGAACTTTCTCACTTGTAGGTGGTGGAGATTCAGTTGCAGCGGTAAAACAATTTGGTTTTGAAGACAAAATGAGTTATGTTTCTACAGGTGGAGGAGCTATGTTAGAGATGCTTGAAGGTAGAACTTTGCCAGGAATTGCGGCTATTTTGGAATAAATATAACAATTTTAACAATATTTATTGATTTTTTTAGTTCTAACCTATTAAGTTTGCATTACGATTTTCGTAATCGTTTAAAATTAAGCACGTTGACAATAAAAAGTATGAATATAAAAAAAATCACCTTATCATTTTTTCTAGTACTAACAGTTCCCTTGTTTTCGCAAGAAATTGCTGAAAGCAAGGGAACTGCTGTATTAGAAACTAAGCTTTCTTATTTAGATTCTATAAAACTCAGCTTTGTTCACGATGACATGGCGAGTTGTGTTGACAGTTTGTGGACAAAAGAACTAACAAATCTGGATTTATACAATGACATCACTAAGGATATTCAAACTATCAATACGGATGAAAAAGTAGATTATGAATTGCCTACTGAATTATTAAAATCCAGACTGGAAGCCATGAATGCTAAATCTCCATTTAACATTCAATACAATCAAGGACTGGAAAACGTTATTAAGTCGTTTCTAAAAAACAGAAAAAAGTCGTTTGAGCGTATTATGGCCATTTCGGAATATTACTTCCCGATGTTTGAAGAAACTTTTGCCAAACAAAATATTCCTTTAGAAATAAAATATTTAGCCATTGTGGAATCGGCATTGAACCCGAAAGCAGTTTCTAAAATGGGTGCTACCGGACTTTGGCAGTTTATGTATCATACTGGAAAACAATACAATTTAAAAATCGATTCATATATTGACGAACGCAGTGATCCACTAAAAGCTACTGAGGCGGCAGCACAATACATGTCGAATATGTTTGCCATTTTTGGCGATTGGGAACTGGTTTTAGCATCTTATAATTCAGGACCAGGAAACGTTTCAAAAGCCATCAGAAGATCGGGTGGACAACAAAATTTTTGGAGCATTAAACAAAATTTACCAAAAGAAACACAAGGTTATGTTCCCGCTTTCTTAGCCACAATGTACTTGTACGAATACCATAACGAACACGGCATTAAACCTAACAGAGCCATTGTACAACACTTTGCTACTGATACTGTAATGATTAAAAAACAGATGTCTTTCAAGCAAATAGCTGATTTATTAGACGTTCCTTTATCGCAATTGCAGCTATTAAATCCTTCGTACAAACTCAATGTAATTCCTAATTACAATAATGAAAATCATTATTTGCGATTACCAAAAGACAAAATAGGTGTTTTTGTTTCTAATGAAGATAAGATTTACGCTTATATTCAACACGAATCAGAAGTTAAAAACACCAGTCCGTATAAAAGCACAACTACAGCGGTGGCTAGTGTAGAAAAACCAACTTATCCTATTGGAAGTGTTACCCAATATTACAAAGTAAAACAAGGCGATAATTTAAGCAGCATTGCAAATCAGTATAATGTTGACATTAATGACCTGAAAAAATGGAATAAGCTAAGCAACAATTCTATTTCTTATGGAAAGATTCTAACTATAATTGCTCCTGAAAAGAATACTACAGTTGCTTTAGCAAAAACAGATAAGATTAAAAAAGAAGTTAAAGCAGATACTTTAATTACTAATAAAAATTCGAATTATGTTGTTCAAAAAGGTGATAACTTAAACAGTATTGCTCAGGAAAACGACGTAACTGTTGCTCAAATTAAAGAGTGGAACAAACTTACAAGAAACACAATCCAAGTAGGTACTACACTGCAAATTGCTGAAAAAGAAATTGAAGCTAAAGAAGCAGTTGCTGTAGCTCCAGTTGAACTAAAAAACATTGAATACACGGTTCAAAAAGGAGATAATCTGGGTACTATTTCTAAAAAATTCGGTACTGATATTGCTGATTTGAAAGAATGGAATCATTTATCAGACAACAACATTGCCTTTGGTAAAAAGATAATTGTAGCTAAAAATGAAATTGCGCTGAATACTTCTAACGCTTCAGTTGCTTCTTTTAAGAAAGCTAAAATTGAAAGCGCTTCATTACAACAGGACTATTTGGTAAAAAAAGGCGATTCTTTATTTAGCATTGCAAAAAAATCCGGAGTAACTGTTTCAGATATTAAAAAATGGAATGATATCAATAACGAAGACATCAAACCAGGAATGAAATTAAAAATAGGAGGTTAATTTTTAACCACAATCCATACAAAAGGGCTTTATTTGATAATCAAATAAAGCCCTTTTTGCATATAATAACTCTATTTATTATATTTTTATCGCATATATGCAAAATTGGAACGATATTCGCTAAGTAAATTATTATAACAACAAAGAATTACTAAAAAACTGAATTACAGTTACAATCGATACAAAATGAATAAAGCCCATTTTATATTGCTTTTCATTTCCATTTTTTTCATTTCCTGCAAACAGGAAATCACTAATGCTAGAAAAACAACTGGAAAAGTCAATAATGTCTCGGTAATTATCGATGATTTATTGTGGAATGGCGAAATTGGTGATAGCATTCGAAATAAATTTGCCTCACCAGTAATTGGTTTACCTCAGGAAGAACCCCTTTTTAATATCAATCAATATCCGGTAAAACTAATGGAAGGCTTTATGACTGATAGCCGAAACATTATTGTTATTAAAAAAGATACCAAAGAAAATTTTAAAGTAATAAAAAATCAATATGCTTCTCCTCAAAATGTATTTCATATTTCAGGAAAAACAGCAGATGATATCTTGTGTTTAATTCAAAAAAATGCATCTGATATAGCTAAAACTATCCATCAAACTGAGATTGAAGAATTCCAACGCATCAACAAAAAATCTCTTTTGAGTCCGAAATTCTTTAAGGAAAATTTCAATCTAAACCTTGAAGTTCCTTCAAACTATCAACTAGTGCTTCAAAAAGAAGGATTTGCATGGTTTAAAAAAGAAATTATCAGCGGAAATACGAGTCTTTTGTTATATCAGGTTCCAATAAGCAGCATCGAAAACAACAACAGTAAAGTCTCTAATATTATCAAAATGAGAGATTCTATTGGAAAGCTATACATTCATGGCAAGGAATTAAACACCGATATGATTACCGAAGAAGCTTATGCGCCTTATTTTTTCAACATTGTGCTGGATTATAAAAAAGCTTATGAAACGAAAGGAACCTGGGAATTGAAAAACGATTTTATGTCGGGTCCTTTTATCAATTACGCAATACTGGACAGAGAGAATGACCGCATATTAGTTTTAGAGGGTTTTTGCTACTCTCCTTCAAAAGAAAAAAGAGATTTGATGCTGGAGCTAGAAGCAATCATAAAATCGGTTAAAATCAACAAAAAAGCGCCTGTAAAAGAAAAATCAAAGATTATGGCTATGTTTGACAACAAAGACTAATTCTAGTTCTTAGTAATTAGAAATTCTACTCTTCTATCATAATCATCACCTTTGCCCAGAGGAAATTGGTTCCCTAAACCTTTAAAACTCATTCTTAAGCTATTCACATTTTTAGAAATCAAATACTTAAAAACATTTCTGGCACGATTTAAAGAAAGTTTCCTTTCCTTAGTCGCCCTGTCGATAGCATCTTTGTAATAATCTGGTGTACAACACACATGACCACGAATTTCAAATTCGGTTGCTTTGTGCCTCTGAAGTATTTCGGCTATTTTGTCCAATTCTTTTTGAGAAGATTCAGTAAGATTACTGCTCCCTAATTCGAAAAAAATATTCTCCAGATAAATCCGATCTCCTACTTCATGATGTTCCTGAAACGAATTGTAAATTTCTTTTCCAAAACTATTTCTATTTACAATCAATAAATCAACTCGCCTGTTTTTAGACCGAAGATCAGCCAGACTTCCACCCGAAAAATGATCAATAAGTACCCGCCCTTTGCCTTCAATAATTACAATTTTGTTTTTATTAAATCCATTGGCAATTAAAATACTCTTGACGCTATTTACTCTGTTTTCAGATAATTTTAAATTGTAATCGTTGTTGCCTCTATCATCACAATAGCCATAAATTTGAATGGATTCTAGTTTTGTAGTGTCTATTTCTCTAACAAAATCAGCAACAAGTTGAGCTTGTTCCGCATCGATATTATATTTGTCAAATTCAAAACAAACAGTTCCAATTTTTTTCTCCTGAGCAAACAAGGCACCAAAAGCAAAAAGTGAAATGATTATTAGACCCGATTTCAACATTAGATTTTTAAAATATTTTTATAGGCTGCAGTATCGTTTAAGAGATTAACTGCTTTTTTTATTTCTGAATTGGATTTCATGTAATATTGATAAAAACCTTCCTGATACTGGAAACGTTTGATAATTTCTTCTAAAATCAAATCCTTGATTTCTTCTTGATTTTTATCTAATTGAGTTACTTCACTTTTTTGAACCACAGCTAATAATTGATTGTATTCGTTACTAATTTCACCATCAATAGCTTCTTTTTTGGCAATAGCCAAAGTATTTTTCAAGGCAATTTCGGTTTCGGTATCAAAAGAGATTTTCTGATTTTTTAAATATTGTTTGAAATCCTGAAAATCAGCATTGGTAAAATTTGGGATTTGGTTGCCCAAGTTGGGGTTTTTATAATAATAAACCGTTGCATAATTAAAAATACCGTCGTTTTTAAGCAAAGCATTCGCAATCACACTGGTTTTTGATTCTTCCATTGCAACATCTGGCAAGATTCCGCCGCCATCATAAACTGTTCTTCCTTTGCGGGTTTTGAACGAATTATAATTGGTTTCCTTAGTTCGAACCGCTACTCCATTTTCTTTATGAGCATAATCCAACGCCTGAATACATCTTCCGGAAGGCGTGAAATATCGGGAAATAGTAACTTTTAATTGGGTATTATAAGTCAAATCAATCGGTTTTTGAACCAAACCTTTTCCAAAACTTCTGCTTCCAATAATCACCGCACGATCTAAATCCTGCAAAGCTCCAGATACAATTTCGGATGCCGAAGCACTTTTATCATTTACGATAATAACCAACGGAATCTCCAAATCTACGGGCTCAAAAGAAGTCTTATAAATATTGTTGTGCTTTTCGTTGATGGATTTTGTAGTTACAATCACTTCATTTTTTGGAACAAATAAATTACAAATATTGATGGCTTCGCCTAAAAGTCCGCCAGGATTGTTTCTTAAGTCTAAAACTATTTGTGTAGCACCTTGTTTTTTCAGTTCCAATAAAGCTTCTTTGGTTTCATTCGAAGCTTTTTTATTAAATCGGCTCAAAACGATATAGCCCGTTTTGTCATCAATTTTAGCATAAAAAGGAACCGATTTTATTTCGACCTCATCAAGAGTAATTTGAGTCGTATTTGTTTTTCCCTGACGCAGGTATTTAATATCAATTTTAGTGTTCTTTGCCCCTTTTAGCAATTGCGAAGCATCATCTTTAAAATCAGCAATTAGCACATCGCCTATTTGAATAATGTCATCTCCTGCTCTAAGTCCTGCTTTATCCGCTGGAAAATTTTTATACACTTCCCGAATAATCAATTTTCCTGATTTTTGAGTAATCAAAGCACCAATTCCAGTATATTCTCCTGTATTGTTGATTTTAAATTTCAATACATCCTGCTCGTTGAAATAAACTGTATACGGATCTAAACTGGCTAACATTCCTTTGATGGCGCTGTCCATCAGTTCGCCCGGATTCGTTTTATCAACATAATTGGTATTCAATTCTTTGAAAAGCGTAGTGAAAATTTCAATTTGCTTGGCAATTTCAAAAAAATCGTCTTTGAAACTAACTCCAACATATAAAAATGCAGAAGCAACTACTGGAACTATATATTTTTTTTGTAAAAGACGAATCATTTTTATTGCGTTTTTTTCTTAAATCGTTTTCTAATAAAATGTACAACTACTGCTAAAATAATCAAGAAAGGCCAAATACTTAATAATGTGATAAAGAAATTTGAAATTTCATTAAATCCAGATTTTATAGCATTCCAAATTTTAGCCCCATAAGAAATAGTCGCACCACCTTCATTAGCAACTGTTTTATAAAACTCTATAGTAATAGTACTCATTGAAATCTGACTTTGCATATAGCGCAATTGTCCTTCTTTGGCTTCAATTTCCTCTCGCACAGCTGAAAGTTGCACTTCGATTTCAAGCATTTCGGAAACCTTATTTGCTTTCTTTAAAAGTTCAAGATAACGAGCCTCAAGTACTTTTTTAGTTTTTAACCTCGCTGCAATATCAATATACTCTTCAGTCACATCTTGAGAAGAAATCTCTTTATTATCAAAATAAGTTACTCCTTTTGAAATATCATTCAAAAACAAATCAAAATTTTTACTTGGAACACGAACTACTAATCTTCTAAAAACCGAATTATAATCTTTTCCTTCGGTATCGTTTTGAACAATAATATGGTGCTTTTTTACTGCTGTTAGTATCTGACTATACGTTTGTTCTAAATTGTTAGATTCAAAACGAATATTACCCGTTTTGATAATTTTTTGCTCAACAACTCTCTGGTTAATTTCTGGTGAATCCGACTTATCAAAAACTGTAGATGATTCTTCCATTTTTTTAGCAGGAAGTTTTACAGCACTTATTGCTAATTCTTCTGCTGAAGCTTCAGCTTTTTTACAACTAAAAGAAAATATAAGAATTATCAAAAACAGGAATAGTTTTTTCATTGCAATTAGTTTTAGAATATTATCGACTAAATTTAATGAATATTCGTATAAAAAATATAATTCTAATCTTTTTTCGAATTCTGAGCTACAAACTTTTCAAATAATTGAATGGTTTTAGTATTGATCTCTTCGTAAGTCAAACGCTCTTTGGTTTGGTAAAAAAACATAAAAGCATACGGTTTATCCAAATTATCTAAAAGAATGTGTTTGTTGAGTCGGTAGGTTTCGCGAAGAATACGCTTGAAGTGATTTCGATCCACAGCTTTTTTAAAATTCTTTTTAGAAACCGAAACCCCCATTTTAATTTTTTCGTTTTCGTTTAAAGACCCCGAATGATAAACCAATCGCAACGGATATTTAGAAACCGATTTGCCTTCTGAGAACAACAATCCAATGCTGATTTTACTTTTTAGTTTTTCGTTTTTTGGATAGTTAAAATTCATTTTTATCAGGGAAAGACATTTTTTTAGAGCACAAAGGTACAATTTAACACTAAACCTATTATTATTTAGGAATTAAATAGCACTAAAAAATTATTTCATACTTTTGCAGCTAATTTTTTAAGAATGCAAAAACTTATTTCGTATCCCATATCCGTAATTTATTATTTGTGTTTTGGACTTACGTTAGTCATTTTCCACCCTATTCAGTGGATTTGCTTGAATGTTTTTGGCTATCAGGCTCACAAAAAAAGTGTCGATTATTTGAACTTTTTTTTATTAAAATGCACTAACTTAGTAGGAACAACTTATAAATTCGAAAACAGAGACAACATTCCCGAAGGAGTTCCGTTGATTTTTGTGGCTAATCATCAAAGCATGTACGATATCGTGGCGATGATATGGTATTTACGTAAATTTCACTGTAAGTTTGTTAGTAAGAAAGAATTAGGTAAAGGAATTCCGAGTGTTTCATATAATTTAAGACATGGTGGCGGCGCTTTAATTGATAGAAAAGACCCGAAACAAGCCATTCCTGAGATTAAAAAATTAGGTGAATACATCGAAACCAACAAACGTTCGGCAGTAATTTTTCCAGAAGGAACCCGCAGTAAAACTGGTAAACCTAAAGAGTTTGCACAGACCGGATTAAAAATATTGTGTAAAAATGCACCATCAGCTTATATTATTCCAGTAAGCATTAACAATTCATGGAAAATGGTAAAATTTGGTTTTTTTCCAGTAGGTTTAGGAAATCATCTTACCTTTGTAGTTCATAAGCCTTTAAAAGTGAGTGAATATAATTTTCCTGAATTAATGGAGAAGACAGAAAGTGCAGTAGTAAAAGGAATAAAATTTTAATATATAATAAAATGTCTATAAAAAACATTCGATTAGAAGTTATGCAGTTTTTGGAAAAAAACGTGACTGGCTATATGGATCAGTATCTGATTCCGGTAGAGCAAATATGGCAGCCATCTGATTTTTTACCAAATTCTGAAGGAGATAATTTCTTAGAAGAAGTAAAAGAGTTACGCGAAATCTCAAAGGATTTACCTTATGATTTTTGGGTAGCAATGGTGGGTGATATGATTACCGAAGAAGCGCTTCCAACTTATGAAAACTGGCTAATGGAAGTGGAAGGAGTTGATAATGAAGAAAGAAACGGATGGTCAGCCTGGGTACGTCAATGGACAGGAGAAGAAAACCGTCATGGTGATTTGTTGAACAAATATTTGTATTTATCTGGTCGCGTAAACATGCGTGAAATTGAAATGACAACACAACACCTTATCAACGACGGATTCGACATTGGTACTGGTAGAGATCCTTATAAAAACTTTGTTTACACGAGTTTTCAGGAATTAGCAACTTATGTTTCGCACAATAGAGTTTCGCAATTAGCTAAAAGCTATGGCGATAAAAAACTATCTAAAATGTGTAAAATGATTGCTGGAGACGAAATGCGTCACCATCATGCCTACAGCCATTTTGTGAGCGAAATTTTCAAAGTAGATCCTAGCGAAATGATGCTTGCTTTTCAATACATGATGAAAGCTAAAATTGTAATGCCAGCTCATTTCCTGAGAGAATCAGGACAAAAAATCAGCTCTGCATTCGAATTGTTTTCTGATTCAGCACAGCGTATTGGTGTTTATACAGCCAATGATTATGTGGAAATCATGCAAAAGTTAATCGACAAATGGGAAATTGATAAGATTGCAGGTTTGACTGATGAAGCCGAAAAAGCCCGTGATTATCTAATGAAATTACCAGGTAGAATGGCTAGAATTTCTGAAAGAATCGTAATTCCTAAAGAATCTCATATTTTTAAATGGGTAGAACCAGCGAGATTGTAAATTAATAAGAACGCAGAATTAAGATTTCAGAATGCAGATTTTTGATTTTTTTGAAATTGATTTTTTACATTGCGATTGAAATAAATAAAACATTGAACTGCTGATTTTTGAAGCTAAAACTTTAAAAATCAGCTTTTTTTATACCAGACTTTTTTAAACATGAATACTACAGATTTAATAAACAATACGATTCTTTTTGTAAAACAAAAATTAGAAAATGCCGAAGGCGGACACGACTGGTTTCATATTGAAAGAGTGTATAAAAATGCTTTACTGATTGCTAAAGAAGAAAATTGCAATTTACAAATCGTTCAACTAGGCGCTTTACTTCACGATATTGCCGACAGTAAATTCCATGATGGTGACGAGTCAGTTGGGCCAAAAGTGGCCAAAGCCTTTCTGGAATCTCAGGATGTTAGCGAAGATATAATCGATGCTGTTATCAATATCATTGAAAACATATCATTTAAAGGAGGTAATTTCGAAAAGAAAATCAATTCGATTGAATTAGACATTGTTCAGGATGCGGATCGTTTAGACGCGATTGGAGCGATTGGAATTGCCCGAACGTTCAATTATGGCGGATTTAAAAATAGAACGCTCTACGACCCTGAAATTGCTCCCAATCTTACCATGAGCAAAGAAGAATACAAAAATAGTCAGGCGCCAACAATTAATCATTTTTACGAAAAATTATTGTTGCTGAAAGACAAAATGAATACTGAAACGGGAAAACAAATTGCCCAGCAAAGACATCGTTTTATGGAAACTTTCCTGGCGCAATTTTATGCGGAATGGGAAGGAGAGAAATAGTTAACAGAATGCAGTAGTCAGTAAACAGAATTACTAATCACTAAAAACCTGATCACTGAACACTTTTTTAAATTCCTTTTTCTTTCATTTCCAGAATCACATCCGAAGCACTTTTAAAAGTAGGAGCTTGTTCAGTAATACTTCCTACCCTTTTTTTGTTGAGTTTAAAAACCACATCATTTTCTGTTGTGAATAACAACGCACTCAAAAAAGGTTTATTCATATAAGATGCTAATATGGGATAAGCCTCATCTAAGCCATGAAAGCTTTCAATTTCTTCCGTTTTGTATCTGGCAATTAGCGAAAGACTAAACACATCGTTTTCCAGTAAAACAGGGCGAACATAAATATTTTTTAATTCGGTATCGCCGATGGTTTTTGCCAGCGTTAATTTGGCAAAAGTTTTATCCTGAATACTCTGTTTCACTCTTTCCCAAAAAAGGGCAAATATAGGCTCGTATGACATTTTGTTTTTTTAATTGTATTTTGAATAATAAATTTATCTGACTGATAATATCAGACACTAGGCAAACTGCCTTCTGAACACTGCTTTCTGGAATTATTCTCCCGTAAAAACCGCTTTTCTTTTTTCTAAAAATGCTTGGGTTCCTTCTTTAAAATCTACAGTACCAAAGCATTTTCCAAAGGATTTTATTTCGGTTTCAAAACCATTTACACCTTCTTTGTAATTGGCATTAACGGCATTAATAGCCATTTTGATAGCTGTTGGAGAATTTTTAATGATTTTTTGTGCTATTTCATTACAAAAAGACAACAATTCGTCCTGAGCAACAACATGATTCACTAATCCCGTTCTATACGCTTCATTAGCATCAACCATTGCTGCCGAAAGAATCATTTCTAAAGCACGACCTTTACCAATTAATTGTGGCAAACGCTGCGTTCCTCCATAACCTGGAATAACACCCAGAGAAACTTCTGGAAGTCCCATTTTAGCATTATCTGATGCCACACGAATATGGCAAGCCATAGCCAATTCTAATCCTCCACCAAGCGCAAATCCGTTAATGGCTGCAATAACTGGTATTTTTAAATTTTCGACAAAATTAAACAAGGTATCATGACCCTGAGCTGATAATTGGATTCCTTCTTCGACTGAAAATTCGGCAAATTCAGCAATATCCGCTCCAGCCACAAAAGCTTTTTGTCCACTACCGGTTAAAATAATAACTCTTGTATCCTGATTTTTCGCTAATGCTGAAAAAGCGTGATGCAATTCCTGAATAGTAAGTTTATTTAAAGCGTTTAATTTTTCCGGACGATTGATCGTAATAGTTGCAATAGTATCCTCTTTGGAAATCAAAATATTTTTATAGTTCATAGTATTGACTTAAGAGTTAATAATGGGAAGAGAAACGGTAAAACGAGTTCCTTTTCCGTATTCGGTTTCAAAGCTTATAGTACCTTTATAATTTTCGATAATGTTCTTTATAATTCCTAATCCTAATCCCATACCGCTGTTTTTTGTAGTAAACTTAGGTTCGAATATACGATTTATATCTTCTGCTTTTATCCCTATTCCGTTGTCTTCAACAATAATTAATACGTTGTCATTTTCTTTTTTCACCCAAACAAATACAGTCTTATTTTCCTGTTGTTCCGGAATGGATTGAATGGCATTCTTGACTAAGTTAGTAATAATCCGAATTAATTGGGTACGATCTATTATCGAAATAATCTCAGGAGCATCACTTTCAAAAACAATATTGTTTTCGTTGAAAATATCCAAAGCCAATTCTACTACTTCTACCACATTTAAGGTTTCGTTTTGTTGGGCGGGCATGGATGCAAAATTCGAAAAAGCCGAAGCAACAGCACTCATTGTATCAATTTGCTGAATTAAGGTTTCGGAGTAATCATTCATTTTTTGTTTGATATTCACATCTTCAGGATTAAACCTTCGCTGAAAACTCTGCACCGTCAATCGCATTGGCGTTAATGGATTTTTAATTTCATGCGCCACTTGTTTCGCCATTTCGCGCCAGGCTTCTTCCCTTTCGCTTTGTGCTAATTTAATGGCACTTTTTTCTAATTCATCAACCATTTGGTTATAACCATTAATCAGCAAATTAATTTCTTTACTGCTGGCCGAAAGTAAAATCTTTTCGTTTTTTTGGTTCAAACGGGTTTCATTTAACTTATCCGAAATCGTTTTTAAAGACTTGGTAATATATGCCGAAAGAAAATAAGCTAGAGCAAAAGCCACAATCAACATAAACGAATAGACTTGTCCTAAACGAATCAAAAAACTGCTTAATTCTTTCTCATAAAAACCATCATCTTCCTGGTATGGTAAGTTTAAAACGCCCAGAGGTTTGAATTTATCGTCTTTAATTTGAGTAAAGGACGATCGATTTTTGATTCCATTTATGGTTGTAATATCTACGTAGCGTTTTTCAACAGAAGAGCGAACCAGTTTGAGAATGTATTCTGGAATAGGTTTCGAAATTTTATCTACCGAAAAAGATTCTTTAGACGATTTCAGCAACTTCCCTTTCAAATCATAAATATTGATTTCGATATTATGAATGTGTGCCAATTCATGGATTTTATCCTTGAAAATCAACTCTAAATTTTCAGTCGAAAGCGGATAAGTAGTTGTCGAAAGCACAAAATTAATGTGTTCTCTAACTGCATTTTCCTTTCGTTCTAAACGTTCCTGATGATATTCTTTAGCCTCATTTTTAAACTGAATAATCGAAATAGAAGCTAACAAAATAGAAGCCACAATTATCACAACGATCATCGAAAGAAAAATTCGAACTCGTAATGAAAGCATCGATAATTTGAAGATTCTAAGCATATTTTTAGTGTTCAATATTCAGTTTTTTAGTGTTCAGTACTAACTGAATACTGATAACTGCTTACTGTTTTCTCTCTCTTATTCTTTTATAAAATTTAAAACCCAGCATAATCAAAACGGAAAATAATACAATCCCGATTACGCCATAAATCCAGTTTACAGCATTTTTCAGTACAACTAAAAAAACTACAGCAAATAAGATAATTGTTGCGACTTCGTTCCACAAACGCATGAAATTAGTCGTATATTTTACCTGATTGTTTTGTAATTCTGTAAATATTTTTTGACATTTATAATGATACAAATACAACACAAAAACAAAGCCAAGTTTTACATGCATCCAGGGCATTTTCAACCAGGCATTTCCGATAGGTGTAAAAAACAGCATCCAAAAAGCAAAAAAACTAGCTAAAATAGCGGATGGCCAGGTAATAATGTACCACAAGCGATAAGTCATTATTTTGTATTGTTTTTGTAAAATCTCTTTTTCAGGCGAAGGTTTATCAGCAGCTTCGATTTGGTAAACAAATAAACGCACAATATAAAAAAGCCCGGCAAACCAAGTGATTACAAAGATAAGATGTAGGGATTTTAAGTAATTATAATACTCCATATATAAAGTCTTTTTTCTTTACTCTTTGTTCTATTTTCTATTTTGCCCATTCATTAATCCAGTTCCCAACCGTTTCACACCATTCGTCATCATCATTTAAACAAGGAATTGCTAAGAATTCTTGACCTCCGTTTTCTTCAAATTCTTCTTTGGCGCGCATGGCAATTTCTTCCAGAGTTTCTAAACAATCAGATACAAAAGCAGGAGTTACTACAGCTAATTTTTTAATTCCTTTTGCCGGCATATTGTTGATTTCGATATCAGTGTAAGGTTCCAGCCATTTGTCGCCTGCTAAACGAGATTGAAAAGTCAAACTGTATTTATCTTTCGGGATACCTAATTTTTCAATTACCAGTTTTGTAGTTTCATAACACTGGTGACGGTAACAAAAATCATGTGCTGGCGAAGGTGTATTACAACAAGAACCATCTATTTTACAATGCGATTTGGTTACATCCGTTTTACGAATGTGACGCTCTGGAATTCCGTGATAAGAAAACAACAAATGATCGTATTCAAAACCTTCTAAATGTTTTTTCATCGAATCGGCTAAATTCTGAATATAATCGGGTTTGTTATAAAACGCAGGAACATCTGTAAAAGTCATTTGAGGAAATTTCTTTTTACGAATTTCTTCAGCTTTCACTAAAATAGTTAAAGTCGAAGCCATTGCATATTGCGGATACAATGGAAAAAGCAATACTTCGGTAACGCCTTTATCGTGCAATTCCTGTAATCCTTTTTCGATGGTCATAGTTCCGTAACGCATTGCCAGCGCCACGGGAACATTTACTAAAGGCTGTACTTTTTTCTGCATTCTTTCAGAAAGAACTACTAACGGCGAACCTTCGTCCCACCAAATTTTTGCATAAGCATGAGCTGATTCCGTAGGTCTTTTTCTTAAAATAATACCACGAACTAATAAGGCACGCAACAAGTATGGAACGTCAATTACGTATTTGTCCATCAAAAATTCGTCTAAATACGGTTTTACATCTTTTGGCGTTGGACTTTCTGGTGAACCTAGATTGACTAATAATACTCCTTTCATTTGTAGCTTTTTGTTGTGTGTGTTTAAATTTTCGTCAAAAGTAGTACAAGTCACTTTTTAGAAATATGATAAATGTTATTTTTTTATTTATACTTTGATATATAAAACCAATCTTGGTTTACATATTTGTGTTAATCGACATCAAATATTTTTTTGGAGTGGTTCCAAATTTCTTCTTGAAAGCAGCAATAAAATGACTTCCAGTACTATAGCCTATTTTCAAACCTACTTCGTTCACATTATAAGAACCGCTGTCGAGTAATTTTCGGGCATAATCCATTTTGTAATCAAACAGAAATCCATAAACCGTATCGCCATAAATTTGTTTGAAACCCATTTTTAGTTTTTTCAAATTCAAGCCAACCTGATCAGCTAATTCATGTAAACCCGGTGGTTCAGCCATATTAGCAATAATAATTTCTTTGGCTTTCTTGATTTTCAAAACATTTTCTTCGTCTACTAAAAACGGACATTGTTCAGCATTTGGATCTTCATTTCGATTAAAAAAGAGACTCAATAATTCATATCCTTTTCCTTTGTAATACAAGTTTTTTATCGAAGGATTCAAATTATAATGAAACATCTGGTTTAAAACAATCGCCATCGACGGACTAATATCACTTTCGTTATAGTACTTTTTTTCTTGATTTTCTTTACTTAAAAACGGAATGTGCTCAGCATCATTGGTAAACAATCCATGAAATTTTCTAATAGAAACAAATATGGAAATCAACCAGGTTTTAGGTGCGATTTCTAAATTGAGCGGTAACTCTTTTTCAGTATTGTAAAACAATAATGCCTTTTCTTCATTGAGTTTTAGGCTATAATTTCCCTGATTAAAAATATAGTTGGCACTTCCTTTTAGACCAAAATGAAATTGGATCAAACCCAACTGCACAGGACGCTGAAAAGTCAAAACCTCATCAGTATTATTTTGAAAACGAATTAAAATAAAATCATCGTCAATTTTTATTTCTTCCTCCATTTTTTTGATTTACTTTATTCAACTTAATAGTTTCGTTTGTTATTAAACAAAACTTTGGTCTTTCAAAATTAAATCTTTTTTGATGGTTTATTGTTACTTCCTTCTAATTTTATAAAATCTTTATTGTTTTAGAAAACTATTTCAAGACTCCATTGAGCTGAATGTTAATCTTATTGGACACTTTATTTTTAACCACGGCTGGAATCGAAATATCAAAATCGCTTGCATTGACTGAAAAACTGGACTGTAAACTAATGCCTGAATTGGGCTGACTTATTTTGGCAGGAGCTTTAACAACCGCCGTTTTTCCGTGAAGTTCTAGTTTCCCATTAATAATAAAATCCTTTGGCGTTGCAGTTAAATTATTGGTATCAAAATTTTCTATTTTCCCTTTAAACAAAGCCTTCGGATATTTATCGCTTTCAATATAATTTTCGTTGAAATGTTCTTCCATCAGCGCCACTTTAAACCGAAATCCTTTCATTAGAGCTAAACTCGCTATTTCGCCTGTTGCCGGATTCAAAACCAATGTTACATTGTTATTCGTTGCCTTCACTTCTTCAAAAGAAGGTACCGAAGCTTCAAAAACAATCACTGCCGATTTACTTATCTTTTTTTCCTGAGCAATTGCCCAACTTGAAACCAATAAAATGGCTATTACAATGCATTTTTTCATTTTTCTATTCTTTAATTATTTTTCTAACAATCCATCTTGTTGCCATTTTGCCACAATATCAATACTAGCCTGAGGCAATCTTGGCCCACCTTGCGGCATCAACAAACTATTACCACTGTTTAGTGAAATTCGATTCAATAATCCACGGTTTTGAATGGCATTTTTTACCTGATCATAAGTAACCAGCGACATTGGGGCACCATTTCTAGGCGTTGCGGCATGGCAGGAAATACAATTATTATCAATAATAGATTTTACATTTTGCTGATAAGTAATCGCATTTTCATTCGGCATGTCTTCCATCAAGGTATCCGGATTATCATTCGAACAAGACAATAAAAAGCCAGCAAAAACTAGCATAGGAAAAAGATTTTTTGGTTTCATAGCAATTGGTTTTTAGGTTAAAAATAGATTGTATCACTCCGATGATTCATTTACGTTGAAATTGACATTACAGTTTTAGTCGCATCATTTTTTACAAACAAAAACCAATCTTTCGCTTTTACCGTAGATAACATTAACCGCTAAAAAACCAATCTCATGAACAAAAAATTAGGATACGGCATTTTAATTTTATTGCTAATTGCTTTTGCCATCTATCGCTACGCTTATCAGGAACATCGAAATATTAGCAATGAAAAAGCCACTTACACAATTACTATTCCCGCATTAAAAAAAGAATTTTCTACAAATGATAGTCTGGCTTTCGCTAAATATCAGGACCAAACCATTGCACTAACGGCAAAAATTACTGCAGTAGATTTCGAAAACAAAGCCATTATTCTGGAAAACAAAGTCTTTGCTACGTTCAATGACAGCTTACCGAAAGGCATTATTTCAGGCAAAACTGCAACAATCAAAGGACGATTTCTAGGTTATGACGAATTACTCGAAGAATTCAAAATAGACCAAAGTTCCATTATTCGCTAAAAAACCATTTAACTAACAACCCAAAATTATATTTTATGAAAAAGCTCATTCTACTCTTATTATTATTTCCAATAATCTCATTTTCGCAAGAAGATTTATTAAAAGGAATCGATACTATTTCTGGAAAAGAAAAAGTATCTGCGGCATTTAAAGGTTTAAAAATTGTCAATCTGGAATCGACTAAACTAGCCGCAAAAGGGGATTTGTATTTTATTGTTGCGCATCGGTTTGGTTCTGTAAAAGATGGTTTTGAAGGTTTCTTTGGATTGGATAATGCCAACACCCAACTCAAATTTGTCTACGGATTGACCGAATGGTTAACTATTAGCGGTGCCAGAAGCGAATTAGCCTATGATTTTTCTACAAAATATACTTTGCTCAATCAAACAACTGATGGTTTTCCAGTAACTATTGCTGGTTTTAGCAGTTTAGCCATAAATAATACGCTAAAAGAAAGTCTCTACCCAAAATTGACTTTCGACAATCGACTGACTTATGTGCAACAAATATTAATTTCCAGAAAATATTCTGAAAAATTATCTCTGGAATTAGCACCAACCATTTTTCACGAAAATTTTGTGAACAATGTACAACAAGATAATACGCAATACGCCATTGGAATTGGTGGTCGTTATAAATTGTCAAAACGCTGGTCACTCAATGTAGATTACGCTGCACATTTAAACAGAGCTTCTAATTCTATTTATAAAAATCCACTTTCTATAGGTTTTGATCTAGATACTGGTGGTCACGTTTTCCAAATGCATTTTACCAGTTCTCAAGGCATTCACGAAGCGGGTTACTTAGGGCAAACTACAGGAGACTGGACAAAAGGAGATGTATTTTTTGGGTTTAATTTGTTGAGAGTTTTTTAAAGAATAAGCCTGTTTCTCTACTGTTTACGCTTAAGCATATTTAAACCAATTCTAAATTAATCTTTTTCTCATAAAATCTAAAACCGTAATAAAGAAAGGCTCGTAAATAATTTTCAGAACCTAAAAAATTATGAAAATGAATAAAACAGTCAAAAAAGTATTAATCGCGGTAGCAGGAATTGGCGTATTGTTTTTTGCCATTTTGATTTTTCACATTATTACTGCAAAACCAGCAGTTTATGAAAATCCAAATTTACAAATAAGCCGAATTGATTTTAAATCGACTATCGATTCTGCTCAAGCCAAACAAATTTGTGCCGACTTAAGATCCATCAAAGGCCTAACCAGCGATTCAATTATTGTGAAAAGAAATGTTGTTGTCTATTTCCACAACAATAAAATCACCAATTCGGAGAAAGTTTTCAATGAATTGATGAGCAAAAGACCTTATGAAGCTGAGCGCTTTATTCTACCAGCTAATATGGCAAACAAAGAAGTCTGTCCAGTGGATCAAAATAGCTTCGCTTATAAAGCATCAAAAACAATAAATCAATTTTTTAATTAATCCTTAAATCCAATTATTATGAGAAATTTTTCTAAAATTACACTAAGCGTGTTATTAATTGCGTCGGCTTCGTTTACTTCATGTAACAATGACGATGATGAACCAACTCCAGAACCAGTAAAAGCTTCAATCTACACTCGTTTAGGTGGAACAACTATGGTTGCTGATCCAGACAATTCAGGACAAATGATTGAAAAAGGTCGTTTGAGTTTCCGTAAAGTAGTAAATTCTACTATTGGATTAATTGTTGCAGATGTTCAGGCAAATGCTACTGGAAATTTAAAAGCACATTTTGCACCAGTATTAGCAGAAACTGGAGCTACTCAGGCAACTAATATTGCTAAATTATCAGACAATTTAACTGATTTCTTCTCTTTCAACACTGGAGGAACAAATGCAGTGAATACCTATTCTGGTTTAAACATGGTAGCAGCTCACGATCCTGCTAAAAATCCTCGTATGGGAACAAAATCTAGTAGTGCAGATTATACAAAATTTGTGGGTTATGTAGGTGCTGCAGCAAATGCTAATGGTGTTGCTTCAAATACAGAATTATACACAGATATTGTTGCTGTTTTAGAATCATTGAGAACTCCTATCGTTCAAAAATAATTCTATTAAAAATTAAAAACGCTACCTGTTAGTTTTAGGTAGCGTTTTTATTAAACAGTTAATTTATAACCTCCTCGATTCTAGAAGCAAAACAATACCAATTGATCTAGTTGATCTTAAAAATGAATTCTTATCTCATTTTCTAAACTAATAAAAAGTATTTTAAAATTACTTTGATAGAACTCTAAGCGATATTTTTTCGCAAAAAATATAGAAATCAAACCATAGTCTTATTTAGAATAAATCTACATAAAATACTAAAAAACGCTTGATTTTGCTATATTTCTAAATATAATCGATTTTGTAATTACTATTTTGAATCAAATTATCCCGAAGCGATACAAAAAGAACTTACAGCGTTGTTTTTATAAAATAGTTAATAATAATTTTGTTGAACTTTTTAAGGAAAGTATAATTATGGAAAATTTTAATATGTCCAGAAACAGCACTTTTTACGCTTTAGGTCTAAGTTACAAAAAAGCAGATGCAACGATTAGAGGAAAATTCAGCTTAGACGCCAAAGCACAATCTATTTTATTAATGCAAGCTGAAGCCGAAGGAATCGAATCTTTGATAGTTACTTCAACTTGCAACAGAACTGAAATTTATGGCTTTGCTAATCATCCTTATGAATTAATCAAACTACTTTGTGAAAACAGTAATGGTTCCGTACAGGAATTTCAGGAAGTAGCTTACATTTATAAAAATCAGGAAGCTATCAATCACATGTTTCGAGTAGGAACAGGATTAGACAGTCAGATATTAGGTGATTTTGAAATCATCAGCCAAATAAAAAACGCTTTCAATCAAAGTAAATCGAATGGTTTAATAAACACTTTTATGGAGCGTTTAGTAAACTCGGTGATTCAGGCGAGTAAAAAAATCAAAACAGATACCGAAATTTCTTCTGGTGCAACCTCAGTTTCATTTGCATCGGTTCAATATATTATCAAAAACGTAGAAGATATTGCTAATAAAAATATCTTACTTTTTGGAACAGGGAAAATTGGTAGAAATACTTGCGAAAACCTGGTAAAACACACTAAACACGAACAAATTACTTTAATTAACAGAACCAAAGACAAAGCCGAGAAATTAGCTGAAAAACTTGATTTAGTGGTTAAAGATTATTCTGATTTACAATTAGAATTACAAAAAGCCGATGTTTTAGTTGTAGCAACCGGAGCACAAAACCCAACGGTTGACAAAGCCATTTTAAATCTTAAAAAACCATTGTTGATTTTAGATTTATCGATTCCTAAAAACGTAAACGAAAACGTAACGGAAATAGAAGGTGTAACTTTAATTCACATGGATTATTTGTCACAGCTAACCGATGAAACTTTAGAAAACAGAAAAAGACACATTCCTGCTGCCGAAGCTATTATCGAAGAAATAAAAGATGAATTTAGCATTTGGACAAAAGGACGAAAATTTGCACCTACTATCAACGCTTTAAAAGCCAAACTGAATGATATTAAAAATTCAGAATTGGATTTCCAAAGTAAAAAAATAGTCGATTTTAACGAAGAACAAGCCGAAATTATAAGCAATAGAATAATTCAAAAAATCACTACTCATTTTGCCAATCACCTAAAAGATGAAAACACAATGGTAGACGAAAGTATCGAATGGATTGAAAAAGTTTTTAAAATTGAGGCATTGGTTAAGTAAAGGTTTTTCTCACCATTAAGAAATTAAGTTTCATTTAGTTTTAAATTAATCTCTAGTTTTTTAATAATGACTAAAAAACAAATTACTCAGTTGTCTTTTGAAATTACTGGTTTTGCAATAAAAGTGCATAAAAAACTTGGACCAGGTCTTTTAGAAAACGTTTATGAGCAATGTTTGAAATATGAGTTAGAGAAAAATGGTTATGATGTAAAACAACAATTGGTTGTTAAAATAGAATATGATGATTTAGAATTTGAATCTAATTTAAAAATCGATTTGTTAGTAAATGACTTAATTGTGGTTGAATTAAAATCAGTTGAAAGCATATTACCCATACATGAAGCGCAGTTGTTAACTTATATGAAAATATTGGAAAAGCCTCAAGGATTATTAATAAATTTCAACACAACGAATATAACAAAATCATTAAAACCACTTGTAAATAAGTATTTTGCAATGTTAGATGATTAGCAGACCCCTTAATGAAGCTTAATTTCTTAATGGTTAATAAAATAAATAATGGTAACATTATTTTAGTTTAAAAAACAAAAATGGCAGAAAAAACAATACGTATAGGTACAAGAGATAGCGAACTCGCTTTATGGCAAGCACATACTGTTCAAAATAAGTTAAACGATTTAGGTTATAAAACCGAGATTGTAGCCGTAAAATCCCAAGGCGACATCATTCTTGACAAACCCCTTTACGAATTAGGAATCACTGGAATTTTTACCAAAACATTAGATATCGCCATGATTAACGGCGATGTGGATATTGCAGTACATTCGATGAAAGATGTTCCTACTGCCCTACCTATTGGAATTGTTCAGGCTGCTGTTTTAGAAAGAGCCAATACCTTAGATATTTTAGTTCACAAAGGCAATCTTGATTTTCTGGAAGCCAATGGAACTATTGCCACTGGAAGTTTGCGTCGTCAGGCACAATGGCTGAACAAATACCCAAATCATAACGTAGTCGATTTACGTGGAAACGTAAATACGAGAATGCAAAAATTACAGGAAAGCGACTGGAACGGAGCTGTTTTTGCCGCTGCCGGACTGGAAAGAATCAACTTAAAACCGAGCGATTATATCGATTTAGACTGGATGATTCCTGCTCCAGCACAAGGTGCAATGCTTGTTGTTGCAATGGGAAATGACAATTATACTCTGGATGCACTTTCGCATCTTAATGATATTGAAACGGAAGTTTGTACTTATATCGAACGCCAGTTTTTAAGAACTTTAGAAGGTGGATGTACCGCTCCTATTGGTGCTTTGGCAAAATACAATGAAGACGAAGATACCATCCATTTTGATGGCGTTTTATTTTCATTAGACGGAAAAGAAAAAATCGAAATCAACAAAGTAGTCGATATTTCAGAATGGAAAAAACTAGGATTCCATTCAGCAAAGGAAATTTTAGAAAATGGCGGAAGCGAATTAATGGCGAATATAAAAGCAACTTTGAAAAAATAATTCCCTTTTCCAATCCCAAACATGAAAATACTCTCTACCAAAATACTTACTGATTCTCAAAAAAAACCACTAATTGAGGCTGGTTTTGAACTCATCGAAAATGATTTTATCAGTACTCAAATTAAGTCTTTTGACTTAAAAAACATAAACGAAAGCTTGATTTTTACGAGTCAAAATTCTGTTGAAAGTATTTTACAACATCCTGAATTAGAAACCCTAAAAACCAAAAAAGTATATTGCGTTGGCATAAAAACCAAAAATTTACTCGCCGAAAATGGTTTTGAAGTAATTGCCTATACTGGTTATGCCGCTGATTTGGCTGAAATTATTACTTTGATTTACAAATCAGAAAGCTATACTTTTTTTAGCGGAAACAAACGTAGAGATACTTTACCTGACGCTTTAAAAGAAGCTGGGGTAATTTTTAACGAAATTGAAGTTTACGAAACCACTTTGACTCCTCAAAAAATAAAAGGAGCTGTTGATGCTATCTTGTTTTTTAGTCCTTCGGGAGTAGAAAGTTATTTGACAGATAATAAATTAAAAAACGAAATTTGCTTTTGCATTGGCGAAACTACCGCATCAGCATTGGAAAATAGAACAAAAAACATCGTCGTTGCAGAACAACCTACTATCGAAGATGTAATTGAAGCAATATTAGAAGAATATAAATAAAATTTGCGCCTTAGCGCCTTTGTAGCAAATACGATTATGATAAAGAACGACCTATTTTTAAAAGCACTAAAAGGAGAAACTGTACAACGTCCACCGGTTTGGATGATGCGTCAAGCGGGAAGATATTTACCTGAATTTAGAGCTTTGCGCGACAAATACGATTTTTTCACTCGTTGCGAAACTCCTGAATTAGCTGCCGAGATTACCGTTCAGCCTATTCGCAGAATTGCTCCTGATGCTGCTATTTTGTTTTCAGATATTTTGGTTGTGCCTCGTGCAATGGGAATTCACGTAGAATTGAAAGACAATTTAGGTCCGATTATTCCAAATCCTATTCGTACAATGGAACAGGTAAATCAGGTTTACGTTCCGGATGTAAATGAAACTTTAGGTTATGTTTTTGATGCCGTAAAACTGACTAAAGAAATGCTAAACGACGAAGTTCCATTAATTGGTTTCGCTGGTTCGCCTTGGACCATTTTCTGCTATGCTGTGGAAGGAAAAGGTTCTAAAAGCTTTGATACCGCTAAAGGATTTTGTTTTTCTAACCCAGTAGCTGCTCATACTTTATTGCAAAAAATTACCGATACCACGATTTTATACTTAAAAGAAAAAGTAAAATCAGGAGTAAATGCGGTTCAAATATTTGATTCCTGGGGAGGAATGCTTTCTCCAGTAGATTATCAGGAATTTTCATGGAAATACATCAACCAGATTGTAGAAGCATTGGCTGAAGTAACTCCGGTAATTGTTTTTGGAAAAGGATGTTGGTTTGCTTTAAACGATATGGGAAAAAGCAAGGCTTCTGCCCTTGGAGTAGACTGGACTTGTTCAGCAAGAAATGCGCGTTATTTATCGGGTGGAAATATTACTTTACAAGGTAATTTTGACCCATCTCGTTTGCTTTCGCCAATTCCAACGATCAAGAAAATGGTACACGAAATGATTGACGAATTTGGAAAAGACAAATACATCGTAAACCTGGGTCACGGAATTTTACCAAACATTCCTGTAGATCACGCCAAGGCATTTATTGATGCGGTAAAAGAATACGGGAATTAGTGTTAGCAGAAACTAAAAGAATAATCTAAAAAATGCTAAATAAAGGCTTAAGAGACGAAGAAAGTATTCGAATAGACAATGTGCTAAAAACGTTGCATTCTTTGGTTTTTGTGCCTGAAAACGCATTTGATACGCATCAAATTGAAAAAGCTTTAAAAGATTTCGGACTGAATATAGAAAGTTTGAATGCAATAGCACCAAATGACTTAATCGTACTTTTAGAAAGATTGCATCTGGACTGGAATCAAAAAGAGCAATTTGCTGATTTTTTAGTTGCTTTTTCGAAACAAAATCCATTCGATTTTAGAGAAAAAGCCATTGCCGTTTACAATTACATTCAATCAGAAAGCAAGACTTTTTCGTTTGGAATTTTTAATAAAATAGCTTCCGCAAAAGCCAATTTATAATGAAAGAACAATTTTACACCTACATACAAAAACTTCAGGACCAAATCGTAGGAGCATTAGAAGCAATTGATGGTCAGGCCAAATTTAAAGAAGACATCTGGAAACGCCCGGAAGGCGGCGGCGGAAGAACACGCGTAATAGAAAACGGAAAAATTTTTGAAAAAGGCGGTGTGAATATTTCGGCAGTGCACGGAAAATTACCCGATTCTATGCAAAAACTATTCAATGTAGGGGAAGCCGATTTTTTTGCCTGCGGACTAAGTTTAGTCATTCATCCAAAAAGCCCAATGGTGCCAACGGTTCACGCAAACTGGCGCTATTTTGAAATGTATGATGATAATAGAAATGTAATCCAACAGTGGTTTGGCGGAGGACAGGATTTAACGCCTTATTATTTGTTTGAAGAAGATGCCATTCATTTTCATCAAACTTGCAAAACCGCCTGTGACAAACACAATCCAGAGTTTTATCCTAAATACAAAAAGCAATGTGATGCTTATTTTTGGAATGCACATCGCAATGAAGCCCGCGGAATAGGCGGATTATTCTTTGATTATTGCAAAGCAACTCCTGAAATGTCAATGGAAAATTGGTACAGTTTTGTTACCGAAGTGGGTAATAATTTCATTCAGGCTTATCTTCCAATAGTTGAAAAAAGAAAAGAACTACCTTATACTCCTGAACAAAAAAACTGGCAGGAAATTCGTCGTGGTCGATATGTAGAATTCAATTTGGTTCATGACAAAGGCACTTTATTTGGTTTAAAAACTAATGGTCGAATTGAGTCTATTTTGATGTCTTTGCCACCACATGTTCAGTGGGTTTATGACCATCATCCGGAAGCAGGAAGCGAAGAAGAAAAGTTAATAAATGTGTTAGAAAATCCTGTTGATTGGATATAAAAAATAATTAAACCATTAAGAGATTAAGTTTCATTAAGCTTAATTTTCTTAATCTCTTAATGGTAAAAAATAATAATGTTTATTTATGTTTTTAGTCCTTAAATCATAAATCTGCAATCTAAAATCTAAAATATTATGTTCCCATTACAAAGAGGCAGAAGATTACGCATCAACGAATCCATTCGTTCTTTAGTGCGTGAAACCAGTTTAAGTCCATCGGATTTTATGTTTCCAATGTTCATTGCTGAAGGCGAAAATGTACAAGTAGAAATTCCATCAATGCCAGGAATTTTCCGTCGTTCGATAGATTTAACCGTTAAAGAAGTAAAAGAATTATTCGCTCTAGGCATTCGTGCGGTAAATATTTACGTAAAAGTATCCGAGAATTTAAAAGACAATACTGGAAAAGAAGCCTGGAACAAAAACGGGTTGATGCAAAATGCTATTCGTGCCATTAAAGAAGCTTGTCCTGAAATGATTGTAATGCCCGATGTCGCCTTAGATCCCTACTCTATTTATGGTCATGACGGAATT
>Ga0247814_10000411_pt1 | contig 34748 bp, 33 predicted proteins | sample UWRJL179409R1_FD_179947 | JGI IMG/M metagenome (GOLD analysis project Ga0247814, IMG submission 179947) | Plant litter microbial communities from Arlington Agricultural Research Station in Wisconsin, United States - UWRJ-L179-409R-1 | ecosystem: Environmental > Terrestrial > Plant litter >... | reverse complement strand
GCTGGGTGCAGAAGAAAAAATCGGGTTAAAACTAACTGAAAGTTTTGCAATGTACCCTACCGCAGCAGTTAGCGGTTTCTATTTCGCCCACCCGCAGTCAAGATATTTTGGATTAGGCAAAATCACCAAAGACCAGGTAGAGGAATATGCCGTAAGAAAAAATATGACACTTGAAGATACCGAAAGATGGCTTAGCCCTAACCTAGCTTACTAAAATCTAAATGAAGATCACCGACCATATAAAAAACGCCGAGGGTAAAACGTTATTCTCTTTTGAACTGCTGCCACCTGTTAAAGGAAAGAGCATCACAGATATTTATGCTGCGATAGACCCTTTAATGGAGTTTAACCCGCCTTTCATTGATGTAACTTATCACCGGGAAGACTATATCTATAAACAGCATGACAATGGATTGCTGGAAAAAGTTTCGTACCGTAAAAGGCCGGGAACAGTTGCCATCTGCGCAGCAATTATGAATAGATATAAAGTGGATGCTGTACCGCATTTAATCTGCGGAGGGTTTACTAAAGAGGAAACAGAAAATGCACTGATCGACCTCCAGTTTCTGGGCATTGATAATGTATTGGTGCTCCGCGGTGATGCAAGACATGCTGATTCTTCGTTTATTCCCACTCCTGGTGGACATGCATATGCGACTGATCTTCTGGGTCAGGTAGCCGATATGAACAGGGGGCAGTACCTTTTCGAAGACCATGCTGCGTTCCGGACCGACTTTTGTATTGGTGTAGCTGGCTATCCGGAGAAACATTTTGAAGCGCCAAACTTGAAAACAGATTTTAAATACCTCAAACAAAAGGTAGAAATGGGAGCTGAATTTATCGTGACGCAGATGTTCTTCGATAACTCCAAATACTGTGATTTTGTAGCTCAGTGCAGAGCGAATGGGATCAATATTCCCATAATTCCCGGATTAAAGCCTATCACCTCTTCAAAACAACTGATCAACTTACCTAAAATCTTTCATATAGACCTGCCGGAAGATTTGGTAGAGGCTGTTCATGCCTGCAAAAATGAAAAAGATGTAAAAGAAGTGGGTATAGAATGGATGATACAGCAGTGCAAAGAGTTAATTGAAGTTGGTGCCCCGGTACTTCACTTTTATACGATGAGTAATCCTGAACCAACTAAAAGAATTGCACAGGCAGTATTCTAATAATAAGTAGAATTATCGCTTGCTTAAAAAACTTTGGCAGATTCTTTGTACATTTCGTTTTATACAATCTGAAAGATATGAGAAGAACGACATTGATGTTACTTGCAGCTATAGTTACCCTGTCATCGTGTAATACGGTGAAAAACACAGTAGCATCAAGTTCAGATTTATCAAAACTGGAAGGTAGCTGGGAATTAAATTATATTTCGGGTCCAAGGATAGCTTTCAATGGTCTTTATCCGGGTAAAAAACCTGAGCTTTCATTTGACCTGGCAGAAAAAAGATTTAGTGGAAACAGCAGCTGTAACTCATTTTCGGGAAAACTGGTTGCAGACGACTCCTCTATCAACTTTAACGAACCTATGATCGCAACAAAAATGGCCTGTCCTGGTGAAGGAGAGGCCATATTCTTTGAGATGATCAAAAAAGTAAATAAATATGAAGTTGCGGGAGATACTACCCTAAACTTTATGATGGGTGATATTGCCATCATGCGCTTTAAAAAAGTAAATTAAAATCAGGGCGGTAAATTAACCGTCTGATTTTAAAAGATATGCTTTAAAAGCTGTAAAATCATTATCCATTTTCAGTGCACTGCTCTCTTTTTTTCTTAATTCCTCTACTTGTTCCGGAACAGTAATAGCTGCTGCAATATTTTCTGGAAATACATCAGGAAACTTGCAGGCATGCGCTGTAGACAGAAATACAAAAGTATCTCCATCAGGCGAGGCGTTTTTGCGGTATTCCTGCATGGCGAGCCATGCAATGGCAGTATGCGGACAAGCCACATAATTAAAACCATTAAAAATATCCGTGATAGCCCCCACAGTTTGCGCATCTGTATACCGGTAACTTTTAACCAGTTGCTGCAACAGTTCTTTATTTTGATCAAACAGCGCCATTATTCTCACCCAGTTGCTTGGTGCCCCTACATCCATGGCATTGGAATAGGTCTGTACAGATGGCCTGGTCTCATAAACACCTGTTTCTAAAAACCTCGGTACGGTGTCATTAGCATTTGTTGCAGCGATAAACTGTTTTACCGGCAGCCCCATTTTATAAGCCAGGAGCCCTGCCGCTATATTGCCGAAGTTGCCGCTCGGCACAGCAAATACCACATTTCTTTTGCCCGCCCGGAACAACTGTGCCACCGCATTAAAATAATAAAAAGTCTGCGGGATCAGCCTGGAAATATTAATGGAATTGGCCGAAGTAAGTCTCATACGGCTATTTAACTCATCATCTGCAAAAGCCTGTTTAACGAGTGCCTGGCAGTCGTCAAAAGTACCCTCAATTTCTATAGCACGAATATTCTGCCCGTTGCTGCAAAGCTGCAATTCCTGGATTTCACTTACTTTTCCTTTGGGATATAAAATAGTAACCCGGGTATTTGGTACGCCCAGAAAACCCAGTGCTACTGCACCGCCCGTATCACCGGAAGTAGCCACCAGCACATCCAGTAACTGCTCATTATCTTTCAGAAAATAAGCCATCACCCTGCTCATGAACCTTGCGCCGAAATCTTTAAAGGCCAGCGACGGACCGTGGAAGAGTTCAAGCACATAAGTAGAACTGTCCAGCTCCTGTAAAGGCGCATCAAAATTAATTGCATCATCAATGATAGCCTTAAGAGCTGCAGTGGGAATATCATCTTGCAATAATGCAGAGGCTACTTTATATGCAATTTCCGGCAAAGTATACTGGTCCAGGTTCCGGAGAAACTCCGGATCGAGCACAGGGATATTTACCGGCATATATAACCCTTTATCTTGTGGCATACTGTTAAATACTGCAGACTGAAAATCTACCTGCAGGTTGGGATTGTTTGTACTGTATAACTTCATTTCAGGATATTTTAATCGAGTATAACAGGTCCTTTTTTATTGACCGATGATACAAATGAGAGACTATTGATCTGTATGGATTTTAACTGCTGCTGCAGGGCCCGCGTAATTAAATGTGCAGTTTCCTGATCTTTGGTTAAGGCAAATACAGAGGGTCCGGATCCGGAAATACCAAAACCTATTGCCCCCATATCCATTGCCAAACTTCTCATTTGATAAAATTCAGGGATGAGTATAGACCGGGTGGGCTCTACAAGTACATCAACCATACTGCGGCCAATCAGGTCGTAATCTTTCATAAATAACCCTGTAACCAGCCCCGCTACGTTCCCCCACTGTTTTACCGCATCTTTAAGCAGTACTTTGGAACGGATCATCTGCCGCGCATCTTTGGTGGGCACATCTACTTCAGGATATACAATTGCTGCATATAATTCATCTGGAAAAGGGAGAGCAATCACATCCAGTGGTTCGTAACTTCTAATCAGCACGAAGCCGCCCAGCAAAGCAGGCGCAACATTATCCGCATGTCCATAACCGCAAGCCAGTTCCTCTCCCTTCATTGCAAAAGGCACCAGTTCTTTATTGCTGAGCGGATTATCCATTAGCGTATTTATGGCAAACAATCCAGCAACAGTACTTGCAGAGCTAGAACCCAGTCCGCTGCCAATAGGCATCTTTTTATGCAATTCGATATCAATCCCCAAATCGGTACGACCGATATGTTTCAAATAATCCTGCACACTGGCACTTACCGTATTTTTTGCCGGGTGTAGGGGAAGCTTTCCATCATCACCGGTAATCTTAGAGATTACTACGCCCGGTTTATCCGTGATGCGCATAATTACTTCGTCACCAGGTTCATTTACGGCAAAACCTAAAACATCAAAACCGCATACCACATTAGCTACTGTGGCCGGGGCAAAAACTTTCACTGATTTTCTCATTTCTTACCTACATTTATAATGTCCGCAAATACACCTGCTGCTGTTACTTCTGCACCAGCCCCCGGGCCTTTAATTACCAACGGACGTGCTTTATACCTGTCTGTGGTAAATGAAATGATATTATCGCTGCCAGAAAGCATAAAAAACGGGTGGTTATCATCAACCATCTGCAGGGTGATAGCTACTTTACCAGCTTCCAGTTTACCGATATACCGTAACACTTTACCGCTTGCCGCAGCTTCGGTTTTAAGGTTTTCGAAATAGGCGGCGTTGTTTTCCAGTTCCTGGTAAAAATCAGGGACGCTTTCTGCCGTCATACAGGCGGGTGGCAGCATGCTTTCGATAGCTACATCTGCTTCTTCAAGCGCATAGCCGGCATCCCTGGCAAGGATCAGCATTTTACGCATAAAGTCTTTCCCGTTTAAATCGTCGCGCGGGTCTGGCTCCGTATAGCCCAGGTCCTGCGCCTCCTTTACAATTTCATGGAAACGTTTGTCTCCCTTAAAGTTGTTGAAAATATAGGATATGGTTCCTGATAGGATTGCTTCAATACTGGCGATATTATCACCGCTCAGCATCAGGTCTTTCAGTGTACGGATAATTGGCAGGCCGGCACCAACATTGGTTTCGTAGTGGAAATCGACACCATATTTTCGTGCCGCGGTTTTAAAAGCATCATACTGTGCATAATCTGCCGAGTTACCTATTTTATTGCAGGTTACAACGGAGATACTGGACTCCAGTATTTCCTGATAAAAATTAACCGGATTTGCGCTTGCTGTATTATCTACAAAAACACAGTTAGGCAGGTTCATAGCTTTCATTCGCTGTACAAACATACCCAGATCTGCTTTTTCTTCATAAGTATTGAGTTCATCTTCCCAGTCTACCAGGTCCATTCCTTCATTGCTCAGGTACATCTGCCGCGAATTACTGATCCCCATTACTTTTACCTCGATATCATTGTTTTTAGCCAGTAAGGGGCGCTGTACCAGTAACTGCCGGAACAATGTCCTGCCGATATTTCCTGTGCCCAGGCAAAAGATGTGGAGCGTCTTTTTTAGATTAGCGAAAAATGCATCATGTACAGCATTTACAGCCTTCGAAAGGTCGGCCTTAGACAGGATAACCGAAATATTATATTCTGAGGAACCCTGTGCAATAGCACGAACGTTTACCCCGTTTCTTCCCAGTGCATGGAAGAGTTTTCCAGACATACCCGGCGTATGTTTCATGTTTTCGCCTACAATAGCCAATACTGCCAGCCCGTTTTCTACCTGCGGATATTCGAGTTTTTTGGCCTCCAGTTCCAGCTCAAACTCCTTACTGATTAGTGCCAGGGCCTTTAATGCATCGGCCGGTTTAACAGCAAACGTGATACTGTGTTCTGAAGAGGATTGCGTGATCAGGACAACATTGATCTGTTCACGTGACAATAAGGAGAAAAGGCGGCCGCTAAAGCCAGCTTTCCCTACCATGCCGCTGCCAGAAAGGTTTAATACGCTGATTTCATCTATAGAAGAAATGCCTTTAATTGGCAGTTCTGATTTTTGTACGCCATGGCGGATGTAAGTTCCTTCGAACGCGGTATTAAATGTGTTCCGTATAACAATGGGAATCTTTTTTAAAAATGCAGGGATCATGGTTGGAGGGTAGATAACCTTGGCACCAAAATAAGATAACTCCATTGCTTCGGTATAACTTAGCTCGGGCAAAGAAAAAGCTTTCTCCACGATCCTTGGATCAGCAGTGAGCATCCCATCTACGTCGGTCCAGATTTCAATCTGTGCAGCATCTAGTGCAGAGCCCCAGATAGCAGCAGTATAATCACTTCCCCCCCTGCCCAGTGTAGTGATCCTGCCGTCGGTATTGCTGGCAATAAAACCGGTTACAAATAGTAATTTTTCTGCATTGGCCTGGTAAAAATCGGTAATCAGAAGATTAGTAAGGCTGGTATCTACTTTAGCCTGCCCAAAGTTACTGTCTGTTTTGATCAGTTCCGCCCCATCCACAGGAATAGCATCCGGAAAATCCTGCTTTGCAATATGGCTGATCATAAAGGTTGAACAGCGTTCGCCATAGCTGAGTATCAAATCCCGGGTTTGCGGGCTGAGTTCCCTGAGGTTATAAACTGAAGACAGGATATCTTCGAGCTCATTAAAGTAGATCTTCAGTTTGGTAAAAACCGGGTTTTGTGCCGAAGCTGGCAAAAGCTTCCTAACCACCTCAAAATGCTTTTCCTCAATCTCTTTAAGCTCGCTGGTATAGTCCTCAGCAACTTTTGCTTTTTCTGCCATTGTTTGCAGCAGGTTGGTTACGCCGTGCATTGCAGAAAGCACAACTACAGGCTGGGCTGCCTGGTCTGCTTCTTTAAGGATGTTAATCAGTGTCCGGATGCCCTCCGACGAACCAACTGAAGTACCTCCGAATTTTAAAATATTCATAGTTTTAAGGTTAAAAAAAAAGCGCCTTCCGGTTTAGAGGAAGGCGCTTTTTTTGGTTTTTTATTTTTCTTATTATACCATTATCTCACCTGCCTCCGAAATACCCCGGTGGTAGTAATAATAATGGATGTAATAGTGGTTGGATTATTTATCATAGTAAATAGCAATGATTGCTTCATTTGTGCTACACCATAAAGTAAAGTTATATTTTTCTAATTCGCAAGCATTTTCAGGAAAAAATAATCTTTCTGTTACAAATGTACGGCCACTGCTGATCTTTTTACTAATCGTCTTTTGTAGCTCAACTGGCTGCCATAGCAATAGTGTAATGTACCTTTATTTTGATCAGACTCGGATCAAACTCAAATCAGACTCGGGTCAGACTCGAATCAGACACAGATATGGCCCCCGTATGTTCCAGGTTTGATCCAGTTCTGCGAAAAGTTTGAATCCTTTTTGCAGAAAGCAAGGTGTGGCTGATCTATTCTTAGCTTATGCACCACAATAAAAAGTTGATTAGGTTTTACCAAACGTTCCTTACCTTTACCCTGTAAATATGCAAGGATTAGTAATAAAATCAACAGGAAGCTGGTACCAGGTACACGGAGCAGATGGCAAGGATTATGACTGCAGGATTAAAGGCAAATTCCGTATTAAGGGGATTCAGACTACTAATCCGCTGGCAGTTGGTGATCAGGTAGATTTCGAAATGGAGCCAAATTCTGAAAATGGGGTAATCTATAAACTTCATGAGCGGAAAAACTATATCATCAGGAAATCAATTAACCTTTCTAAGCAGGCGCAGATTATTGCGGCAAATTTAGATCAGGCTTACCTGGTAGTAACATTAGTTTCTCCCCGTACGTCGCTGGGTTTCATAGACCGTTTCCTGGTTACAGCCGAAGCATATCGCATCCCGGCTATCCTTGTATTTAATAAACTGGATCTATTTAATGAAGATGGACTGGCGGTCTTAGCCGAATATAAAGGCATCTATGAGCGTTTAGGCTATCCCTGTTATGAGGTTTCTGCACTGGAAGGCACAAATATTCCGTTAATTGAGAGTTTGCTCAAAGACCAGACAACCCTGTTTTCCGGCCATTCCGGAGTGGGAAAATCCAGCCTGATTAATGTTTTATTACCCGGCAGAAGTATCAAAACCGGGGAGATTTCGGAGTCTAGTGATAAAGGGCAGCATACTACTACTTTTGCAGAAATGCATACACTTCCGTTTGGAGGCTACCTGATTGATACACCAGGTATCAGGGAGTTGGGGATTTATGATATCAAACCTGAAGAACTTGGTCATTATTTCAGGGAAATGCGCGACTTGATGCACCTCTGTAAATTTCACAATTGCCGGCATATCAATGAACCGGGTTGTGCGGTACTGCAGGCTGTAGAAAGCGGTGAAATTGAAATCAGCCGTTACGAGAGTTACCTGAGTATCTTCCATGGTAATGAAACAAGGGCATAAGAAATGAGGGCAGTTATACAACGGGTTGCCGAAGCCAGCTGCAAAGTTGATGGCAAAATTACCGGGGAGATCACAACAGGATTTGTAGTTTTATTAGGTATTGAAGATGCCGATGAACAGGAAGACCTGGACTGGCTGGCAGCCAAAATCTGCAATATGCGGATCTTTGGGGATGAGAATGGCCTGATGAACAAAGCATTAACTGATGTGGATGGAAATATCCTGCTGATCAGTCAGTTTACCTTATATGCGGCTACAAAAAAAGGGAATCGCCCCGGATTTACCAGGGCAGCAAGACCAGAAAAAGCAATCCCTTTATATGAGGCGATGATTGTAAAGCTGGATGCATTGTTGAACAAGCCTGTGCAGACAGGCATTTTTGGCGCAGACATGAAGGTTAGCCTGGTTAACGACGGACCGGTTACAATTGTGATAGATACAAAAAATAAAGAATAAATGACCATAGAAGAAGCACAGCAGGCGGTAGACCAATGGATCAATACCACGGGGATCCGTTATTTTAACGAGTTAACCAACACAGCAATTTTAATGGAAGAGGTGGGAGAAGTTGCCCGTATCATGTCTCGCCGATACGGCGAACAGTCTTTCAAGAAAAGCGATGAGGCAGTAGACCTGGGCGAAGAAATGGCCGATGTGCTGTTTGTACTGATCTGCCTGGCTAACCAGACGGGTATCAACCTGACAGAAGCACTGGAAAAAAATATGGTAAAAAAGAGTATCAGGGATGCCGACCGGCACAAGAATAATGAAAAGTTAAAATAGCACAGTCAGCTTATAACTGTGCTTTGATTTTTAAAGCTGCTTCTGCCAGCTCTTCCTGTGTAGGACTTAATTTAGCTTTGCTGAAATTCATGTCGCTTACATTGTTCATTGGGATCAGGTGGATATGCACATGGGGAACTTCCAGCCCAATTACCGCCACGCCAACCTTTACACATGGGAATGCTTTTTTAACTCCTCCGGCAACGATCTTTGCGAATAAAGTAAGGCCAAAATAACTCTCATCATCCATATCAAATATATAGTCGATTTCCTTTTTCGGGATTACCAGTACATGGCCCATTGTTAATGGACTTACATCTAAAAATGCAAGGAATTCGGTGGTTTCGGCAACTACATGAGCCGGAATTTCACCGGCTACGATCTTTGAAAATATACTTGACATGCTGTGTTTTTTATCTGCTGATCTCTAATATTTCAAATTCAATTTTTCCTACCGGGACTTCAATTTCTGTGGTATCACCAACAGATTTCCCTAATAAACCTTTTGCAATCGGAGACTTTACGGAGATCTTACCTGCTTTCATATCAGCTTCTGATTCTGCAACCAGCTGGTAGGTCATAGTAGCACCGTTTTTTGTATTTTTGATTTTCACAATAGACAATGCCAGTACCTTAGATGTATCTAATTTTGATTCATCAATCAGTCTTGCCGTAGCCAGCGTGCCTTTTAATTTGGATATTTTGGCTTCATGTAATCCCTGTGCCTCTTTCGCAGCATCGTATTCTGCGTTTTCAGAAAGGTCGCCTTTATCTCTTGCTTCAGCTATAGCTTTAGAGATCAATTGCCTCCCTGTAGTGGTTAAGTAATGTACTTCTTCCTTTAGCTTATCTAATCCTTCCTGAGTGTAGTATGTTACCTCTGTCATAGCTTAATTTATTATTTATAACTTCCTTTAAAATACAAACAAGACTACATCGGCTCCTAAGCCTACATAGTCTTGCTTCAATTAAAACGAAGATAACAGGCTATTCTTATAAAAGCAAATCTTTTAATTTGAATTGTTGGTAAAGCCCGCAAAACAGTTACTTTTGGGTAGATCACAGCTCATTATTATGCAAAAAAACATTTTACGCATGCTCGCCCTGGTGCTACTGGGCAGCACTGCCGGCCAGGCGCAGGAACTTTATATGCCGCGAAACATCAAAATGGCTTACACGAAAGGCACACGGGCCATGGATGGTAAACCAGGTAAGAACTACTGGCAAAATAAGGGTAAATACGACATGACCATTACGGTTACCCCACAAGATAAACTGGTTAAAGGTACAGAGACGATAGCTTATACGAATAATAGTCCAGATACGCTGAAAGGGGTGGCAATCCGGTTTGTCAATAATCTGCACAAGCCAGAATCACCACGGTCTGGTGCAGTAAGCAAAGACTTTTTAACAACCGGGCTCGATATCAGATCTTTTGCTGTAGACGGGAAACCTTATAGCGTAGATGGCAGGAACTGGGGTACAGTAGGAAATGTAAAATTGCAAAGCCCTTTACTGCCCGGAGCTACTGCAACCTTTACCATAGCATGGAGCTATCCGCTGTCTAAAGAAAGCGGAAGAGAAGGGCAGCTGGACAGCACAACTTATTTTGTTGCGTACTCCTTCCCAAGAATTTCGGTTTATGACGATTACAATGGATGGGACCGGTTACCGCATACCGATGCCGCAGAGTTTTATAATGATTTTAACGATTACCAGTTAAATGTGAAGGCACCAAAAAATTATGTGGTGTGGGCTACGGGAGATTTGAAAAACCCGGATGAAGTACTGCAGCCGAAATTTGCGGAGCGACTTAAAAAGTCTTACACCAGCGATGAAGTAATTTCCATTGCCAATGAGTCTGAAATGGCCAGTGGCGAAGTAACAAAAGCCAATGAATGGAATACATGGAGATTTACTGCAGACCATATTACCGACGTTACCTTCGCAATGAGTAACCGCTATGTATGGGATGCCGGCAGTGTGGTAGTGGATAACAAAACCAATAGAAGGGCAAGTGTACAATCGGCTTATCAAGCTGCCGTGAAAGACTTTCCGCACGGGGTAGACTGGTCTAAACAGGCTTTACAATGGTTCTCTAATAACTGGCCTGGTGTTCCCTACCCTTTTTCAAAGATGACCGTTGTGCAGGGTTTCGCAGACATGGAATATCCCATGATGGTAAATGATTCTACCACGCCTGATATGGAATTCAGCCAGTTTGTAATGAACCATGAAATTGCACACACTTATTTTCCGTTTTATATGGGCATCAATGAAACACGCTATGCTTACATGGACGAAGGCTGGGCCACTACCTTAGAATACTTAATTGCGCTGGAACAATTAGGAAAAGAAAAGGCAGATGCAAATTATAAGAACTTCAGGGTAAGCAGGTGGATTGCCAATAACGCTACGGAAGAGGCATTGCCAGTAATTACACCTACTACGCTCGCCACTGGAGATAATGCCTATGTTAAACCTTCACTGGCTTATCTTGGCTTAAAGGATATGCTGGGCGATGAAGGATTTAAGAAAGCCCTGCGGGGTTACATGGACCGCTGGAATGGAAAACACCCTATACCATGGGATTTTTTTAATAGTATGAATAATGTGTCTGGCCAGGATTTAAACTGGTACTGGAACAATTGGTTTTTCAGTAATAACTATATAGATCTTTCGGTAAGCAAAGTTGCTATCAAAGGTCTTGATTATACTGTAGCGGTAAAAAATGCCGGTGGTTTTGCAGTTCCTTTTGATTTGAATGTTACTTATGCAGACGGAACGAAACAGGTAATTCACCAGACGCCTGTAGTGTGGAAAGCGAATCAAAAAGCTACCAGTGTTGCTTTTAATGCAAAAAAGGCCGTTGCATCAATTGTAATTGATGGTGGTATATTTATGGATGCTACTCCGGCCGACAACAGCTGGAAAAAGTAAGCATCCGCAGACATAAAAAAAGCGCTGTTTAGATCAGTGCTTTTTTTATGTCTAAAATTTCTCCAGTTTGTCGGCTAGCACTTCAGATATCTTGCGGTAAGAATCTATTGTCCATCCGCCAATATGCGGAGAGAGTAATACTTTTGGCGATGCCTTCAATTCGTTATACCAGGGCTGGCTGCTTAAATTGGGAAACTTTTCTGCTTCCAGCACGTCCAGTCCGGCACCCATGATTTTACCGGATTTTATAGCATCCAATACAGCTTGCGTGCTTACAATTTCTCCCCTGGCGGTATTGATGAAAAAGATATTCTTTTTAAAATGATACAAATACTCTTCATCCACCATCTGCCTGGTTTCTGCAGTTAAAGGAATATGGAGGCTTAACACATCACTGTGTTTTACAATTTCTTCCATACTGCATTCCTGCGCATGGGCATCAGAAAACCCTGTTTTATATTTATCGTAAGCGATTACTTTCACATCAAACCCTGAAAGCTTTTTCGCGAAACTACTGCCCATAAAACCATAACCGATAATGCCGACAGTTTTGCCTTTCAGCTCCCATCCGCGGTTACCTTCACGGTCCCAAATCCCATTTCTAATCTCTATATCAGACTGGCGCAGGTTATTAATCACACCCAGCAGCATTGCTACAGCATGTTCCCCAAGCGCGTCCCTGTTGCCTTCAGGTGCATTGATCAGCGTGATATTTCTCTCCTTAGCATATGCTTCGTCAATATTATCCAGCCCTGCCCCTGCCCTCGCCACAAATTTTAACCCCGGAGCGGCATCCATCAGTTCTTTATCAATTCTGAATTTGGTACGCACAGCAATACCATCATATCCGGCAATAACTTCCAATGTTTCTGCCCTTGTAATTTTTGGCAGATCATCTACTGCATAACCTAATTGTTCGGCCCTGTTTTTAAATACAGGGTGCAAATCGTCAACAATTAATATTTTACTCATTGTATATCTAATTTGGCAAGTTCAGCAACATGTTGTGTAAGCGCAATAAAGTCTTCTACGGTTAACTGTTCTGCACGTTTTTCAAAAAATATATGTTCATCCATTTTCGCTTTTGGCAGGACTCCCGATAGTGCATTACGCAGTGTTTTTCTGCGCTGGTTAAAGCCTGCTTTTACAACAGTCCAGAATAGCTTCTCGTCACATGGTAAGCTTTCCCTGTCATTTCTGCTTAACCGTATTACACCAGAGTTCACTTTTGGAGGGGGATTAAACGTTCCCGGTTTTACGGTGAACAAGTAATCAATATTGTAATATGCCTGGATCAGTACACTTAAGATCCCGTAATCTTTAGTTCCGGATCCGGAAGCACACCTTTCGGCAACTTCTTTCTGGAACATCCCTACCATTTCTACCACGTTAGCACGGTGTTCCAGCACTTTAAACAAAATTTGTGAAGATATATTGTAAGGGAAATTTCCGATGATAGCGAACTTACCAGGGAAAACTGCATTCAGGTCCATCTTCAGAAAATCGCCATTAATCAACCGGCTCCCCATCTGTGGGTATTTATCATTCAGAAAATGATAGGATTCTACATCGATATCGATCATAAAGGTTTCCAGGTTTTCTCTTTCCAGCAAAATATCTGAAAGAATGCCCATTCCCGGCCCTACTTCAAGTACCTGCGTATATTGGTCGGTATGCACTAGACCATCTACAATTTTTGCCGCTATTTTTTTATCGGTCAAAAAATGCTGTCCTAAATGTTTTTTCGCCCTTACCAAACTCATATGCTCTTCTCCTTTATATTTTACCTAAACTTTAGCAGTGATACCACTAAAAGGTGCAAAATAACTAAAGTTTTACGAGTAACAGGATAAGATTAGTTATGAAAGCGGAATAACCATAGAAAGGATAACAAAATGATGGCAAATTCTTCAGGTAGTCGTTCCTGCAGTTGTCTTGATGACCATCTTACTAGTTTGTACATTTCAAGGTAAAACTGCCTTTAAAGGAATCTTCCATAGTCATCAATATTCTGATATGAGTCCAACTCAATTGTTGCCGCAGTGCGGCGACAATTTGTTCATTAGGAAATGACTGTGCATTTTCTTACGTGTTTATCTCCCAGGTCTAACCGTAAGCTAGTATTAAATACCCATGCCGAATATCTATTCAAAGAGTACGCATTGAAAATTGATAACTAAAACCTAAACCACAAAAACACTTCATCCTAACGAATTTTCTGTATTTTGCGCAAAATTTTCATTTGAGCTATGAGCAGTAAAATTAAAATAGGTATCAGCATCGGGGATGTAAACGGCATTGGTTTAGAAGTAATTCTGAAAACACTGGCAGAAAACAGCATCCTTGAGTACTGTACACCTATCGTTTATGGACATACTAAAGTTGCATCTTACCACAGAAAAGCAATTGGTTTAGGGGATTTCAGTTTCAATGTGATCAATGAAGCTGCTGATGCCAACCCAAAAAAGGCAAACATGATCAATTGCTGGGAAGAAGATGTGAAAATTGAATTGGGCGTAGCCAATGAAATCGGAGGGAAATATGCATTGCTATCTCTAGAAAAGGCTACAGAAGACCTTATAAATGGAAATATTGATGCATTAGTTACTGCACCGATTAATAAACACAATATTCAGTCAGAAACTTTTAAATTTCCGGGTCATACCGAATACCTGCAGGAACGCAGCGGCAGTTCAGACGTACTGATGTTTATGGTCAGCGAAGATATCCGCGTAGGTGTTGTAACCGGCCATATCCCGGTTGCAGAAGTTTCACAAAATATAACCAAAGAAAAGATTGTCAAAAAACTAATGATGATCAATAACAGTTTGAAAAAAGATTTCTGGATCGAAAAGCCTAAAATAGCTGTACTGGGATTAAACCCGCATGCCGGCGATAACGGATTGCTTGGCGCTGAAGAACAGGATATTATTATGCCCGCTATTCAGGCAGCGTTTGACAGCGGAGTGATCTGCTTTGGACCTTATCCGGCAGATGGATTTTTTGGTAAAGGAACATATAAACAGTTTGATGCAGTACTCGCAATGTACCATGACCAGGGATTGATTCCTTTTAAGACCATTGCCTTTGGCAGCGGGGTAAACTATACTGCAGGAATGAAATATGTGCGTACCTCACCAGACCACGGCACAGGCTATGATATTGCAGGTAAAAACCTGGCTGATCCGGCTTCGTTTATGGAGGCCCTTTTTGCAGCTACACACATTGTAAAAAACAGGCGTGAGCAAGAATCACTGTTAAGCAATCAGTTAAGAAGCGGCGGAAAAATTATAGAAACAGCATCCGATGTAAAGGATGATGCAAATTAACAACAATAATATTTCCAAAACATTTTAGAAATACCAAATTAATTCATACATTTGCGGGCTAAAATTTTGTTACAATTGAGACCTTTAAAAGAATTTTCAATCCCGTTTACAGGCTTAAAAATTGGCAAGCATCAATTTGATTTTGAGATTGATAACAGCTTTTTTGATGCATTTGAATACTCTCTGGTAAAAAAGGGAGATTTAAAGGTAAATGTAGAACTGGACAAACAGGAGACAATGCTGATCTTGCAAATTCATGTAGCAGGGACAATAAAACTCGATTGTGATAAATGTTTATCAGAATTTAATGCTCCGATAGACATCCAGGAAAGGCAGATTGTAAAATTTGCCGAAGATGAACTGGAAAGCGATGATCTGGAGATCATCATGTTAAGTAAAAAAGAAACGAGCCTTGATATCGCTGAAATTCTTTATGAATTTATAACAGTATCAGTGCCTTATATAAAGATTTGTGAGCAGGACGGTGATGGTACACAGTGTGATCAGGAAATGATTGCAAGACTGGAAAGACTAGCCAATCCCGCTCTACAAGAAGAAGAAGAAACAACAAGTGACGACCCACGCTGGGAAGCGCTAAAAAAATTAAAATAAAATAATTAAATAAATCAGCAATGGCACATCCTAAACGCAAAATCTCTAAAAGTAGAAGAGATAAAAGAAGAACACACTATAAAGCGGTAGCTCCTTCTTTAGCTACTTGTCAAACTACTGGTGCGATACACGTTCCTCACCATGCATACAACGTTGACGGTAATTTATACTACAACGGTAAACTAGTTATTGAAAACACCTCTATAGGTTAATTTTTCCTGAGAAATTGTTTGTGTTTTCATCCTGTTTAAGGTTAACTTAGGCGCTTGGAAAAAAAGGCAATAATGCTTTACTCACAAACTGATTTTTTACTATGAAAATAGGTCTCGATATAATGGGCGGAGACTATGCTCCCAAAGCAAATGTTTTGGGAGCAATAGCTGCCCATAAATTACTATCGCCAAACGAGCATTTGGTCCTTATCGGCGATACTCAGCAGATAAAGCCTTTGCTTGCTGAAAACGGGTTTAATCCCGATCACTTTGAATATGTTCATACCGAAGAAGTAATTGGTATGGGCGAACATCCCACAAGAGCGATTGCTCAAAAACCTAACTCAAGTATTTCTGTAGGTTTCTCCATGTTGAAAAAAGGAGAAATAGACGCTTTTATCGGTGCCGGCAATTCTGGTGCAATGATGGTTGGTGCTGTTTTTAGTGTAAAAACTGTACCAGGTATCATCAGGCCATGTCTGTGTACTATAGTTCCTAAACTGGATGGCGGAAGGGGCTTAATGCTGGATGTTGGTGCAAATGCCGACTGTAAACCCGATGTACTTCTTCAGTTTGGAATTGTTGGTAGCCTGTATGCCGAAAACGTAATGCAGATTAATAAGCCTAAAGTAGGTTTGATCAATATAGGTGAAGAAGATGAGAAAGGAAATATGCTAAGTCTGGCTACCTTTCCGCTAATGAAAGAATGTAACCTTTTTAATTTTATCGGAAATATCGAAGGACGTGATTTGTTCAACGAAAAAGCTGATGTAATTGTATGTGATGGGTTTACAGGAAATATTATGCTCAAGCTTGCTGAATCCTTTTATATCATGACTATCAAAAAAGGATTAAAAGATGAATTTTTTGATAGGTTCAATTACGAAAACTACGGCGGCAGCCCTGTTCTTGGTGTAAATGCACCCGTGATTATAGGTCATGGTATTTCCAGTCCTAAAGCAGTAATGAATATGGTGATGCAGGCAAGGGATATGATAACTACAGGTCTGGTAGAAAAAATACAGGCTGCATTTAAATAAACTCATAAAAAATGAATAAAATTCACGCTGCTATTACCGCAGTTCAAGGTTACGTTCCCGATTATGTACTTTCTAATAAAGAATTAGAAGCAATTGTAGATACAACGGATGAATGGATAACCTCTCGAACGGGTATTAAAGAGCGAAGAATATTAAAAGGTGAAGGCCTGGGCACGTCGGATATGGCTGTGCATGCGGTGAATGGCCTGCTTCAAAAGCGCGGCATCACGGCAGAGGAAATCGACCTGATCATTTTCTGCACTACAACTCCCGATATGCCTTTTCCTGCCACAGCAAATATCCTGGCAGATAAAATCGGTGCTACAAATGCCTGGGGATTTGATCTGCAGGCGGCATGTTCAGGATTTATCTACGGCCTTTCTACGGCTTCGCAATTCATAGAATCTGGCAAGCATAAAAAGGTACTGGTGGTTGGGGGCGACAAAATGTCGTCTATCATTGATTATACAGACCGTACAACCTGCATCATTTTCGGAGACGGATGTGGCGCAGTTTTACTGGAACCAAACGAAGAAGGTTATGGAATTATGGATTCTGTATTAAAATCCGATGGTTCCGGCCGTCAGTTCCTTCATCAGAAAGCTGGCGGATCTATCAAACCGGCATCACATGAAACAGTAGATAACAAAGAACATTTTGTTTACCAGGAAGGCAAATCTGTTTTCAAATTTGCGGTAACCAATATGGCAGATGTGGCTGCAGAAATCATGGAAAGAAATGAATTAAGTGCCGAAGATGTAAAGTGGCTGGTTCCACACCAGGCTAACAAAAGGATCATTGATGCCACCGCCGCCAGAATGGGTATTGGTGCAGAGAAGGTGATGATCAATATTGAACGTTACGGCAATACTACAAATGGTACTATACCATTATGCTTATGGGAGTGGGAAAGCCAGTTGAAAAAAGGAGACAATATTATTCTTGCTGCTTTTGGAGGTGGATTTACCTGGGGTTCTGTATACATAAAATGGGCGTACTAATTTTATACAATAAAAAATATTAACTTAGAGTCTTTTAAAGACAGATTTATCTTTTTAACAAAATACCAAAAAATGGATATTAAACAGATTCAGGAACTCATTAAATTTGTTTCTCGTTCGGGTGTCAATGAAGTTGCAATTGAACAAAAGGACTTCAAAATTACTATCAAAACTAACCAGACCCCAACGGTAATTAACACTACTGTACCTGCACAACCAGCTGTTGCACCACAAGTGTTACCAGCTGCAATCGCAGCTCAGCCAGTTGCTGTAGCAACGCCTGCAGCTGAAGCAGATGATAGTTCTAAGTATATTACTATAAAATCTCCGATGATCGGAACTTTCTATCGTTCATCAAGTCCGGAGAAACCATCATTTGCGAATGTTGGTGACGAGATCACTACAGGTAAAGTAATCTGTATCATCGAGGCAATGAAGTTATTCAACGAAATTGAAAGTGAAGTTTCTGGAAGAATCGTTAAAGTACTGGTAGAAAATGCTTCTCCGGTAGAATATGACCAACCGTTATTTTTAGTAGAACCTATGTAAGATTTGCTTCTAGCAAATTATCATCTTATCAATTATATGTTTAAGAAAATATTAATTGCCAACAGGGGCGAAATTGCCTTGCGTATTATTCGTACCTGTAAAGAAATGGGCATTAAAACTGTTGCTGTTTACTCTACCGCAGACCGGGAAAGTTTACATGTACGTTTTGCAGATGAAGCTGTTTGTATCGGGCCTCCTCCAAGTAAAGATTCCTATTTAAGTATTCCAAATATTATATCTGCTGCAGAATTAACTAATGCAGATGCAATCCATCCTGGTTACGGCTTTTTATCTGAGAATGCAAAATTCTCTTCCGTTTGCAGAGACTATGGAATAAAATTCATTGGTGCAACACCAGAGCAAATCAATTCTATGGGCGATAAAGCATCGGCCAAAGAAACGATGAAAAAAGCTGGTGTACCTACAATACCAGGTTCTCAGGGATTACTGGAAAGCGTAAAAGAAGGTATTGTATTAGCAAATGAAATCGGCTACCCTGTTATCCTTAAAGCAACTGCCGGTGGTGGTGGCCGCGGGATGCGTGTGGTTTGGAAAGATGAAGATTTCGAAAATGCATGGGACAGTGCAAGGCAGGAATCCGGCGCTGCCTTTGGCAATGATGGTCTTTACCTTGAAAAGTACATTGAAGATCCGCGTCACATTGAAATCCAGATTATCGGCGATCAGTATGGCAAAGCCTGTCACTTATCTGAGCGCGACTGCTCTATACAGCGTCGTCACCAGAAACTGGTAGAAGAAGCGCCATCCCCATTTATGACCCCTGAGTTAAGGGAGCGTATGGGCGAAGCTGCTATCAAAGGTGCAACAGCTGTTCAATATGAAGGTGCCGGAACAATTGAGTTCCTGGTTGATAAACACCGTAACTTCTATTTCATGGAAATGAATACCCGTATCCAGGTAGAACACCCGGTTACAGAAGAAGTAATCAACTACGATCTGATAAAAGAACAAATAAAAGTAGCTTCAGGTGTGCCTATCTCTGGAAAAAATTACCTTCCGGATATGCATGCAATTGAATGCAGGATCAATGCAGAAGACCCTTTTAATAATTTCAGGCCATGTCCTGGAAAAATCACCAACTTCCACTCTCCTGGCGGCCACGGTGTAAGGGTTGATACACACGTATATGCAGGTTATCAAATTCCTTCGAACTACGATTCGATGATTGCCAAACTTATCTGTGTTGCACAAACACGTGAAGAAGCAATCAGTACAATGGAGCGCGCATTAAGCGAGTTTGTAATCGAAGGTATCAAAACAACTATACCTTTCCACTTGAAATTAATGAAAGATCCGAACTTTAGAGCAGGGAATTTCACAACTAAATTCATGGAAACTTTTGTTTTTTCTGAATAGAAAAATCTAATTCTTATATTTAAAACGTAAATGCCATTCTAATAAAATAGAATGGTATTTTTGTTTACAAATCAGATGCATGAGTGATAATAAAGCGCAGGACCTAATTGGTGCTATTAAGAATAAAGGGAAGAGTCTGGAATCAGAGATGTCTTTCTTCGACCATATTGACGTATTAAGAAAACATTTGATGCGTGCAGTAGGTGTGATTGTAGTTTTCACCATCGGTGCCTTCTATTTTACTGACTATATTTTCAATACAATTATCATGGGGCCTAAAACCCCAACCTTCTGGACCTACCGGATGATGTGCAAGCTGTATGAAAGATTCCCTTCCATTGGTTCAGAATTCTGTATTACCAAAATAGATGCAAAGATTATTAACACAGAAATGGCCGGTCAATTTACCTTACAGCTGAATTCGTGTGTAATGGTTGGAGTTATCCTGGGAATCCCCTACCTGCTTTTCGAACTATGGCTTTTCATTAAACCAGCACTTCACGAAGATGAAAGAAGATCTGCCAGCGGTTTTGTAGCTTTTGCATCCTTCCTGTTTTTTACAGGGATCCTGTTTGGATATTTTATCATTTGCCCGTTATCAATTAATTTCCTGACCAACTTTACGGTTAGTCCGGATATCCAGAATACATTTACGATAGATTCCTACCTGTCTTCGGTGATGACATTGACCCTGGGTTCGGGAGTAATTTTCCAGTTGCCGGTAATCATTTTTATCTTGTCAAAAATGGGTATCATGACGCCTGCATTTATGCGTGCCAGCAGAAGATATTCTACAGTTATTATACTTATCGTTGCAGCAATTGTTACCCCTACTGCAGATCCTTATACCATGCTGATTGTTGCAGTTCCCTTATTTATGTTATATGAGATGAGCATCTACATTTCGGCAAATATTGAAAAAAAGAAAAATAAAGCATTATACGGTTCCACTAAAGCACCACAATAAAAATGTTATTCACTCCTGTTAAAATAGCAATGGGCGCAGACCACGCAGGGTTTGATTGTAAGGAAATGATCAGATCTATGCTTACAGATTTTGAAATTAGTGATTTCGGAACATACTCTGCCGCTTCTGTAGATTACCCAGACTTTGCGCACCCAGTGGCTGAAGCAATAGAAAGTGGTCGTTGTCATTTTGGCATCCTGGTTTGCGGAAGCGGTAACGGAATAGCTATTGCAGCAAACAAACACCAGGGCATCAGGGCAGCAATCTGCTGGCAAAATGAACTGGCAAGCCTGTCCCGGCTGCATAATAATGCGAATGTGATCTGTATCCCGGCACGGTTCGTAACGACTGAGCTGGCCAGAGAAATGGTGATGACATTTCTACATACGGCATTTGAAGGCGGAAGGCACGAAAAAAGAGTAGAAAAAATATCCTGTTAAACCTAAACTAATAATGAAGAAACAATTTTTAACATCAGGCCTGGCGCTATTGCTTTGTCTGAGCGCTGCCGCACAAAACAAAACGGCAATCAAATACGGCGCGTCTATAAACAAGGCCAATGCCTACAAACACCTTTCGGTACTTGCATCTGACGAATACGAAGGCCGGGAAACCGGAAAAAAAGGTGCATGGATGGCAGCCGATTACATCAAAAACTATTTCAAAGGACTTGGTCTGAAAGGACCGGTTAATGGCGACTATTTTCAGCCAATTGACATGGTCACTTACGACATGAGCCAGATGGCTTTTGCAGTAAATGGCCAGGTTAAAGAATATGGAAAAGACTATGTAATATCTTCGTCTACTATAAAAATGGGCGGTTTTAATTTTAATGCGTCTGATGTAGTATTCGCAGGATACGGTTTAAGCAAAGATAACTACAATGACTATACAGGCGTAGATGTTGCAGGTAAAGTAGTTTTGGTATTTGCCGCCGGCGATCCTACTGCCGATAAATCTGCAGTAGCGAAGCAAGACCGTGCCACTAGAATGAAAATGATGATGGCCCAGCAGGCTAAAATTCAATACATGGCAGATCATAAAGCACTTGCGGTAATACAGATCGATCCTGCACTTGACACAATTAACCTGGATATGAAAGCCGGTTATAGTGGTGTTGGCCAACCTTCGCTAAAAACACCAGACGGTATAGCCAAGATGGAAAAGAGGGCTGCTTTACCTTCTATCAGGATCACTACTGCTACAGCTAATGAAATTCTTAAAGCTGCCGGTACAACTGTTGCAGATTTACAGCAAAAAATCACTTCTACTGTAAAACCTGCTTCACAAACTATAAAAATATCTTTGGCAGGAAGTGCCAAAAAAGATGAGGTTAAAGTAAGAGCGGAGAATGTATTAGGTTTTCTGGAAGGTTCTGACCCGGTATTAAAAGAAGAAATCCTTGTTATAACTGGTCACTACGACCATATTGGCTTAACTACATCTGGTACAGATAAAGTTAATAATGGTGCCGATGACGATGGATCTGGTACTACTGGCGTTCTGCTGGTTGCTGATGCTTTTGTAAAAGCAAAAAAGGCCGGTAAAGGCCCAAAAAGGAGTGTATTGTTCATGACCGTTGTTGGCGAAGAAAAAGGATTACTGGGTTCTGAATGGTATTCTGAACATCCGGTTTTCCCGCTCGAAAAAACTATCACCGATCTGAATATTGATATGATTGGCCGTGTAGACGCAGATCATGCAAGTGATCCTAACTATATCTATATTATTGGATCTGATATGTTGAGCAGCGATTTAAATGCAACAGGTATTAAAGCAAATAACGACTATGTTAAGATGAACCTCGATATGAGGTATAATAACAGAACCGACCCAAACCAATTTTACTACCGTTCAGATCACTATAACTTTGCTAAACATAATATCCCGGTAATATTTTATTTCAATGGTGTACATGATGATTATCACCAGCCAGGAGATGAAGTAAGCAAAATTAATTTTGATATGCTGGCCAAACGTGCCCAACTGGTGTACTTCACCGCATGGGAATTAGCAAATGGTGCAAAGCGCCCTGCAGTGGATAAAGATGCTGAAGGACACGCCATCAAATAAATTTATCAATAAACAAAAAAACCTGCCCCAACCGGCAGGTTTTTTTGTTTACCTATAAACGTATTTATTTATATTTGAACATGACGAAGATTGCTGAGGAGTTTTTGGTAAAGGCGGATGAGAAAGCATTCGATCTGGATCACCGTAATACGATCAACCATAATATTGGAAAATACAATGATGCGGTTGCAAGGGGTTTAGACAAATTCGAGAATTTAGAAAATTCTAAAAAGAAAGCACATGTCGTTAAATGGCGGGTGATGGAGAACCTGGATAAGTATCTACCAGAGTTTGAGGCAAATTTCCAGCGTCGTGGCGGTAAGGTAATCTGGGCAAATGATGTTGAAGAGGCGCAAAAAGAAATCCTCAATATCATTAGTAAAAGTGGCGGAAAAACAGTGATCAAATCAAAGTCAATGACTACCGAAGAGATCCATCTGAACGAATTCCTGGAAAAAAATAATATTACATCCCTGGAAAGTGACCTGGGCGAATTTATAGTCCAGTTACTGGGCCAGGCACCCTATCATATCGTTACACCTGCAATGCACTTAACCAAAGAGGATATTGCAAAGCTTTTTCATGAGAAATTCGGCACCCCAGTAGATTATACCCCACAACAGCTTACCCAAAAGGCCAGGGAATTACTTAGAGAAAAATACCTGACCGCAGATATCGGTATCACAGGCGGAAATTTTCTGATAGCAGATACTGGCAGCATTGCACTCACAGAAAATGAAGGTAACGCAAGGTTAAGCACTACTTTTCCTAAAATACATATTGCTATAGTAGGCATTGAAAAGGTGATCCCTTCCATGGCCGATCTTGATTTGTTCTGGCCGCTGCTGGCCAGCCACGGAACAGGGCAGAATTTAACGGTGTATAATACTATTCTGAGCGGCCCCAGACAACCACATGAAACAGATGGGCCAGAAGAAATGTACGTGATCTTACTCGATAATGGCCGTACCAATCTGCTCGCACAAAAAGATCAGCGACAGGCGCTGTATTGTATCCGTTGCGGTGCATGTCTCAATGCCTGCCCGGTTTATAAAAATATTGGGGGTCATACCTACAATACAACATACAGCGGGCCCATTGGCTCCATCATTACGCCCCACCTGCAAGGGATGAAAGAGTTTAAACATCTTAGTTATGCTTCGAGCCTGTGTGGCAAATGTTCTGAAGTATGCCCGGTAAAAATCGATATCCACAAAATGCTGCTGCTCAACAGAAGGGATGCAGTAGACCAGCATGAAAACACAAAACCAGAAGATATCGGCTGGAAGGTTTGGAACACGGGGATGGCAAAAAGATCAAGAATGGATCTGTTTGGAGGTAAGATCAAAAACTTCTTCCTGAAAATTTTCTTCAAAAAGATGTGGGGTAAATACCGTTCAATGCCAGAAGTAGCAGCTAAGTCTTTCGCACAACAATGGCAGGACAAGAGTAAAAATAAAACACAAAGCTAGATTATATGCATTTCGACCGGAAAGATAAAAATGATGAAACCTTGTTATCACTCTACAAGCAATTGTTATATCCACGGATGGTCGAAGAAAAAATGCTTATCCTGCTCAGACAGGGCCGCATTGGGAAGTGGTTTTCTGGCATAGGCCAGGAAGCCATTGCCGTAGGCGCCACCCTTGCAATGAAGTCTACAGAATATATCCTGCCGATGCACAGGAACCTTGGCGTGTTTACGTCGAGAAATGTTCCCCTGCGAAGGTTAATGGCCCAATGGCAGGGCAAAGCTACAGGCTTCACCAAAGGCAGGGACAGATCTTTTCATTTTGGTACACAGGAACATAAAATCATTGGAATGATCTCTCATCTCGGCCCCCAGCTGGCATTGGCCGATGGTATTGCGATGGCTGATCTGATTGGGAACAAACAACAGGCAACACTTGTCTTTACGGGTGAAGGTGCTACAAGTGAAGGCGACTTTCATGAAGCCGTTAACGTGGCTTCAGTATGGAATTTACCGGTGATCTTTCTTATTGAGAACAATGGATACGGACTCTCTACACCAATCAGTGAGCAGTTTAACTGCAAAAATTTGGCAGACAAAGCCATAGGTTATGGAATCGAAGGGGTACAGGTAGACGGGAACAACATTTTAGCTGTACTGGATACGGTAACTGAACTTGCCGAAAAAATGAGAAAAGATCCAAAACCTGTATTACTCGAATGTTTAACTTTTAGAATGCGTGGCCATGAAGAGGCCTCGGGTACAAAATATGTTCCGGCAAATCTATTTGAAGAATGGCAGACAAAAGACCCTCTTGCAAACTACCAAAGTTATCTTTTTGCACAGCAGATTCTTAATGATGAGTTGCTGCAAAAAATAAAAACAGAATTTAAGGCGGATATTGATCAGTCAATAGAACTCGCTTTCAGGGATCCTGAGCCTGCAGCAGACACTGCAACAGAACTGAAAGATATGTATTTCCCCTATGTACATCAGGCTGCCAAACCAACCGGCATTTCTACAGAAATGCGTTACCTTGATGCAATTAGCGACGGTTTAAAAATTGGGATGCAGCGTTTTCCGAACCTTGTTTTAATGGGCCAGGATATTGCAGCCTATGGGGGAGCATTTAAAATCACAGAAGGCTTTCTTGCAGAGTTTGGCGCAGCGCGGGTACGCAACACACCGATCTGCGAATCGGCTATTGTTGGGGCCGGGCTCGGGCTCTCTATCAATGGTTACAAATCTGTTGTGGAAATGCAGTTTGCCGATTTTGCTACCTGCGGGTTTAATCAAATCGTAAATAACCTGGCAAAAACCCATTACCGCTGGGGAGAAAAAGCAGATGTTGTAGTGAGGATGCCAACCGGTGCTGGTACCGGCGCAGGACCGTTTCATTCGCAAAGCAACGAAGCCTGGTTTACTAAAACTCCCGGCCTTAAGGTTGTTTATCCCGCCTTTCCTTATGATGCCAAAGGCCTCTTACTCGCTGCACTGGAAGATCCGAACCCGGTGATTTATTTTGAGCATAAGTATTTATACAGAAGCCTTAACGGACAGGTTCCGGCGGGATATTATACCATGGAAATTGGCAAAGCCAATATCCTCAAACATGGAGAACAGCTCAGCATTATTACTTATGGATTGGGGGTACACTGGGCTTTGTCTTATCTGGATAATCATCCCGAGCTGGCTGTAACCCTGGTAGATCTCTGCAGTTTGCAGCCATGGGACACCGTTACCGTGGCAGCTGCAGTAAAAGCTACAGGAAGGGTAATTGTCCTTCACGAAGATACCTTAAGCAGTGGTTTTGGGGCAGAAATTGCTGCCTGGATAGCTGAACATTGCTTTACCTCGCTTGATGCTCCAGTAATGCGCTGCGCGAGCCTCGATACGGCTATTCCAATGAACAAAACCCTGGAAGATCTTTTCCTTGCAAAAAGCCGTCTCCATGAAACAGTACAACAGCTGCTGGCCTGGTAGGCGTTGGCACGATAATAGCCTGTGAGTAAGTTACAACTTATTTGTAAAGCGCTATGAAGACCATTTATCTATTATGTTTAGGATTATTACTGTTAACGTTTCAAAGTTGTAACTATTTTAAACCTAACCACCCTCAGGCTGATCTGCCCGAAGATGGATCCACTGCAATGACGGATAAATCTATTCTGAAATATACCGGAAGTATCGACCGCACACTCAAAAACTTCAAAAAGGAAGTAAGTCTTGTGTATACCACCGGAGATCTTTCCATGTATGTAGAAAAGTACAGTGAGCATAATGAGGGCATGTTATATAAAATCTACAGCGCCAACGGCACTATCAGCAATACCTTAAAAAGTTATTACTTTAAAAATGACAGCTTAATCCTCGTAAAGGATGAAAGCAATATCAGGAATGAAGAAGGCGATGTTTACAAAGATATCCGCACTTATCTAAGAAATAATGTAACGTTTAAAATAGACAGCCGGACGGCAGTTTCGAAAGAAGCACTGCAAACAATTCCTTACCTTACCGTACAGCCCGCGGATAATAAATATCCTCAGGAAGGGTATGCTGCCGATATTAAAGGCCTCAACGATGCCATCCTGGGAGCAGATAAATTTGAAATGGTATTTGATAATATCACTACTTATCCGGAATCCCATTATATCAATCTCAAAAATAAGAAACTGCATACTTATAAGGCGACCATCTTAGTTCAAACCAGAGATGCTTACATAGATAGTCTGTTAACTATGCCGGCCCAGTTTAAGGAGGAGAAGTTAACACTGAAATGGAAAATAGAAGACAACGAAGCAGTTTACGTTCCGGTGGCTGATACTACAACCTCAGCAAGTGGGTTAAACAGATAGATATTTCCATTATCGAGGCATTCGCACCTAAACCTCTTCCGCAACTGTTCTCCCTTTATAAATCTACGGCCATCCTTAATAGTGAAAATCGTATTGTGTGGTAATTCTTCCAGGCGGGAATGGTCCATTACCATATCATATTTTTTTAATGCCCGGGATAGTTTAAGATCGGTACAACTGGATGCAGAAGGATTATTAAGGTAGCCTGTTATTGCTTTTTGCAGATCTTCGGGGAAAACCTGCTGTTCCAGAAATGGAGCCATCATGCGTTTAAAATTATGCTTCCACTCGTCACCATGGGGCTTTACCTTGTTTTTATGATCGTTCCAGGTGAGCAGATGCGCAAATTCATGCACGGTAGTGACCAGAAAGGCGTAGGTGTTCAGGTTATTATTTACCGATATTTTATGCCCCGCCTGTTTGAAAGGATGACGATAATCTCCAAGCTTGGTTGCCCTGCTTTTTGAGATCTTAAATTCACACTGAAAATAGTCAATCCATTTAGCAATTACCGGTGCCGCGCCCGGGGGCATGTACTGTGCTAAAACATTTACTTTTTCCACAGTCCTAAGATAAAGAATTTACTTTAATAGTTGATAGGCAATTAAACTGGCTACGTAGGCCAGCACAGTCATATAAATCAGTTGTATAACTGGCCATTTCCATGATTTTGTTTCTCTGTAAACCACCGCAACGGTACTCATACACTGCATTGCAAAAGCATAAAATAACATGAGTGAAAATCCGGTTGCAAAAGTAAATAATGGTAAACCTGTATTGGCATCCTTTGCAACCCTCATTTTATCCCGTATAGTCCCTTCATTTCCATCACCGCTGTCTACGCTATAGATGGTTGCCATTGTTCCTACAAAAGCTTCCCTTGCGGCAAATGACGTGATAAGGGCTATCCCTATTTTCCAGTCAAATCCCAGTGGCCTGATTGAAGGCTCTATCACATGGCCCAAAATCCCCGCATAAGAATTTTCAAGTTTTTCGGCAGACTTATCTTTTTCAAGCGTGCTGATCTGCACACTGTCTTTCTGCAATTCGATCTGCGCATATTTTTTTTCAATGGTTTGAAAACGGTCTCCCGGACCATAGCTGGCCAAAACCCATAAAACAATCGATATAGCAATAATCACCTTACCGGCTTCGAGCACAAAAGTTTTAGACTTTTCGTACATAGTATATAAGACATTGCCCCATCTCGGCATCCTGTAAACAGGAAGTTCCATGATAAAATAGGATTTCTCTTTAGCTTTGATGATCAGCTTCATTACAAATGCAACAACAATTGCTGCAACGATACTAATAACGTACATTCCCATCAGCGTTAGGGCCTGCAGACTAACAAAGCCCAGCACTTTAGTATCAGGTATAATCAGTGAGATCAGCAATGTATATACGGGTAAACGTGCAGAACAGCTCACCAGAGGCGCTACCATTATAGTGATAATCCTGTCTTTCCAGCTTTCAATGGTGCGGGCACTCATGATCGAAGGAACTGCACAGGCAATACTCCCTATCATCGGCACTACCGATCGTCCGCTTAATCCAAACTTCCTCATGATCTTATCCATCATAAAGGTAACACGCGACATATAGCCGGTATCTTCGAGTATAGAGATAAAAGCAAATAAGATGGCAATCTGGGGAATAAAGATTACGATCCCCCCTAATCCGGCCACAACGCCATCAAGAAACAGATCTGTTAATATACCCGGAGGCAGATTTTCATGGCCGGCGGTTGTTAGCCAGGCAAAGGATTCCTCGATAAGGTCCATTGGATAGGCTGCCCAGGAAAATATAGCATTAAATACAAAAAAGAGGATAAACAAAAATATAAAGAACCCCCAGAAACGATTGGTTAGCACTGCGTCTATCCTGTCGCTCATTACAAATTTCTTCACCGCTCCGGTATCTTCGATCACACCAGATAATACTGTACTCAGATAACGGTAACGGGCAATGGTTTCAGCGGCCTGTAATTTAGAGGTCTCAAAATGATGGTTCTTTTCAATCGTTTCGAACTGATCATACTGATGGGCAAAATGATCCAGATGTTCATGCTGATGAAGCAACTGCAACGCATAATAATCGTTGTCGGTTCCTACCATTGCTTTCACTTCTTCGATCGCTTCGGCAGCAAGCATATTCATATCAGGGCCCTTTTCCTGGGTAGCTATACGGGTTGTATGTGCGATGGCCTGTTTTAAGTCATCGAGCCCCGTTTTACTTCGGGCAGAAATTGCGACTACCTGTACACCCAAACGTTCAGAAAGTTTGTTGACATCGATATTGATCCCTTCTTTCTGTGCCATATCGGTCATATTCAAAACCAGTATGACAGGGAGGTTCAAATCGGCTACCTGGGTATAAAGCAATAGGTTTCTGCGCAAATTAGTAGCATCTGCAATAACAACGATCAGATCTGGATGGCTTACATTCTGTTTATCTGCAAGTACCTGGAAAACTACGCTTTCATCTTTACTCTTAGGGTATAAACTATAGGTTCCTGGCAGATCGATAATCTCCGCCTGCTGGCCTGATGATAGTTTACAATACCCAATTTTCTTATCTACGGTGATCCCCGGGAAATTACCGATCTTCTGGTTTAATCCCGTCAGCAAGTTAAACAGCGTCGATTTTCCGGTATTCGGATTACCAACTAAAGCAATTTTTATGATGTCAGCCAAATTCTCTAAGATATTATGATAACAGCGGCTTCGCTTTTGCGTAAACAAAGCTGATACCCGGCTACCCGTATAGCAATAGGATCTCCAAGAGGAGCAAAACGCTCAACCTCCACCAATTCACCAGGCAGGCAACCCATTTCCATTAATTTTACAGACATCTCTAAGTCTGTAAAAGCTACAATAGTACCGCGTTCTCCTGGATTCAACTGTGAAAGGTTCATATCTTGAATTAGCGCGCAATTTAGCCTTTATCGATAATAAATCCAAATAATATTACATACCTCCCCTGCCGCGACCGCCACCAAAACCGCCTTGTCCGCCGCCCGGCATTTGCATATCTCCGGATATGTTTTTACCACCCATTCTATTTAATGAATAGGTAAAAGAGAACATATAATATCTTTTAAGTACGTTATACCTTAAATCGGTAATCGTATTGTTACTACTTGTCCGGGTAACGCCCTGGTTCTGGTTTAAGGCATCATTCACCGCAAGTTTGAAAGTACCACGGTTTTTAAAGAACTGCTTGCTCACATACCCGTTCATGATAGTATAATTGGTATCATAAGCTTCCCCCCGGCCTGTATTCTGGAAATAATCTACATCCATTGCCAAACGAATATTTCCCGGGAATAGATAACTGATATCAATTGTAGGGTTTAAAGTGTAATAAGTAGTATTGGCGCTAGACTGTGCAGAATAGGTAGCCCTGTTAATCGAACCGCCAATACCTGCTGTAAGGTCTAATTTATCCATAGAAGATACCAGTCTGTATTTATTGGTAATTGACAGATCGTTTGTGATGTTCTCCAGAGCGTTAGTAAAATTCACTCCCCTGGCATACGTACCACCAAGGTCAATATTCAGGTTCAGCTTGTTTTCTTTGATGATAGGCAAGCCTATGGAAGATCCTAAAGTACCCTGGTATACACCGCCAACATTGACAGGGGTAACAGCAATTTTTCCAAAGTTGGGATCATTTGCATCGGTAATTAAGGCACTATTGTTACCAAACGAGTTGGAAGTCTGGCTCAGGTTTGCAAAAATAAACAGCGAACGGAACTTGGCAAAATTGAAGTTATTATAAAATACAGTCAGGTTATTGGTAAAGGCAGGTTTCAGATCGGGGTTACCGATTGGAATACTTTGGGTGTTGGAGTTATCAGGTATAGGTTGGATCTGTGCAATTGTAGGTTGCTGCGTACTACCGCGGTACCTGAAAACTAACCTTTTGCTCTTGGTAAAAGTATAACGTAATTGTGCTGTAGGAACGATATTGTAAAAGCTCTGGTTAAAGACATTACCTGTAGTTAGGTTTTCGTTCCTCCTGTCAGTGTTCTGTACACCTAAACCAATGTTCCAGTTATATTTTTTATCAGTTTTATTGATACTGGCACCAACGGCATTGGTTAATGTCCTGTTCTCATAAGAGTTGGTATAAGTTAAATCAACAAGGTCGTATAAGGAAGTAACCGGGTTAAAGTTATAGGTAAAACGGTCGCTATTATCAAAATTATAGGTGTTTTGATAATTCAGTTCCAGGTTTAGCGTTTTAGATAAAGGCTCTGTATAAACCAGCCTCGAAGTATTGCTGATAGAATGTGAATCCTGATCATTCAGCTGATTGGTGATATCCTCGCTGTCGGCGGCAGTCCCGGTAATGATATTATTAATATTGTTATAGTTTTTTGCGTCACTGTCATTGATGTTGGTATTGATATTCAATGATAAAGTACGTCCTCTTCTGAGGAATTTTTTACGGATCAGGATATTATTTGATACTGTAGGCGTAGAAGAGTTGGTATTAAAACCTTGCGTACCTACCGTTTGAGAAGTCCCATAGTTATTGGTATAACTGCTAAACTGGTCTAGCCCCGTTTCTGTATAGGTAATATTAGGCTCGATACGTATAGAAGTGGTAGAATCCAGTTTGGTATCAATCATAAAATTAAAACGGTGGTTCGTTCTTTCGGTAGTACTGGTTAGGTCCTGGTCGAATGTAGTGGTAGAGTTACCCAAAAGATTTTGTCTGAAACTAGACTGATCATTGAATAATGAACTTTTATTGAAGAAATAACTCCCGGTAACTTTTGTCTGATCAGTATATACATCAGCAAAATTTACCCCAAATGCATTGGTTGTAGTAATTCCCTGCTGTGGTGCGCCGTTACCGGAACCCGCATTAAATCTCCCACCGCCGCCGCCACCGCCACGGTTGCCACCACCGCCGCCACTGCCGAAGTTCTGTTTATTGACGTTATTAAACTGCCCGATCACCGAAATCTGCTGATCGTTATTAAATTTATTGACATTGATATTGGCATCGTAACGGTTATCCGTTCCTTCGCCGGCATTTGTACCATAGCCTACACTGGAATTACCAAAGTAGCCGTTCTTCATATCTTTTTTGGTAGTGATATTGATGATCTTTTCCCTGTTCCCATCATCTACCCCAGTAAATTGCGACTGATCAGACATGAGGTCAATCACCTGGATCTTATCAATCATTTCTGCGGGTAAGTTTTTAGTTGCCAGCAGAGGATCGTTACCAAAAAAGTCTTTTCCATCTACCCTAACCCTGGTCACTGTTTCTCCCTGAGCCTTAATGGAACCATCTTTCGCAACTTCAACTCCGGGCAACTTTTTAAGTACATCTTCTACAACGGCATTTTCTCTCACTTTGAAAGCGCTTGCGTTATATTCTACTGTATCAGTTTTAACTACTACAGGGGTAACCACCCCTTTAATCACCACAGTATTTAATTCTACTCCTGTGTTTTCCATACCTACATTACCTAAGTTAACTGCAGGCACTGCAGCAGTAACGGTAAATTCGCGGTTTACATTTTTTAATCCCAGGTAGGCTACGGTTAAACGGTAAGGGCCGGGTGCGAGGCCTTTAATCGAAAATGATCCGTCGGTTTGTGTATTGGTTACACCAGCTACACTGGAATCAGTTAGACTTTTAACTGCTACAGAAGCATAGTCTATTGGTAAATTGTCTTTCGTATTGACTACTTTCCCAGTTACGGAACCGTTTTTAGATTGTGAGTACGAAGAAAAGCTGATGAAAATCAGAGCGATCAGCAGAAGATGTTTTGGTAAAGTTGTCATTAAGAGTCAGTAAAGTGGTTATTTATGAGATCAGACTCCAGAGAAGGCAAAAGGTTTGTTTTTAAATGTTAAAACACGGGTAACATTTTAAATACAAAATCATACTGCTTAAACCGGCTGAATAATCAAAAAAAATTCAGCGTCAGTAAATCGTTAAGAATGTTGATTTATGCTATGCCGGGGAGGCGTAGAACTAACATGCGGACATTTACATCCGGGTTTAAAAATACTGCAGCTGCTAAACAGGCAGATCAAAGAAAAAAACAAGATACTATACCTTCTTTTCCCGGTCAATTTTTTTCTTTTCATTGTAATTCTTTCTGTGTAGAAGTATATAACTGAAAACGCCCATAAAAACGCCGAGCATATCCGAACCCAGGTCCCACCACTCGGCAGATCTGTAATCAAAGAATTTTAATTGTATCAGCTCAATAGAACTGCCAATGATAAAGGTAAATAAGATGATTTTAAAAATCGTAGATATACTGAAATCATAGGTAGACTGGCTTTTAATTTTCCCGTAAAACAGTAAAATAGTTAGCACAAAGAAAAAACCAAGGTGTACCATCTTATCAAATCCTACAAAGAAAAAGCCCGACTCATTATGCGTGTCGGGCATTCTCGCTGTACAAAGTATCAAGATGCATACTGTCCATATGATGGCCCAGCGTTGATAAGATAATGCTTTGAACATATTAGTTTTGCTTATGCACCTACAAGAGCCTGGTAAGCAGCTGCATCTAATAATTCTTCTAATTGTGAAGCATCACTAATAGTAACTTTAACCATCCAGCCCTGTCCATAAGCATCAGAGTTTACTAATTCAGGGCTGTCATTTAAAGCCGCATTGATTTCTAATACCGTTGCAGTAACTGGCATGAATAAATCTGAAACAGTCTTAACCGCTTCTACTGTACCAAAAACCTCATCTTTACTAACTTCTGTACCTACAGAATTGATATCGATATAAACGATATCACCCAATTCGCGCTGTGCAAAATCAGTAATACCAATAAAGGCTTCATTACCTTCAACTTTAACCCATTCGTGGTCTTTAGTGTACTTTAATTCTGATGGAAAATTCATTTTTTATTCGATTTATGATTCAAAGGTAATTATTATCTGCTTTATAGCAAGGCTAATTAAGGGTTATACGTAAACTAAACCCGAAATTACTAAACGATGTGTTAAATGTCTGCGATGTATATGGTTTGGTGATATTAGAATCATAGAACACTTTGATATTAAACCGCTGGTTTAGTATATAATCAACACTTGGCCTGTAAGTAATGTTTTTAGCACCAGAAGATACTTCAGCTTCCAGTATATCAGCGCGGTAGATTACCGTTTTATTATCCCGTATAGCAATATCAAGTTTAAAATCCATGTTGTTGTCCATTTTTACCTGTTTAAATAAGCCGAAAGGAAATCTGAATTTTGTAGTCCGGTACCCCAGTCCAAACACAAGGTTGCTTTCAGAAAGCTGGGCAAGCTGACTATTTGCAAGGCTCAGCCCCAGCAACCTTGTCCGTCCCATTTCAAAATTAGCAGTCAGGTTGTTTTTTAACCTTGTATCTACACCAATTAGTGGAGAAAATTGCTCCGCAATAGTTACCTGCCCAAACTGGTAGAAAGGAAGGAAATTATTGTTATCATCCCTGCTGCTCACATCGCCGCCGGTTTCCTGGTAACGCAGTAAAGAGTTAAAGCCACTTACACTATATACCGAGCGGTAGGCATGGCGCATACTAATCGATTTAAAGTTAGACTCTAAAAAGTCCAGCCTGGTTAGCCCATCATAATTCAGTCGCCAGTTTGGCAATGGTATTTTAGGAAAAGAGT
>Ga0247814_10000410_pt1 | contig 34848 bp, 33 predicted proteins | sample UWRJL179409R1_FD_179947 | JGI IMG/M metagenome (GOLD analysis project Ga0247814, IMG submission 179947) | Plant litter microbial communities from Arlington Agricultural Research Station in Wisconsin, United States - UWRJ-L179-409R-1 | ecosystem: Environmental > Terrestrial > Plant litter >... | reverse complement strand
TACCGGTTTTACTTTAAATGATGTGAAGAGTTATATTCAAAATGGCAAGAGAAATTTAAAAATTTGCATGGATAAAAATCGTGAAGAATAATAAATCAGACATATCATTAATCGCCAGGTACCTAAACGGGGAGCTTGATGAGCGTGCTATGTATCAGCTTGAGAGACGAACACAGGAAGATCCTGCTTTGATGGATATGCTGATTGGAATGGAAGCCAGTAAAGATCATGATGATCAAATTGATTTTTCAACGATAGATCAGATGATCAGCAATCGTATTCAGGAAAATAAATCCGTTAAAATCCTATCTTGGAAATCTTGGATAGTGGCTGCCTCATTGTTATTTATCTCTGGTATTGCAGGTTTTTGGCTATTGCGGGAGCCACAGGAGATGAGGCATGATCATCCACTAACGGAGATTCGAAAAAAGCAAGCTGAACCAGTAATTCAAGGTGCGATTGTTGAACCTAAAAGTCTGGTACATCAGGAGGAAGTTGCAATACAACTAAAGAATAGAACATCGAGGCTGCCGAGGAAGCCTATGCTTATAGTGAAAGATTCAAACACTATAGCCGCAGTAAATATAACTCGCGACTCTGATATTTTTAGCGCACAGGCTTTAAATGAAGTAGTAGTAACCGGTTTTACGGCAAAAAGAAAAACTGATGTCACCAGTTCATCAACAACAATCAGCAGACCTGCAGACAGGCAGAATACATTGGCAGGCAAGGTTGCTGGTATAATGATCAGGGGTACAAATTCCGTGGGACAGCTAAACGATACCTTATCTGATACACAACAGTCGCTTAATGAGGTTGTAGTAGTCTCAGCTAATAAAAAAGCATCTGCTAGGGCTTATCCTTTAATAGGATGGGAGGCTTATAAAAAATATCTTGCGCAACAGGCTACACTGAACGAGGGCACAACAGGGAGAGTAACCATCGCATTTACGATAGACTCAGCAGGTAATCCTGTCAAAATAAGAATTGTGAAGGGGATTAATGATGCTATTAATAACAGGGCAATTAATCTTGTGCTTGGTGGATCGAGGTGGGATAGGGGAGGTAACGATGTGAAAAAAGAGGTCAGGTTAAAAATTAAATTTCACTAGTGAGCAATAACAATGGCTTGTATACTTGTTAACTGCGAATTCCAAATGAAACAATAAAGTCTATTAGAATACTAGATTATTTATATCTTTAAAAACAAATTATATAAATTATTCAGACCAGCCTAATTGATGGAAAATTATAGAGGGAGCGATGCAGAAAATAAAGAAGATCAGGATGCTCAGGGACTAAAAGATTTACCGCGTATAAAGTCTAATCTTCGTGATGAAAGATATTGGAAAACTTTTGCCGGGCGCTGTTTATTTGCATTGGCTTTTATCATCATCGGTCATGCTATTGCGTCTTTTTATCCGATGACCAATTTGGTTACCGCTTTCAGAACCCTGGCAATAAACCTGGATCTTGATGCTGCTTTTGGCTGGATGGTACTTGCCGGATTTGTTGCTCAGATGGTAGATGGCGCACTAGGGATGGGATATGGTGTGATTTCAACCACAGTATTACTTTCAACCGGACTTAATCCTGCCGCAATCAGCGGAAGTATACATACCGCCGAGATGTTTTCCAGCGGGGCCTCCGGATTTAGCCATTACCGATTTGGAAATATAAACAAAAAGCTTTTTAAGACGCTGTTACTTCCCGGGGTATTGGGAGCCGTTATTGGCGCTATATTGTTGTCCTATCTTGGTGAATCTTATGGGAACTGGCTTCGTCCTGTCTTATCTGCCTATACACTGCTGCTTGGTGGAAGAATTTTATTGAATGCCTTTAAAAAGAAAAATGAGTCAAGAAAAGTTAAACATGCCGGATGGTTGGCTGGTGCCGGTGGTTTTCTGGACTCTTTTGGCGGCGGTGGCTGGGGCCCATTAGTTACCAGTACCCTGATCGCAAAGGGAAAGACTCCCAGATATATAATTGGTACAGTGAGTTTGACCGAGTTTTTTGTAACACTTGGCAGCGCCCTTACTTTTTTTATCATTTTGGGTACTAGTCATATACAAACAATAGCAGGCCTGATTATTGGCGGAGTGATTGCTGCACCAATTGCCGCAAAACTTGCAGGTAAACTGAACACCAAGTCAATCCTGATTGCTGTGGGGATATTGGTTATCCTATCAAGCGTGCGAACGCTATATAAAGCTATAGGAGGCATTTAAATAGCTTAGCAGCCAGCCAAAGCTATCGTCTGACTGCTAAGTTTCGTATTATATAATCTGACCCGGATCCAGGCCATCTTTGCCTGCAGGATTTCTATTGTAACCCCTGTCACTAAAATGTTGATGATTATAGAAATCATCCTTGTGCTGTATATAATTCATGTTGTCAACAACCTGTTCAGCACTACCTGTCAATACATTTCTAATCTGCAGTTCTTCTGCCGGAGTAATTGATCCTTTTTTATAAGCAGGTAGCAAAGGTAAATTTGCTGATATTGCTTCTGTTAATATCACTTCGTCTTCCTCCTCCTTTAAGGAAACCAGTCCTATAGGAATGAGGATCTGTTTATCTTCATCGGAATCATATATATCGAGGTCTGTGATAATATATCTTACTTTTCGGCTTTCCTTGTCGAATATCAGGTCTTTCACATCACCTATATAATCTCCTGCGGAGTCAAAGATTTCCCAGCTTTTAATGTCGGGCTGATCATCTGCAATTTCAAAATCACTACCGCTCAATTCCTGCAAACGGTCATATTTATTTTCTTCTGATGCCATCATTTTCAATTTTAAGATTAGGTAATTGGTTGATATATTTTATTATTTTTTAGTACTTAAAGCAACAATTTCAACGCTTCTGTTTAGCTCTTTCCCTTTTTCAGTAGCATTTGTAGCCACAGGAGCACTTTCTCCTTTAGAATGAATTGAAATCAGATTTTCAGGAAAACCATTTTTAATCAGCCAGTTTTTCACTGCTTCGGCACGTTCTGCTCCAAGTTTTTTATTATGCGTAGCTGTTCCTGTTGAATCTGTATTCCCATAAATACCTAAGTTTGCTCCATCAAAGCGTTTTTTTAGCGAAGCTGCGATTTGCTTTAACTGACCATCAGCGGTACTCTGGATAGTGCTTTGATCTTTAGCGAAAAGAATATTTTCGCCTATCCCATAGATCGCATACCCGTTAGCACTGCGGATAATAACTCCTTTATCTGTAACTTCATCATAAGATGTACCCGGAGAATTGAAATCTACCTGATCCCAATCTGAAACAGTTTTAGCTATTGTATCCTGAACAGTTGTATCTGAGACTGCGGAGTTTTTTGTCTCGCTGTTTCTCCTCACAAGGAAAAATAAGATTGCTAATGCTATTAAAGCCAGTATGATCCATAGAATCGGACTTTTCTTTTTTGGTTGTACGTTAAGTTCTGCCATCGTTGTAAGTTTTTGTTTAATTTGTTTGATGAGAATAAAACCCTATTTCACCCTAATAGTTTCAGAAATATGTAGTGCAGCAAAATTTGCATCCTTTGTCACTTTTAAAACTGACGATCCGAGGATAAACATCTGGTTGCTGTTGTTGTTTGTCCTGTAATGAAACACATTATTTTTTTTGGTGATAGTCTCACAGCAGGCTATGGTTTAAGAGATCCGGCAGTCGCGTCTTTTCCTGCAATAATTCAATATAAAATTAGACAGACAGGATTAGATTACAAAGTAGTCAATGCCGGTATTAGTGGAGATACTACGCAAGACGGGCTTAACCGTTTGGATCGTTTAACAGTTGAGTCAATTGATATATTTGTACTTGCATTAGGTGCTAATGATATGCTCAGAGGAGTATCACCACAGGTGATGTTTACCAATCTTCAGCAAATTATCGACAAAATAAAAGATAAAAATCCTAAAGTTAGCTTGTTACTTTTAGGCATGGAATTACCGGTATGGGTTCCCGGAGAAAGGGCTGCAGCTTATCGAAATGTTTTTCGCAGACTTGTGGCAAATTATGATGTTGCATTCGTTCCATTTTTATTGGAAGGTGTAGTAGGGGTAAAACGCCTCAATATGGTTGATGGTGTACACCCCTTAGCTGAAGGGTATCAAATAATTGCTGAAACAGTTTGGATGGAACTCAAATTGCTGCTGAAATGAGGTTTAAAATAAAAAAAAGGTATGTCCAATACTGAACATACCTTTGATTTTTTAAGGAAATTATTATACAAGTCTTACTTTTACTGCATTTAATCCTTTTTTTCCATCTTGTTCCTCGTATTCAACAAGGTCATTTTCGCGAATTTCGTCTATAAGACCACTTACATGAACAAAGATCTCCTGACCATTGTCATCTTTAATAAATCCAAATCCTTTTTCTGCGTTGAAGAATTTTACTGTACCGTTTTTCATATTGTTTTTACTAATTAATTTTATTAGGTATTATGCCCTTTCGAGGCGCTGGTGGTAAGTTTCAATTTCCCTTAAGGCTTCCAGAATGCCTGTTCTTTGTTTCTGTAATAGCTGGATATGATCTGCATGAGTAGCATAATCTTCCAGCGCTGCATCAAACTTTTCGATTGCTGCTTTTTCTCCTGTTTCTATTGCTCCAAGAATTGCAGCATCCTCTTTACTGCTTAATGCTTGTTTGATATCTATCCATGTACGGTGCAAAACACCGAGAACACCACCATCTTCATTATCAGATTTACCCCCATGCTGTGCAATGTGAGCTTTAAGTTCCTGAGCATAAACAGCACGTTCTGTTGCATTTTTAAGAAAAACACTTTTCAACTCTACACTTTCAGTAGCCTCCGCCGCTGACTCATAACCTTCTTTCCCGTCGTTTAGAATGTTTATTAATCCTTTTAAATCGCTGATAATATCTTTATTATTTTCCATAGGTACATATTTTTAGGTTTATTTACAACCTGTATCCGTAGAAATAGTTTTAAAATATATGGAGAATAGCATAAATCACTATTATTCAGCAGAATTATTAGCTCTCGACTTTGCTATAAATGTTATTCCTTCCCTTTTTTTCTACAATATATATAGTACCGTCCTCTACCCAATTTAATAAAATTCTTGAAACATCAGTGCTTAATTTTTTAGATTTTTTAACTTCTTTTTTCTCTTCAAGTCTTGTTATAATATCATTAACACTAACATTGTTGCTGAAAAAATCCTCCTCATTAAATAGAACTTTTATTTTTCTGGACAAAAATATCCTGTTCTTTTTGTTTTCAGGCAATTCGAACCTGGGTTTATATTCAACCGGAATATCGAAAAGCTGATCAAGTCTGAAGTTAAGCGCTTGCGCATAGGCAATATAATAATCAAGGTTTGTAGCTATACCTTTTTCCATATTAATTATTGTCGATTTAGAAAAATCAGTCAGTTCAGCCACATCTGCTATTGAATAACCCATACTAATTCTTTTTTCTTTTAATGAATTTCCAATGATCTCTTTAGCACCAATTACCTTATGTATCTTTGTTCTTTTTGCCATTTTCAAAAAGAATAAATAATGATATGCATCAAGGATGTTTGTTAAGTACGATTTGCATATGTAATATATTGTCGTTATATTTGATTTTTAGTAGCTAAATAATAGCGGTCAGTTTTTAGGTTATTTAAAAAATTAACGTAAATAAAATCCTGTTTTATTATAAAACCTTTTAGCTGATTAGTAATAACCAACATATAGCCGATTATGAAAAAATTAAACATCCATTTCTTAAATGCCATTAAGGTGCCGCCAGATTGATTATGATTGATAACAGTCTGAGAAATTTGCGCGTAGCACTAATCAACCAGCCTGCTATTTTTTAAAATCGGGATTACCCGCAAAATTACAAATAATGGAAAGTAAATGAGCTAATTTTAGTTCATAGGGGAGTACTATGCACTGTAATTAACTGAATCCTTTCCTTATATCATAAACTTAACAATGAGATTTATTTTTTTTATATCAATTATGATTGTTTTAAACACCATAGCAACGGGAAATAATAATGCTTTTTGCCAACCGAATAACAGCGTTTTTTTTGAAATACAAATGGATGAAAAAATCAAAGAAGTCCCTTACCTTATCATTGAAGATCATCTTATAGATGAACCTGAACTGAAATTTGAAAAAGATAGAATCATACAGCCTTATAAATGTAAGGGCAATATTTATTTTTTCGATCTTCAGGATATTGATGAAGCTTCCTATTTTTCAATGGTTATCAATTCCAAAGAAGGTAGAAGTTATATATTAAAAGATTATCACTACGAGCCTGGAGATAATGTAGCAATAAAAGTGACTGAAGATATTAAAATGCAGGAATATGATATTGACTTTTCAGGTATTGGTTCCGGAAAATATCGTTGCATAAGTGAATTACAATACCGGCTGTCACATCTTAAATGTCAGGAAATACCTGTTTTTGCTTCCGATGGAGTCTATATCGGTAAAAATAGTTGTAATCTTAATTTAGGGATTTTAAGAGATGCAGTAGAAAAATATCATCCGGAAATCTCTGAATACTCTTACTCGCTTTTATGTGCAGATATAGACGCTCAACAGGGAAAAATACTTGTTGCAGCTTTCTATCAGCAGATGTATAATACCCTGACGAATAATGACGAGGCATCATATCTGAAAGCTGCTACAGCCTATCGTTTACATTTTCGGTCTGGAATAGAAAAGGAAATACCAGACAATATTAAATATAATTCCAGGGAATATGCTGGCTATCTGCTGGATAAGTTAGTGACAGACTATCTGGAGAAATATACCGTAATTAATTTTATCAGTATATATAATGCGATCAAAAAGGTAAGTCCTGCTGCTTTAAGTGATAAAGTATTAGTGCATCTTTTCCTGAAACATAGTATGCATATGAAGGAAGATTACCGGATGTTAATGGATGTAGCACTGAAATCTGTGAAAAATCCAGTTTGTAAACGTGCATTAGCGCTATTGTCAGATTATGGGCCGGCTAGTATACTTTAGTGGAAATGTCTAGGGGAAAATTGGATTGTATTCCTAATTCGTTTGATCATTATGCAGCTGAAAGAGAGTTTCTGTGGTAATTCCAATATAAGATGCAATCATGTGAAAAGGAACACGGTCTATCAAAGCTGGATATTTTTGTTTAAAGTTGTCATATTTTTGTTGATTACTTAAAATTACCGCCTCATGTATTTTTTTAAATGATGACACATAACTTCGGTGAAAAAGAGTATCAATCATTACCGCTAATGCAGGTATTTCCTGACAAAGTTTATCGAAAGTATCTTTAGCAAACATGATTAACTCACAGTCTTCTAATGCGTCAGTATAGATAACGGAAGGTATGCCGCTAATTAAACTGTCCCTGTCACCAGCCCACCAGTTCTCCATAGCAAATTTCAAAACGTGCTGATCTCCATTTTCATCTACAATATAATTTCTTAAACATCCTTTACATATAAAAGCATAAAATTTCATTTGCTCCCCTTCTTTTAAGAAATATTCATGTTGATGAAGTGTCTTAGTGATTGCCAAAGAGCGGATTAACGCAATTTCATCTGGTGTGAAGTTACCTTTGCTCTTTAGGTATGTTTCATAAATACTAAACATATATTTAATTTAGGTAGCACTATTTTATAACCGATAACTACGAGGAGATTTACGCTTCGGATTTAATAAAATGTATTTAATATCGAATCTAAAGGAACACAATTACGTATTGTATCAATTCAACTAAACTTACCTTTATTATTAACGTTTCGTAAGAAAAATAGAATGGCGTATTCAATAGATTTTAGTATAAAAATTAAACCTTGATACATTCTGTTTATTATTGAATTACTATTCTCTTTCCAGACTGGGCTTGCAGTTGAATTGACAAATGAATTAAAAATGTCATTTTTGTAATTTCTCAATTTGATATTAAAGGTGTTTTATTGTAAATATTTGTATTTATAGTTAACAATCAATCTTTTTGTTAGATTAATATTCAATTTGACTCGAAATACCATAATTGAATAGATTGAATGCAATTAATTCAAATGTTTTGTTTTAACTTTAAAAATATAATTATGAAAAATTTAGAGAAAACAGCCCACAGTAATCCGCAGTTGAATGAACTGGAAACAGTGAGAATAAATGATTTTTTTAATCAGATTCAAGATGCTATTTTGGTAGGTTTTGGTGATAGGAATTTATCAGAAAGTGAAATAATTCAGTCGGCAATCGATTATAATGGTGATATTTTCGATACCGAAAAAAATGACATTGAGTACGCTCAAGTGAAAGTCAGCAAAGGTACTCTGTACATGGCAGCGAACGCGAGAATGAGATATATTTCATTGGTGAGACTAACTATTAGCTGGAAAAATGCAATAGTAGGTAAAGCCAAGGATACAGATATTGCTCACCTGGTTTATTATAATGTTAGCAAAAACATAGTCACAATTGAAAATACTGCGGCACGCAGGATCAATGGAATTATTGATTTCAAGGTTGCTAAAGGAACGATGGGTGATGATGTGCATTGCTGGTTATTTTTTGTTTCTGAAGATGGTAAACTAAGATCTGAAAGTAGTTATCTAATGTCCAGAAGATCTGTCTATTAGTGTATATCACAGCTGCTGCAGGGCAGTATGGTTATATTTTTCTTATACCTAATGATAGATCAGCACGTTGCTTCGCTACCTTTTCAGCCGATGTTGAATGAGGAACCTATACAAGTGGTACGCATGAATGGTTTCTACGAAGAGTCTTCCCTTGCACCACACCGGCATGAATTCTATATGCTTTATTGGACGACGGATGGAAACGGTGAGCATAGGATCGATTTCAGAGATTATTACATGCAGCCCGGCAGGGTATTCTTTCTCCATAAAAATCAGGTACATCAAATGATTAACTATCCGGCAGATGGATGGATGATTCTTTTTAATGAGAAACTGTTTCATGATTTTTTAAGTCAACATCCTCAACTGGAACAAAATGGCCTCTTTGACTATTTTAACAGGCTACCCCTGATTGACCTTGATGAGACAATGATCGGTACTTTTGCTGGTTTGGTACAACTATTACAGCTTGAGGTGATCAAGGATTCCTTATCACCTGTCATCCGGCACTATCTTTCTCTTTTACTATTATATGCAGCCGAACATTCTGCCGGTCTTCATCCAGTTAAACGCAATTCCGGTGAGGAAGATCTAATGCGCAAACTCAAAATCATGATTGGTGAAAATTATAAAATGAAGAGAGACACGGCATTTTATAGTGAACGTTTAGGTGTTTCTTCCCGAAAGCTAAATGGTATTACCTCCCGTACGATGGGTAGATTGGTGACGGACTTAATTAATGATAGATTATTGAGTGAAAGTGAGGCCTTACTAGGGACTACAACTAAATCGATAAAGGAAATTAGCTACGATCTTGGATTTGCCGATCAGGCACATTTTGCGTATTTCTTTAAAAAAGCCAATGGAGCAACTCCAAGTAATTTCCGGGAGCAATTTTTACTATTTTAGCTAATAGCGCAAACTCATTATGATATTTTGAGCCTAACATATTGACATTTGCAGTATATGCCCAAAGTCAAAGTTATCAAAGCGATCGTACTCGGAGTTTTAAGCTCCATGTTTTTATCCTCAGGAATTATTGTTAATAGTTTAAATGCATTTCATGGTGGAAGCTGGGCCTGGACAGCCAGTCTCCGTTATTTATTATTGCTGCCTGTACTAGTAGTATTAGTGATGGTAAGAGGTAAAATGGGAAAGCTGATCAATGCTTTTAAAGAGATACCCCTTACCTTTCTAATTTGGGGTAACATAGGATTTGGCGGCTATTATGCATTACTGTCCTACGCAATCCGCATTGCACCGGGCTGGCTGGTTACTGCCGGTTTTATGACTACCGTGCTGGCTGGAATCCTGATCGCTCCATTTATATATGATGATCATCGTAAAGTGATCTCCAAAAAAGCATTGTTATTGTCCACCTTTTTAGTTATTAGCCTGATTACACTGCAGTTTGATCATCTATCCAAACTACAGCACCTTTCTCAACTTGCACTAAGCATTGGTATGGCACTAGTAGCCGCATTTTTATGGCCACTAGGCAATCGCAAATTAATGTTAAAACTGGAAAGAAAAGACCTTCAATTGGATCCGATGCAGAGAGTGCTGGGAATGACGATAGGAGGTTTACCCATATTGATTGGTTTGGCTGTCTACGGATTCTACACTTCAGGTGTACCGTCTCCTTTACAATTGAAATCTTCTTTTATCGCTGTTTTATTGTCAGGGGTAGTGGGGAGCACCTTGTTTTTTAAAGCACTTCAAATGGTTAGTAAAAACCAATTTGCATTACTAACAGTAGAGGCCACGCAGGTTACAGGTGTTCTATTTACATTATTTGGAGAGATGATCTTTAAAGGAACGCCATGGCCAGGATTTTATGGTAACCTCGGTTTTGCAATCATGGCATTATCGTTATGTTGTTATGCCTGGTTATCAATAAGAAAAGTTAATGTTCCTGTACTGGATCTTCCTTAATTGATTTAGCCAAACAGTCTTTACCAGCTAACTGGTAAAGACTGTTGAAATTTTTAATTCGTTCTCATGGTATCTCTTATTACTGAATCCCTAATAATAGTATCAGTTTTGGAGGTTGATTTTTTGACTTTGCTTTTTTTCGCAGGGTTGTGAGTGGTTTTTTTAGAGGTAGTTTTATGCGTCTTTTGCCTCTTGACTGTATCCTGTTTTACCGTGTCCTGAGCGAAAGTTCCCATACTAAAAGCTGAAAGTATCAGCATGATGATTAATTTTTTCATGGCTTTAATTTTAAATAATACAATGGTCTTTGATGCGAAACACTCAGCTATTATTTCTGTTTTGCTAATTAACATGTACGTCCAGTTCGAAAAAAAACAAATTACGTTTAATTCGCTGTAAAATAATGATTTATGTTTTTTTTCGATTGTCTAACACGTATTTACAACCTAAAAACACGTATTATTCCTTTGCAAAATAATATCAAGGGGAGGCTTTCATTTTTATTGTTCGCTTTACAAAATATTTCAGTTATAGCTATAATTCTTATCCTCAGTTTATTTTTAAAAAGCTTTTTTCTTTTATAAAAATTTACCTTATTTTACGTGCATAAATAACCAAATAATCCCTAAAAAAGCCAAGAATCCATTTGATTAAGCCTGTATTTCTGAGAAAAAACTGACAGCCGCATCGAATATTTATTTATTCGATAATGAAGCAGTTGTTAGTGATTTCAGATATAACAAGTTAAAATGCTATTTCAACGGAAATAATCAAAACAGAAAGCAGGCGTAAACATTACATGAACACACATTTAAAAAAAATCGTTTTATTTTCTGCAATATTGACAGGGATTAACGCAGTTACATCCGCTCAGGAACTTTCGAAGTACATCCAGCCTTTTTCGGGCACCGCTGCAGCAACTACGCCTGCGGCATTAAAACATGGAGAAGGTTTTTCTCTGTATGCCAATACTATTCCAGCAGTTACTTTACCTTTTGCAATGACGCAGTGGACACCGCAAACTCAGATCACAGAGAATAAATGTGTTCCTCCATATTATTATAAAGACGATTCCTTCAGCGGATTACGCGGGTCGCACTGGTTAAGTGGTTCTTGTACACAGGATTATGGCAGCTTTACAGTGATGCCAATATCTGGACAACTGCATACGGATCCAGCGGTGTATGCTGCAAAGTTCTCACACGATGACGAGACCTCATCTGCTTACCAGTATAGTATTGATTTAAAAAAATATAATATAACCGCCGCTGTAACATCAACCTTAAGAGGGGCAATTATGCAGTTTACAGCTCAAAAAGCTGACAGTGTTTATCTTTTGATTACTCCGAACAGCGATTATAAAGAAGGGTATGTAAAAGTTGATGCAGCCAATGGTGAGGTTTCTGGGTATAATCCAGTTCACAGGATTTACCAGGGTTGGGGCAAAAAGGCAGGCTTTAATGGTTATTTCGTTATTAAAGTGGAAAGAGTGATTCAGCGCAGCGGTACTTTTGTCGGGGGAGCTCATTCCAATGCAGCTACGATTCAGGATCAGGGAGGTGCAGGTGCTTATTTAGGGTTTAAACTGAAAAAAGGAGAAGTACTGAGGATCCGTATCGGAACGTCATTTAGCAGTATCGATGGTGCAAGAAAAAACCTGGAAGCAGAGGTACCTGATTTTGCTTTTGAAACGTTAGCAGCAAAAAGTAAGTCAACATGGGAAAAAGTATTAAGCAGCGTTACTTTAAAATCTAATGATGAAAAAAGTAAGCGCATTTTTTATACTGCACTATATCATTCTATGCAGCAACCGAGATTATATAATGATATAGATGGAGTTTATCCTGCTTTTGCATCAGAAAATAAATTGTCTAAACTTCAAAAAGGTGACTACTATGATGATTTTTCTCTATGGGATACCTACAGAGCACATTTGCCACTATTTGAAATTCTACAGCCTGAAGTTGCCGCAAATGTAGCAAATTCACTCGTTATTAAAGGGCAGGAAGGTGGCTGGCTCCCTATTTTTCCTTGCTGGAACAGTTATACTTCGGAGATGATTGGCGACCATTGTAGTTCGGTACTTGCGTCAGCTTATCTGAAGGGAATTGGCGATTTTAATATCAATGAAGCTTACCGTTTAATGCGTCAAAATGCTTTTGACATTCCGGCAACAAGGGAAGAGTATGTAGAAGGTAAAGGTAGACGGGCATTAGATACTTATCTTAAATATGGTTACATCCCTGTTGAAGATAGTGTTGCTGATGCCTTTCATAAGAAGGAGCAGGTCAGCAGAACACTAGAATATGCTTATGATGATTATGCATTGGCTATGGTAGCCCGTAAAATGGGTAAAACTAGTGATTATAACCAGCTAATCAAGAGAGCTGGTTATTATAGCAATGTTTTTGACAAATCTGTAGGCATGGTTAGAGGGCGACATGAAAATGGTAGCTGGGTTAGCCCTTTTAACAAAGACGGTAAAGAATATTATATCACCGAAGGCACACCCCGTCAATATACTTTTTACGTGCCTCAGGATGTTCCGGGATTAGCAAAACTAATGGGAGGAAAAGTTAAGCTGGAGCGTGCTTTAGATAGTATTTTTATTAAAAATGAGTATTGGCATGGAAATGAACCCGGACATCAAACGCCATTTATGTATAACTATACAGCTGCACCGTGGAAAGGGCAACGAGAGGTAAGACAGATACTAGCTACAGAGTATAGTGATGGTCCGGGAGGTTTGAGTGGCAATGATGACGCCGGACAAATGTCTGCCTGGTATATGTTCGCTGCAATGGGATTCTATCCGCTAAATCCTGTATCTGGTGAATACCTGTTATGCTCACCTATTTTTGATGAGGTGAAATTGAATTTGCCGACAGGAAAGGTATTTGAGATTATTACGCATAAATCCAGCTCTGATGCACAATATATCACGGCTGTAAAAATGAATGGTAAGGTTTATCCTTACAATTATATTCGCTATACAGATGTGATTAAAGGCGGTAAACTGGAATTTTATTTACAGTCTGCACCTGATAAAAAATGGGGGGGGGCATCCAGTGCACAGCCTATTGGCATGGTAAAATAAAGATTTAATACGGCAGGGAGCATCTTTCTGAACTAATGCTACCTGTCGTATTTAATATGGATTTTACCACTTTTCCTGTTCCCAGGCGCTGTTCCAAAACGCCCATTCGAGTCTGCTTGCTGTAATAAAAGCTTCAGTCATTTTTTCCTGTTGCGCTAAAGTGCATTGTTCAGCCGCCTTGTCGCATATATCAATTGCTTTTTGTACCAATAAGCCAAATTCATCCCCGGCATAAGTATTGATCCAATTTTGATATGGATTATTAATTTTATCCTGACTTTCCAGAATGAAATCTCCCACCTTTTTATAGATCCAGAAACAGGGTAAAACAGCAGCCATCGCGGTTTCTACCTGTGCATGCGCGGCAGTGCTTTGCATGAAATGTATATAATGATGGCAGGTAGGGGAGAGTGGCGATTTTTCTTCTATTCCGAATTCTTCAAAATAAGATTTATGTAATTCATTTTCAACCACTATTGCACCTTCGGCAAAACGGATAAAATGGAGAACATCACCTATATCATGTACTCTGGCCGCAATTAAAGATAATGTTCTGCCAAAATATTCGAGATAGTTAGCATCCTGCTCCATATAGAACTTGAATTTTTCTATATCCAGTGTTCCGGCAGAAAGTTGTGTAATGAATGGCATATTCAAAATGCGATTATAGATTTCGCTTGTCTTATTCCATGTGTGATCAGACCATTTCATTTATTATAAGATTTAAGGGTTTAAAAAAGTGATTTAACGGGCCATTACCTTGTCCCGTTTCTACTGTCGCACCACTACTGATTGCTTGGTGAACATATATTTCAGCATTGGCTATCGCATCTTTAAGACGCATTCCTCGCGCAATAAAGGATGCAATAGCAGAAGATAGCGTACAGCCAGATCCATGGGTATTGTTCGTATCTATTCGCTCAGAAATAAATTCTTCAACTGTTCCGTCTGCAGAAAAGTAAAGTGATGTCAATTGATTTCCCTGTAAATGCCCCCCTTTTAACAACAGACTTTTACAGCCAGATTCCATGATCATATATCCGGCCCGGTGCATTTCAGCAACAGTATTGATTTTCATGCCAGCCAGAATTGATGCTTCATCAAGATTGGGGGTAATCAGCCTGGCCAACGGAAAAAGTTTTTCTTTCATCGCCGCAAGGGTATGATCTTCTATCAGTTTATCTCCACTTGTAGCCACCATTACGGGATCGAGAACAATGGGTGTTTGAGGATAAAATTGTAGAACAGCTGCAATAGCATTTACCAGGGATACTGAATGTACCATGCCGATTTTAATGGCATCAGGCAGTATATCCGTCATGATCGACGCAATTTGACCGCTAACAATTTCAGGAGGAATACTGTGGATTGCCGTTACTCCGCAGGTATTCTGAACCGTGATTGCGGTGATTGCAGTGGTAGCATAACAGCCTAGCGAAGAAATTGTCTTTAAATCTCCCTGAATACCTGCACCACCGCCACTATCTGAGCCTGCAATGGTTAATACGGATGGATATCTGTGTGTTTTCATCTGCTGGTTTTTTCAATTTCATTTCTAATTTTTTCGGCTGCTGCCTCAGGGTTTGCTGCTGAGCAAATGGCTGATACGACAGCCAGGCAATCAGCACCTGCTTCGATCACTTCACGGGCATTGTTACTATTGATATTTCCTATGGCGACGAGTGGTTTCGAGGTTAATGTTCTTATCCTTGTAATTCCTGGCAGTCCCCATTCTGTTACGGTATCGGTTTTTGTCAATGTGCTGAAAACCGGACTGATGCCTAAATAATCCGCCAGATGTGCTTCGGATTTTTCCAGCTGTTCGATATACTCAATAGAATATCCTAAAATCGGGCAAGCTGGCCATAAAGATTTTATCCTGGAAGGTGGTATGTCTGAATTGCCAACATGGATACCGGCCGCTTCACATTGCATTGCAACATTCAGATTATCGTTAATGATGAGTGGTACAGTGTACTTATCAAGCATCTCTTTAATTTGCAAAGCCTTTAGGAGGAATATTTCGGAGGTATTATTTTTTTCTCTGAGCTGAACAAGGTCAACTCCGCCTTTCACCGCCAGTTCGGCAATTTTAATCATGTCTTTGCCTAAACATGCCTCTTCACTAATTACCAGGTAAAGAAGGTATGGAAAAGATGCGGTGCTCATGATTTTATTTCAAATTTTAAAAGGTTAAAAAACTCTTCTGCAGTAATGTTATATAATTTATCCAGGATGTTTAACTGCAGACTTCCAGGACCTGCACTATACTGTGCTGCAATTTCACCTGCCACACTGAGCAATGCCATTGCCGCAACGGTGCCATCAAAATAATCAGTACGTTCTATAGTTGTGAATGCGCCAATTAGGGCAGACGCAGTACAGCCTAGTCCCGTTACTTTGCCCATCATAGGATTTCCATTGTGCAGAAAAACTTTTCTTTGCTGGTCGATAATAATATCCGTAGCGCCAGAAATACAAATTACACTGCCTAACTGCTGAGTCAGAATTTCAGCTGCTGCCAACGCTTCTGTACTTTGATGAGTGCTATCTACTCCTTTGGTTTGTATTAAGCTGTGGTTAGCTAATGCCATAATCTCAGATGCATTTCCACGTATCACTGCTGGTTTTAAGCTGATGAATTTAGCCAGCACCTCATTGCGGTAAGTCGTTGCTCCTGCACCAACAGGATCCAGTATCCAGGGCTTATGCAGTGTTTTAGCTTCATCTACCGCACTGATCATACTTTCCACCCAATATTCATCTAAAGTTCCTATGTTAACGACTAATGCACCTGCTATAGCAACCATATTTCTTACTTCGGAATGGGCATGTGCCATCACGGGCGATGCACCGACGGCCAGTAAAGCATTAGCTGTATTGTTCATCACCACATAGTTGGTGATATTGTGTACTAAAGGGGAGTTGTGTCTTACTGACAGGATATTTTCCCAAAGCTGCTCTTTCATATCAATTATTTGAAATTTAGGCGGCTATAGAGGCTCCGGATGCGGAGTATTAAAATAACTATATTATTACTTTTCCCTTCGACGGTATGAGCCGCATCAGGTTCAAAGGGACTATCTCAATTCTTTTTCAGAATACCCCTAAAGCCACTGTAAAAGTAGCGAAAATGTGGACAAACCGAGAAATGATTGCTTACTAATTGATGACGAATTTGATATTTATTTCCTGGTAACTATTCATCTACTTTTATCACGAAGCATTAGTTAGTAAAGTATTTAACAGGTGCCGCTGATTTTTTGTTTGCAAACGTCTGTAATGAAACGCATGATTGCGGAGTTCTGCTCAGCCTTTTCAGATCTAGACATACCAGATACTTTCATTTTGACCTTTATATTTCGGATGGCCTGTACCGAACTGTTGTGATGCGGGCCTAAATTGAAGTGGTAATTAAATTTCATAGATATTTTCGGGGTGGTCGGGTTCTATTTGTTATTGTTGTGCTGGATAGGATGATTATGGAGGGGACTATAAGGAATTGAGGACGGCTTTGTATTTGTACTGATATTATTGCCAGTTTGATCTTGCATTGAACGTACTGGATATACCCCAGACTTAGTCCCCCACCACCCCAGCTATACCCTGGCCATACCCCCGGGGGTATAGCCGGGGTATAGCTGGGGTGGTATTTGGGTATCTTCAGGGTATGAGCGGTAGGTTCAAACTAGCATTATAAGAAGAGTAAAGGAGGTGCAAATACAAAGCCTTTCCATACCACACTAAGAGCCCAAGCAAGAAATATATTGATCTTAATGACCCTTAGAGTGCAAACCAGCGTGCGGGACACGAAAGAACAGCGATGTCTTGAATTTTTATGCGCTACACTGAACCTGAAATTACAAAATATGGAAAACAAGCGAATCTTTACAAAAGAACTTGGCTAGTTATATTATCAACAACCAAAAATAAGATTATTTGTATTTATAAAGAACATTTTTATATTTGCATATACGGAAATGGTGTCTTCCGACTTAACCGCCTTAAAAAGCTGATGGCGCCTGCAATATTAATCGATATGCAATACCGCAGACCGAATTAAATCATTTGTAGGTGAAATTTTTAAAATCAGTATTTCAAAATAATTCTTTCTTCAGCATTTTCAGGCATCTGATACGATGGACTTTATTGATCAGCGGTATGGCGATTGTTACAGGTCTATTAATCGCTCTTTTTTTATGGCTGCTCACTACGGTTGTTCACTTGCGATTCCAATACAAATGGTTACTTTTCTTACTTCCTGTTGCTGGTATAGTTATTCATTTTATCTATGCTGCTGTTGGCAAGTCAGCTGAGAAAGGGAATAACCTGATTATTGAGGAGATACATCAACCGGGCGGTGGAGTGCCCTGGGAAATGAGTCCAATAATATTAATCACAACCCTTATCACCCATCTTTTTGGAGGTTCTGCAGGCAGGGAAGGCACGGCCGTACAAATAGGAGGAAGCACAGCGGCCTTAATTGGAAAGTGGCTCAAGCTAAATGAAGACGATACCAAAATGCTGCTCACAGCGGGTATTGCTGCTGGTTTTGGTGCCGTTTTTGGTACACCACTAACAGGTGCTGTTTTTGCGATCGAAGTACTTACTAAAGGCAAACTCAAGTATAATGTACTATTGCCAGCATTACTTGCCAGTTTGATTGGCGACCTTACTGTTTCCGCTCTTCATGTTCACCATACTGCTTATCATATTGATGAAATAGCAAAAACTTCCTATTTTCTTTCGGCATATCTGCCAGTAGACCTTTTGTTATTGGGTAAGATAGGTTTTGCATCTATCTTATTCGGAATGGCAAGCATGCTGTTTTCTATGCTGGTGCATACCATCAAAACATTTTTTAATCGGCTATTTTCTATAAAGTGGCTTATTCCCGTTGTAGGTGGATTGATCATTATCGTTTTAACACTGATCTTCAATAAATCGGATTACCTCAGCCTTGGTGTTGATGCAGAATATCCGGGGGCGGTAACTATCCCTTCATCATTCTTACCAGGAGGAGCTGATACATGGAGCTGGCTGTGGAAAATAATTTATACAACCATAACGCTGGGTACAGGATTTAAAGGTGGGGAAGTGACACCATTATTTTATATAGGTTCCACTTTAGGTAATACATTATCTTTTCTCCTGGCTGCACCAACGAGTTTGTTCGCTGCACTTGGCTTTATCGCGGTCTTTGCCGGGGCGACCAAAACGCCGCTGGCCTGCGTTATTATGGGGATTGAGCTGTTTGGATTGCAGTATGCATTATTTTTTTTTATTGCTTGTTTTATAGCAAACTTTGTTAGTGGAAATTATGGTATTTACAGTGCTCAAAGAGGTAAAATGCCTGTTTTCTTTAAATTCAGATAACGTGGAACTGTGATTCTTCTTTGATTTTATTTGTAATTAGTCTAATTTGCTGACTCAATTGACAAAATATGAACAACAAAAAAATTAAGAAAATTATTGGGTGGCTGCATCTATGGTTAGGTATTCCCGCCGGATTGACTATTTTTATTGTTGCATTAACAGGAAGTCTCCTCACGTTTAGGGATGAACTGGAGCCTATCCTGTTTAAAAGGGATCATATAGTTGAGATTACCTTAGAAAAGCGTTTGTCGGTAGACAGTTTGTTAAATAATGCACAGGTCCTTTATCCGAAAGAGAAGCCAGGCAGACTGGTACTACCTGAAAAAGCTAACGAAAGTGTAGAAGTCAGGTTAGGAAAGAAGAAAAATCTAAAAGTTGTGTTTCTCAATCCATATAATGGTAAGATACTTTACCATGGTAGTTATGGCGGACGATTTTTTCCGACAGTTATCGCATTACATCGCGTACTTTTATTGGGAGAAACGGGCAAAATTATTACAGGTATCTCCTGTGCTATATGTTTATTCTTAGTGATCAGTGGAATAATTATCTGGTGGCCGGCAAATAAAAAAGCAATTAATCAGCGATTCAAAATTAAATGGAATGCTTCGGGAAAAAGACTCACCTGGGATCTTCATGCCGTATCCGGCTTTTATCTTTCTTTTTTTCTACTAGTAGTTACCCTTACAGGTCTGGTCTGGAGTTATGATTGGGTAGAAAACGCATTGTTTAAAATTGCTGATGGCAAAGTGAGGAAGGAAGTTGAGGTTGAAAATTTAGAAAAGGAAGAAGGGATACTACCTGGTATTTATCAGGCGATGGTTACACAAATGAATAAAGTATATGCAGGTTCCGGAACCATTACCTTATATTTTCCGGCGAAAGAAGGTCAGGCTGTCACTTTACAAAAGGAAAGAAGCGCCGACCTTATGGTTGTTAGTGATGCCGCTTATTTTGACAGCAACTCTGGACTTTTATTAAAAAAATTGCCATTTGATCAATTGAGTAATGGCAGTAAACTCAGAAAGTTGAATTTGCCAATTCATTCGGGGAGTATTTTGGGTTGGCCGACAAAGTTACTTGCCCTGATCGTAGCGCTCTTCACTGTCAGTTTACCTATAACAGGAGTTTTAATCTGGTGGCGGACTGGAAAGAAGAAAAAGAAAGTAAAGCCTGGGAGCAAGCTTTTTACAGCGGCTTAATATAAATCAGGTGAGTAGAGATGCAAATATCATAGATATAATTTGGATACTAAACACTGTTTAGTATATTTGCACTGTTATATGGCAATCAAAGACAGAAAAGAAAGAGACAAGCTGGACAGACGAAAGTTGATTATAGAATCAGCTACGAGGCTCTTTTTGGAGTTGGGCTATGAAAAAACTTCAATCAGAACTATTGCTGATGATATCGAATATAGTCCTGCTACGATCTACCTATATTTCAAGGAAAAGGATGAGATTTTCTATATTATTCATGAACAGGGTTTTGTATTGTTAAACAATGAGTTTGCTAAGCATGCGCATATCGAGAATCCATTTGAAAGATTAACCGCTATAGGTCACTCGTACCTGAACTTTGCATTGGATAACCCTGACTATTATGACTTAATGTTTATCATGCGGGCGCCTTTACAAGAAATATCTTGTTTGGAGAAATGGGATGCTGGAGACAGTGCTTTTCAGGTACTGGTAGATACTGTTTCAGAGGGTATAGATCAGAAATTACTGAAAGAGGAAGATAAATTTATGGTGGCTCTTACCGTATGGTCTTATGCTCATGGGCTCGTTTCTCTTTACATCAGGGAAAGATTTCAATCTATGAAAAAAGTCGATGACCAGGTCTTGAAGAATATGCTGGGACAATCAATGGAATTTTTCTTAAAGTCAATTCAGCTTTAAAAAATTTAGCCATCTATGAACAGTGTTCATTAAATAATCAACGTGAATTAATATTTCAAATAGTGTAACAAATTATAAATATTCTCCTCAAATAAACAGTGTTTATTATATAAACGATGAAAAATATGACTCTTAAATTCACCCGACTTAAAATTTTCTTTTTCCTGCTATTCATGCATGGAATTTCATTTCCTATTGCTGCACAGGAGATCCTTCAGCAATATATAAGTGAAGCTTTAAAAAACAATCTAGGTATGCAGAACCAGGATTTTGCTTTTCAAAAGAGCATTTATGCACTAAAAGAAGCTAAAGGCCTTTTTCTTCCTGATGTGAATTTCAATACACAATATCTGGCATCGGGAGGGGGTAGAAAGATTGAAATACCCGTTGGCGATTTACTTAATCCAGTGTACAGTTCATTGAATAACTTAACCGGTACGGGTAACTTTCCGCAGATAGAAAATGTGAGCCAGACATTTAACCCGAATAATTATTATGATGCGAAAGTGCACACTTCCATGCCGTTATATAATGCAGAAATAATCTATAACAGTCGTATCAAGAAAGAGCAGATTTCCTTACAGCAGGCGCAGATGATTGTTTATAAACGGGAACTGATTAAAAATGTGAAAGTAGCTTATTATGGTTACCAGCAATCGCTGATGGCGATAAAGGTACTTGAAAGTGGCGTCGCACTTGCCCAGGAGAACTTAAGAATCAATCAGTCTATGGTAAAAAATGGGAAGGCGATAAGAACAGTTGTGAGTCGTGCACAAAATGAGCTTACAGGTTTGGTCTCTCAACTGGAAGATGGCAGGTTGCAGTCGACCAATGCTGCAGCATACTTTAATTTTTTGTTGAACAAGCCATTAAATTCTTTGATAGAGGTAACGGTATCGCCTGTATCTTTTTCCAAAACGGACAGTGTTAAACCTTCCAAAAGAGAAGAGCTTATGGCCCTGGAAGCAGCAGAACGCGTAAATGCATTAGCTGTACGCTTAAATAAAACAAGCGCCCTGCCAAAATTGTCAACCTTCCTTGATCTCGGGGCACAGGGTGATTTTATTAAGGTTAATAATCAATCTCCCTATTATCTATTTGGCGTAACACTTTCCTGGCAGATTTTTACCGGCAACAGGTATAAAAATAAAGTTCAGCAGGCCTCCCTTGATCTGAGAGTTGCTCAGACGCAAACCAGCATGGCCGAGCAGCAATTACAATTGGAGGCACAAACTGCTCAGAACAAACTTACAGCTGCGATTCAATCCTACAAAGCTGCAATGAGTCAGACAGCTCTATCAGCGCAGTATTTTAGAGACGAACAGCGTCTGTACAAAGAAGGGGAAGCACTTTATATTGAACTCCTTGATGCCCAAACCCAGCTGATAAATGATCAGCTAAAAGAAAGTATCTCTTATTTAAACGTGCAAACCCGCGAAACTGAATTGGAACGGGCAACAGCTAGCTATATATTTTAATCCTATAAAATCTTAACATATGAAACTGATAAACTATTGGACTGTACTTTTCGCCGGTATAGTAATAACAGGCTGCCATCAAACCAAGCCGGTAGAAAAAATGGATAGCGCTATCCCCGTTAAAGTGATTTCTGCAGAAGGACTACAAGAAACGGAACCCCTGGAAACTTCGGGCTTATTATCCTCAGAACAGCAAAGTAATCTTTCCTTCAAAACCAGCGGGATTATTGACCGCATTCTGGTAAAAGAAGGTGATCAGGTACATGCTGGTCAGTTATTAGCTGTATTAAATATGACTGAGGTAAACGCACAGCGTAGTCAGGCTGAAGAAAGCTTCGCGAAAGCACAGCGGGATGCCAGAAGGACCGCAAACCTTTATAAGGATAGTGTTAGTACAAAAGAACAATTGGAAAACACAGCGACTGCATTAACGATAGCCAAAAAACAGCTGGATATCGCCAGATTTAATGCTGCACAGTCGAGCATTACTGCTAACACGAATGGCGTTGTGCTTAAAAAAGCAGCAAATGAAGGTGAGCAGGTTTCCGGCGGTGTGGTCGTGCTTACAATTAGTAGTACGGCTAATAAAGACTGGGTAATTAAATGCGGTGTTACAGATAAAGATAGAGCAAGAATTAACGGTGGTGAAAGGGCTGAAATCAGTTTTGAGGCTATTCATCAGACACTTTCAGGTAAAGTGAGATCTATGGCACAGGGAAGTGATAGTGGCTCAGGATTATTTCAGCTGGAAATTGCAATCAATCCTTCTCAAGCTAAATTGATAGCTGGTCTTTTTGCAAAAGTAAAAATCTTTCCTTCAGTAAAAGCCAGTCTTTTGTCAGTACCCTTAGATGCGTTGGTAGAAGGGAAAAATGACAGTGCTTTTGTTTTTGTTGCAGTGGGACAAAAGGCTTTGAAAAAATCAGTCAGGGTAGCTTACCTGAAAGGGGACAAGGCATATATTTCTACGGGTATGACCACAACAGATCGTGTCATCAGGGAAGGGTCTGCCTATCTTACAGATGGGTCAGTAATTAAAATCATTAATTAACGTCTAAAATTTACAAGATGAAATTACCAGAATTTGCTGTAAAGAACTACCAGTTCACCCTAGTTGTTTTTATAGCAGTGCTTGCACTTGGAATCTACTCCTTATTTACAATGCCAAGGAGCGAAGATCCAGAGACACATCCTCCGCAGTTTACTGTAGTAGTTGTATACCCGGGTACCAATCCCAAGGATATGGAACAACTTGTAGTTGATCCTATAGAGAAAAAAATACATGAGCTTGATGATATTAAACACGTCACTACAGATATCAGTAATGGACTTGCGGTTATACAGGTAATATACAAATACAGTTCTGATCCTGACGATAAATACCAGGAAGTAGTCAGGGAAATAAATAGTTTGAGATCCGAACTTCCCGCCGATATTGCGGATATCAGAATCAACAAACAAATTCCTTCTGATGTGAGTATTTATCAATATGCGCTGATCAGCGAAAACACGTCAAATGCTACGCTTAAAAAATATTCAAAACTGCTGAAAGAAAAGCTGGAGAAGATACAGGCACTTAAAAAGGTTGAGTATGCCGGGGTTCCAGAGCCTCAGGTAAATGTGAAACTCAATTTGCAAAAGATAGCACAGCAGCAACTGACTCAGAATAATGTAATTGCAGCACTGCAGAGTGAAAATGTAAACATACCTGGCGGAAGTATCAGCATTGCAGACCGCAAATTAAATATTAAGACAAGCGGAAACTATAGTAGTCTGGATGAAGTAAAGAATACTGTTATTTATTCCGGGCAAGGGAAAATTCTATATCTGAAAGATGTGGCTGATGTAACTTTGGGCTATGAAGACGAAACACATATTGCCCGTTTTAATGGCTATAGAAGTAGTTTTGTCAATGCAAGTCTGAAGGATAAAGAAAATATTATTGATGTACAGGATAAGGTAGATCCTGTGATTGCCGCATTCAAAAAGGAACTGCCTGAAAATATTGAGCTGGTTAAGGTTTTTGATCAGGCCAAGAGTGTAGATATCCGTCTTTCACACTTTGCAAGAGATTTTGGAATTGCTATTTTGCTCGTTCTGGTAACTTTATTACCCTTAGGTACCAGGGCCTCAGTTGTGGTCATGATATCAATCCCACTCTCTTTAGCTATCGGACTCACGCTAATGAACATTTTGGGCTATAACATGAACCAATTAAGTATTGTGGGGATGATTGTAGCATTGGGCATACTGGTCGATGACAGTATTGTGGTGGTGGAAAATATAGAAAGATATCTGCGCATGGGATATAGTAAGGTAGAAGCATCAATCAAGGCGACCTCACAGATTGGCGTTGCCGTGATAGGCTGTACTGTCTTATTGATTTTTGCATTTTTACCTATTGTTTTTCTGCCGGAAGGCGCTGGTGAGTTTATCAGGAGCCTGCCGCTATCAGTGATCACAACCATTTTTGCATCGATGGTTGTATCGTTAACTGTCGTGCCGTTTCTGGCGAGCATCATCCTTAAACCACATCAAAGTGAGGAAGGAAATTTTCTATTAAGAATGCTTAAAAAGGGAATCCATACTACTTATGGAAAACTGTTGAACAAAGCTTTGAATAGTCCGGTTATTACGCTTTTAATTATTGGTGGAATATTTATTGGCTCTCTGATGCTGGTACCCCTAATTGGCAGTAGTCTTTTCCCGAAATCTGAAAAGCCAATGTTCCTGGTGCAGATTGAAACACCGGAAGGCACAAATATGAATGCGACCGACAGGGTTACACGGTTTGTTGAATCAAAACTCAAATTGATTCCTGAGATAAGCTCATTTGCAAGTAACGTAGGGAAAGGAAATCCGCGCATTTATTATAATGTGATACCACATAATGAGAGTGAAAATTTTTCTGAAATCTTTGTCCAGGTGGAAGGTCTGGAGACCAGAGAAAAGGTAGCTGTTATCGAAAAGTTACGGAAACAGGTAGAAGGTTATCCGGGTGCGGTAATTAAAGTGAAGGATTTTGAGCAGGGGCCACCTGTGGAAGCGCCGCTTGCCTATCGTATTTATGCTGATAATTTAGACGATTTACGGAAAACCGCTTTTGATGTAGCGGCAATGATAAGTAAAGTCGATGGAACGATTTATGTAAATAATCCCCTATTAGTTAGACCAGTAGATCTAAAAGTAACTATAAATAAAGAAAAAGCAGGTTTGTTGAATGTTGCATCGGCAGATATAGATAAAACAGTACGTATGGGATCTGCGGGATTGAATGTAGCTACCTATAGAGCAGATGAAGGTAAAGCTGACAACTACAATGTGAATGTTTCCATTCCGCGGAGTTCATCTATTCAGGATATAAGTATGTTTGACAGGCTATATGTACCCTCCGCCACGGGCGTAAACATTCCATTTAAAAGTGTTGCAACGGTAGGTTTTGAAAGTCTGCCTAATCAGATCAGGCATTATGACAAGGACAGATATGTGACTATTTCAGCTTTCGTAAAGCCTGGATATAATGTGCAGCAACTGGATGAACATATTACTGAAAAGCTAAATAACTTTAAATTTAAACCTGGATTTTCGTTCAAGGTGGCTGGAGAGAAAGAAAGTAAAGAGGAGAGTTTTGGTAATCTGGGAATTATCCTCATCGTCACCGTATTTGGATTTCTGGGGGTGCTTATTCTAGAGTTTAAAACTTTTAAAAGTATCCTGATTGTGTTGTCTGTAATTCCCTTAGGCATTGTTGGAGGTCTGATCATGCTATTTCTGGCCGGAGAAACCCTGTCATTTACTGCTACAATTGGCTTCATCGCTTTGGTAGGGATTGAGGTTAAGAATTCCTTACTGGTAGTTGATTTTACAAATCAGCTCAGGGCGCAGGGAAGAAGTGTTCATGAGGCCATTGTGGAAGCTGGAGAAATCAGGTTTGTACCTATATTACTCACATCGCTAACAGCAATTGGCGGTTTGCTTCCTTTGGTTATAGAATATAGTGAACTGTATTCACCGCTGGCATTGGTACTCATAGGTGGACTTATTAGCTCTACGCTGTTATCACGTCTGGTTACTCCTGTAATGTACCAATTATTACCTCCGGTAGTGGAAGTTAAACCATAAGCGATTAGGGGAGGTTGGAAAATTTATTTATTTAGATTTCCAGCTTCCTCTTTGTTTTGCAAAAGAGAGGGGTCTGGGATTTTTAATGGGAAATTTTTACCCCAGTTCGGGTATGAATTTCTTTTTGCTCTGCTACCAAAATGTATTGGAAAGGAGAGTAGCACCAAGCTGTTACAGAGGGAAGATTACCGGTGTAGATAAGAAATAGTTGGGCTATTAGGATTCTGAATTACTCGGTTGTTTAGTTAACTTTTATATTAAAGCTATCAATTTTAGAAACACCCTGCTCAATTGAGCTCAGTTCATTTGATACCATGCGACCGTATGAATCAAAAACTGCAAGTCTTATATTTTGTTTCTTTTTAGAATTAATGCTTGTTTTAAGCTCAAAATCAGACACATAAGAGAATTTAACATCTTCACTGTTCTTTACATCAACTGCAAAATTGTCTTTTAATATGGTGTAAGTTAATGCACAGTCAGTACATTCTATTCTGATTACACCATTCTTTGGGAATACAACATTAGACAAAGGATCAAGTCCAGAATCTTTTTTACAACTAGCGAAAAGTAATGCGATGCAGAAAATTAAAAATGTAATTCTTCTTGTATTCATGTTGTTTTAATGCCTCTATGCAATTTAATAAAGGCATTAATAATGCCAGTTGCTATAAAACTGTTTTGGCAACGCTGATGTTATTCCTTTATGATGAAACAGCTGGTAAATACAGCCTGTAGTTGCGCAGGATACAATGGTTTTTTTAACAATTTAATTACATAAGGATTTGCTTCAGCCCGGCGGATATCGCCAAAGTCAAGCGTGGAAGAAAGCATAGCAATTCTTGTATTATCTTTTAATTCCTCTGGTAAAAGCTTATAGTTGTCAAGAAATTCAAAACCATCCATTTCTGGCATTTGTATGTCAAGGAGAATTAGGTGAGGTAATCTTTCCCTTTCTTTTTCATTGGCAAGAAAATAAGCAATTGCTTCTTCCCCGGATTGGCATAAGATGATATCATCGAATAACTTCGTAATACCGATAATCTTAGAATTGATTTTAAGATCGATGGTATTATCATCAATGAGCATTACTCTAATGGGCCTTTTGAGTTTAAGTGGCATTTGGAATAGTAATTTTGAAAGTGGTACCATAGTCTAAATCGGAACTAACGGATATTTTTCCATTGATCTTATTTAGTGCTTCTTTAACAATAAATAGTCCCAGGCCACTGCCCTGGTTATTTTTACTTTTGAAAAACTGTGTGAAGATCTTTTCCAGGTGTTCGTTTAGAATACCGAGTCCATTATCTTTAATCAATATTTCAGCTGAAAACTTATTGACCTCAATGGAGATTTCTACAGTTTTCTCTTTATTACTTGTTTTTTGATATTTAATGGCATTTGAAATCAGATTTCCCAGGATCACTTCAATCCTAAAAGAATCGCCAATAAATTTTTGTGCCTGATTGATATTGATATTAAAGGTGGTATCCTTATAACTATAAGCATATAATTCTATAATTTCATCTACCAATTGTTTAAAATCAATCTCAGACTTATCGGTAACATTTTTATTATTCTTATAATATTGCAGTGTCTTCTGTATATAATAATCCAGCTTGCTAGAACATGATTCTATCAATTCCCAGTACTCTCCGCTGGAATGATAAAGTCCTTCCATTTTTACCAGATTTACGATGCCTATAACAGAAACCAGGGGCGCACGGAGCTCATGGGAAATACTGTAGATGAACCTGTTTAGTTCGTCATTCGTTTTTTCCAGCTCCTTGATTTTATTCCTCAGATCAATTTTTGATCTATAAGCATCATGCGCATTTTTAATTGAATTGTGCAATTCAAGGTCATTCCATGGTTTAGTAATATATCGGTATATGTCCCCGTGATTGATCGCATCGGCAAGGGCTGAAATATCAGTATAACCAGTAAGGAGGATCCTGACAGGATCCGGAAAAGTTGTTGTAATACTCTTGAAAAACTCTACGCCGGTAGTCTGCGGCATTTTCTGATCAGCAATAATGACCTCAATTGGTAAATTCTCCAGAACTTTTAAACCTTCTGCTGCAGAATTGGCCGTATATATTTCATATTGTCTTCTAAAACTTGCTTTAAATGCAATGAGATTATTCTCCTCATCGTCAATATATAAGACTTTAACAGGCGAGCGAGTCATATTATGCTATGTTTACAGGCAAGGTAATAATAAATTCTGTACCTAGATTCACTTTTGTTATAACATCAATGTGTCCTTTATGTTTTTCAATAATACTGAAAACGATAGATAGTCCCAAACCTGTACCTTCACCTACCTGTTTTGTAGTGAAAAATGGTTCGAATATTTTCTGTCTGATTTCTTCGGCCATGCCTGTGCCACTATCTTTTATACTTATTTTTACATTATCACCTTCCTGCCAGGTGGAGATGATCAGCTGTTCATCCTGATTATGTTCTGTTTTAGTTTTTATAGCATGAATTCCATTCGTAATAAGGTTCATGAATACCTGATTTATTTTTCCTGGCAGACATTCTACCAATGGTAATGGCTTCAGGTCTTTTACGACTGTGATATAAGCGGGGATATTACTCCTTAACAATACCAATGTAGATTCTAGTCCTTCATTCAGGTTTACTGGTTTGGTATCACTTTCATCAAGCCTGCTGAAGTTTTTTAAACTACGTATGATTTCTGCTGTTCTTTTTGCACCTTCTCCAATTCCTGAAAGCAATGAATTAATTTCAGTTTTAATAAAATCTATGTCAATTTCCCGCTTGAACTTTTCAACGATAGCTACCTGAGCATGAATATCCTGATCTAGGTCCATCTCCTCATATTTCTGAATGACGTCATACAGGTCATTGATATCCAGTTCGAGTGGTTTTATGTTTGAGGTGACAAAATTTATAGGGTTATTAATTTCATGTGCTATGCCTGCAGTTAATTGTCCGAGACCGGCCATTTTTTCTGCATCTACCAATTGTGACTGGGCTTCTTTTAGCTCCTTAAGCGTAAAATTTAATGTAGTATTGGTGTTTTGTAATTCTTCTGTTCTCTTGTTTACTTCAATTTCCAACTGTATGTTTTGCTCTCTGATCAATCTCTCGTTTTCTTTTGAAATTTCGAGTGCCTGTTTCTGTGCAATTTCATTTTCATTTCTGAAGAAGTTGATTTTATCAGCCAGTGCAAAAGACAGCAAAGTAATTTGGATCACCGATCCGATTTCTAAGACGTAAGATGTCATTCCATTATACGGAAGTACGTTGAAGTTCCTGAGTACAAAAATGACTACTGAAATAAGAAATATGGTATACCCTATAAGGAAAAACACCGCCGGGCGGTAACCCTGTCTGTTGACCTGAAACCCAAGAATCCATAGAAATACAGCACCAGATAACGCAGAAATCTGTAGTAAGGTAATGGATATTGAGTATTTACCCAACATACCAATTAAACAAGCAACGCAGTAAATAATCAGCATCGCATCTATACCCTTATCGAATTTTGGTGTATATTTTTTTGTCTGCAAAAACTTCTTCACAAAGATCAATGTAGATACACCAGAAAAGAATGGTACTAATATGGAACTGTAGTTGGCCATCCAAATACTATCTGGCCATAAAAACCGAAACGCTAAACCCTGAAAAGTGAATTGCGTGAGGCCTACGAAAAGGATGTAAATGATATAATAAATATAACTGGTATCCCGGACTGTAAATGCGACGAACAGATTGTATAATATCATGATGAGAATGATACCTGCATACATCCCGAAAAATAAATTCTGAATCAGGTTCTCATCTAAAATTGACTGTTCAGTACCTAATAATATTGGAAGTTGAATCTGATCCTTTGAGCTTATACTTAGGTAAAGTAACGTAGACTCATTAATGGGCGCATCTATAGGGAAAACGTAATTTGGATTATTGATGATCCGCTCGCTATATTTTTTATATTCCCCAAGACTAACAGTCTGCCAGTTCCCGCTAACATCCCTGCTATGTAATTCAACTCTGTCAATAGCTGGCTGCTCAACCATTAAAAATAACTTTTCTATACCAGAGCGATTAATGATATTGAGTTTCACCCAGATAGTTGACTCGGTGATGCCCAGATTTGGAACTTTATCGGTGGAAAGCTGAAATTTTTGGTTAAGAATGCTATTAAATGATAGTTTACCTGAATCATCTACAAAAATTGATATGCCGTGATCAACCTGTAACAATTGATTAGGTTTACTATAAATGATTTCCCCGTTGTCTTTCGCAGATAGCTGGAGAACGGTAACAGCGACTAGAAGAAATAGTACAGATAATACTTTCTTAATATTCATTTTATAGATTTGGGATCTTTATATTGTATTCAACAGGATATGTTCCCTTTGGGCCGATCTCTTCATTTGTCTGACTTGGATTTGCTCTTAAAGATAAGATTTTTGATCTTTCAGTTTCAGTTGCAGTGCTTAAATCGTTTATATCTCCGAAACGCATGGCTGTAGCAACAAGATCCTCTTTTGGATAATAGAAAAGGCCATCATTACCTAAAGATTTCTCCAGCACGTAACCGATTCTTGTTGCCATCTTTACAGTACTGGGTGCAGCAAGTACATATGAAGTTGCTACAGGTAGCTGAGAGGTAATAGTAACCCCAATCCTTGCCAGGATAAAACTGCCTATCCCCATACCTGCCACCTCTCTTGAATTCCATAGACCACATACTTCGCAGGTTCCACCAGTGTGCTGATCCGCTTTAACCATGTCATATATTTTTGGATCATATTTTCCAATAGCAATTTCTATCGGGAGTTCATACTGGCCTGTAACCACCTGCACCCTCGCACCTCCATATACAACTTTAGTATCTTTATCCTCTACAAGAATAACAGTTGTATTATAGTCATTTACCCACTCCTGAGTATTCGATGTGATTTGAGTAATCCCATATATTTCAAGCAATCTTTTGTGCCCGGTTATAAATTTTGAACAGGCTTCCGGATCGTCAGGAGCTCTGAATGTTCTAATGTGTAGCATTTTCTCCTTTTGAATTATTGATTGTGTTGAACTTATGCGTAAACAATTCATCAAAATCCACAAAATACCGTCCTGATTCAGTAAACTGATTTAGCAAGATCTTGCGACTTACATCTGTAACCATTGCACCTCCCAGTGTTACAGCCGAAGCGAGCTGGGGCCAGCCAACAATTGATTTGTTCATCTCTGAAAATGACTTTTTCATTGTTTCCGTTAAGTTTTCAAATCCAACAATTTTATACAGGTATTCTACTTTTTCCGGGATTGTCAGGCTGTTTAGTTTGCTCTTTAATTCAGTCGGACTTAGTTCTTCCAATTCATTCACTGTGCCATGAAAGATATGTCTGTCTGGTTCAAGATCGAATCTTTCTACATCCAGCATTCCTTTGTCATTGGTATCCATCACCACAGGTATACCTAACTCTTTTGCTTTGATACGGCTTAAGACTTTAATATCTATTCCATCACACTCTTCAACAAGAACGTCCAGTTTCCCACCGAGAGTAAAGAAATCATCAATGTTCTCGTTTGTTATTCCATCCGGATAACATACTACATTAATAAAGGGATCAAGCTCTGCGATTTGCCTTGCTGCGGTAATAGATTTATTTAATCCCAGGTCTTGTATATTGACCCTGATCCGGTTCATATTGCTCAGTTCTATTTCATCGAAATCCGCAAGTCTTAACTCTCCGCATGTGCGCTCCATCGCCAATGTCAATGCAATACTCTGGCCAACAGAAAGGCCTATAATCCCGATTTTCTTGTTCTTTAATGTCTCAATATCCTCCGGAGATACTTTGTAAATATTCCGGTTTGTCCTTACTTTAATAAATTCCTGCTCATCCAGTGTATGCACCAATTTTGCAGACCAGGGAAAGTATACCCAAACACCATATTTTTTTATATCCCCGTTGATATGTGCAGTAACCAGCAAGGCAGATTCTTCTTTTGATAACCTTTTGGTCGGATTACTTAGTTTAATAAGCTCAGATAGCTGACCTGGAATGGTATCATAAACAAGAATATTTGGATTATTATTTAGTAAATCGTTTAAGGCTGTCTCATCGCTCTTGTTGCTGAGTCTAAAGAATACTGGTCTGTAAATCATCGACCTATCTGGGGAGGTAGTGCTAGAATATATTTTATCCATATTTATTTTGTGCTGAGCTTTTATATAAATTGGTCAATGTATTATCTTGAAGTAATTTTTATCCGAAATTAGTTTTTTAGAATTTATAAAAGCAATATATTTAACAAAAAAATCCAATACTTACGAATGAATTCCGATACCTCAATCAATGTTCTTTATGTGGATGATGAAGTTCACAATCTAAATTCTTTTAAAGCTGGCTTTAGAAGGAAATTCAACATTTTTACAGCAGAGTCTGCGGTGGAGGGAAGAAAGATATTAGAGAATGAACTTATTCATGTGATCATTACTGATCAAAGGATGCCCATAACTACCGGGATAGAATTTTTAGAGTCCATTATCCCCGATTTTCCTGATCCTATCCGAATACTTCTCACTGGCTATGCCGATATTAATGCTGTTATCGATGCCATCAATAAAGGCCAGGTTTATAAATATATTCAAAAACCATGGATGGATGAAGATTTAAGGATCAATATCGAAAAAGCTTTTGAAATCTATTCTTTGAGAAAAGAAAACAAGGAATTAACAGAAGCGCTGATTATAGCAAATAAGCAGCTGGAGTTTTTGCTGAGGCAAAACCTACTTTCTTAAAAACGAAAAATGCAAATGGCCTTTTTAAGGGGCACATTTGCATTTAATATATGCTCAGCTGTTGTTAAAATCTAAATTAAGCGCTACAATTCTTTACGTAACCTTGCCACAGGGATGTTCATTTGTTCTCTGTATTTGGCCACAGTTCTTCGTGCTATATTATAACCCTGCTCCTTTAAAATCTCAGTTAGTTTCTCGTCTGCAAGAGGTTTGCGCTTATCTTCATTCCCAATACAGTCTTCAAGGATCTTTTTTACCTCTTTATTGGAAACCTCTTCACCACTCTCTGTTTGAATAGCTTCAGAGAAAAAAGATTTGAGCAGAAAGGTACCAAATTCAGTTTGTACATATTTTGAATTAGCTACCCTGGAAACCGTAGAAATATCCATGTCTATTTTATCAGCAATATCTTTCAGGATCATCGGACGCATTTTTCGTTCATCACCTGTTAACAAATACTCATACTGATACTGCATAATAGCATTCATAGTTTTGAGTAATGTTTGCTGTCTCTGTTTGATTGCATCTATAAACCATTTAGCAGAATCAAGTTTCTGTTTAACAAACTGAACAGCTTCTTTTAATTTCTTGTCCTTTTGCGCCGCTTTATCATAATGTTCAAACATATCGATATAAGAACGGCTTACTCTTAATTCAGGTGCATTTTTTGAATTCAGTGTAAGTATTAGTACAGAGTCATTATTGCTGACATGAAAATCAGGAATTACCTGTAGCTGCTTGGTTGTTACTTGATTAGAGTCTCCTGGTTTAGGATTAAGGCGTAGAATCTCTGCAATAATTTCTTTAAGATCCTCACTGTTTAATCCTAAGGATTTTTCTAATTTGTCATAATGTTTCCTTGTAAACTCATCCAGATAGTTTTCAACTATTGTGATCGCTTTTTGTATGATAAGGTTGTTGGGATCTTTTCTTTTTAATTGTAAGGTAAGGCACTCCTGTAAATCACGGGCTGCAATCCCGGGAGGATCGAAACTTTGAATCACTTTCAGCATTTCAAGTACGTCCTCTTCTTCAACCATTATATTTTGTGAAAAAGCAAGATCATCTATCATGGAAGTAATAGGTCTTCTTAAATATCCATCATCATCAAGACTTCCGATGATTTGTTTTCCAATAATAAAATCCTGATCAGACAGCGGTACAAGGTCAAGTTGCTCCTGTAAACTTTCGAAAAAAGTACTTTCGATAGCAATGGGAGTTTCTTTTTTCTCCTCATCGTCGTCATTATTATTATATGATGTGCTGTAGTCGTTTGTATTGTCGTCCTGTAAATAGTCGTCAACATTAAATTCATCTGTGCTTTCTTCTTTCGATCCGGCATCAAAGTCTTCTGGTGTTTCATTTAAATCATCGTATTCACTCTTAGGTTCCTCAGCGATCATTAGACTCGGGTCTTCAAGAGCTGGGTTTTCTTCTAATTCTTCTTTTATGCGTGTATCTAAGGAAACGGTAGGGACTTGCAGCAATTTAATAAATTGAATTTGCTGCGGTGATAATTTTTGAAGTAACTTTTGTTGTA
>Ga0247814_10000408_pt1 | contig 34938 bp, 25 predicted proteins | sample UWRJL179409R1_FD_179947 | JGI IMG/M metagenome (GOLD analysis project Ga0247814, IMG submission 179947) | Plant litter microbial communities from Arlington Agricultural Research Station in Wisconsin, United States - UWRJ-L179-409R-1 | ecosystem: Environmental > Terrestrial > Plant litter >... | reverse complement strand
ACAAGCGATCGCTAAAATCCCGCATTTAAAATCTTATGTCAATACACATGATTCGGTTTGGGAACTTACGTTTTTATCTGATATTGATATGCGTCCTGCGGTTTTCGATTTTGCGCATGATAACGGATTGAAAACGCTGCAGCTCAACCAGAAAAACAAAAATCTGGAAACGCTTTTCCGTGAAATGACCAAAGAAGATTAATCTGGAAACCATTGCCTAGCCCGGATGGCAACGGAAATCCTTTGCTGTTTTTCTTTAAAACAGTAAAGATTGCAGTGAACAGCCGGAAAAGCTTCTAATAAAACAGCAGTTGTCCTTTGTAGTGTCTGTTTACTTCGACTCCCGGCGGTCTTGTGACGCTAATTACGTTTCCAATATTGTAAATGTCGCCTTTGAGCGAATGAATTGGATGGACAATGAGGTTATTAGTTCCTCTGTGGTATACAGAAATATCGTCGCAGAGCAATTGCTCTCCGTGGAAAATCCCTCCCGATTCATAAAAATTGACATGCGCGTTATCAACAGTCCCTGTAATGAAAAATCCGGAGACATTGTTGCAGTCTATTGTTAGGTTCTGGTTGTTGACCTTAATTATCCAATCTCCTGTAGCTATGCCGTTAATCCCATCATAATCATCCATGGCGATGAGCCTCAGGTTTGGAAATGTCAGAACTCCATTTGAGATAATTGGTTTTTCGGTTTTAGAATATATTTCGTTGAGGTTTGGAGCCGTAACGTAAACAATTGTAGCGCCGTATTCGCGTGTCCAGTTGCAGGAAGTATTGTCTTCAAGGCGCAAAGTTCGATCGGTCACTTTCACTTCTATGTCACTGATGAGATTTTCCCCGGCTTTTACTTCTACTTTATAAGTGTCGCCCTGAGTGATTACAAGACCAATTCCTTTGTTGACAATGATGTTGTCGAACGCGAGTCCGTCGAATACTTTTGAACGTATCTGACCCGTAGATTTGATACAATCAACAGGCTTTTCACAACTGATGAAAAACAATAAAAAACTAATGATTGCTAATTTTCTTTTCATTTGTAAATTATAATCTTACGCCCATGACCACTTCTAAAGCTTCCGCGAAAAAACCGTGGGTCTTAACGGAAACGCCGGTGTAAATTTTCTTTGAAATATAGTATTTCATCCCCAAACGGTCATATATATCGCCATCCGGCTGAAAAGGCTTATAGACATAATAGCCCAATTGCGTTTCGATGGAAATGCGATTGATAAACAATTCATGTCCGATGAAAACACCTACTCTTTTATAATCGGTATCAATAGCTATCCGATCTTCGGGAAATGAAATGGCACGGAAACGAATGTACTCTTTATTAGCTGTCGTGAGGAATAATTCAGTCCCAAGCTGTAAGGCGCTTTTGCGGTTTAGTCTTTTATCTACATAAAATCCGACATGGTAGAAAGGTTTTTGTCCGCTTCCTACTATCGGACTTTCATTAAAACCTGTACGAAGAAGAATATTATATTTTAAAGGTTCCCTGAAACTTTGCGCCGATGAAGAATCTTTTGGTTTGTTAGGAATATTTTTAAAATTATAATTGACACCGAGATTAAAACTATACGTATTGATTCCGCTGTTTGGTGATTTTAATCGTCCGTTGGAAAAATGCGTGAAAATAAATCCGGTCTGAAATCCAAATTTATCAATGACGTTTTCCTTTTTATAATTCAGCGCAAAATCTGTATTTGCCATGAATTTTGATCCAAAAGCACCATTTTTATAATTTGTAACTTTATCATACGGATTGGTTGTCATCGCAACTCCTTGTGCCACTTTCAATGTTAAATGTCTGCTTAAGAAATAAAAATTGTAGAAAGCGCCTACCGCATAGTTTTTTCCAAGGACATTACTTTTAAAATCCTGATATAGAAAATAAGCACCGTAATCCGGGAAATTGTAAACCGAATGCCATTCTTCGTGTCCATGTGTTTTTTTGAAAAAACTAAGCATCATGCCTTCGGGATGTCCGGTTATGGCCTGAGCCAAATCGGGTGAATGGAGCATCGTATTTCCCCTGAAAACATTTACTTCCAGTCCTTCAGTATCGCCAAAATGCTGAGCGGAAACCAGCGTAGAAACAGCCAATAATAAAAGCCCTAAAATTGTTTTCATCGGAATTATAAAGCCGCAAATATATTCTTTTTTTAGAATATCGCTTTGGCAATGGCCTTTATATTCTCTGCTCTTCCCATCGAATAGTAGTGCAATACGGGAATTCCTGCAGCTACTAATTCTTTACTTTGCGCAGTGCACCATTCAATCCCAATTTGCTTAACCGCATCGTTGTCTTTGGCTTTTACAACTTCCATAATCAGGTCATCGGGCAGATCAACACTAAAGCGGTGCGGAATCTGGTTGAGTTGTTTCTTTGTAGCAATTGGCTTTAGCCCTGGAATAATAGGAACAGTAATGCCTTCTTTCCTGCACTTGTCATGAAAATCGAAGAATTTTTTATTGTCGAAAAACATCTGCGTGATAATATAATCCGCTCCGTTTTTTATCTTTTGTTTTAGAAAATGGATATCGCTGTCCATGCTTGGTGCTTCCATGTGTTTTTCGGGATAGGCAGAAACCCCAATGCAAAAATCAGTATTGTGCGAATTCTGAAGGTCGGCATCGAGATAAATCCCGTTATTGAGGTTTGAAATTTGAGATACCAATTCTGATGCAAAATGATGGCCTTCCTTTTCGGGACGGAAATAAATCTCGCTCTTAATCGCATCGCCACGCAGTGCAACGACATTTTGGATGCCAAGGAAATCAATATCAATCAGGAAATTCTCTGTGTCTTCTTTTGTAAAACCGCCACATAAGATATGCGGAATGGCGTCGACCTCATATTTATTCTGGATCGCAGCACAAATCCCAACAGTTCCGGGACGTTTTTTCACCACTTTTTTTTCGAGTAAACCACTGGGTAATTCCTTGAATTCATACTCTTCACGATGATACGTTACATCAATAAACGGCGGGTTGAATTCCATCAGCGGATCAATGCTGTCAAAGATGGATTGGATATTCTGGCCTTTTAAAGGCGGTAAAATTTCGAAAGAGAACAATGATTTCCCTTTGGCATTTTCGATATGTTGGGTAACTTTCATATAGTTGTCGGTTGTCAGTTGTCAAAATACTACAACTTATAATTAATATTTGATTTTGGGCGTGCCACCGGCTTACCCTGTTTTATTCTTACTACTTGCATTTGTGTTAAGCCGCTGTCAGGCTGTTTGCTACAATCTTTTTAAGGATTGATTTCCCTTCGGGCAATCCTTAAAAAGGATTTTCGCTTCCATCCTTCACGCAAAAAAAGCCAATAACCTACAACTAATCTGCGATATTGGGATTGAGCCATTTGGCAGCCGTTTCTGTCGGAATATTTCTTCGCTTGGCATAATCAACCACCTGGTCCTCTTTTATTTTTCCGAGTCCGAAATATTTACTCTCAGGATTTCCAAAATAATATCCCGAAACGGAAGAAGCCGGCCACATCGCCATGCTTTCAGTCAATTTCACTCCAATTGCTTCTTCTACATTCAATAACTTCCAAATCGTAGGCTTTTCCAAATGGTCGGGACACGCAGGATAACCCGGTGCCGGACGGATGCCTTTGTATTCTTCCTCGATCAGATCCTGCTTCGACAGCTTTTCTTCCGAGGCATAACCCCAGATTTCCTTTCTGATTTTTTCATGCAGGTATTCCGCGAATGCTTCTGCAAACCTGTCTGCCAATGCTTTGACCATAATCGAATTGTAATCATCCAGGTCTTTTTCAAATTCGGCTGCCCATTCGTCTACACCAAAACCAGTGGTCACACAAAACGCACCCATATAATCTGTCTTTCCCGAATCTTTGGGCGCGACAAAATCAGCCAAAGCGAGATTGGAAGCGCCTTTTGTTTTTTGGGATTGCTGGCGTAAGGTTAGAAAAGTGATCGGTTGCGGGTTGTCGGTTGTCGGTTGTATTTCGATATCGTCATCGTTGATGGTATTCGCCGGAAAAATTCCATAAATGCCTTTCGCGGTAAGCCTTTTCTCGGATACAATTTGCGAAAGCATTGCTTTGGCGTCAGCGAAAAGTGAAGTTGCTTCTGTACCAACAACCTCATCATTTAAAATCGCCGGATATTTTCCAAACAATTCCCATGTACGGAAAAATGGTGTCCAGTCAATATATGCCACTAAGGTTTCCATATCCACTTCAATTGTTTGGGCACCAATAACATTGGGTGTAACAGGTGTAAAATTATCCCAGTCGAGTTTCAGCTTATTGGCTCTCGCCTGCTCGATGGTCAGGAAGTTTTTATCGCGGCTTCTGTTGAGATAGCCTTCACGCAACTCGTCATATTCAGAGCGGATTGCTTTATTGTATTCCAGATTGGTTTCTGTGTTCAATAGATTCCCGGCAACTGTCACCGCACGCGACGCATCATTCACATGCACCACAGTTTCACGGTATTCGGGAGCAATTTTGACGGCAGTATGCGCACGTGATGTTGTTGCGCCGCCAATCATAATCGGGATCCTGATGTTGAGTTTATCGAGTTCTTTAGCGAGGTACACCATTTCGTCGAGAGAAGGCGTAATGAGTCCGCTCAAACCAATGATATCCACATTTTCCTTTATCGCCGTTTCAATGATTCTCTCCGGCGAAACCATTACACCCATATCAATGATTTCATAATTGTTGCAACCCAGAACAACGGCTACAATATTTTTTCCGATATCGTGAACGTCACCTTTTACGGTTGCCATCAACACTTTTCCGGCAGATGATGATTTCCCGTCTTTTTGCGCTTCGATAAATGGCAATAAATAGGCGACTGCTTTTTTCATCACACGTGCTGATTTTACAACCTGTGGCAAAAACATCTTACCGCTTCCGAACAAATCACCCACGACATTCATGCCTGCCATCAAATTGATTTCAATCACTTCTATTGGTTTGGCGGCTGCGAGGCGTGCTTCTTCAATATCGGTTTCTATAAATTCATCTATTCCTTTTACGAGTGAATGGGTAAGTCTTTCCTGTATGGTTCCTGAGCGCCATTCCTGTATGGCTTTTTCCGTGGTTTTAAAATCCCCTTTGAAACTTTCGGCCAGATCAAGCAGCCTTTCGGTCGCGTCTTCCCTCCTGTTTAATAAAACATCTTCGACATGTTCGAGTAATACTTTGTCGATTTCGTCATACACTTCAAGCATTTCAGGATTGACAATTCCCATCGTCATTCCGTTTTTAATAGCGTGGTATAAAAACGCCGAGTGCATGGCTTCGCGAACTTTATCATTTCCCCTAAACGAAAAGGAAACGTTGCTTACACCGCCGCTGACGTGCGCATACGGCAGATTTTCACGGATCCATTTCGTGGCCCGGAAAAAATCCAGCGCATTGTTTTTATGTTCGTCCATTCCTGTTGCGACAGGAAATATATTGGGGTCGAATATGATATCTTCGGCAGGAAAACCAACCTTTTCTACCAAAACGTCGTAAGATCTTTTACAAATTTCGATTCGCCTTTCATAAGAATCGGCCTGACCGTCTTCGTCAAAAGCCATCACGATTACAGCGGCGCCATATCGTTTGATAAGTTTAGCATGATGAATAAATGCCGCTTCGCCTTCTTTTAATGAAATGGAATTGACGACACTTTTGCCTTGCGCGACTTTTAGTCCGGCTTCAATGATTTCCCATTTGGAACTGTCAATCATTACCGGAACACGGGAAATATCCGGTTCGGAAGCAATTAAATTCAGGAAAGTCGTCATGGCATGAACGCCGTCGAGCATGCCTTCATCCATATTGATATCGATGATCTGCGCGCCGCCATCTACTTGTTGCCGTGCAATATCGAGTGCTTCTTCGTAACGCTCTTCTTTTATTAAACGTAAAAATTTACGCGAACCGGTTACATTGGTGCGTTCGCCTACGTTGACGAAATTGGTTTCGGGTGTAATTATCAGAGGCTCAAGACCTGAAAGTTTTAAGTATTTTTCTGCCGTCGCCATTATATCGTTTCTAAAATTTGTCTCGGTTTGAATTCAGATGCCACTTCAGCAATCAGGCGGATGTGTTCGGGTGTAGTTCCGCAGCAGCCGCCAATAATATTGATCAGGTTGTCCTGCAAATATTCCCGGATGAGTACCTGCATTTCCTGAGGTGTCTGGTCGTATTGTCCAAAGGCATTTGGTAGTCCGGCATTGGGATGCGCGGAAATATTGAGCGATGTATTCCTTGATAATCTTTTTAAATAAGGCTTGAGCTGGTCGGCACCCAATGCGCAATTAAAGCCAACACTCAGCAGCGGAATATGTGAAATTGAAATCAGGAAAGCTTCAACCGTTTGGCCTGAAAGTGTTCGTCCGGAAGCATCAGTGATTGTTCCCGAAACCATTATCGGAATATCGATATTTCGTTCCTCTTTAACTTCTTCAATCGCAAACAGTGCGGCTTTTGCGTTTAATGTATCGAAAATAGTTTCGACTAATAACAGGTCGCAGCCGCCATCGATCAATGCTTCGGTTTGTTGCTTATAGGCAATCCTTAAATCGTCGAAAGTTACTGCACGATAACCGGGATCATTGACATCCGGCGACATGCTGGCAGTTCGGTTTGTCGGGCCGATTGAACCTGCAACGAATCGAGGTTTATTCGGATTTTGAGCAGTGAATTCATCGGCGACTTCACGGGCGATTCTGGCCGATTCAAAATTGAGTTCATAAACTAAAGCTTCCAAGTGATAATCTGCCATACCGATTGTAGTTCCGGAAAACGTATTGGTTTCGACAATATCCGCGCCGGCTGCAAAATATTGCGCATGGACATCACGAATGGCTTTAGGCTGTGTAATTGACAATAAATCGTTGTTTCCCTTGAGCGGATGTGGAAAATCTTTAAAGCGCTCTCCACGAAAATCTTCCTCGGAAAAATTATAACGCTGCAACATGGTTCCCATGGCACCGTCGAGAACGAGAATTCTCTTTTGTATTTCTTGTTGTATGGACATATTTTTTCTGCTATGAAGGCGCAAAGCCACGAAGGCGCTTCTGTTTTACATTCTTAAAATTTCTAAATTTCCTTTTTTAGCCCTGATGGCAGCGGTATCCTTTTTTGTCTTTTCAACAAAAAAGATATAGCGAACAGCAGGACAATGGCTGATTGAAAAAACCAAACCATGTGCTTCAAAAAATTAAAAATGTTATCGTGAGAGAGAAGAGAAAAAATCTCGGGTTATCTGTCCGCGGTATGCGGTAGAATGTAGCACCTTCTTTTGGTAAAGGGTTGCTAAGCTTTCAACGGGTCTAATCCCTCTGGCTTTCGTGATAACAGTCAGTAAGTTTATGAACCCTGCAAAGTAAACCAATAGAATTGGATTTTGCAAATCGTTTTAAAAATAAAAATATCTATTTGTGCAGGTAAACATCTCTTGTCCGGAGTGGACTTTATAGATGGAAAACTACGCAGATGTGTAAAGTAAATTGTGCCGCGGATTGTTTTAAAAAATTACTGCCATACTGCTTCCCTGATTTTAATTTGTTCTGCTATTTTTAAAATATCCGACAAAACGCCTCTTGCGGTAATCTGTCTTCCGGCTCCGGCACCTTGAATAACAATCGGGTTTTCAGCATAAGATTTGGTGTAAATCTCAATCAGATTATCGGCGCCTTTGAGTTGGCCCAACGCACTATGTCTCGGTTCCGAAACCAATTTAACTTCCAGTTTTTTATTAGCAACATCCAATTCTCCAATATATCTTAGCACATGGTTTTCTTTTTGTGTGAGTTTTGCCGTTTTAAATGGCGTGTCAAACAGGCTTTTATTATTGGCATATTCCAGTTTGGAATGGGTTTCATTCAGATTTGTGAGCAAAAGGGATGCGATTTTTATATCTGAGAATTCAACTTCAAGTTCGAGTTCTCTTGCCAGAATGAGTAATTTCCTGGCAACGTCATTTCCTGATAAATCCTGTCTGGAATCGGGTTCTGTCAATCCGGATTTTTCAGCATCAATCAGAATTTTCGAAAAAGGCAGTTCCTCATTGGCAAAACGATTGAAAATATAACTCAGTGATCCTGAAAAAACGCCACGGATTTTTGTGATTTTTTCGCCCGAGAAATGCAGGTCGCGAATGGTATTGATGACCGGCAAACCAGCACCAACATTGGTTTCATACAAATATTGTTTATCGAATTTTTTAAGATTTCTCCTGAGTGCTATATAAAAATCGTGATGCAAAGTGTTGGCAATCTTATTGGCAGAAACGATATGGAAACCATTTTGGATTAGCGGAATGTAGGATTGTACCAATTCTGAGCTCGCGATTGCATCAACAGCGATAAGGTTTTCGAAGTTCTGGCTTTGTGCAAATTCGAGAATGTCTTCTATTCTGAACGGAACAGCCGACTGCGCGAAATTAGCTTCCCAGGAATTTTTAACACCTTCTTTTTCGAAAAATGCTACTGTAGAATTTGTAATAATGGGAAACCGCAATGCTATGTTTTTAGTTTCCAGAAAAAACCGCTGGCTTTCTATGACCTGATTGATGAGCGTACTTCCGACATTCCCGATTCCAAAAAGGACGACATTGATATTAAGCGTTGGCATAATTGATTTGTTTTTGTGTATTAAAAATTGGAGCTATGATTTGTGACAGTTGTTCGAATTCTATGAGAAAAGCATCATGTCCGTGAACCGATTTGATTTCATGGTAAAAAATATTTGTCCTTTGCGTTTGCAATGCCGTAAAGGTTTCGCGATTTTCAGAAGGAATAAAAAACAAATCAGAATTAACGGCAATTATGTGAATATTCGCCTCAATGGCATTGACTACCTGGTGAAAATCCTTTCCGTTTTTTGTAATGTCGATTGTTTTTAAAAGATGGTTCATAAGTTTGTAAGAAGCCAGCCTGAAGCGGTTTTGCAATTTGATTCCGTGGCTCAAAAGCCAGTTTTCAATATGAAAATTGTTCCATTTTTCGGTTTGTCCTCTATTGAATTTTTGTTTCAGGGATTGCGGCGTTCGGTACAATAACATGGCATGAAGACGCGCATCTGCAATCGGATTATCCGAATTATTGAGAATCTGATCCTGAACAAGCACATTGGCGATTACCCAATCGGTCGCTTTCCAGTCGGTCGCTACCGGAATGAGGTTTTCTATTCTGTCAGGTTGCAACGCGGCCATTTCCCATGCAATTCCGCCACCAAGACTTCCGCCAATTATCGCGAAAATATTTTTGATTCCGAGTTGGTCAATTCCGTTCCAGAAGATTTCAGCGATGTCTTTCGTTGTAAAATCTTTATAGCCGGAAATCAGGTTTTCGGGATCTCCGTCGAAGCCATTTCCCGGAATATTGATGGCAAGGACTGTAAAATAATTGGTATCGATTGTTTTATTTGTACCGATGAGATCACGCCACCAACCGTTGTTTCCGGCAACATTGGAATTTCCGGTAAGTGCGTGATTGACCAGAACGATTGGAGCACTGCCCAATTCCTGCCCGAAAGTCTGGTAGAAAAGCGGAATATTTTCTAATACTTTTCCGTTTTCAAGTTTCCAGATCGGAATACTTCTTTTTTTTAAATTTTCCATAGCTTTTTTTAGTTTTTAGAAAACTGCCCTTGGCTATTGGCAGCAGCCAAAGACAGTTTTTCCAACAAAAAACAAACAAACATTTATACCAATTGTGGATTTTTTATACTTTCGAAAACCGCTTTTAAATCGGCTTTCAAATCTTCTATATCTTCGAGGCCAACAGAGAGACGAATCAGGTCTTTACTCACTCCGGTTAAAATCTGGTCAGCATCACTCAATTGCTGGTGTGTGGTACTTGCCGGATGGATAATGAGTGATTTGGTGTCTCCGATATTGGCAAGCAGTGAAAACAATTTCGTCTGATCGGCAGTTTTTTTCGCCGCTTCATAACCGCCTTTGAGTCCGAATGTTACTAATCCGCTTTGACCTTTAGGCAGGTATTCCTGTCCCAATTCATAATATTTATTCGATTTCAGCCCCGGATAATTTACCCATGCGACATCTTCCTGGGTTTCCAGCCATTCGGCCAATGCCAAAGCGTTTTCGCTGTGTTTTTGAATTCTTACCGGAAGCGTTTCCAAACCCTGGATGATCTGGAAAGCATTGAACGGACTTAATGCTGCGCCAAAATCTCGCAATCCTTCAATTCTTACTTTGGCAATAAAGGCAGCATTTCCGAGAGCTTCATGATAAATTAAACCGTGATATCCGGCTGATGGTTCTGTAAATTCGGGGAATTTTCCATTGCTCCAATCGAAATTCCCGGCATCGATAATGGCTCCACCAAGTGATGTTCCGTTTCCTGAAATGTATTTGGTCAGGGAATGAATAACGATATCTGCACCGAATTGGATGGGATTTAATAAATAGGGAGAAGGTACAGTGTTGTCAACAATAAAAGGCACTTTAAAAGCCTTAGCTTCTTTTGATATCGCTTTTAGATCGAGCACATCTAATTTTGGGTTTCCTAATGTCTCTGCAAAAAACACCCTGGTATTTTCTTTAGTTGCCTTGGTGAAATTTTCAGGGTTCGATGGGTCAACAAAAGTAGTGGTGATCCCGAGGCGTGGCAATGTAACGTTTAAAAGATTAAATGTACCACCATACAAACTATTGGAAGCAACAATGTGGTCTCCCGATTTGAGCAATACCAATAAAGCTGTAGTTAATGCAGCCGTTCCTGATGCTGTAACGACAGCTGCAATTCCGCCTTCAAGTGCGGCCAGACGCTGTTCGAGAATATCATTTGTTGGATTATTTAAGCGAGTGTAAATGAATCCCGCTTCGGCAAGGCCAAATAAATTAGCCGCATGATCCGAATTGTTGAAAACATACGAAGAAGTCTGGTAGATTGGCACGGCTCTCGTTCCACCGTTTTTAGTAACATCGTGTCCTGCGTGTAGCGCGTTGGTTGCAAATTTTTGTGTACTCATGATAATTGATTTTTAGAATGTTTAAATTTTTGAAATAAAAAAAGCCCTTTTGGATGGCTTACCAAAAGGGCTTATAGTTGAACTATAATAAAGATTAACTCTTTCTTTTTTGGCAATAGCGAGGCGGTGTGCACATACACATCATACAACACACCATCATTTTATTTGCTATTGAATTATTCATCGTAGTATTAATTAAGTTTAGATTTTTGAAATAAAAAAACCCCTGCGGTTGGCAGAGGTTTCATTGTTATATTTTAGAATTAAAATTATACAATAGTGTGCTCTGCGGAATTTTCCGGCATCATACAACACATATTGCAAATCATTAATTTCATTTTATTGCTTTTGATGTAACAAACTTCAGAACTATTTTTGAACTGACCTAATGAATTTTAAAATTTAACACATAAAAAAACCTGTTCATTGCTGAACAGGATTTTCTATACTAAAATTAAAATTTATTTTTTAATAATTTTTGTAGTTCCTGAACCTTGAGCGGTATTGATTTTAAGGAAATAAACACCTGCGTTCAAGTCGCTGACATTGATTTGTGATACTTCGTTGTTAATTGTTTTTACAACTCGACCATTGATGTCAGTAATTTGAGTAGACGTAATGGCGATGCTGCTTACTTTAGAAATGTTAATCACTTCACTTGCCGGATTTGGTGAAACTGCAAAATTCTGAGTGAAGAAAGATTCCGTTGCTAAAGGACGGTCAACAGAGTAAGAATCCAAACCAATAATATCTGAATTTGCTCCTGCAGGACCACCACTTGTTACATAATACCTAAAAGCGAATTTAACTGCTGTGTCATCAGGTAAATTTGTAATGGTATAGCTGTACTTTGTCCAAGATGTAGGATAAGAAGTCAAATTCAATGTTGGGTTAATTTCCACCAGTAATTGAGTAAAATCACCTACATTGGCAGCTCCACCTGTTGGGTTTAGCGTAAAATCTCCATTAGTACTCATTCTCAACTGAAGGTTGTCAGCAAAAGCAGCCTGAGGAGAAGATGAAGGTCTTCCTAATCTGGTATAGAAAGATACGATATCCCCATTTTTTACTGTAACCACAGGAGTGATCAACCAGTTGCTGATAGTTCCAGAACCTGCAGTTGAAGATGTTCCGGTACTCGTATAATTAACTAAAGCAAACGCATTAGCATTTCCATCCTGTCCTAATGGAGAAGGGCTTGTAGTGCCATTTGCATAAGTCGTAGCGCCAAATGGATTGGCTTGTACAGGAGGAATAGAAGTAGTATTTACTACAACTGGTGTATAACTGGCAATTGACCATACAGGAGCTCCTGTATAGATAGGTGTACTTTGGTTAGTGAAAACCCATCCTGCAGTTCCCATTGCCGCAACAGTTCCATTAAAACCATACGAAGTCAGGTTTTGAGCTTGAGAACCAAGAGCCACCATTAATGATAAAGAAAGTAATAGTTTTTTCATAATTTTTAAAATTTTAAATGTTACTATAGCAAAGCTAACAAAAAAAGAAGCGCGAAAAAATTTTTTTCAAATCAAAATGGTTTCATACATTTGCATTCGAAAATCAAAGAGGAAAAATTTGAACTGATTGCAACCTCTGGTACTGAATTATTCAGCAATACTGAAATTCAATGGTATCAAAAAAAATGCTAAAGCAGAATACTCTCCTTTAGTTTTGTTGCTCACTTCATTTTCCTAAACAATTAATTTAAATTCAATTCTTTATGGCTTATTTATTTACGTCAGAATCTGTTAGTGAAGGACATCCGGACAAAGTTGCCGATCAAATTTCGGACGCATTAATCGATAATTTTTTAGCGTTTGATGCAACTTCAAAAGTAGCCTGTGAAACTTTAGTCACCACAGGTCAGGTTATTTTAGCAGGCGAAGTAAAATCTAACACTTACCTTGACGTACAGCAAATTGCACGTGACGTAATCAAAAAAATTGGTTACACTAAAAGTGAATACATGTTTGAGGCCAATTCTTGTGGCGTACTTTCGGCTATTCATGAGCAATCAAGCGATATCAATCAAGGTGTAGAGAGAGCCAATGCTGAAGATCAGGGCGCGGGTGATCAGGGAATGATGTTTGGTTATGCTACCAATGAAACGCAGGATTACATGCCTTTGGCTCTAGATTTATCCCACAAATTATTACAGGAACTGGCCGTTTTGCGCCGGGAAAATAATGAAATCAAATACCTTCGTCCCGATGCGAAATCGCAGGTGACATTAGAGTATGATGATAACAACAAACCGTCACGTATTGATGCTATTGTAATTTCAACACAGCATGACGATTTTGATGAAGAATCAAAAATGCTTGCCAAAATCAAATCTGATTTGATCGAAATATTAATTCCAAGAATTATCAAAAGCAATCCGCAATATGCGCATTTGTTTAACGATTCAATCAAATACCATATCAACCCTACCGGGAAATTTGTCATCGGCGGACCTCATGGAGATACCGGATTAACAGGAAGAAAGATTATCGTAGACACTTATGGCGGAAAAGGTGCTCACGGTGGCGGCGCATTTTCAGGCAAAGATCCGAGTAAAGTCGACAGAAGTGCTGCATATGCCACACGCCATATTGCCAAAAATCTTGTTGCAGCTGGTGTCGCGGATGAAATCTTGGTTCAGGTTTCTTATGCTATTGGCGTAGCTAAACCAATGGGTATTTTTGTAGAAACTTATGGTACTTCAAAAGTGGATCTCACCAATGGTGAAATCGCTAAAAAAGTAGAAGCTATTTTTGATATGCGTCCTTATTTTATCGAGCAAAGATTAAAATTAAGAAACCCTATTTACAGTGAAACTGCGGCTTATGGACACATGGGACGCAAACCTGAAACTGTAACCAAAACATTTAAAGCACCGGGCGGAAATGAAAAAACCGTTACGGTAGAATTGTTTACATGGGAGAAACTGGATTTTGTGGATAAGGTAAAAGCCGAATTCGGATTGTAATTTTCCACCTAAATAAATACAAACCCTGATTATTTTATAGTCGGGGTTTTTATTTTTTAAATGGTAAAACGATTGTTTTTTATTTGGTTATCGTAATTTAGCGAATATGAAAAAACTCTTCTGTTTTGCTCTTCTATTCTTCATTAGCTTTGTTTCCGCACAGGAGAAAAAATGGATTGGCATAAGAACCGATTCAATAGCTATTAAAGCCGATTCATTTATAGGAAATGATCTGTTTGGTGCATGGTATTTTGTTCAGAATAATACCTTCATCAAAAAAAGCAGGACAAAGACCTGGCAGTATAAAAACCCTTCTTTGGGTAAAATCACAAAATCCGACATCCAAAATCCGCTTAAAATTATTCTGTTCTATGAAAATTTCAATACTGTTGTATTGCTCGATAACCAACTGAATGAAACCCAGAAAATCAACCTGTCTGAAAACTCTCTACCCATTGTAGCTGGTGCAGTCGGAATAGCCTTTGGCAACCGATTGTGGATTTACAACTCACTCACACAACAGATTGGCCTCCTTGATTACCTTAAAAATGAATATCGTAGCATTACAACTCCCTTTAAAGGCAATTTGAAATATTATAATTCCGATTTTAATTATTTCCAATGGATCAATGAACAGTCAGATTGGTATCGTTGTGATATTTACGGAAAGGTAACTTTCTTAGGGAAAATTCCGGAAACAGATGACCTTCAAATAGTTTCTGATACCGCGTTGATTTACAAAAAAGACAACCAGTTGCATTATTTTTCATTAGACGGAAATAAAGCGACGTTAATCGATTTTGACGAAAAAACCTTTAAAAGTTTTTCCTATAAAGACCAAATTTTATCTATTTTTACAAAGCAAGGAATTACGAATTATAAAATCACATTACCATAATGCACATAGCAGTAGCAGGAAACATCGGAGCAGGAAAAACGACACTTACCCGTTTATTGGCCAAACATTTTAAATGGGAACCGCACTTTGAAGATGTTGTCGACAATCCCTATCTCGATGATTTTTACCATCAGATGGAACGCTGGTCATTTAACCTGCAGATCTATTTCCTCAACAGTCGTTTCCGTCAGGTGCTGCAGATCCGTGAAAGCGGAAAAAACATTATTCAGGACAGGACGATTTATGAAGACGCGCATATTTTCGCACCGAATCTTCATGCGATGGGACTGATGACCAACCGTGATTTTCAGAATTATTCTTCACTGTTTGAATTGATGGAAAGTCTTGTTGCCGCTCCGGATATGTTGATTTATCTCAGAAGTTCCATTCCCAATCTAGTAAGCCAGATTCACAAACGCGGCCGCGAGTATGAGAATTCCATCTCAATTGATTACCTGAGCCGCCTTAATGAGCGCTATGAAGCCTGGATTCATACTTACGACAAAGGCAAACTGGTTATTATTGATGTTGACAATGTGGATTTCGTTAACAATCCTGAAGACCTTGGAACAATTATTAACAGGATCAATGCAGAACTTAACGGATTATTTTAGATACAAGAAAAGCTACAATTACTGTCGCTTTTATTATTTAAAATAGATTTAATTGAATTCATTTCCGGCTGACACTGACGGTACACTTCATGACTGTATGTTGTTAATCATGTATAAAAACATTTTTTTGATTTGGTAAGCAGAAACTTTAAGCGATTAAAAAAATGCAAAAAAAATGCCCTGCAAAAGCAAGGCACTTTATATTGAAAAGAAATATCTTATTTTAAAGAATCAATCTGTGTCTGCACTTCAGCATCAGTACCTTCAAAACTTTTTACATCCGATTTTCCGTTGATAACAGTTGTAATGGTAGCTTTTACCTTTCCATCAACATTTGTTTTCTCGATAGTTACCAGTTTTGACTCTTCTTTTACAGCCGCTGCTGCATTCATATGCTCACAAGTTGGATTCGTACAGCCTTTGGCTACACATTCTTCTTTACTCATTGAAGTACATTTGCCTTCAACCGAACAGCAAGTTGCCATGTCATGTTTAGCAGAATCAGAATGTGTTCCGTTTCCTAAAATCGGAGCTATCACCAAACCAATCAAACAAGTCAATTTGATCAAAATGTTCATTGACGGACCAGAGGTATCTTTAAATGGATCTCCAACAGTATCTCCGGTTACAGCCGCTTTATGCGCATCAGAACCTTTGTAAGTCATCTCTCCATTAATCATGACGCCCGCTTCAAAAGATTTTTTAGCATTATCCCATGCACCTCCTGCGTTATTTTGGAATACAGCCCAAAGCACTCCCGAAACGGTAACTCCAGCCATATAACCTCCTAACATTTCAGCGATCAATTGGTTGTTGTCTCCGTAAACCAATTTTCCTAACAATACAATGGCAATCGGGAAACCAATAGTAAGAATTCCCGGCAACATCATTTCACGCAAAGCTGCTTTTGTAGAAATCTCTACACATTTACCATATTCAGGACGACCCGTTCCTTCCATAATTCCAGGAATTTCCTTGAACTGGCGACGCACTTCGTATACCATATCCATTGCTGCTTTTCCAACAGAATTCATTGCCAAAGCGGAGAAAACTACCGGTATCATACCTCCTACGAACAACATTGCCAAAACCGGAGCTTTGAAAATATTGATTCCGTCAATTCCTGTAAATGTTACATAAGCCGCGAATAAAGCCAGTGAAGTCAATGCCGCAGAAGCAATAGCAAAACCTTTTCCGGTTGCTGCTGTAGTATTTCCAACAGAATCCAAAATATCTGTACGTGTACGCACTTCTTTAGGCAATTCGCTCATTTCAGCAATTCCTCCTGCGTTGTCAGAGATCGGTCCGAAAGCATCGATAGCCAACTGCATTGCGGTAGTTGCCATCATTGCCGAAGCAGCCAAAGCCACACCGTAGAATCCGGCTAAAGCATAAGAAGCCCAAATCGCGCCTGCAAACAATAAAACCGTTGGAAAGGTAGAAATCATACCAGTTGCCAATCCGGCAATTACATTAGTTCCGGCACCTGTTGACGATTTCTGAACAATAGCCAAAACCGGTTTTGTACCTAATCCTGTATAATATTCCGTTACAGAAGAAATAGCACCTCCAACAATTAATCCGATGATTGTCGCGTAGAATACACGCATTGAAGAAATATCTTTCAATCCTTCACCAAAAAATTCCATTTTCATGGTAGCGGGCAACATATATTGTACTAAGAAGAAACAAGCGATAGCGGTTAAAATAATAGAAACCCAGTTTCCGATATTCAAAGCTTTCTGTACCTGCGCTTCTTTTGCATTGTCATCTGTAATTTTAACGAGCATGGTTCCGATAATTGAAAATAAAATTCCGAATCCGGCAATTGCCATTGGCAATAAAATCGGACCAATACCACCGAATGCATCCTGGATGCTGCCACCCATATCTTTGATCACGTAGTTTCCTAAAACCATCGCAGCCAAAACTGTCGCTACATAAGAACCGAATAAATCGGCACCCATTCCGGCAACATCACCTACGTTATCTCCAACATTATCTGCAATAGTTGCGGGATTTCTTGGATCATCTTCCGGAATTCCGGCTTCAACTTTACCTACAAGATCGGCTCCAACGTCGGCAGCTTTTGTATAAATACCGCCACCCACACGAGCGAACAATGCAATTGATTCTGCTCCAAGAGAGAAACCTGCCAATGTTTCGAGAACAATGGTCATGTCTTCAGATGAAGTCCAAACTCCATTCATAAAAAAGTTAAAGAAGAAGATAAAAAATGCGGTCAGGCCTAAAACAGCCAAACCGGCAACACCCAATCCCATTACGGTTCCACCACCGAAAGAAACTTTCAATGCCTGTGGCAAGCTTGTACGGGCAGCCTGAGTTGTCCTTACATTGGTTTTAGTAGCGATCTTCATACCCATATTCCCGGCCAAGGCAGAGAAAAAAGCACCAAAGATAAAGGCTACAACGATTAATATATGTGTTGTAGGAACGATAAAAGAAACGCCTGCCAATACGATGCTTGCTCCGATAACGAAGAAAGTCAACAATCTGTATTCTGCTTTCAGGAAGGCCAAAGCACCTTCGTAGATGTAATCTGAAATCTCTTTCATTTTACCATCTCCGGCGTCTTGTTTCAATACCCAGCTTCTTTTTACCGCCATGAAAAGCAGTCCTATTAATGCCATTACAATCGGCACATAAATCATTATTGATTCCATAAATAAGGTTTATTATACATTTTATCGGGTGCAAAAGTAATAAAATGATGTTAAAAAAAAGAATATTCTGCGTTTTAAAGTTGCCTAACTGCTAAGTTTCTGATTTACTAAATGTTAAAGTACCGATTTATGGATTATAATCGATTTTACGATTTCGCTTTTGCAGGTAATAATGCCACAATAAAAAAGTCGCGAGTGAACGGTGGGGACTCCATTTCGCAGCATAATTTTCCATCTCTTCTTTGGTGTGAATGCCGAGCAGTTCTTTCATGGTATTGATTACGCCAATATCAGCCAGCGGAATAATATCGGGTGCGTTCAGGGAAAACATAAGATAAACATCAATCGTCCAGTTGCCTATGCCTTTGAGTTGTATCAATTCTTCCCGGACAGTTTCCGGTGATTTCAATGCCAGACTTTCAAGATCAATTTCTTTGTTGCGTATTGCCAATGACAGTCCTTTAATATAACTGGTCTTTTGACGGCTGACTCCAAGACTTCTGAAATCTTCGTCACTAAGCGCAAGCAACGCATCGGGCAGAAATTCAGGAACTGTTGCTTTTATCTTAAGAAAAGTAGCCTTGGCAGAGTCGATTGAAACCTGCTGCTCAAGAATTAACAACACCAAAGTGGCAAAACCCTGCGGTCTTTTGGGAATTACCGGTAAGCCATATTTTTCAATGATATTGACGAATATCTGCTCTTGCCCGGAAAGAAACGCTATAGCTTCCTGCATGTTATGAATTGAATTTCGATCCGTCGCTACAATTGGAATGGAGCAGGAAATAGTTTCTAAAAATAAAACCCGAAAGAGCCCTTTACCGCAAATTTGGTCGCATCGGGCATGTCGAGATAATTGCCTCTCCATGAAAAATCAATGCGGAATACTTTAAAGATATTGCCAATTCCGGCATTGTATTCCCAATACACATCTTCCGGAGCATTGTAAATTAATCCCGAAGCATTAATGGCTTTGTTCTCATTGGAAATCGTACCATAAACCGCCTTAACTCCGATAATTTCCCTCCAATTCAGTTTTCTCATTAATGGAATCCTTGAGAAAATCTTGCCGTTGAAATTATGGTTCCATTGAAATGTAGCATATTGGTCGGTAACAAATTCATAGAAATTGAGGTTGTTAAACGTATTCTCTATCGTAAAATAGGTCTGGTTTCCAGGAACAATACTAAGCAATCCCAATGGTACCTGCCCATAGGTTTTCCCCACTTCCATAATTAAATTGGTACGGCCTAGCGGACCGATAATTATAGGTTGCTTGTAATAAAATTGCACTTTCTGGTAATCAAAATCGCTATCGGCTATGCCTTTGATTCCATTACTGTAACTCAGGAAGAAACGGCTGAACGGACTATCGACCTCATCTCTTTCCACTCCGAAACCGACAGTTTTCCGGTTGGGCGTATAATCAACCTGCACTGTAGCTTCGAACTGTTTGACGTCACTTTTAGTCATCGTCAGCGCTGCATCGGTAAAATAATCGAGGCTGAATACATCCGATGCCGATTCGAGCGTGCGGTAAGAGAAATTGGTTCCGAAAGTCAGATTTTTTACCGGTTCGATTTCAAATCCCAAAGTCGATAGGTTAATATTCGTCAGTTTCCCGTTATTTCCCGACGAAAATATGGCCGAGGAAGCGAAACTCCTGCCCAATACATCATTTGTCGTCGTTAGGCTTGCCCCGATCTGCTCGACATCACGCCGGTTTCCTCCCGAAATGATAATGCGGCTTCTCTTATCAATCATCCATTTCCCTGAAAGTCCGTATTTGAATTTATCATCTTTAAAACCATAAGCGGTATAACCCTGCAGGCGCCAGGTATCGTTAGGCCCGAAATAAGTTCTTCCTCCGGTTCTGATCCGCAAGCCTTCGACATCATTGCTACCGATTGTGGAAAAAATAGGTCCGTAATCGAAATTTCCAAACTGGATGTATCCGCTTCCGAGTATCGAAACCAGATTATACAACTGCTTGAATTTCTTGACGGTCTTTAGCGTGTCCAGCATTTTATAAACACCGGCTTCATCTTTGGACAATTTTTCAAAACGGTTTTCATCCCAATATTCATCGGTTTTCGCATAGACAGCATTGTCAATGAAATTAACCTGCTCCTTATAAAAATCTTTCGGCTTCGGGATGTTGAATTCGTGGTTTCGGAAAAAAGTCGTCCGTTTTCCATAAACACCCTTTGATTTTTCTTTCTTATTGAGGGCGAAATCTGACATCATATAATCTTTGGTAAGCAGAAATACTGAGTCATTGAGCACATCAAATTCCTGTTCTATATAAATGTCTTTTACCCAGTTGATATTGGCACTTTTTGTCACCGCCATATTGATGTTTTTTATTGCCCAAGTCGTATCATTGACCCAGAAATCACCTTTAAAAGTCAGTTCATTCTTACGCCTTGGATAAAATACAATATTGTAGCACCATTTTTTGTCAATATAAGCACTATCGGTAAGGACATAATTATAGACATCAATGCCTGTTCGTGACAACGGACTCGTAAAACTCTTGTCGAAGAAAGTCAGATAATTGTTGTAAATGTCATAATCGGCATACAAGTCTTTGATGAAGGCTATAATTTGCTGGTTGGTACTAAAACCTGAATTGCGGTTCGCCTTTAAAATTTCCTTGACTTTGTTCTGTATGTTATCACCGTAGACATTGGAAAGCGCTTCATTGATAAATATCGGCAAATATGTTTTTCCGGTGATTCTTGACGTATCGACCTGTTTGAAAATAAACTCCATGCCTTTGAAAATCTTGCTTTTCATAAAGGCACTGTCAATGGTATTCATGTCGAATTCGACTTTTTCGTATTTTTCCATCTGGTACTGGTTGAACATGCGCAAACCGTTTTTCCTTTTGCGCTCCCAGATTTTCCTTAAGATGTCCAATGCGGGATTGTTCTTTTTGGAAGTTTTTCCGGAGTAAACAACTACTTCTTTTAGTTTTTGCCCGTCGCTGAGAACAATCTTAAAATCATAACTTACTGATTTGGTCAGCGGCACTTCTTTGGTTTCAAAACCCATAAATGAAACTACCAATGCGGTATACGTTTTACCCGATTCTATATAAAATCGCCCGTCTTCATTAGTGACGATACCTTCGTTGGAACTTTTAAAAACAACATTTGCATAAGGAACCGGCTGTCCGGTGTTGTCAACAACAATCCCACTCACTTTTGTCTGGGCGCATATACAAACCGTAAAAAACAGCAACAAGGCAGATAAAGTCTTCTTCATAGCAATAGAAACAAAAAACTCCATCAGGTTTTGTCCCAATGAAGTTTCAAATATAGCTTAATTAATTAATAATTTATAATGAATAATTAACAATGAAAATACCTAAACCAACAAATGATCCGGTTCGGAATTTAAGCGAATTTATTCATTATCAATTGCCATTTATTTTTTCACATACATTACCTTTTTAACCGCTTTTACAACATCCGCAGCATTAGGCAGCCATTCTTTCAATAAGGTTGGCGAATATGGTGCAGGCGTATCGGCTGTAGTAATTCTCTGTATCGGCGCGTCTAAGAAATCAAAAGCGCGTTCCTGAACGATATAGGTAATTTCAGAAGCAACGCTTGCGAACGGCCATGCTTCTTCCAAAACAACGAGGCGGTTTGTTTTCTTAACCGAAGTAAGAATGGCTTCATAATCCATCGGACGTACTGTTCTTAAATCGATAATTTCACACGAAATACCTTCTTTAGCCAATTCATCGGCTGCAATATGCGCTTCTTTGATAATTTTACCAAATGAAACAATCGTAACATCCTTACCTTCTCTTTTAATATCGGCAACGCCTAAAGGAATCGTATATTCACCTTCCGGAACTTCTCCTTTATCGCCATACATTTGTTCAGATTCCATGAAAATCACAGGATCATTGTCACGGATAGCCGCTTTCAGCAAGCCTTTTGCATCATAAACGGTTGAAGGAACAACTACTTTCAAACCCGGCGTATTCGCGAACCAGTTCTCAAAAGCCTGAGAGTGTGTCGCGCCCAATTGCCCGGCAGAAGCCGTCGGACCACGAAAAACCATGGGCATTGGGAATTGTCCCGCCGACATCTGGCGCATTTTCGCAGCATTATTGATAATCTGGTCAATACCAACCAATGAGAAGTTGAAGGTCATGTATTCCACAATCGGGCGGCAGCCATTCATTGCCGAACCTACTGCGATTCCTGCAAAACCAAGTTCGGCAATTGGGGTATCAATCACTCTTTTTGGCCCAAATTCATCCAGCATTCCTTTTGACGCTTTGTAAGCACCATTGTATTCGGCTACTTCCTCGCCCATCAAATACACCGATTCATCGCGGCGCATTTCTTCACTCATCGCTTCGGCAATCGCCTCTCTAAATTGTATCGTTCTCATATGTTTTTTTAGTTTGTCTTCCCGAACGGTTTCGGAACGCTGAAATTTTGAAAAGCAAAAATAAATATTTTATACCAGTTAAATGCAAAAATCATTTTAATTTTCAGTAGCCGTTTGCTTCACGTATTCCCTACTTGGTATTTTATTTAGGAGCATGAATCCGGCTGTCCGCTTTATCTTTTCTGCGATAAAGAATCGCAAAAAAGGATGCCGCTTCCATCCGGGCTAAAAAACCGTCTCCGAAATCGAAATAGTTCTGAAAATTATTATGCACGCATAGCATATAATTCAAAATAATATTCTAATTTTGTGCTTCAATTTTTATTATCAAACATCCAAAATATGAAAATATTAGTCTGCATCAGTCACGTTCCTGATACTACTTCAAAAATTAATTTCACTAATGGCGATTCTGAATTTGACACAAATGGTGTTCAATTTGTCATCAATCCAAATGATGAATTTGGATTGACACGCGCTATTTGGTTCCAAGAGCAACAAGGCGCGAATGTAACCGTTGTCAATGTTGGCGGTCCGGATACTGAACCCACTTTAAGAAAAGCACTTGCCATTGGCGCCAACGAAGCTATTCGTATTAATGCAACGCCAACTGACGGATTTTTTGTAGCCAAACAACTGGCGGAAGTTATCAAAAGTGGTGGTTATGACCTGATTATCGCCGGAAGAGAATCTTTAGATTACAATGGCGGTATGGTTCCGGGAATGCTCGCCGGAATTTTAGGCTACAATTTCGTTAATTCCTGTATTGAATTGAAAGTCGACGGAACTGCAGTAACAGCCGCACGTGAAATTGACGGCGGAAAAGAAACAGTTGCCACTTCATTACCTTTGATTATCGGAGGACAAAAAGGTTTGGTGGAAGAGAAAGATTTAAGAATCCCGAACATGCGCGGTATCATGACCGCCAGAACAAAAGCATTGACTATCCTTGAACCGGTTGCCGCCAACACGGAAACCAAAGCGGTGAAGTTTGAGAAACCGGCACCAAAATCGGCAGTGAAATTATTCGCCGCGGATGATATTGACGGATTAATTAATGCGTTGCATAACGAGGCAAAAGTGATTTAATGACGAATGTCAAACGTCGAACGAACGTCTCATTTGACATTAGTCGTTCGACAGTTGACTGGTTCGCGTTAGGGATTGCAGCAAGGTGCCGCGCACCGCGAAAAGCCCGACCCGAAGGGACACGAGGTTGCAAACCGACTGCCCGAAGGGAAACGCCCAAAAAAACTAAATTCTAATATCTAATATCTAAAATATCATGTCTATATTAATATATGCGGAATCAGCAGAAGGAAAATTTAAGAAAGTTGCTTTCGAACTGGCTTCCTATGCAAAAGAAGTAGCAAAAACATTAGGAACTACGGTAACTGCCGTAACGATTAATGCCGGCAATGTTGCCGATTTATCAAAATACGGAGTTGACAAAGTATTAAAGGTCAGCAGCGACAAATTAGCCGGGTTTACAGCAAAAGCGTATGCCGATGTCATCAAACAGGCCGCACAGAAAGAAAATGTAAAATTGGTCTTATTGTCTTCTACAACAGACAGCCTTTACCTTGCTCCATTAGTAGCCGTAGCTTTAGACGCAGGTTTTGCATCTAATGTTGTGGGATTGCCGGTAAGCACTTCTCCTTTCCAGGTAAAAAGACACGCTTTCTCAAACAAGGCATTCAATATTACAGAAATCAGCACCGATGTAAAAGTATTAAGCCTTGGTAAAAACTCTTATGGTGTTTTTGAAAATACTTCTTCTCTGGCAGAGGAAGATTTCAGTCCGTCAATTGGCGATAATGATTTTGGCGTAAAAGTGCAATCAGTAGAAAAATCTTCAGGAAAAATTACCATCGCTGATGCCGATATCGTGGTTTCTGCGGGACGTGGTTTAAAAGGTCCTGAAAACTGGGGCATGATTGAAGAACTGGCTTCGGTTCTTGGAGCTGCGACCGCCTGTTCTAAACCAGTTTCTGATTTAGGCTGGAGACCTCACGCTGAACACGTTGGGCAAACCGGAAAACCGGTAGCTGCCAATTTATATATTGCTATAGGAATTTCCGGAGCGATACAGCATATTGCCGGAATTAACTCCTCTAAAGTAAAAGTTGTAATTAACCCTGATGGAGAAGCGCCTTTCTTTAAGGTAGCTGATTATGGTATCGTGGGCGATGCTTTTGAAGTTGTTCCTAAATTGATTGAAAAATTAAAAGCTTTTAAAGCACTGAATTCATAATTTTTTATAAATTGTGCCTTACAAAAGGCTATCTGAATTGGAATAGTTTGGATAGCCTTTTTTGTTTTTAATTCTTGGTATTTGATACCATTTCGTTGTACTTTTGCAATTATGAGTTTAGTAAAATTAACTATTAAAGGAATCTCATACAGCCAGACTCAAAATGGCGCGTATGCCCTGATTCTGAATGAGGTGGATGGCGAGCGAAAGCTTCCTATTGTTATCGGTGCTTTCGAGGCACAATCTATTGCTATTGCCCTTGAAAAAGAAATCAAACCGCCGCGTCCTTTGACCCATGATTTGTTTCGGAATTTTGCTGAGCGCTTTGATATCGTTGTCAAACAGGTCATCATCCACAAATTGGTAGACGGTGTCTTTTATTCGAGCATCATTTGCGAGAGGGACAAGATTGAGGAGATTATCGACGCGAGAACTTCAGATGCGATTGCATTGGCACTGCGTTTTTCCGCTCCCATTTTTACTTATAAGAACATCCTTGACAAAGCCGGAATCTATCTTAAAGCCAACAATTCAGAAGGTGAAAAAGAAGCTAATGATATGGACAGCGTACTTTCTACACCAGATACTTTTGGCATGGAAGAAACCAATCAATCCGGAGAAACTTACACCAAACATAGTTTATCTGAACTGCACGAACTGCTGGAAGGTGCTGTAAATGATGAAGATTATGAAAAAGCGGCTAAGATCAGGGACGAAATCTCGAAAAGAGAGGCTTAACAAGAAGTAGAATCAGAGATAAGAAGCGCAATGAAACAATATTTAGACCTCGTAAAGCATGTTCTTGAAAATGGCACCCAGAAAGGCGACCGGACAGGAACAGGAACCAAAAGCGTTTTTGGCTACCAGATGCGCTTTGACCTGAGTGAAGGATTTCCGATGGTTACCACTAAAAAATTACACCTTAAGTCGATTGTCTATGAATTGCTGTGGTTTCTTAAAGGAGACACCAACATCGCTTATCTCAATGAAAATGGTGTCAAAATCTGGGACGAATGGGCAGATGAAAATGGCAATTTAGGTCCGGTTTATGGCCACCAGTGGCGCAACTGGAACAGCGAGGAAATTGATCAGATCACCGAATTAATCGCCACTTTAAAAACCAATCCCAACAGCAGGCGCATGTTGGTTTCAGCGTGGAATCCTTCTGTTTTGCCAGATACCACAAAATCCTTTTCAGAAAATGTTGCAAATGGAAAAGTAGCACTTCCGCCTTGCCATGCCTTTTTCCAGTTTTATGTGGCTGACGGAAAATTATCCTGCCAATTGTACCAGCGCAGTGCCGATATTTTTTTAGGCGTTCCGTTTAACATTGCTTCTTATGCATTGCTGACAATGATGATTGCTCAGGTGTGCGAACTTGAAGCAGGTGAATTTATCCATACGTTTGGCGATGCGCACATTTACAACAATCATTTTGAGCAATTGGAATTGCAACTATCGAGAGACCCGAAGCCGCTTCCGAAGATGATTTTAAACCCTGAAGTAAAAAACATCCTTGACTTTACTTTTGATGACTTTACGCTTATGGATTATGAGCCGCATCCTCACATTAAGGGGATTGTAGCGGTGTAAGCCACTTTAATTTTCCATTCAAAATTATTTTCGAAACAGATGTCTGTTCAGATTTCCTATGATTTCAGACAGAACGAAATCTAGTTTTATGGCATAAAAAAAGTCCAAACTTTCGTTTGAACTCTTTTGGAGCGAAAGACGAGGCTCGAACTCGCGACAACCAGCTTGGAAGGCTGGAGCTCTACCAACTGAGCTACTTTCGCATTAACAACGGTGCAAATATAATTAATAAGTTTACTTCATTGCAAGTTTTTTTTGAAAAAAGTTTTAATTCATTTTATATTGACTTTTTTAAAAGAAGCCGTTTTGATGATAACGATTTTATAATTAAAATGTTATATATTTAATACATCCAAAACCAACGTCCCAAAATCAAAAAAAATTCAGATAAAAAAATTCATAAGGCATTCTAATATTGTCTTATCCGATATTTATCTATGCATGTATAAAAAGTTAGCGAATGAAAAGAAGGTTACTTTTGAGTTTTTTTACTATTTGGCTCTGCTTCAAAAGTAACAACATGAATGCTGAAGCTTTTGCATACCCGCAAGCCAAAATAAAAATTCTTGAAATTGACTCGCTTTACATTAAAGGCTTTGGAGACAAACTGCTCTATTCATTTTACAAATCACATGGCAATAAAACGGCATGGCTCGAAAACAAATCCACAAGGGATTTTTTATTATCGGCTTTGAATTCATGCGCCGCTGACGGACTTAATCCTAAAGAATTTGCTCTTGAAAAGCTGAACAGCTACGAGATGAGAATGGATTCTCTTTCTGACAATGATCTCGTTGATTATGATATTGAACTCACACTACGTCTTCAAAAATATGTCTCGCAACTTAGCAATGGCCGGCTCAATCCCAAGCATCTGTACCGCGATTGGGATCTGAAGGAAAATAAAACGGATATAAACAAAATAGTATCCGATTTTGAAAAAGGTGACTCGCTTGCGGAAAAAGCAGAACGGCTTAAACCGCAGCATCTTATTTACAAATGTTTAAAAGCAGCTTTGAAACTTTTGAATACTTATCCAACCGATACGATTAGTTGCATTCAGACGAAAGATCTTATTAGCAAAGGCATGTCGAATCCGGCAATTCCAATAATCAAGCAAAAGCTAATCTATTGGAAAGACCTCAATCAGGAAACAAACATGGACAGTCTTTATAATGAAGAAACTTATCTGGCCGTGAAAAAATTCCAGCAAAGGCATGGATTATTTGCCGACGGCGTCATTGGCTACCGAACAGTAGAAGCTCTTAATTTCTCTAAAAACAGAAGAAGGGAACAGATTATTACCAATCTGGAACGCTGGAAATGGTTTCCACGCAATCCCGGCAATCATTATTTCATCATCAATATTCCTGAATATAATCTGAAAATCATAAAGAACAATGACACTATCGAAACCAAACGTGTTGTCGTTGGCATCCTCACTCGTAAAACCGCGGTCTTGTCATCAACATTTAATACAATTATATTGAATCCAACGTGGACAATCCCGCCAACGATACTGGAACATGACATTGTACCTTCAGCAATCAAAAAAAACACTTATTTCTCTTCGAAAAATATTACTATTTATGACAGTAAAAACAATGTGGTAGCTCCGGCCAACTGGAATTCGGAGAAATATAAAAATTACAGGTACGTTCAAAGTCCGGGCGATGATAATTCTTTAGGAAACGTGAAATTTAATTTTCCAAACCATTACTCAGTTTACCTTCATGATACGAATCATAAAGAATATTTTGTAAAGACTTTCCGGTCGCTGAGTTCGGGTTGCGTCCGTGTAGAAAACCCTTTGCCGCTCGCGCAATATATGCTCAACGATAAAAAATGGACCATGGAAAAAATATGCGAAGTCATTGCCACGAAAAAAACCACAGGATTACCGCTAAAGGAAAAAATCAATGTACACCAATTGTACTGGACCGCCTGGATGGATCAGGACGGAACTTTGCAATTCCTTACCGACATCTACAATCTTGATGATGAGTTGTATGAGAAATTAGGAAATTAACCTGGAAAAAGTTTTGATATTCCTGGACGGATGGTAAATAAACAAACAGGATTTGTTTTTGATGGTATCAATAATCTCATCCGTTAATTCTACCGGAACTGCCGGACAACCCTGACTTCTGCCAAGACGGTTGTGGTTTTTGATAAAAGAATCCGAAACATAATCTGCGGCATGCATCACAACGCCTCTTGCGCGGGCATGGTCATTCACTCCTTTTTCAAGACCGTCAAGCTTTAGTGATTTGCCATGTTTGCCGTTATAAATTTCGCCTGTGGTGTAAAACCCTAAACTGCTTTTATAAGACGAATCGGCATTTGAAAAAGAATTAGCAAATTCCTCACCGGTATTTTTTCCGTGTGCCACTAACGTATTCATGAGTACGGTATTGGTAGATAAATCAATAACCCACAGCCTTTTTGCATTCGAAGAAAGACTAAAATCAATCAATGTAAGAATATCTTTTTGAACTAATCCTTGTTGTTTCAATTCATAAAAACCTTGCAAAGCCTGAGTAAAACTTTCCAATTGAGGCAAGGCAAGATTGTTGGAATGTAGTTTTCCATAGACTGCAGCGACTTTCATCTCAAGATTAGACTTTGTCTTTGCGGCAATCAGTTGGGGATCAATAGCTGTTTCAATTGGGGAAACCGGGTGTTTTTCGGTTGATGTAAAAGCCATCAAAGCAAAAATAACTACGGGAAAAATTTTATAAACCATTCTGTTTGTTTAAGTTAATACGATAGACTTGGGACGGCAAATGTATAATAATTCTGTTACTAAGCAAATTTTTTAAGAAAATATTATCGATTATCTGTTAAATAAACCCGACCAAATGCATGTTTTCTATTCCTTCATTCGAAAAAAATGCATGGAAAAGGATAACGTAGACTATTGAAAATTATTATAAAATAATTGTGTTAACGGATTTAATAGTTATTTTTGTGTACCAATGTGCCTTTTATGAGTAAATTTTCTTACTTAACACTAACCATCTTTACCATTATCTGCTCAACGGCTTTTTCCCAAAAAAAAGTACTGCATGCGATTCCGGCAGGAAACATGGTTATTGACGGAAAATTAAACGAACCTATCTGGGAATTTGCTCCGGTCGCCACCAATTTTATCATGTTTGCTCCCGATAACGGAAAACCAATCAATCACAATAAAAGAACCGAAGTACAAATCGTCTACAACGATGATGCCGTCTATGTTGCGGCTAAAATGTATGATGATGAGCCTGCAAAAATCCTTAAAGAGATTACCCAGCGCGATAATTTTGGTACCGCAGAGCATTTTGGTGTTTTTCTCAATGGCTTCAACGACAGCCAGCAGGATTTTCGGTTTTTTGTCAGCTCTGCCGGTGTACAGATTGATTGCATCTTTACCAATCAGGACGGCCAGGATTTGACATGGGATGCCATTTGGGACAGCAAAGTAGCCCTTACCGACTTCGGATGGGTTGTAGAAATGAAAATTCCTTATGCGGCATTACGGTTTTCAAAAGAGAAACAACAAACCTGGGGCGTCAATTTTTATCGTGAACTGCGCCGCGACCGCCAGGATTACACCTGGAATTACATCGATTCGAAAATAGACAATGAAAGCGCGCAATCGGGAATCTTGGAAGGTATTGATAATATTGACACGCCTACCCGACTTTTTTTTATTCCCTATTCTTCGTTCTACCTGAATTCCAACAGGGATCAAAAAACCCGTGGTGAACTTAAAGGCGGTCTTGATATTAAATACGGAATTACGGACGCTTTTACGCTCGACGCCATCCTGATTCCTGATTTCGGACAGACGAAATTCGATAATGTAGAACTCAATCTGAGTCCGTTTGAACAACAATTCAGCGAAAACCGGCCATTTTTTACCGAAGGAACTGATTTATTCAATAAAGGAAACCTTTTTTATTCCAGACGGATTGGACAAAGTCCTTCTATCGGAATTGCTTCTGACGAAACGATAGAGGAATTTCCAAATTCCATCAAGCTTATCAATGCACTTAAAGTTTCCGGAAGGACAAAAGACGGTTTGGGCATTGGTGTCCTGAATGCCATTACCGAAAAGACCAGCGTAACCATCCAAAATACCACAAATAATACAGTTCGAAGAGCAGTCCTTGAACCATTATCCAATTACAATGTTGTGGTATTGGACCAGCGTTTCCGTAAAAACTCTTCTGTTTCGTTTGTCAATACTAATGTTTCAAGAAATGGAAGTTTCAGGGATGCCAATGTTACCGCGGCATTGTTTGATTTGAATACCAAAACCAATACCTATAACTTAAATGGTAATTTCAAATACAGTTACCTCAACGAAAATCCCGACGTAAGAACCGGATACAACACTTCCCTCAACTTTGGCGAAACCAGCGGTAAATACCGTTACAGTTTCGGCGGGCAATACGTTTCAAAAGATTATGACAGTAATGACCTCGGTATCAATTTTTTAACCCATTTTCACGCACTGTATGCCAATGCGAATTACCGGATCCTAAATCCTACCAAAACCTTTAATACTTTTATGCTTTCGCTCAACGGTTATTCCGAATTTGACAACCGAACCGGACGCATTCAGGCTGGTACAATCAGCGTCGGATTGGATTCCAACAGCAAAAAAAATGACTATTATGGCGCAGTCATTACGGCACGGCCAATTGAAATTTATGATTTCTATGAACCCCGCACTGTTAACGAAACGCAGTATGTTATCGCTCCGGAGTATATCGAATCTAAATTCTACTTTTCACAGAATTACAACCGGAAATTTGCAATCGATTTCAATACTATTTTTGCTGCTTTTAATGAAAACGACAGGATCAATTACGGGTTCACATTTGTCCCAAGATACCGTTTCGACGACCATTTCTCTCTCATTTACACTTTCAATTACCTGCGCCAGAATAACAATACCGGCTTCATAGACAATTTCGATGGAGACAGCAATCCGCTTACCGACAATTCCATCATTTTTGCTCGCCGCAACAGGATTACCTACACCAATACGCTGCAAGGAAAATACGCAATCAACAATAAGATGAATTTAAATCTTTCTGTTCGTTACTACTGGTCTTACGCAAAAAATCACGATATTCTTGAATTGCAAAATGATGGTCGGTTAACCGATAATTTAAGTTATTCTGCCAATCAAAATTCCAATTTCAATACCTGGAATTTTGACCTTTCCTACAATTGGTGGTTTGCGCCCGGAAGCCAGATTTCTGTGTTGTATCGCAACAGTTCCTTTGTGCTTAAAAAGATTTTACCAGTAATTTTGATCGGAACTTCTACAAAGCCATAGATAATGAAAACCTCAATCACATTTTTTCTGTAAGCATCCGCTATTTTATCGATTACAATTCCCTCAAAAATTAGTTTTAATTTGTAAATTTGAAGCTGTTCCCGCTATCCGCTGCAATCTTTGCTTTTTAAAGAAAAAAGCAAAGGATTTCCGCTGCTATCGGGGCTAAAAAACATCCTGCAAACCATGAACAAAAAAGTAATCCTGATGATTCTCGACGGCTGGGGAAAATCTCCCGACCCAAAAGTTTCTGCCATAGACAACGCGAATGTTCCTTTCATCAATTCGCTTTATAAAAAATACGCCAGCGCGCAATTAAGAACAGACGGCCTCAATGTTGGCCTTCCTGACGGACAAATGGGCAATAGTGAAGTCGGACACATGAATCTCGGTGCCGGACGCATCATTTACCAGGATTTGGTTCGCATCAATCTCGCTGTTGAGAATAAAACTTTTAACAAAGAAAAAGCCATTTCAGAAGCATTCCATTATGCTAAAGAATATGATAAGGAAGTCCATTTCCTCGGACTCGTTTCTAACGGCGGCGTGCATTCCCACATCAACCACCTCAAAGGCCTTGTCGACGCGGCTCATGATTACGGATTGGAAAAAGTTTTTATCCATGCGTTTACCGATGGACGCGATGTCGATCCTAAATCAGGCACCGGCTTTATCGGAGACATCGTCGATCACATCAAAGGCACATCAGTAAAACTGGCAACTATAATTGGCCGCTATTATTCCATGGACCGCGACAAACGCTGGGAAAGGGTAAAATTATCTTACGATTTACTGGTACATGGTACAGGCACACATTCTAAAGATGCCGTAGAAAGCATCCGTGAAAATTACAGCAAAAATATTACCGACGAATTCATTCCGCCGATTGTAATGACCAATGACAATGATGAACCCATTGCAACGATCAAAGAAGGCGACGTTGTTATTTTCTTCAATTTTCGAACTGACCGTGGCAGGGAACTCACAGAAGTGCTTTCGCAAAAAGACCACCTGGATCTCAACATGCACAAAATGAATCTGTATTATGTAACAATGACGAATTATGACGATACGTTCCACAACATCTATCGTATTTTCGACAAAGACAACATTACGGAAACATTGGGCGAAGTTTTGGAAAAAAACAATAAGAAGCAGATCCGCATCGCCGAAACTGAGAAATACCCGCACGTCACGTTTTTCTTTTCCGGCGGACGCGAAGAACCTTTTGAAGGCGAAACCCGGATTCTGCGCAATTCGCCCAAAGTGGCCACATACGATTTGCAACCCGAAATGAGCGCTTTTGAATTGGCGGATGCTTTAGTTCCCGAACTTGAAAAAGAAGAAGTTGATTTTGTCTGCCTTAACTTTGCCAATGGCGACATGGTAGGGCACACAGGCGTTTTTGAAGCCGCGATAAAAGCGTGTGAAGCTGTTGATGCCTGCGTTGAAAAAGTAATCACGGCCGCATTGGCGCACAACTACACAACAATAGTAATTGCCGATCACGGAAACTGCGAAACAATGATCAATCCAGATGGAAGTCCGAACACGGCACACACCACCAATCCGGTTCCTATTATTTTAGTCGATAAAGAACTTCATGAAATACATGACGGTGTGCTTGGCGACATTGCTCCGACAATCTTAGATTTGATGGGTATTGAAAAACCCGAAGCCATGACCAGACATTCGCTTTTATAATTTTTATTCCATTGCCTTGAAGATTTTATTTCCTATTTTATTCTTATTCAGTTTCGGCTTATCGCAGGGACAAAACCGGCTGACCGACAATAATGCTATCGGTTGGTGTGCTTACAACGGAACTTTTACCGTTTCTGAACGTTTTAGCCTGCACACAGAATACCAGTGGCGCCGGGACGATTATGTGAAAAATTGGCAACAGGGTTTACTCCGCGTAGGCGTGAATTACAAACTAACACCAGAAACGCTTGTCAGGATTGGATATGCGTGGGCAGAAACTTATCCATCCGGAGATATTCCCATCAACAGCTACGGCAAAACATTCACTGAACACCGTGCTTTTGAAATGGTTCAACTCTCTAATACAATTGAAAAACTCAATATCAGTCACCGTTTTATGCTGGAGCAACGCTGGATTGGCCGTTATTCTTCTGCCGCACTTGATTCAGAAGACAGTTTTGTTTTCAGCAACAGGCTGCGTTATATGCTGCGGCTGCAACTTCCGGTTTACAAGCAATTGTATGTTGCGGCTTATGATGAGATTTTCTGTGGATTTGGGAAAAATATCGGAGAAAATATATTTGACCAAAATCGATTCGGTGCTTTAGCCGGATACCAATTCAGCAAAAATGTGCGTATCGAAGGAGGTTATCTGAATCAGATCGTACAACTTGGACGGGAAATTGGCGGAAAGAATGCTTTTCAAAAGAACAGCGGATTTATTGTTTCGGGGATTTTTAATTTCGACCTGCAAAAAGCCAAAATGACGACTAATTAATTCCGTTTAGAAGTTATCGGTTTAAATTCTTACTTTTGCGGATTCAAAAACGGAACATTATGATTATTTCCAAAACAAGAGAAGAAATTGAGCTGATGCGTGAAAGCGCATTGATCGTTTCTAAAACTTTAGGAATGATTGCCGGCGAGATCAAACCCGGCGTAACTACATTACATCTCGATAAACTTGCTGAAGAATTCATCAGGGATCATGGCGCGGTACCCAGTTTTCTCGGACTATATGGTTTCCCGAATTCACTTTGTATGAGTCCGAACGCGCAAATCGTTCACGGCTTACCCATTGACAAGCCATTGGAAGACGGCGATGTAATTTCAGTAGATTGCGGTGCATTTAAAAATGGCTATCATGGCGATCATGCTTATTCTTTTGAAATTGGCGACGTTGCTCCGGAAACCAAAAAACTACTCAAAGTCACCAAAGAATCTTTATATGTTGGCATCCGCGAATTTAAAGCCGGAAACCGTGTGGAAGATGTTGGAAACGCCATTCAGAAATACAATGAAGCGCATGGTTATTCTGTTGTTCGCGAATTGGTCGGACACGGTTTGGGGCAGAAAATGCATGAAGATCCCGAAATGCCCAATTATGGAAAACGCGGCCGCGGAAAGTTGTTCGTTGAAGGAATGGTTGTAGCGATTGAGCCAATGATCAACATGGGCACACGTAACATCCGG
>Ga0247814_10000407_pt1 | contig 35052 bp, 66 predicted proteins | sample UWRJL179409R1_FD_179947 | JGI IMG/M metagenome (GOLD analysis project Ga0247814, IMG submission 179947) | Plant litter microbial communities from Arlington Agricultural Research Station in Wisconsin, United States - UWRJ-L179-409R-1 | ecosystem: Environmental > Terrestrial > Plant litter >... | reverse complement strand
TTGTGTATAAAGATAAAGGTGTCCAGATCGTCGAGGACGTTAAAGGCATCAAGACAGACGTTTTCAAGATTAAATATCGCCTTATGAAGCAGGTTCATGATATAGACGTGGTGCTTATATGATTCGGGTAACGGTACGAGACTACATCAAGGCTTATCCTACTGAATTGAAGGCCGAGCAATTGCAGCCACAACCATTGAAGACATGCAAAGGAAAATGCAAATGGCAAGGAAAGTTCAGCATATTTGAGAATGGGCGATGCCCTAACTGTGGGAGTACGAAATGACTGACGAACAACTAATTAACGCTTACGGCATATTCATTGTAATTATCGCATCTTTGGCTATGTGGGGAAGCGGGATAATGTACTGGTTAACCTTGAGGAGCTAATCATGAACAACGAAGACAAAAGCGAAACACGTTACATCTGGATCATGACATTCATCATGATCATCGGCATATTCATCCTGGCGTGCTTCTCTGGTTCGGCACATGCAGCTTGCTTCACAGTAAGGGGGCAAGTTAAGTGCACTCCTGAGCCTAACGACGTGCGCAATGATTACAACAGTCTAAAACTTTATACACCACAAGGCCAGTACCGTGGCAATGTAAACTCTAATCAGCTAGATCCAAATTCAATTTCCAATCCCCTCGGAAAGTATGGAAGCAATCTTTCTCCGTATAGTGTCAATAACCAGTTTGCCCAACCTTCCTACATCGGAGAATAAAATGGTTTCATTGCTAATCACGATCCTAGTAGTAGCGCTCATATTCGGCCTCATCTGGTGGGCGATATCTTTACTTCCAATCCCCGCTCCATTCAGCACTATCATCCAAGTCGTATTAATCCTAATCCTTGTTATCTACCTTATCGGCCTGTTACCTGGCAATCATGGGTTGAGGTGGTAGATGGAAGCAAAAATAGCGTATTACATGGTGATATGGCAATCTATCAAGCGCAGGGGAGGTGGGGTTGCTGGATATGGCCGTCAGTCTGTTGGATTCCAGTCAAGCGGGCATAACTCCACAGATGATCTTGCAGACGAGGCCGATCACGTAGCGTTTAAAGCCGTTGACAGGATCGTAGATGATTTGCCTACTGAGCAATCTAGTGCCGTTAAGCACAAATGGCTGGAAGAAAGATTCACTGGGCGCAACCTATCGGAATCGCTTGAATCTGCGTATAGAAAGATTTACACAGAGCTTCGAAAACTTTCTTGGGTTTTGTAATCATTAGGTATTGACACGTAAGATTATTCTGACATATCATTGTTTCGCGGTTGGACTTCGCGTCCCCGAAACTTACACAAAGTGCTCCCCGGCACATCCCTAGACCGCTCCATAGGCGGTCTTTTTTTGTTCACGGAGCGCATATGTCATGGATAGTTATCTTTGCGTGGAAGATGAGCTTCTTGATCATCTTAGCCATGGTGTCCCTGTCATTGGCTACGTGGGCATTAAAAGACAAGCCGAGTTGGTTAAGAAAGCCGCTAGTGATCGTGGGCTATCCGTTATCGAATATGCCGCGAATGTTTTTATCCTTGTGCAATCGAACGATATTCACTAGACAATATTGGAACGAATATAAGACTAACTTCCTCATAGCATGGAGAGGTCATACATGAAAGTACAGATGGAAGACAAGATTTCAATGCCAGACTCCGTAAAGGCTGGTGCTGATAAAGGCCGCGCAACACAGTCACATGCGGCCGGTAAGATGAGTTCCGGCAAGAAAGCCGCTATTCATGCCCAAGCAAACCGTGTTATCGGTCACACATTTCACTCAATTAAGGAATCAAAATGAAGATTACAGACATGTCACCTAACGGTGCAGCAAGCTCAAAACGTATTTCCGTAACAGATACACCTCCTACACAAGGTTTTTCTAACGTGAGCCAATCAGAAGACTTGTCCACCAACATGAATGCCCCAGAGCTTCATAAACGTGACTGGCGTACTGACCAACTGATCGAAATGGCTGGCGATGACGGTTATCGTACTGCTAACGAAGCGCCACGTATGACAAAAATGAAGGGCTAATCCTTTGTGTTCATTACTCGCCGAAGAAGGAGCTTTATATCAGGGGGGTCTGCCCCTGTTGCTAATCCAGTAGAGGCCCCCACAATAACAGGAAGCCCGACATTATTATATTCCTGGGATTTTGCTGATAACAGTAAGATATCGAAGACTGGTGTATTGATAGACTCCATTGCAGGTTCCGATGGGACACTAATGGCTTTAGGAAATACCGGAACAAATCGTCCAGCATTAACGGTTACCTCGGAGAATTTCCAGGCAGCTTCATTTAGTTCAGCAACGCAGCAATTTTTATTTTCGAATGGTTTAACGCAAGCGCCAGGCTGGTCATTTTGTGTAATCGTAAAGATGACAAACGTTTCCGGTACACAGAGGATACTAGAAAAAAGCGCTGGTGCAAGCGCAGTTAGTTTTGACCGCGATATGCTGCTTCTAGTGCCTACAGTTTTCAGGTCGCAGAAATGCAATGCCGCTAGCTCGTCTTTTGCTAACTCTACGACAGCAAATGCTAATCTTCACTGTATAACAGGGGTTAGTAAGCAGGCAGCTGCGGGTACAGTTATCTCGCTAGATGGCATCACGCCCGCAACAGGTGGCGCAACGGCTGACTCTGTAGTAAATCAGGATTACTTCCTGATAGGAGCATCGAGAGCATCAAATGCTTTCACAGCATATGCCAACATGTCTATGTGCAGAGTTCTGGTTTATTCAACAGAGTTAAGTAATGCGCAGTTAGAGGAAATAGCTGTTTGGGCAAACACTAATTATGGTACGCCTAATCTCGCTTAAAAAAGGATAATAATGGGACTTCGATCGGTAGCAGACACATCAAACATAATCCAAGGCAATTACACGCCTTCGACTATGCCAGACCCTACTGTCAATGCCCGTAAGCTTGCCTATGATGTAACATACAATTGTTTTATGATGTCAGACGGAACCCAGTGGAGAAAGCCAAGTTACGATGTTTGGACTGATTATTCTGGAGTAACAAATGCCAGTGGTGATTACACAGTCACTTACGCGACACCTAAATCAGTTGTTCCATTCGTTGCACCAGTATTAAGCCCTAATCTTGATTCTTCATTACTGTTCAGGTTGGCAAGTTCTACAGTTAATGGGTTTACGGTTAAATGCGAACAAAGAGCATCACTAACTGTACTGGGCATTAATCTATTAAGCTTTGCAGTAACTAACGTAAACAATCAGCCAATCAAGGTTGTTGTAAAGGACTTGTCATGAGTACAGAAGTATTACCACTAACGCTAGAGAACTCACACGGATTCCTGGCAGTTACACCGGCAGCAGCAAGTGCATATTTACCTGGCGGTTCACAAGACCAGCTACGAGTGTATAACGTTGGCCCTAACATCGTATCGGTTACAGTGAGTAATGGAGCCATGACAGCACAATCAACCCCTGCAATCGGCACCGCTGTCGTTTATCCTGCTCCGCCTAATGGCGTAGGGACTATCATAGCTGTAGGAGCCACTGAAGTGTTCACTGTTAAAGCTTGTGATACAATCAATGCTATCGCACCAGCAGCAGGATCTGCGACTATTTATTTTGGACGTGGTAAAGGTAACTAACATGGGCTACATGATCGGCAAAGGAATATACGATGATAACGGTTGTTATGACCCAATAGCATCCGCTTATTCTAGATGGGGAATGTCATATAAACCTTATGCTCTATTAGAGCGCGTTAGTTTTGCCAAAGAACATCCTGACCAAGTAAATATAAACAACACAACGATACGCCGCATTGCATCAGAAATAATAGCAAGCTAATGGACATATTCACTCAATACTATCCGCAACCTGTAGACATATCTCAATATGACTATGAAGCAGACAAGGACAATATTGACCAGATCGCCAAAGACAACGGATACACATTTGTAGGTTACACAGATAAACGCGCAGTATTCAGCACTAAACCTAATTAACGTCAACTACCCGAAAGGACTGACAAATGGAAGCAATTCAACACGCAGGACAAACAATTGGTTATATCCGATCAGGAGTAATCAATACAAAAGAGATGTCTGATAAACATCAGAAGCCAATCGGTGCAACCTGGTACGAATATATCAGGAGTGCTTCATGAAGACATTAGAACTATACGCAATGAAACCATCAGAAACTTACCACATGGCTTATGCCAATGAAGAGTTCCTGGTGCTGATCACATCTGAGCGTGTAGTAAGAATACCTCTGGTGCCTGAACTGCAAGTATTAGATAAGACGGTGTAATTGTGGAGAACATTCAAGACAAATTTCCATTATATCCAAGGTTTCGATACTTTGAGGCTGCAAGGCAAGTCAATGTAGAAATGCGCAGAGCGTTATATGAGAAAGCTTCTAGATTAGACCCTATGATTAGCCGCACGATGTCCCCAGGACAGGCAGCGCTAGACTATTATGTATCGCCTGAAGACTTATCTGCTTATCAAGAATCACTAGAGCTAAAGTAATGGCTAGGCCTACTGATTACACAGATGAACTTGCTATAGAAATATGTGCAAAGATAGCTGAAGGCAAAGCTCTTACTACTATCTGTAAGGAAGAAGACAAGCCAAGCACTGTTACTGTTTACTCGTGGTTAAAGAACGACACAGAGTTTCTTAACATGTACACGCGTGCGAGAGAAGACCAAGCCGATACATTGTTCGATGAAATACTCACAATCGCAGATGATGGCTCAAATGACACTTATCTTGATGCTGATGGCAATCCTCGTGTAGATCATGACAATGTACAGCGCTCACGTTTAAGAGTTGAAGCTCGTAAATGGGGTGCAGCTAAACTGAAGCCTAAGAAATACGGTGACAAGCTAGACCTTGGCGTAACTGGCACATTGAACTATGAGTTATTGCTTAAAGAGTTAAAGTGAATAAAGAAGAACTGCTTGTTACTATGCAAGCATTGAAAGACAGCTATCCAGACTTCGCTGCTAAATGCTTAAAGATACGCACCAAATCAGGCTCAGTTGAGCCATTGATACTAAACAAGGCTCAGTTATACCTTCACAAGAAAGCAGAAGAACAACGAGCCGCAACTGGCAAGGTTCGCATAATAGGGTTAAAGGGCAGGCAACAAGGCTTCTCGACTTACGTTGAGGGCAGGGCTTACCACAAGACTAGCTGGAACAGAGGCATTCGGGCTTTCATCCTCACTCACGAGGAAGAGGCTACTAAGAACCTGTTCGAGATGGCAAATAGATACCACGAGAACAATAATCCTCTAGTAAAACCACACACAGGCGCAGCTAATGCCAATGAATTGAAATTCGACTTACTGGAGAGCGACTACAAGGTCGGAACAGCACGAACCAAGGGTACAGGTCGAGGCGGAACGATTCAGTTCTTCCACGGTTCCGAAGTAGCATTCTGGCCTAATGCTGAAGAACATGCTGCTGGTGTGATGCAGTCGATACCTGATATGCCAGGCACAGAGGTTTTCTTAGAATCTACTGCTAACGGAATAGGAAATTACTTCCACTCGATGTGGCAGGATGCAGAAGCTGGTATCAGTGATTACTTACCTGTATTCGTGCCTTGGTATTGGCAGGATGAATATAAGAGAGATTCCAGAGACTTTAAGTGTACGGCTGAAGAAGCTGCATACAGAGACTTTTACCAGTTAACTAACGACCAGATGGCATGGCGCAGAGCCAAGATAATCGAGCTAAAGTCAGATACGTTATTTAAGCAAGAATACCCAGCGACTGCGACAGAGGCATTTCAAGTTACCGGAATAGAATCATTGATCAAGTCAGAGTTCATACTAAGAGCCAGAAAGTCGTACGAAGACCCAAGCGGGCCATTGATAGTTGGTGTTGACCCTGCTGGTGAGGGTAAAGACAGAACAGCCATTGCCTATAGGCGTAACCGAAAGTGTACAAAGATAGACACGTTCCAAGGCAAGTCACCGATGGAAGTGGTGGCGATATGCTCCAAGATACTTAAATTATCCAATCCTGCTGCCATGTTCATAGACGTTGGTGAGCGTGGCGTAGGGATTGTCGATAGATTACGAGAGTTAGGCTGGACGAATGTCATGGGCGTTAACTTCGGCTCACGCGCCAATAACCCAGAGATATACAACAATAGACGCATAGAGATGTGGTGCCTGATGAGGGACTGGCTGGAAGAAGGACGAGTGCAGATACCAGATGAAGACTCGTTACATGCTGACCTTTCAGGGCCGTCCTATAAAACCGATAGTAACAACAGAACAATACTTGAGAAGAAGGAAGATATGAAGAAACGCGGCATTCGTTCACCTGACATGGGAGACGCTCTGGCTTTGACATTTGCTGCTCCGGTATCGGATGCACTTAAACCGCTGCCACAGTACGAACCTGAATACTTCGGACTGTAATGGACAATATACCGTTAACAGGGCTATCTGCTACGCTGCAGGAGCAGTTTACAGACTGGCTTGAGCGTAGAAAACCCCAAGAGGATGTGATGTTGCGTTGTTATGAAGACAACATGCGTATTAGTCGTGAGGATGACACTCGCGGAACTGGAATAAGCAAGGCCCAGAAGTCACGTGTATTCATCGGCTCCTCTCGCTCCAAGATACGTTCAGCACGAGCCAAGATAAAAGATGTGATGTTCGGCACAGGACAATTGCCATTCGACACCACTCCAACATCGGAAGACTTGAAAGAGTTCGCCGATACGATGGAAGACATACTGAAATGGCAACTGGAAGAAGCTAAGTTCAGGGAAACAACTGAATCACTGACAGACTCGATATGTGTATACGGTACAGGTTTCAACTTCGGCCCATTCGTCAAGAAGAAGACATACACCGCTGTCCAGCCTAGTGCGAATGGTGGAATAGAACAGATCACCTTTGACTACGCTTGCCCTTACTTTGAGAACGCACAGACTATGGATTGTTATCCTGACCCTGAAGCCGAAACACTGGAAGAAGGACGAGGAATATTCTGGGCATCACGCAAAGACCCGTACTTCGTATCGCAGTTAAAAGGCCAGGAAGGATATAACGACGAGGCCATAAGGCGTGCATTGACCGAGAAAGTCACCAACAACACCAGTGAAGGCTCTGACAGGACGCAGGAAGTACGCCAGAACCTCTACAGATACACCAAGGAAGGGCGAATCTGGTTCATCCGTTACTTTGGCCTTGTTCCTGTAAAACAATTCAACCAATGGCGCACAGATGGCGGTGGTGAAGTAGTCCCAGAAGATGAATACGACATGATAGAGGCTATTGTCATTATGGCTGGTGGTCATGTGATCAAAGCAGAGAAGAACGAATATAAGGATGATCGCCGCCCGGCATACAGAACGCTCTATGAGAAAGTAGAGCATGAGATGTGGGGCGTTGGGATTGCGGAGAACAACGAACCGCATCAACGTGTGACTAATGCAGCGTTCAGGTTGTTCATTGAAGGCAAAGCGTTTAGTCAATTGAATATGTTCTCGGCTGACCGTAGCAAGTTCGAAGTATCAGAAGACTTCAAATTGTTCCCTGGTAAGCGCTTCCAGACTCGTCCTGGACTTACAGCAGACGAACGTAAGGATGCAATGACATGGCATATCGTTCCCGATGTGACCAATGGATGGGAAAAAGTCATTGAACTGTCCGAAGGCTTCTCTGATGACGACACAGGTATTACTAAGTACACCCAAGGTAACGATAGCCAGAACCTGAATAAAACTGCCACTGGCATCAGCATGATCATGAATGCCTCTTCGCTTCCATTGAAAGAGGTAATAGGACATCTTGATCAGACCACGGAAGCAGAGATTGAAGCCTTGATCGATTGGGACATGGACTTCCTTGAGCCTGAGACTGTATCGATGGTACTCGGTAAAGAGAAGGGTGACATGTGGGCCAAGATAAAGGCTTATGGTAAAGCTAACTTCATGGACTGGTTCGCCACTGGCTCCCAGACGTTCATGGCAAAAGAGGTCTTGGCTAATAAGTTAAATGGATTCCTGCAACTGGTTCAGGGTAATGAACAGATGATGCAGATGACAGACGTTCGCGAGTTATTAGAACAGGTATGGGATGTTATGCAGGTAGGTAAAGAGTCCCCTATCTACTCAGAAGAAGACTTGCAGAATAAACAGAATAACCCAATCGCGCAAAAAGCTGAGCAGATGATTCAGCAGGTTCAATCTGAAGCGCAACAAAAGATAGATGATTTAACCAAGAAGCTGGATGCCGCCATTGCAAAATCTCGTGATAACACCGCCAAAATTCAATTAGAGCAAGAAAAGTCCGATGACGAACGTCACAGGACAGCGGTTGAGTTATTGCAGGGAGCTTCTGACCATTACATCGATTTAGAGCAGAAGATTGCTAATGTGGATAAAACACAGGCTGAAGTCGTTAAATTACTTAAAGAAGCTGCCATCGTGCCTACACCTGAAATGGTCGCACAAGCCGCAGAAGTAGAGGAAAAAGATGAATCAGGAACAGGAGAAGAGGCTAGCGGAAGTGATGATGTTGCAATCAGTCCTGAGCAATTGGGAGGTGATAGTGCAGGAGTTGCAGAGGAAGCGCCAGTCCCTTTTATTGAGCCTGGTATCTAGCAATGACGACGAGGTAAGGGGAAAGATTAAGCAACTTGATGAGTTGATCAGGTTGCCGGAAGATTTACAAAGTGAAGCAGTTAATTTAAAACAGCAGTTTTAGCAGTAAGGATTACCGTAGCAATACGGCCCATAGGAGAAGACGATGAGTGAAGTAACAGCAATGAGTCAAAGTGAATACGATGCAGAATATGCAAAGGAAATGGAACGTCTTGAGGCGGGTGGTTCACCCATTACCCCAGAGGAAGAAGTTGTTCAAGAAGAACAGCAGGAGCCAGACGAACTTGAGGCATTAAGGGAACAGTTAGCCAAGAATGAAAAAGCACTAAAGGACACGCAGCGATGGGCGCATAAGAACTCAACCGAGTTAGCCGCCTTGAAGCGCGAACGTGAAGAGGAGCAACGCGCTCAATCACGTCCTGCCATACTTGACGACAATCCTGGCCTTGAAGAAGCCATTAAGCATGTAGCAACTCCGGTATACCAGCAGGAGCCAGACAAGAATGCCCAACTGATCGGCACGCTTGAAAAGGCGCTCCCTGAACTGGACAAATTACTGGATGAAGAAGAGTTCAAAACCATCTTCTTCGAGTTGCGCAAAGATTCAATAGATGCATGGCTGGATGACCCACTATCGGCAATCCGCGACATCAACACTCTACAAACGAAATACCAGAGCGACAAAGCTGTTTCCAATGCACAGAAAGACTTTGAAGCCAAGAAGAAGAAACTAGGCTCCATGTCTGTACCTGGAGGAAGTGGCGGCAAAGGAATGAGTACAGAGGTTGATGCTGCGCAAGCCATGCGAGAAATGTCCGATGCGGACTTTGCACGGTTGCGCAATAAAACGTTGGGCTATGCAACTTAAACTTTAATCAATTAGGAGTACAAGATGGCTATTAATACAATCGCTGGCGTTGCTGGCACCCCAGGGGTGATTCAACCCGCCCTGCAAGTGTACTATGACCGTAATCTGCTGGATCGTGCAGTCCCTGCCGATATCCACGGACGTTTCGGCCAGGTACGTCCAATCGCAACACGTTCAGGCAATCAGATCAAGTTCCGCCGTTGGGAGTCTCTGACACCTGCAACACAACCTTTAGTTGAAGGCGTAACACCTTCCGGCTCTTCTATCACAACCACAGACGTTACAGCGACACTCGCTCAATACGGTGACTATGTAAATATCTCGGACATGGTGGATTTGACCAACCAAGACCCAGTATTGACTGAAGCAGGCATGGTATTGGGTGAGCAAGCTGGTACTACTATCGACCAGATTCGCCGTGATGTACTGGTAGCTGGTACCAACGTCATCTACACTAACGGTTCGGCTCGTAACACATTGAACACTGTAATCTCAAGTGTTGCTTTGCGTACTGCGATTCGTTTCCTTGGCCGCCAGAATGGCAAATACCTGCGTAACATTCTGCCAGCCGATAAGAACGTAGGCACACAAGCCATCCGTTCAAGCTATATCGGTCTTATCCATCCAGATACAGAAGCGCAACTGGAATCCATCCCAGGCTACCTTCCTGTAACTGAATACTCTGATGCTATGAAGGCAGAAGATGACGAGTGCGGTTCATACCGTAACATCCGTTTCTTCCGTTCAACAAATGCCAAGGTATTCATCAATGCAGGCGCTGCTATCGGTACAGACGGCATGATCACCACTGGCGGTACTAACAACGACGTATACGCAACACTGATCGTCGCTGCCAATGCTTACGGTGTAGTTCCTCTAGCTGGACAGGCATTACAGAACATCATCAAGCCTATCGGCTCTGCTGGTGCTGCTGACCCATTGAATCAACGTGCTACTAGTGGCTGGAAAGCAATCACTACAACACAGATTCTTAACAATAACTGGTTGATTAGAATTGAACATACCAATTTGATAGCTTTATCATAGACTTAGGATTAACTATATCTGGTTAGTGGTATAATATCCTCTGATTTAATTCGGAGGATATATGGCTACTTTCAAAGGTGAAGTTAAGAAGTGCGTTACTTGTAGTGTAATTTTTAAAGTTCCAGCTTGTAGAGCTAAGACAGCAATAGCATGCTCATACAAGTGCAAAGCGGCATGGATGCGAACTCAAGGAAAAAATACCATAACCTTGCATTGTTTAGGTTGCGGCAAAGAATTCAAAGAGTATGCAAGCCATGTCTCGAGAAGGAAGTATTGCTCTAGGAAATGCCACGGTATTTACCGAGTGCGAGGATTGTTCGGTGAGGATAATCCAGCATGGAAGGGTGGAGAAACAATCCACTCTGATGGCTATAAATACGTGAATGTAGGCGATCATCCATTTAAGACCGCAAACAATTACGTATTTGAACATCGGTTAGTGATGGAAGAATGGTTAAGAGAAAACAAGCCAGATTCTATATATCTCATATATGTTGACGGTAAGTTGTATTTAGACCCAGTTATCATTGTTCATCACAAAAACGAAAACAAACTAGACAATGATATTAGCAATCTTGAGTGCATGACGCAGAGCGAACACATGAAACTGCACCACAAAGAAGCGGAATTCCTGAGAAAACAAATTGCAACACTCCAGCGAAAACTGGATAACTTATGAAGGAACATTATTTATGGCTATTAATACCGCAGGACAAACAATCGCCCAGCCATTTCCCGATGGTATCGTTAAGTATGGCACTGGCTCAGTAACATTCGATGCTACTGCCATTACCGCAACTGACTATGTATTAATTACAGTGGGGTTCACTCCATTGAAAGTAATGTGGTCTAACGACACTGACCGAGTAATGATTGAGTGGAATAACGGCATGGCGCAAGATTCTTGCCTAAAAACCGCAGCAGCAGGTACACGCACTCTAGAAGTCACAGGCGGCAATCGTGGCATCATCGTACCTAACGCAGCAGCACCATTGACTAGTGCTAACTCTGGCACTATCCCGTTGCCTGGTCAATTCGCTGTATCCCAGAACGCGACACTAGGCGCTATCCTTGCCTCGAAGGTGTGCAGATGGCAAGCGTGGGGGTGATTTAAATTATGCCTAAAGGTCAATATGCAAGAGAGCCAATTGAAACTAGGTTCTTTAACTCGGTTGATAAAACCGATACTTGCTGGCTGTGGACTTCGGCTATAGATGGAACCGGTAGAGGCACCATTAAATACAATGGCAAATCTACTGGTGCTCATCGTGTTAGCTGGATTCTTCATAACGGTGAAATTCCATTAGGTTTGAGTGTTTGTCATGAATGCGACAATCCTGTATGCGTCAACCCAAAGCATTTGTTTTTGGGAACACATAAGGACAACATGCAGGACATGACAAGCAAAAACAGGCAAGCTAAAGGCGTGAAGCAAGGAAGCAGCAAGCTATCGCCGGAAGATGTTATATCCATAAGAAAAGATGTTCGTACTCAAGTGGAGATTGCGTCAAGCTATGGAATAGCACAAGTTCAGGTAAGTCGCATTAAACGACATGCAGTATGGGCACACTTATGAATCATTCACTAACTCAAGGAGATTAACATGCCACAAGCACAAGGCGAGGTTCTAAACCTCATCGCAGGGAAGCCAGACTTATACCGTGCATTTCAGTATGGAATGCCCGTTATCCGTCAATCAGTATCACAAGCCTTTACATCGGTAGGTGCAGCAACCACAGCAGAACAAACCGTGGTTGTGAATGGTGTAGAGGTAGGTGATTGGGTTTCTGTCACTAAACCAACATTGCAGGCTGGTCTGGGTGCTGTACAGGCGCGGGTAACTGCGAAGAATACAGTGGCGATTACGTTCGTGAACGCATCTGCTGGCGGTATCACACCGACGACAGAAGTGTATATCGTACTCCATGCTCGCATAGTATTTACCCCGTAACAAGCAGGGGCTTCGGCCCTTGTTCTTTCAACTATCCATAAAGGACTGAAAAATGAACTACGAAGAAGCATTAAAACTAGCAGACATAGGTTACTTGGTATCCTACGAAGGATTTGACGGTCACGTTACAGGCACAGGCTTGGACGGTGGCAAGCCAGAATATGTGCATAAGGTTGAAGTCGATGGCGATTATGAGCCATACAAGCCTAAAGCAGAAGACAAGAAAGCAGAGTGGTTCACAGTATGAAGACCCGTGACGATTTGGAAGAGTTAACCAAAGCTGAACTGGCTGAATACGCAGAAGTGCAGGGCGTTAAAGTCTTGGTTCTTGATACCAAAGGTACAATGATCGATAAAATCCTTGGTGAATACACAGAACCTGCTGAGAAGAAGGTAGCTAAACCTGCTGAGAAGGGCGCATTGCCTCCTGAACGTGGTTTGTACGACCTGCAAGGCAATAAGATCAACGAGCCGATGTACAACCTCACCATTTACTCCAGTGAGTCTGATAGCTCGGATGTAAGTCTGGTGGTCAATGGACATAACCTGCTGATTCAGCGTAATGTTGAAGTTCAGGTCATGAAGCCTTTTGTCGACATGCTGAAAGACGCAGTGATTTATACCAATGTGCAAGACCCTGACACTGGCATCATCTCTGCTCGCCAGATTCAAAAGTACCCGCACCAAGCTAGCCCTGTATGAGCTTAATCGTCAACCCAAGCGGCACTATCAACTGGTCATTAACCAGGGAACAGTTAGCGTATAAATCCCTGCAAAAGATTGGACGCTTGGGTGCTGGCGAAACCCCTGCTGCAGAAGATATGCAGATCGTCACCGATGCGCTGGAAGCTGTATTAAAGAACCTTCCGGTACATGGGTACAAGTGGCCCAAGACAATATCAGGTAGTTATGCGGCTAATTTCGCTATAGGCGTACAAACGGCGACACTGCCGGCCGACTTCTATAACCTGGTGTCATTGAGTTACATCGATGCCTCTGGCAATGAACAATTCCTCTTTCCTGCTACAACAATGGAATGGAACAGGATTGTCAATAAGACGAATTCAGGAACGAATACGACAGGTAGTCCGTTTACTGTCTATATCGATAACTTCAACGTTTTACACTTATGGCCGAAACAGCAACAAGCTACTGTTATCAACGTTTATTACCAGCAAGTGATGCTAGATACCGTACCTGGAACTAATATTGACCTTGATTCTCCGTGGATGCTGGCTATCCCTTACGGCGTAGGGGTAGAAGTGGCTTACGAATTCGATATCCCCGCACAGAAACTGGCCGGCATACAGGCTAAATGGGTATACGAACGTGACTTGTTGATTCAACATGAGGCGGCTAATTCTGTTAATCAAGTATCGGTAGATGACTAATGGCGCGTTTCCCCCTTTTCGGAACTGGTCTTAAAGGTAAATCAGCCAACGCTACTGCACAAAACAGGGTAAATCTCTATCTTGAGAATAGGGTAGAGAATGATAAGACCGTCATGGTTGCCTATAACACGCCAGGCAAGGTCTTTGTCGTGTCGTTCGGCGATACTCCCATCCGAGGAATGCGGTCAATCGGCGACTTGAACTACGTTGTACATCGTGGAACTTTGTATTCCGTCAACAATGCAGCAGTGAAGACGGTATTGGGAGTGCTATTGACTACGTCAGGTCGAGTATCCATGCAGGACAACGGCAATATACTGCAGATAGTCGATGGGCAGTACGGATATACTTACAACATATCCACCAATGTCTTTGCACAGGTGACAGATCCCGACTTCGTTCCTGGATTCACCAATTCATGGCTGCAGGGGTATTTCATTAAAGACCGTAGAGGTTCAACCAATAAAATAGAATGGGGACGGTTCGATATATCCACCGATGGATCAACCTATGATGCGCTTGACTTTGCCAATGCTGAATCTAATCCTGATTACATTGTGGCGGTATTCGTGGATCACGGTGAAGCCATATTCTTTGGACAAGAAACAACGGAATTCTGGACGAACTCCGGAACGCCTGATTTCCCTTTAGCCTATCAAGGATCGGCTACCATTGAATGGGGTCTTGCAGCACGGTGGTCGGTGACTAAATTCCGTGATTCACTGATGTTTCTTGCCAGAAACAAGATGGGGCAGGTGCAGGTCGTGCAATTAAACGCATATACACCGCAGATCGTCTCCGGCGTAGACCTTGGCTACATAATCAATCGTTATGCAGCCGTAGAAGACGCTACAGCGTTCAGCTACATGCTAAACGAGCATCCTATGTATCAAATTAACTTCCCCACCGCAAATGCTTCATGGTTATACGATGGCTCTACAGGCGCATGGAGCCAGGTTAACTCGTCCGGGAACAGGGATAGGGCGGAAATAGGCGGTTTATATCTTAATAATTACCTGGTTACAGACTACCAGAACGGCAATATCTACAAGCTGGACGGTGATGTATACAGTGAGAATGGCATGGAGATACAACGTTCCATTACGACAAGACACGTGGCTGGTGAAGAATATATCGGCATAGGGCGCATTATCCTGGATATTGAACCTGGTGTCGGACTTATATCTGGGCAAGGATCTAATCCACAAGTCATGCTTGAAGTCTCCAAAGACGGTGGACATACATGGGGCCAGCAATTATGGCGCTCATTTGGCAAGATAGGTGAATATAAAGCGCGTGCTTACTGGAATCGCATCGGTTCTTCGAGAGATCATGTATACAGGTTCAGTTTTTCTGACCCTGTCAAGATCGTCATATTGGGGGCTTACATGGATGTGGCTACATAATGGACTTTGAAGTCCCATCTGGCGACATCTCGGAGAACAACTTCCCAACTCGCCCGTTCCTCACTTTCCTTAAGAATCTACGAGATTGCGCCATCAATCCTAGAGTCCAGCGGGGAACGACTGCGCAACGTCCTACTAGGTATATAGAGCCAGGGTTCATGTTCTGGGACATTACGATAAACAGACTAATCATTGTAGACAGTGTTGACCCAATCATATGGAAACGTGCTGATGGAGTGGTGGCATGAATCAACTGGTAGAAAGCCACATCAAGACAATAGAAGACTTCGAGCAGATTATGAAGTCGGAAACGGAAGCTGTTGAACTTGAAGTAAATGAATATTTCTCAAAAGGTGTTTATGCCAGGGAATTGATTATTCCTAAAGGCACGGTATTAACCGGGCATATCCACAAGTACGAGAATCTGAACATCATGTCAAAAGGTGATTTATCAATATCAACCGAAAACGGCGTGATTAGAGTGAAAGCACCTTATACCGTTGTTTCGCCGCCAGGAACGAAACGGCTAGCATATGCGCATGAGGATACCACCTGGACAACGATACATGGCACGGATGAAACGGATGTGGACAAGATAGAAGAGCAGTTCGTAGCGCACTCCTACGATGAATACTTGGCGTTCGCTAAACAGATAGAGGATAAATAATATGGCATGGGCAGCGGTAGTAAGTGCGGGTGTTTCGATAGCTGGTGGTGCTATTGCGAGCAATGCTGCAAAAGGCGCAGCAAAGGATGCAAATGCAGGCATTGATGACGGAATCAGTGAAATCAAGAAGATCGGGGATCGCACGCGGTCTGACACCGCGCCTTATCGTAATCTAGGATCTGCATCTGCCAGTAAGCTAGCTGCACTATTGGGAATAGGGTATCAGCCAGTAGATACCAGCTCCCTGGTCACCGCAGATGCACAGGGAAACTTTGTGCCCAACTCAGAACTGTATGCCACTAATCCACAGTTCAAGGCTGCTTATGATTCAGCAATGGCGGCTCACCAGGCCAGATATGGAACAACGCCAAATATAAATAAAGGAAGCAACCTTGAAGGTACCAATGCGGATTTACTTAAATCGGTAGACTTTACTGACTATAATGCAAAACGCCAAGCTGATTATGAAGGGCAATCCGGATTCGGTTCTTTAATGAAGAAGTTCGATAAAAGTGATCTTGACAGCGACCTGGTGTACCAAAATGGCCTTAAATTCGGGCTAGATACAGGACTAAGCAACATAGACGCTCGTGCAAGGGCGTTAGGTGGATTTGATTCTGGCGCTGCCACTAAGGCTGCGATACGCTATGCGAATGATTATGGTGAGACCAAAACCGCCGGCGCGTATGATAGAAATACATCGGAGAAATCCAACATTTATAATATGCTGATGGGAACAACTGGAGTGGGACAAAACGCCGTGAATACAGATGCATCAACAGGAGCAAATCTAGCCACTGCATTGGCCGGCGCTAATTCGGCTATGGGAAAAAACAATGCGGCCGCAAGGGTAGGTAGCGGGAATGCTATTAGTGGTGCTTTAGGTGGTGTAGGTGAAGCGATTGGAGGGATGTTCTAATGGAAGATTCGGCAAGCATCATTCTGCAGTCTCAAGCGCCCAAAATAACAAGTCCTCTTGATATCCAGGCCAAGAAGTCGAATATCGCAGACGCTATACAGGCACGTCAAATCAATCAGATGAAGATTGACGACTACAACCTGAATAAAACTAAGGATTCAAACATCCGTAGGATCATGGGGGAGTTTGGAGAAGACGAGGCAGGCCCAGTACTGCGTGCGGCCGGCTACTACGATACTGAACAGGCGCTGAATGATAGAAAACAGAAGATGACGAAAGGTGACCTGGAGCAGCAAGAGCAAAAGTACAAGATTGCTAAACAGCACACCGATGCCATATCCTCGGTCATGGGGAATGTTAAAGACAATCCTACGCCAGAAAGTCTACAGTCTGGGCTTGGGATTCTCATTGAGAACCAGATCATCACACCAGAACAAGCACAGCAAAAGCTGCAGGAGGCGCAGAGTGACCCGCAAGGTATCGCAGGATGGGCTACACGAAACTTCCAGCAAGGGCTTGAGGCTGCTAAACAACTAGAATCTTTCTCTACACAAAACCTTGGCGGCACTGAGAGAACTATTGCTACTAGCCCAGTAACTGGCGCTGTAAGAACAGTTAATGAGGTTCAGCGTACACAAAGTCCTGATAATATCGCCACTAACACGCGGATGGTTGAAGAAAATCAGAAGAATCGAGATAACGCCATTCAAGTGGCTGGAATACGTAAATCAGGTGAAGGCACAGAAAAAGCGCCATCTGGATATCGGTTTAACGCTGACGGATCTTTATCCCCTATTCCTGGCGGGCCAAAAGAGGGTGGAAATACCAAACCATTGCCGCCTGCTGCTCTGAAGATGCAGCAAGAAGACCTGGATGCTATCGGCACTGCTTCCGCCATTAATTCAGATTTGTCTGCAGTACAAGCTCAAATTGACTCTGGAAAGTTAGAATTCGGGCCATTGAAGAACCTCGGCAACCTTGTTAAGAATAAAACTGGGATGTCGGATGAGAAAAGCCGTAACTTTGCTTCTTTCAAAACCACTCTTGAGAAGTTACGCAATGACTCCTTACGGCTCAATAAGGGCGTGCAGACCGATGGTGACGCACAACGAGCATGGAATGAACTATTCGACAACATAAGCGACCAGGGAGTAGTTAAGCAACGTCTTGCTGAAATTCAGAGAATAAATGAGCGTGCTGTAAACCTTCGTAAGATGAATGTTGATAGCGTTCGTGCGAACTACGGAAAGGAGCCTTTAGACACGGAAGGTTATGAAAGTCAGCCAAGCGCATTAGGTGGAGGGCAGATATTGCCTAAAAACTCACGCATGGATACTAAGCCAGGGAAGGTTAAAACGGCTGCTGACTTCATTAAGGCGAATGGACTATGAAGTTTTCAGATTTAGCCAATAACGATGATTATCTTGGCCTACCAGAGATAGAGCGCTCAAAGGTTGTCGAGCATCTCGCCAAAGGCGATAATGACTTCAAAGGATTGCCAGAAGCAGAGCAAATCAAGGTATTGAATCATGTCGTAGGGTTAAAAGCTAAAACTGCAACACAAGCGGCTCCAGCACAGACCGCCCAGCCACAAGAAGATGAGCCAGGCATGGTGACGCAACTAGGCAAAGGAGCATTAGCAGGCGCTGCTGATATCGGCAACACGTTAATTAATGCATCTACGTACGTCCCACGCAAGATAGCAGGACTAGCCTCATCCGCAATGGGTAAGGATAATGAGATTGAGGCAGCAAACAATGAACGAGAAGCAAGTCTCGAAGGATTCAACCAAGAGAACAAAAACAGCATTCCTTTCCAAGTAGGAAGATTCGGCACTAACCTAGCTGGGACTGCAGCAGTAGGCCCTGTAGTCGGAGGAACGTTGAAGTTAGCCTCACAAACACCAAAAGCATTGGCCCTTGCTGAATCTATCGCCTCTAGTGGCACAAAGGGGACATTAGTTAACAAAGTGGCTGGTGGTGCAACCGCAGGTGCTGGATCTACATTGCTGATAGACCCCAAGAGCGTGCCAGAAGGCGCAGGGGTTGGTGCAGCTATACCGATTGCAGGTAAAGGGCTAGGAATAGCCGGGAATCGCGTTGCTGAAGCCGTAGGCGAGTTAGGCACACATACCGGAGGCGAAAGTATAAAGACTGCTGCGCGTTCTGGCGCTCAAGGCGGTAAAAATGCAAAATCATTCGTTGATAATATGCGCGGTAATGTGCCTATAGAAGATGTGCTAGCGGACGCTAAAAGCAATCTGCAAGTCATGCAGCAGGCTAAATCAGCCGAATACCGTAATGGGATACAGCAAGTATCCAAGGATAAGACTGTTCTCGACTTCAATGGCATAGATAAAGCTTTGCAGGACGCTTCACAAATAGGCTCCTATAAAGGACAGAATATCAACAAGAAGGCAGGCGATGCGCTTAAAGACATTAAGGAAGCCATTGACGACTGGAAGAAACTAGATCCTAAAGAGTTTCACACGCCGGAAGGATTAGACGCACTCAAGAAGAAGATATCAGGAATACAAGAATCAATCCCATTTGAGGAAAAGACTGCCAGAACGGCCGCCGGAAAAGTTTACAACTCCATCAAGTCTGAGATATCTACTCAAGCGCCTGAGTACGCCAAGGTAATGAAAAATTATTCAGAAGCTGCTGACCAGATACAAGAGATCGAAAAGGCATTATCTCTCGGTAATAAAGCGTCTGCTGATACAGCTATGCGGAAATTACAGTCCCTGACTCGTAATAATGCTAATACGAATTATGGAAATAGGCTAAAGCTGGCTAAGGATTTGGAAGCCCAAGGTGGTAAAGAAATAATGCCTGCGCTATCAGGACAGGCATTGAATAGTGTTGCTCCGCGCGGCCTGGGAAAGGTTGTTGCTGGTGCAACCGGACTGGCATCAGTGACGAATCCTGCTTTACTAGCGGCTTTAGCAGTCCAGTCCCCTAGACTTGCTGGCGAGGCCGCTTACAAGATAGGACAAGGCTCCAGGGGGATATCCAATGCAATAAGGAATACCACTCCGGCTGGGGCAATTGCAGCTGCTATCAACCGCGATTAAGAAAGAACCAATACAGCACTACAACAGCAAGTATAGCGATACATATAAGCTGGATACTCATATAAACCTCTCATTGGAGCCATAGATGGCAAAGTTATCTCCCGTATTCCAGGATACACAGTTTGATTCTAGCGGAAATTTGCTATCTGGTGGCCTAATTTACACCTATGCAGCAGGATCTGTCACTCCGCAGACAACATATACAAGCTCTTCAGGATTGACTGCGCAAGCCAATCCCATCGTATTGAACGCAAGAGCGGAGGTTGCAAGCCCTATCTGGCTGACCGAGGGATTGAGTTACAAGCTAAGGTTGTTTGATAGTAATAACAATTTCATAAGAGAATTCGATAATGTAACCGGCATCGGTGACAACACAGTATCTCTAGATCAGTGGATATCCTCTGGGGTTGCTCCTACTTATATAAACGCCACGTCATTCACAGTCCCTGGCGACCAGACAAGTAATTTCACTGTGGGGCGAAGGGTAAAAGCTACTGTTACGGCCGGCACAGTTTACGGAACTATCGCTAGCGCAGTCTTCACTGCTTTGACCACGGTTACGTTGTCCATGGATGGCGTTTCTGTGCTGGATGCCGGCTTAAGCTCCGTACAACTTGGACTCATCACTCCAGATAATACATCTGCCCCCGTGTTACCTGATAACGTATTCAGAGTATCGGGAAGCGCTGACAAGACCAAGAAAGTAGCTCTTGAGGTTGACGGACTGACTACCGGAACTACCAGAACATTAACGGTACCAGACAAAGATGGGGTAATCGCCACTGTAGCGGATATCACCGCTGCCGTCATTGTGCCTCGTGGTTATCTGTCAGGGCTTACCATGTCCACTGCTGGCGCATCAACTACGATGAGCGTGTCTGCCGGCATAGGGATGGATAGTACGAACCTAGTGGCGCTGACCTTGGCATCCGCCATTTCAAAGACAACGTCCGCATGGGCTGTCGGGTCTGGCAATGGTGGTATCGATACAGGCACAATCGCTGTGTCTACCTGGTATTACTTCTTCTTGATTCGCCGTCCTGACACTGGCGTGGTTGATGTGATATTCAGCCTATCGTCCTCTGCTCCGACATTGCCTACCAATTACACCCAATACCGATACATAGGCGGCGCGCTAACCAACGCATCGTCCCAATGGACTGGCTTTACACAGTTCGGAGATGACTTCTTCTGGTCTACACCTCCAGCTTTGGCGTTTAATGGCGCAGGATCGCCCGCTGCTGCGTTACTTGTTTGCGATGTACCAAGAGGCCGGAAAGTTAAAGCATGGCTTAATGCTTCCCAATTAATTCCAGCAGGTACCGCAGCCGGCTCATATTTCTCCGACCCCAATAATGCCGATGTCGCTCCAGTGGCAACCGTATCTCCTTTGCTTAGTATCGGAGGAACAAACAGCAACGCCGCACAGTTAATACTCAACGCCCAGGTTAATTGCTGGACAAACACATCCGCTCAGATCCGCCATCGCGAACTCACTACAAATACCTTGCAAATCCAGACGTTAGGCTGGACTGACTTGAGGGAAAGGAGCCTGTAATGCCATACGTACAACGGTCAGGAGGGAAGATTGTAGCCACTTATTCAAACCCACAGGAATATGCTACTGAATGGGTGGAAGATGATAGCGATGAACTAAAGCCAACCATAGAGGAGATTGTTAACTTTCTTAAAGCTGAATTGGATGCTCTTGAGCGTAGGGGAACCTCTCTCCGCGCCATCCGTGAAACATTCATCAAGCTTTATGAGTTCCTACGCCCATCTCTCGGATATACACCTGAACAGTTAGCACAGCTTCCAGCCTATAAAGGGTTTAAAGACCTTGATGCCATTGCTGCCGCCAAGCGTGAAGAAATAAGAAACCTGTTATGACATTCGCGCTCATTTTCAATCCTATTTCTTTGTTTCTAATTTATATCCTCTACGCTTACCTATACCCGCACCAGAACGTTAATGTAATAGCAAAGATAGCTTACTGGCTAGTGACCATGATAGGTGCAGTAATCGACATGGTAGTTAATGTCGTGTGGGCTACCGTAGTATTCTGGGACTGGCCGCATGAATGGCTCCTAACCCAGCGAATCGAACGCCTAAAGTCTAAGTCTGGATATCGTGGGAAGCTGGCTAATAAGCTCTGTGATTTGCTTAACTACATATTGCCTGGACATTGTCGATGATTAACTTTTTACTGTTAGTTATAATCGCACTAATGACCCCTATATTCATGTTTGGCTTATTTGTCCTCATCCTAGTATTGAAGGCTGAACCAAAAGGCACTGGAGTAGATACCAGCAATCGCATCATGTACATAACGCTTCTATGGTTTGCGCTTACCCGCAGATCATTGTTTCTTCCAGTGTTGCCGCAACTTGCACACGACCAATACGACAACATAAGGAAATAACGTGAACGAATGGATAGCATTAAAAATCGGCGGTACTCTTGCTGGGAGCGTCGGTGCATATGCTGCCATCATCGCCAAGAAGGACGTATCTAAACCTGAAGCATGGGCCATATTCCTTGTAGGAATCTGCTTTGCTTTCTTTCTGCCTACGCTGATAGCAACAAAAGTAATTTTGGCGTATGGTTTAATTAATAACTTTGAAAACCTATTCGGGATAGTCGGTATATTAGGTTTGCTGTTCGGACTAATAGGTTACAAATTAGTATCGGGAATCTACAAATTAGCGGGTATGTTTGAAAAAAGCCCAATCCCATTTCTGCAAAAACTACTGGGGCTATGGAGCAATAAGCCATGAGTTGGATTGTTTACCTGACATGCTTTTTATTAGTAGCGCATTGCCTTGATGAAGCGGTAAAGATGGAGAAAGAAACCAAGCGTATGAGGGTTTACTCTTATATCTTGTTCTTTGCTTCAATCCTTGGTGTAGCCATGTGGACATATTACTCAGGGACTAGCCTGTCTGTCGTTGGACTACTGGCAGGTATAACTGCGATTATATTCACAGATCGCAGACGCACACGCAAGGAAGAACATGTAGAGGCTGCTTATGACTGAACCTAAATGGATAGAAATAGCCCGTAAGGATATCGGCATTAAAGAGATACCAGGGGCTAAACACAATTCTATCATCATGGGCTGGCTCAAGAAGCTCAAGTCATGGATAGTCACCGACGAAGACCCGTGGTGTGGAACTTTCTGCGCTCACTGCATGCAAGAGGCTGGTTATGCTTATCCTGCTAAATACTACCGTGCCTTGGAGTGGCTGACATGGGGCGAACACTTACAACAACCTATGGTTGGCTGTGTGGCGGTGTTTACTCGTACTGGTGGTGGTCATGTAGGCTTTGTTGTAGGCAAGGACAGCAGCGGCCGTATTCTCGTGCTAGGTGGCAATCAAGGCAATCAAGTATGCATAACGCCATTTGAGACTTCACGAGTGGCAGGCTACCGATTTCCATCCAGATATCCATTTACCATGCATCCGTTGCCAGTGATCGAATCTAATGCACTATCATCGAGCAATGAATCATGATTGCCGTACTATTACCTTTTCTGCGTAAGTTCTGGCCTTATCTCATTGTCGGAATCTGCTTTATAGCCATATGGACGTTTTGCAAGTACCAAACTCACGAATTAAAGGTTAAGGACGCTACTATAGCAACGCTACAGGCCACGATTGCACAAACCAAGCTAGCAGGTGAGGCACAGAACAAAAAGGCTGTAGAATCGCAGGAAAAGGCATCTGTAGCGGTAAACTCCATAGCATCAGAATCTAAAGACGAAATAGCGAGGATTAAAAAGTATTATGAAAACAAGAAGCCTTCTGTTAAGTATGTTCCTGTTAACGGCGTGTGCCAGTCAATCAGTGCCAGTAGCGGCGAACTGTCCAGCGTTTCCAAAGATTCCGAAGGAGTTTCCGAGGCCGGAGACACTCCCAACTCAATCACTGGTGAACGAAGCTTTGAGAGCGACTGCGCCGAAGTGACAATATGGTATACAAAAATGTATCGATCATGGGAAGCAGGTTGCAATGAAGTAGAGTGCAGATGATATGGTTACGGAAACCGCATTATCGCGCAATGCTAATAACATTGTAGTAGCGGTATTGCTTGGGTTCCTGTTCTGGATAGCAGTGACATTAGTAGATTTGCAGAAAGAACAATCTGTTCAGTCGGAAAAGATAAACCAGCTTAACGAGAAAGCAAAAGAGATAGTGCCTAGAAGTGAGAACGAAAGAAGATGGCAATCCCTAGAAGCGGGGCAGGCCCAAAACTCAGAAAGAATTGGGCGCACCGAGCAATACATATTCTCAAGCAAGCATTAAATAGTACACCCCTTGTGATAAAGCCTTTTAGCTTTTACATAAACATCATGCGCTTCTTCTGGCGTATCGAAATATCCCAAAAACTTCACTTTATAGTCAACTCTTAGACTTGCGCTATATGGCCTGACAGGCTTGTTTTTGTAGAAATAAACACCAAGCGGAAGTTTGCTTTCCCTTTTCGTTGTTCTTTGGTTTTGAGCATTGCATAGCCTGTCAACATCGCGTAGATTAATTATTCGATTATCAGATCGATTCCCGTTTATGTGATCAATATGCTCTTTAGGCCATTCTCCATAAACGTAGAGCCAAGCCAACCTGTGAGATAGATATGACTTATCTCCATACAGCGCTATCCTTATAGTTCGATAACCTTTTGGGGATGTATTTCCTGCTACTTTATTTGCGAAATTTGAATGCCAGGTAGACCAAGTTCTTTTGCATATGAAATGCTTAATGTCTCTTGGCAGCCAAGTAAATGTGCCAGTAAGCGGATTGTAATGTAATAATTCTTTGAGTCTATCTTGAGTTAACATTCATTTACTCTCTCCTAGTGTGACTTACTGCCAGCCCATTGATATACTTCACCGATCCATCCCTGCGCTTTCTCCAGCTTCCTGCGCTGTGTCTTTGTCATCGCCGGGTGTGTAATCAAGCTCTCATGAATAAGCTCATTAATGACGTGGCATCTGTCTAGTATCTCGTAGTGGTACAGGCTTACTTTGTTGGCTTTCTTACTCATGTAGCCTCACTTGTGCTTCAGCTAGTTCCAAGCTTATTGGGAACCGTTTCAACTCCACTATGCTGACTGGCCCATCTTGTCCGTACTGAGATGCATAGTGAAGTATCTCCTTCAGAGCATCCCCATAGACGGCTGATATAGCGCTTGCAACTACCATATCGTCTTGAATTAACTGAAATTCATATTCCATCATAACTGCCCTCCCAATCCGTATGCCCGCATCGATAGACCTGCGAGCGAATGAACAATAATAAGGTGTTGCATTTAGCCTTTTCCCTCTACTACTTCTCGTACAGGATGGGTGTATAAGGGGATTATTCTGTCAACTTCCAATTTTCCATTTTCCTGCCAATTTACATAGAATGAGTTTCTGTATTCTTCAGCGCTTTCGAAGTCCGGCTGGAAAACTCGGGCAGAAACATTCTTCATTTGTAATTCCACTAGGTACCCGAAAGGCAGCACAGGCTCATCTCCTGCTTGCCCTGCGGGTAGAGGGGCACGAGCTTCAACCTTGGCGACGGCGGTTTTAATGTCTTCAATAAGATTCCACGGTACTGTATTCTTTCCATGATTGCCATTCCCATCAGGCAGGCACAGTGTTTCCAAATGGCCTAGCGCTCTTAATTCGTCGGCATTAAAGTTCTCTGGCTGTGATGCCGATGCTATGGCTTGGGAAGCTTGCCATACAGCGCCAGCCTCAAAACATTCCCTTCCATAGTGAGAGGTTTTTCCGCCACTCAAGTCATGCACCATAAATGCTTTGCGTGCATTCATTGCAATCTGCTTATCGTCCATCACTTGCCTCCTGTGTTACAAATCAAATAGCACGAACAGCACGAATGCAGGCCATGTTAGAGTGACAATGGCGTTCTGCTTTAATGTCAGTGAACCTCCATTGGCAAACCATTCCATAAGCCAGCACAGTAATATGCCGATGCACAAGTAAAGTAAAATGTAGTCAGTCACTTTCTACTCCTGTAGGGCAAGCGGATAGGGCTGCGTCACATAGTTCCTGCACATCCATCCAGCGCACTCCCCATCCATGACGCGAAGTACTTTCAATGAAATTCGCATACTCTTTTGGCAGCGCCTTCAATTTCTTCATGCTATTCCGCAACTCCTCTACTTGCGCTTGAAGTGATTGGATGGTGGCGGCTTGGTCGTTCATGGTCTTTACGCATGCCTGCATTGTCAGTTCTACCGACAACTGTTCTGCCATATTCATATCTAATATTCCTTCTCAATGTAGGGATAAGACCCTGAAAGATTTATGTTCATTAGTGTGTAGGTCTTGGCTCTACATCGTGCCATTACGTGAGTGCAGCAACACCAGATTGCATTCCATTGGTAGTATCGTATACAGCAGACATTGCCCAGCCTCGATTGCACATACTTAGCCATTGCTCGTATGTAGCCGTCATATCTCCGAATGCACTTGCGTTGTTATCAGCGAGCCATCTTGCAAGCTCCTCTGGCGTTTTAAATGCAGGGCTGATAGGAGTGCCTTCGCTGGTATCTTCGTACATCATCAGCATGGTCTTTTCTTCATCCGTCCACTCTGGCATGTAGTTGTTAATGTCAGGGGCGCTCATTTCATCCAATGCAGCTTGCAACCCATCCTTATTAAGGATTTCCATAAAGCGCGTATAGTCTTCTGCATAGCCACTCATCAAAGGCTCATACCTACCGTTTTCTCGTTTTGGATGCTCCCAGCCTTCTTTAACTTTTCTTACTTCTCGTCCCATAAAACCTCCCGTAATGCCGCCATGTATCGAAAACTTTATCTGCCCGAATATCCCAACTGCTTTAATGCTCTTTCTCTTTTCCCTCGGATGTAAGAAGGGGCTATGCTTGTTCTAGCTCAATCAATAGTTCAATGTAATGCTTGGCCTTCTCTAAATCGCTAATCCCGCCTTTGGATTTCCATCTGGTCAAATATTTAATCGCGCATCCTTCAAAATACCCAATGCCATTAGCATGTATGTATTCCACTGGCTGAATCTTGCAGGTCTTGTAATGATCCCCAGCCACTTGAATATCTAATGCGCTCATCTCATATCTCCCTAATGTTTGCTAAAGACTATCTATTTAATCCCCGAATGCTTCATATAATGTTGAAAGTAACGCTTCGATAATGAATACGATGCCGAATATAAAAAGCAATAAAGTGCCTATAGGCCAAGCAATAGGAACCAACAAAAAGCGAATTATCTTTGGCACCTTTTGCATATAAATTTCAACCGTATAAGCCAATAAAAATTCTGTAAATGGGTACATTTTCACTACTCTCCCTATATGTAATTCCGTATTCCTGAGACCACTACCCGAATGTCCCAAAATGGGGTTAGGTAGTGCTGGTTAATGCAGCGTCAATGGCTTCACGTCCAGACTTAAAAACTGCTGCTTTGGATTCGCCGTTAAGCGGATGGCTTCTTTCGCATTCCCACAATGAGAAGTTGCCATTGCACTCGGTAGCCACAAGGCAGCCTTCACCTATAATCCAATCCAACCTCTCAGCATCTTTACGAAGCAGGCTCAATTCTTCACTTGTGATTAGTACAAGGTCTGTAGGAGGGGATGCGGATAGCATGGATTTGTACCCTCGGCTAAAGTTAGAGCTATCTCCACTTGGATATCCATGGTCATCACATGCTCTTTGCACCATTTCTTTGGTCGGCTCTTTCGGCATTACTACATAGTCATTAGGATCAGACATGGTTATTCCTTAATTAGCTTTTCAATATCTACAGCACACTCGTAAGCGCCCCAACTTCCAATAGCGCCGTTAGGAAACTTGAATTTACATATATCAGCAGCTTCCCGTAGCGCCTGGTTCCTCACAGCCTGCATGGCAAAGTCTAACGTACCTCCCAATGAGGTTAGTTCGCTTATGCAGTCCTGTATTGGTTGCTTTAGTACTTCTATGGTGTCAGGAGAGGAGGGTAGTATCATGATATGCTCCATTGTTCGGCCATTGCCTTAGCTATTCCTGGATAGAACCTTGCCCTCTCTTTGCCGCGATTAGGCCCAGGAGACATATAAAATACACGCTCTCGTTCAGCTTTCGGCAGAAGCATCATTTCATCAAATACATTATCAGTGCCGACCAGATTAGGCAGTCCATGTAAGGCCAGTCCTGTTTTTTTCTGCTCTGTATGACCGAACATATAAGGCTGTATGTATTGAGTTTTTGCTTTGCGCCGCTTCTTCAAATGCGGGAAAAGAACACTCACAGGGTTTTCCATTGCGACCTTCCCACAGTTTTCTATTGCCGCATCCCATACGCTCAATGTCCACTCAATTGCATCAAGCCTTTCCTGATGCTTAGTCTTTCCTCTGCCATAAGTGCCATTTCCACAAACTCCCATTGCTGTGCATGGAATATGAATAATTATCAAATCCCATTTTTTAGACTTTATAGCATCAATAATATCCATTTTTAAATGTCTCGATGGATTGCCTTCTGTGTCAATAATGTCATTTGAATATGCATTATGTCCAGCCGCAAGAAACTCATTAAGCACGGTTGCCGAGTACTCGCAACCTATTAAAACATCCATCGCATAGCTCCTTTAATCTTTTAAGTACTTTATCAATATGAAAAGAGGGAATCCAATGAAAAGAATTAATTGATTCTCAAGCAATGATTGAGAAAAACTATCACCTAAAATGGGATATCATCTTCAAAATCATCAAAACCACTTGAAACCTTTTTTCCTTCATTAGGTTTATGGTCTTGGCTCTGCACTGATACGGATTCACCGCCTGCTGGCTTTGCACCTAACATCTGCATCTGGTCGCAGATAACCTCCGTGGTGTATCGAGTTACGCCATCCTTTTCCCATTTACGAGTTTGTAATCGGCCTTCCAGGTAAACACTAGAGCCTTTCTTCAAATACTCGCCAGCAATCTCAGCTACCTTTCTGTACATGACGATATTGACGAACTCAGCACGCTCCTGTTTTACATTATTCTTGTCTTTCCAACTTTCGTTACAAGCAATTGAGAAGTTAGCTACCGCCTCTCCGTTTGGCATGTACCGCAGCTCCGGATCGCGTGTGAGGTTTCCAATTAGAATTACTTTATTTACGGAAGCCATTATTCAGTCCTTGTCATTGAGTTCATGTGTTCTTGCGATGCACTATCTATTTCGTTGACCGCTTTTAAGCTATCGCCGTGCTTCTTAATGGCGGTTCTGACGTTACTTGCCAGCTTGCCCCACTCATCTGTAACGCGCTCGTTATCAGGATGGCCGTCTTCATCAACCAGCAAGGATTTAACCTGCATCCATTTGGTGTACTCAACTGCACCTTGTTCTGGCGTTAACGCCTGCAACTGTTTACGAGTGTTCTCTGTAGCCTGTGTTGCAGTAGCCTTGACAGAGCTATTTCCGTCATCGTCCTCTGGTGCTATTCCGCACGCCGCCATGAGGCTGTAGCGCCTTGCATACGTCAATGCTGACCCATACCCCTGTGCATCTGGTTTAGCGGCTGGAACGTGCAATATTCCGCCTGTAATGGTCTCGCCTGATTCGTGGATAAAGATTGTCTCTACCTTTACGCCATCGTCACACTCATGCGACTTCTGCATCAGGAACAATCCGTTGTTATTCAGAGCATCAATGACCGCCTCGATACATCCATCCAGCCCAACGTATTTAGAACGGAAGTGTGGGTTCGTTGCTGTCTTGAGTGCTGGCGCAAACTCTTTCTGTGCTTTCACTAATGCTTTCGCTATCTTGTCCATTTACCTTCTCCCATAGTTGTCTTAATTCATTCGTCCAATAAAACCCATCGTCCTCATCCACGATAAAACACCCCATGCAATTCTTTTGCTTTTTTAGTGTATGCTTCATGGGCAAGCTCTGGAGTGTCAAAACTACCTAAATGATATTGAATATAATTTATCGTTACTCTTGCTCTCCATTTTCCAGTAGCCTTATGAAACCCAACACCCTTTAAACCAGAGTTATTATTTGCTCTTAATTTTTTACAGTTCCAGCTATTCTGAGAATGGCTTACTTCTCGTAAGTTGCTTATGCTGTTATCGCCAGTGTCGCCGTTTATATGGTCTGTTACATGAGGAAAATATCCGTACATATAAAGCCATGCAAGCCTGTGCGCAAGATACCTATTGCCATCAATATTTATTGCTATATATCCACGATGAATTGTTGACCCAGCCTTACATCCAGATTTTGCTCGACCATATGACTTTATCCACGAAAAGATTCCGGTAAGCGGATCAAAATGTAATACTTCTTTAATTCTGGCTTGTGTAAGCATTTGAATTATCCTTGTACGATAGTGAGTGAGTAGTTGTAGGCTTTCCGTTGGTACAAGCAACAGAAACTTGCCCGCTCTCCAGCGACCTACAATTAAAACTATATCTAATGCTCGCGGATAATGCAAGCGCTCATTACACGATCCTTGAAGTCGCCAGCAATGGATTGTCGGATGCGATAGAACGCTTGCTCACGACTCTCTGCATTGGGTTTAGCCGCAATCACTCTGCGTATCAGTGCACCGATAGACCTGCTCACAAATGAACAAAGTGAGTCTTTGATTTTAACCACTCTCATCACATACCTCCTTTAATTAATTACCACGCCTAGCCATATACTCCAGGCTCTGACTTATCTTTCTATTTGCTCCCTTATGGAATAGAGCTTTGTAGAGTTTGTTAATAAGATTCATGCTGCCACTCCAATAATATTTTCAGGTTCGCCATCTGGGCCATAAACAACCCATTCCTCTTCATCATCAGCGCCGCTTTGTGGGCCTCCTAAGACGACACCTCTAGTTTCTGATATCGCAATAGCCTCTTCCAATGAGTCAGCCTCTACTGTGGTATATGCACTTACTGTTACTTCTGCTGATAAATTGAACTTCATTGCTTAAACCCCTTTATGTAATAGGATGGAAGAACATAAAACCATTAATGTTCATTCGGTTTGTGCGTCACTCGATGCACTGATACGGTTTGTTATGTCAGCTATGGATTCCACAAAGGCGGCATTTCGAGACTATCCCAGCAATATTGCCAATGCATGCGTGGCATAATGTGTGAATGCGTTAATCCATTAGCAACACACATGTCGCAATACTTTCCGTACTCCTCTGTCATTAAATCTTCCATCACTGCACTCCCGTTATGTATGCCCGTAACGCCAAGACCTTCAACATCATTTCGCCCCAAACGCTTGTAAAAAATAATCACCACCCCACACAAATATCCCACAACCACAGAAAGCTATTACCCACAACCACACATCTGCTTTATCTTCAGTCATGAGGTAACTTTTCTCCTGGTTGTAGTCTCTTAATAGGGGAATATTGAGATAGGATTTCATGAGATAACCTCGGCTGATTTAAGCTTTCCGGTTTCTCCGTCAAAAGTTAAGCCAAGATTTGCTGTGTGCAAATATTCATTAGCAAGCGGGATCATTGCCAAATCAAAGTGTCTCAGGTCAATAACTGCACTAACGCTCTTATAAACATCAGGCTTTGGCTTTACTCGATACTCAACATCTTCACAAAATGATGGCTCAGTAATGTCCGTCCAATTCGGAGTAGAGCATTGAAGATTTCTATATTGAATTTCTGCGCCATCTGCATAAGCGTGAATTACATCTGCGTGTTTATGTTTCATACTCCCTCCAATCGTTTCTCACCTGCACGTACATACTCAGATACCAAGGATTTAGCGAACACAATCACGCTTCTATCCTCACCCATGTCCACAGCTTGTTTAAGCGAGTACATAAGCGCTGTCATAACCTCTGCATCCATGTAGTCATAGATAACAGTCGATCCTTCATCACGTAGCAGGTCATCTAGCCTCTCAGCAGCTAGTAGCTCTTCTGCTTCGTCAAAGATGATGGAAGGCATTTCCCATGAGGGAGTGTTTTGAAATGAAATAGGTTTGTTCATGGGAATCTCTTTGTAATAACAGCGGCAATAAGGATTCCAGACAGTTGTATAAGCACCGTTCCAACTACCGCTGTTGTAAGAGAGGAAACCACCCCAAGCACTGCAAGTCCGGCGCCGCATAGAAAACATGCAAATAGTGCACAAATTGTTCTAATTGCAACTCCCATCTCTATCTCCCTATCTGGTAACTCAAAAATATCAATTAGTAGTAAGAAGGTGGCTGGTGCGTTACTACCAACTCAATAGTCTGGATAACCCTCGCCCTCGGTAACGATCCGCCAGGCTAGCAGTGTCGAACTGCTTCCCCACTATCAACAGAGCCTTCATGCTGCCTGACTACAGGCTTCACCTTCTTGCTACTAACTAACTCTGGTAACTAAAAAAACCATCTTGTTAATTCGGTGGAGCGTATATTCGATACGCGCTACCGGTTTGTTATTGCAGTTGCAAATCAATCTCAGCGCACGATGCAGACGAGTGCATGAGGTCAATTTCAAGCATTCGCTCCACTGTCTTTAGCCACACTTTTTTGCCTTCTACATCCACCGGATACCACGCAAACCATGTTTGCCATTGGTTATACATTTGCGCTGCTCGCACAGTCACGCCTACAAATCTCAATATTGTTTGGCCATACCATAGTGTTGTAAGGCATGTCTAAAACAACATCGCCAGTAGTTGCTATCAGGTGTTCAACTTCGCGCAGTAAAAACCTAACCTCATTGAGCGTTCCAACTTTGGTGGCTTTAAACAGCTTTATTCCGTTGCACATAAGAGAAGCAGTCCAGTGTCCAGATTTGCTCTTTGCTATATGTCTACGTGTCTTCATCTCGTATCTCCTTCGTTATGTATCAGAGCAACGTCAAGACCTATTGCCTCATTTCGCCCCAATATGGTTTCCTATGCTGCTTCTTTATCCAATTTTGGAAACTGGCTTACATTGAATAAAATCATATGCAAGTAACTATCCGGCATAGTCACAAGCCGACCATCTTTGCATTGCTCATTCCACTGAAAACCAAAGCTAAAGCAGGTGGCAAATGAATCAAACTCAGTAAACTTGCAAAGCTGAGGCCATGTAATGTGTGTTGTTACGCCGCATAATTTTCTTATTGCTTTAATTTTTTCTCTACGGGTCATCTCGTATCTCCTTATCCACTCTCGGCGGTTTGAACTGTTTGTGTTGCGACTGGAAACAAGTTTATAACGAGGCATATTACGTTGTCAACAACTATTTGCAACTTTAGTTTAACTATGCAATAATGTTTCCGTGGTCAATACAAAGGGTATCTATGAAAACTCAAGAAGCAGAGATTTACTTCGGTAGTAAACGAAAGCTGGCAGAAGCGTTAAAGCTTTCCGTCCAGGCTATATATAAGTGGGGTGAAAATGTGCCCAGATTGCGTGAATATGAAATCAAAGACTTGATGAAACGGAGGAAGTGATGCAAACACAAAATGAACGCCTGTTAGGTTACTTAGCTGCTGGTATGCCAATCGACCCACTACGAGCATGGACTGAACTCGGTATATATCGTCTCGGCGCTCGCATATTCGATCTGCGCAAGCTTGGCTATGATATTAAATCAAGCCGTACAGCAGTAAAGAATAGGTATGGTGAGTCATGCATAGTGGCGAGTTACTCCATGACACCTGCATGAAAGCAGGCGACAGAGTTATCCACGAGATACACGGGGCAGGAACCATAGAGGCTAATTACTCACAGGGTTTCGCCTATCGTGTGTTATTTGATGTTCAACCAGTAAAAGCACCTAACGCATGGAATAATCCATTGTGTGTAATGGGCGATACGGTGAAGGAGATAGTATGACCTATCAAGAAAAGATTGATTTGCTGGAAGAGTTAAAAAATTTAATGATAAAGCAAAGGGATGAGTTGTTATTAAAACCAATTCAAAAAATAACGCCGCAAATTAATGCGGTTGTTATCAGAATAATGGATGACGGAAGCAGGGTAATACACATTGAATGCAAAGATAATAAGAAAGAAAAAATGCTCATGTCATTGGCTAATGTACTTAATCAGCAATTAGCAGGATTGCAATATGCAGGAATATTTAATAATGAAAACATTTGAAGAATGGTATAAAAATGAATTCCCATCACAATATAATATATGGGCAAAAGGAAATGCTGTAAGTAAAGAAGTTTCATTAGCTATTCAGCATCGATGGGCTTGTTGGAAGGCTTTTGAATCGGCAAAAAAAGAAATGGCGGAATACATACTAAATCCTCGGGTGTGGGATGAGAATATTCATGATGCATGGCATAAATCTATTCCTGATACACAAAAAGCATTTGAAGGATTGCGTAAAATATTTGAAAGTAGTTGACAGATAGAGTAGTTTCATTAAACTAGCATTTATCAAGGTCTGGTAAACCTTAGATAACACTACAGCGGACTTTATGGAAAGCATAGAGCATCGCAAGGATTCTGTAGTATTCATGTGATGACCAAGCCGCTGTTGTTATCTGAAATTACAACTAAAGCTCCGGTCATTCTGATTCGGGGCTTTTTTTACGTCCCATTATCTAAAACTCTACCCGCGAGTGGAGAGCAGCGTTACTCAGCAAGTGCTAGTCAGCACACACCACAAACAGATAGCAATATATTACGAGTGTAAGAATGAGGGACTCGGCTCACAAGATGATATAGATCGAATGAGCGTACCTAGCCTTAAAAGGTGTTACTTGCTCTGCAAGGTTCTGTCGGCTATCACAGACAATGGTAGTGGCTAGGGAGATATTAATATATTGATTGCAGCTATATTTAAATACTGGAATCTTGAGGTAATGGCGTATTAACACCCAAACCCCTCATATAGACTTCTATTGTCCAAAGGAATGTAATGGTAAATGGAATTAATAAACTGGTTTGAGAATAGAGTTAATTACTTAGAAGATTTATTAAAGTTATCCACAGGAAGACATGTAGTAATCGTTACTGAAAAATTGAATGATGCTAAATTTATACTAGAAAGATTAAAAAATGAGAGAAACAACTCAAAACCTTCATGATTACCGTTATGTTAAAACGACTGACCTGGAAATCATTCGAAACACATATCCTGAGGGTGGCGCATGGGCTTGCCTGCCATTGCTTAAAGATTAC
>Ga0247814_10000405_pt1 | contig 35127 bp, 25 predicted proteins | sample UWRJL179409R1_FD_179947 | JGI IMG/M metagenome (GOLD analysis project Ga0247814, IMG submission 179947) | Plant litter microbial communities from Arlington Agricultural Research Station in Wisconsin, United States - UWRJ-L179-409R-1 | ecosystem: Environmental > Terrestrial > Plant litter >... | reverse complement strand
CTTTGACGTTAAATGTATTAAATAGTTTAAGGCAGAGGATTATTATCTTCAAATTAATCGTATTTTTATTTTTTTAAGACATGAGAAAAACAATCAATATACTGCTGTTTGTAGTGCTTCTTTTTACCGGATGCCAAAAAGAAATCGAGGCTTCAGATATCGCTAAAATTAATGGATATTGGGAAATTACGCAGGTAATATTACCTGACGGTGCAAAAAAAGACTATTCGATTAATGAGACTTTTGATTATTTTGAAATTAAAAACAATAAGGGTTTCAGAAAAAAGGTAATGCCGCAATTTGACGGTACATTTTTGACTAATAATCTGGAAGAAGAAGTAGTGGTAAAAAAGGTTAAAGACAAATATTACCTGTATTATACTACTCCATATGCCAAATGGAATGAGGAACTCCTGTTGCTTTCTGATAGTGAACTGGTCACGGTCAACAATTTGAAAAATGAATACCATTACAAAAGGGCTTCACCTATAAATATTACAGGCAATGGCAAGACGATTAAATAACGAAAGTTCTGTTGGTGATGTTCTTAAAGAAATCATCCAGTCTAATAAATTACAGCCCGGAATAGATCAGGTTGCCGTAAAAGAAGCCTGGAAGAATTTAATGGGTAACGGGGTTAATAATTATACCAGAAATGTAATGCTTAAAGGATATACTTTGTACGTAGAATTATCATCGGCAGTATTGCGCGAAGAATTAAGTTACGGAAAAGATAAAATCATTGCAATGATCAATAAGGAATTGGATAGGGAAGTAGTTAAGGATGTTGTTTTAAGGTAGATAAGTCATTTCATGTATTTATAAAAAACAAAACCCGATGATATTCACCGGGTTTGTTTTTAAGCGTAAATCTTATAAGATCTAAAATTGCTCTCTTCCGGCAAAATGGAAAGCGCCTTCTATAGCAGCATTTTCATCGCTATCTGAACCGTGAACGGCATTTTCACCTATTGACGTTGCATATTTTTTACGAATAGTTCCTTCTGCTGCATCAGCAGGATTAGTTGCGCCAATCAGTGTTCTGAAATCTTCAATTGCATTTTCTTTCTCTAGTATAGCAGCCACAATCGGACCTCTTGACATGAATTCAACTAATTCTCCATAAAATGGTCTGGCGGCGTGAACCGCGTAAAATTGCTGTGCATCTGCAATTGTCAATTGCGTCAATTTCAAAGAAATGATTTTAAAACCGCCTTCAGTAATCATATTTAAAATTCCTCCGATGTGTCCGTTTTCTACCGCATCAGGTTTAATCATTGTAAAAGTTCTGTTCGTTGCCATTTTTTATTTTTTAATTAGCTTATTTCTGTTCGGTCGGCTGACCTCAAATCGGGTGCAAAAATAGTATTTATAAATCAATTTATAAAAGCAATTCTCTTATTTGCAAAAAAAATCCCCTGCTACAGATGTAACAGGGGATTTATACTATTTTAAAATCTTTAGTTTTTAACCACTTTGATTGTCTGAGTTGCAGATGCAGTTCCCACTTTTGCAAAGTAGATACCAGCATTTAAAGCAGAAGCATCAATTGTTGCGATGTTGGCTTGTGGAGAAACTGTCAAAACAATTTTACCTAAAACATCAACAATCTGGATAGTATTGATCGCTCCTTTAGCAGAAGTAAAGTTCCAGTCGTTTTTTGTTGGATTAGGATAAGCTCTGAAATCAGCATTTTTATTGAAATTAGCTGTTGCTAATGGCGCTCCAAAGTTGTATGCTAAAGTTTCTCTGTTAAAAGTTACACCGTATGTACCCGCTTCTACAGGAATATTAGCTGCGTCAGGAGCAGTTGATGCAGTTCCTGACGGCCATCCTGCGCTTCCGTAAGCAAGATTTCCCGGATCCCAGCTGTGGTTGCTTCTGAATTTACCACCATTGGTCGCTACAGCAGTAATGCTTGCAATACTGTAATTAGCACCATCGGTTGTAGTAAGGTCAAAATCGAAACCGTCACCCCAGCCACCAAAAGCGTCACCAGTTAAACTGATCAAAGGGAATGAGAAAGCATAAGCACCCGTTGTTGCATTGAAAGTAACATCATAATAACCAGGAACATCTACCGCAACATCAAGACCGGCATTCGCAGGATCTGGTCCGGTTGGAAAACTTGAACCTGCCCAGCTTGGATTCCAGCTATTGTTCTGACGGAATTTCAAAGCTCCAATCATAAGTTTAATTGTACCGGTATAAATAATACCATCTGTAGTCGACAAAACATGTGCATCAACTTGAGGATCGTTTGGCCAACCCTGAGCAGTTGCCGAACCTACTATTGCAATAGAAGGATAAGTAGGCGCTGCTGTGAAGGTATATTCACCATTGTCCAGATTCAAAGAGATTGTAGTGTAAGATCCGCCTGCAACAGGAATTGACACTGAACCTGGTTCAGCTGAACCTGTTGGAAAACCTGTTCCGCCTGTAAGTGTACCATCAACATTAAATTGAGCATCGCCTGTAGACAAGATTACATTTGAAGCGGTAAAATTAACACCATCACTGGTTGATAAAGTTACATCACCTGAAGTAGCCGCTCCAACCAGTTTCACAACCGGAATTGGTGCGCCTTCAAAATTATAAACGCCTGTAGTTGAGTTAAAAGTCACAGTTCTAAGACCTGGTACAGTTAGAATGTTATTTCCCGGAGATGCCGGAGCGCCCGTAGGAAAACCTGGTTGTGTAGCACATCCCCAGATGTATGCATTGTTAGCCCATGAATTATTCCCTCTGAATTTTACTTCCCCGGCTGTAAGCGTTATGGTAAGCGTCCAATTTTCCCCATCAGTAGTAGCCATTTGGTTTACATCAACTTCACCAGCAGTACCTGCAGGCCATCCTCCGGCACCGGTTCCAACCAATGAAACAGAGGTAAGCTGAGCGTTTGAAAATAAAGTAGTCATTAAAAGGACCACTAAATAAAGTACTTTTCTTTTCATAATAAATAAGTTTAAGATTAAATTTTTATAAAATTAGTCAAATTTCATTATGGAGTATGAAATACTCAAATAAATAAAAGAGCGAAAACGTTTTCGTGTTGATAACATTATTTATTTAACAATCGTTTCATCAAATTTATGATGAAAGGGATGTTTTTTTATGGAATGCATAATACGAATTTGACAAAATGCAATTACAGTATGATAATATCGAATTGATTTTCAAGAGGTTTCAATTCTGCAGATAATTTTTTAATTAAATTTTCTCCGCTTTCCAGATAAAATTCAGAGAAGTTAGTTTGTCTTTCCTGAAGTCCTTTGTTAGGAAACAATTCATTCTGTAAATCAGTAATACGTTCGAGTGCATCATTGTGTTTTCGCTTTTCAGCTTTAAGAAGCCTTTTTTCGAGATGTTCCAATCCCTTAATTTGTTTGGCTTCCTGTGCTTTTACCGCGCCTGAAAAAGAAGGGTCTGTTTTTTCAGCTAGCAGATGCAGGTAATGAAACTGACTCTTTAAATGGTCTTTTTGTATAGAAAGGTCGATGGGAAACTCAGAAAATTCCTGAACCTTGATATTGACCAATTCGGATTGTTTTAAAAATAAATTTTTCCATGTCAGGTTAAGTTTGTCTGCTTTTTTTGTTTGTTTCTGAGTTGTCAAAAGCACAGAATTTCGCAACAGCAAAATTGGAAATGGCACTTTTACCGCATCGAAAAATGACTTCAGTTCAAGCCAATATGCCAGTTCACCACCACCGCCGATGTAGCATAAATTGGGAAGAATTACTTCCTGATATAAAGGACGTAAAATCACATTCGGACTAAATTTTTCCGGGAATTCTTCAAGATTGCTGAGTATTTCCTGCTCAGAAAATATTAGCGTTGTATTGTTTATTTTATAACTGTCATTTTCAAAAATGATTCGTTCCCTCAAGTCATTCTCAAGATAAAAAAGATTGATTTCACGCGGATTTACCTGTATTTCATAATCCTTTAATAATTCAGTAGTCTCAATGACTTTTTTATAAGAAGTCTGATTCAGTAATTCTTCTTTAATATAAGGTATGAATTGTCTTTTTAGAGCCGCTTCATCGGCGTCGAGAATAACCAATCCGTAGTCGCCGAAGAGAGAATTCGCTAAAAAACGGGTGGCATCTGCTAAATTATCGTGGTTAAGATAGGTTTCAGTAAACAATTTTTTTATGAATTCCGCTTTAGTTCCCGAACCCAATTCTAATGCAAAAACTTCAAATACTTCTTTTAAACCTTCTGTAGAAAATCGACCAACCGGACCGCCGCCTTCCCTGTTCCATCGGAATTTCTTCCCATTGAAATTAAAGTAATTGATTTCTTCAAAATCATGATCTTCAGTAGCCATCCAGTAAATCGGAACAAAATTAAAATCAGGATATTTCAATTTTAATTCTTTGGTAAGATTGATTGTGGAAATGATCTTATACAAAAAATACAAAGGTCCGGTGAACAAATTCAATTGGTGGCCAGTGGTTATTGTAAACGTATTGCTATGTGCCAAAGATGCAATGTTCACTTTCGTCAGTTCAGAAATTTCTAGTGATGCATATTGACGTTGTAAAACTGAAACCAGCGTTTGTCTGTGCCCAATATCGAAATGTTGCTGTTTTTCTGCAATTTGCCCACTAAAATTTTCAATACAAGGATAGCGATGGTAAAGTGGCTGTAAATTGGAATGCTGATCCAAATAATCATTGACAAGCGGTGTAAAATAACCTGAATTTTGATAGCTGATACAGTCACTCGGCATAATAGTAGTACTTAAATTAGCGTAAAAATAACGATAAGCAAAGTTAGATTTTTTTGGTTTAACAAACCCTTGGGAAACGTGAATTATCTTTTTAATGTAAAATGACCACGGTATTCTCTTCCGTTAGCTCTCGTCACTATAAACCAATAATCTGTTGAAGGAAGTTCCTTGCCATTGTATGTTCCGTTCCAGCCGTTTTGATGGCCGAGCACTTTTAGTAATTTTCCTTCACGGTCAAAAATCCTGACGGTAAGACCGGGTTCAAATTCTGAAGAGCGCACTTTCCATAGATCATTGTAATTGTCATCGTTCGGTGTGAAAAACCTTGGATACATGAGTAAAAACACTTCTTCATCAACAGTTCCACATCCGTTTTTATCGCGCACGTAAACCTGATAATTTCCGCTCGGCAGCGGAGTAAAATAAGGATTATCCTGATAATGAATACCGTCAACGGAATATTCATAATCTCCAATTCCGGTGATATAAACGCAAATCATATTATTATAATCGGTCCAGTCAGAAGTTTTGATTGCTGTTATTGTCGCCGGATTAGATAAGAAAATAGTAAAAGTTTTGGAAGCCGAGCAGGTCAATGTGCCATGGGATGTAACATGGTCTTCTGTAACCGTAACAGTATAATTTCCCGGTTTATCGAATGAAACGATCTGTGTAGTTTCTCCATTTGGCCAAATGTAACCGTCATGTCCGGATCCGGCATCAATAAGTACCGTTTCTGAAACACAAAGCGGAAACGAATTACCCATAATGATTACAGGTGAATCAAGGAATGAGAAAGTCAGTATTGCGGTATTGGAACAACCATCGGCAGAAACGACCCTTATGTAAACTTTATTATTAGTATTGCTTAAATTATACGAAGTGAAATTTGAAATCAGTTGGCTGTAATCATTTGTTGCCGCAGCTGCCGCAGTTTTATAATAACTAAAACTAAATGCGGGAGAATTAGCAATGAGGTTGCTATCATAATTAGTAAGATCGACATTCTCTGATCCATCATTTAAATTGTCACAAAGTGTTGTTTCATAGTCGTTTGTCGCTGGTATCGGTAGAAATTTACTGTAAATTGTGACGTAGCTGGTATATGAAAAACAGGCCGGGCCTTTTCGCACCTTCAGATCAAAATGCACAATGCCACTCAAATTGGTCAATATGGGATCGGTAGTCCAGGTAATACCGCCATCAAAGCTGTACGCATCAGCAAGCGTAGTGATTGTAAGAGTTGCATAGTTTCCGCAACCGGCATCATCGATACTATATCTTGGATAACTGTTTTCCAGGTCATAAAGATAAATGTATACGTTAGGAGAGGTACAACCGTTTGTGTCTTTTATCTTAATGATATAACTTCCGGCAGGAAGGCTGCCCAGCACATTATTTGTCTGCCAGGTCGTTCCGCCGTCAAAACTATAAAGTGCTGCAGGAGTTGTAATAGTTATTGATCCTAAATTTCCGCAATAAGGATCGCTGCTTATGAACAGAGGATCAGCCAGAAATTCCCCATTGAGTTCTACACTGTTAAAATTAGACAGGCAGCCAAAACTGTCCTTCACGCGGATAAGATAGATACCTGACGGAAGACCACTTTTAGTATTTTCTGTAACCCATGTCACACCATCATCAAAACTATAAAATGATCCGGGTGTTGTAATCGTAATGCTGCCAACATCGCCACAAAAAGTAGGATGGGTGGCATTGAAGTCTGGGAAAGGCGATAAATAATCTATCAGATATATATCAGTCGCATATGAAGTGCAACCGGCTGCAGTCCTGATTTTTATTTTATAATTCCCGATTGGCAAATTTGACATGGACGCGTTTGTTACCCATGTCAATCCATTGTCATAACTGTATTCAGAAGCCGGTGATGTAATTGATATGGTTCCGGTAGCGCTAAAACACCCCGGTTGGATTACCTCAATGGTTGGCTGAACAGCGACAAGACTATTTAAAATGGTAACTGATCCAATGGCGCTGCAGCCAAAACTGTCGGTTACGGTAACCGTATAAGTTCCAACAGCGGTAACCGTAATACTTTGTGTTGTAGCTCCATTTCCCCATAAATAAGTGCTTCCGGGAGAAGCGGTTAAAACGGTGCTTCCACTGCACACGTTGAGTATGCCGGTTATTGATGCCGAAGGATTTTTTACGATAAGATTAACTGCAATGATCTTATAACAATTTGCATCTTTTGTAACACGCACAAAAATAGCTTTCGTTCCACTGGTATATGTTGTAAATGCAGCGATCGGATTAGTATTGGCAGTAGCATCTGCGAGCGTGGCAAAATAAGTAAATGTCAGCCCGGCTGTATTGGCGGTAATCAGTGGCTCAGCACTGGCAAGGTTAAAAACTTCTGTTCCGTTATGGTCTGTATCGCAAAGCAATACATTTGCTGTGTGGAGATCTATGTCACAATTGGTGCAATTCAAAAACCAGATATCCCAACCCGGATTGGCATCGTCATCATTAGCGGTATCAAACTTTGTACCTGTACATTCGGTCTGCAACAGGCCATAATGAATTGTCACATCGACGTTGTAACCGGCTGTGGTGATATTAGGAAGATTAGCCGCCTGAATGTCAAAACAAAAACGTTTATTGACTAAGTCAAGTACTGATGGTGTTTGCGATGTGTAGACGACCGCATTGGATTCATTGCGAACATGAAGTACTACAGAGGAAATGGTAGCAGACAATCCGCCTGAATTGGGCACAGTAAACTTTCCACATACAGAAACCGGCATTGTTGGGCAAATTTTATATAATGGATCGAGCTCAATGCTGCCCTGAAGATTTTCATCCGTATGCAACAAACAGAAATCATCAACATATACATACCCGAAATGGCCTCCAAGTCCGCACCGCGATGCCATCAATTCAATTGTAAATTCTTCATTATTAGGAATGGAAGAAATATCGAGGATGGCCGACTGCCAGTTGGGCGTATACAAGACAATACTACCTCCCTCAAGGTTTGGCGCTTGTTTGAAAATGCAATTGTTTGCATCTCCAATAAGGCAAAACTCGGCAGCTATTGCACCTGAGTTTCGGATAATACGCGCTTTAAAATAAGGTTGCTCACTGTCATGACCTGTATCGGTAATTACTTGCAGTACGGCTTTATAATTAAATTTTAGCTGCGTTTCATTATCCGTTTTAAACCTTTTCGTTTGTACGATTCCACTGCTAATACTACTATAAGCATGATTAATCTTTAAGGCATATTGATCAAAACCACTGATATTGCCAATATACGGATCCGGAAAATTAGCCGGAACCGTCGAAGCCATATCAGCTGGATTAGAGGGATTGTACTGGATAATTCCAGCGTTGGCTGTTTCATTTACGCTCTGGCATTGCATCGGGTTAAGAGGTTCTCCTGTCGTATAATTGAAATTTTTGAGTACATTTCCGTTTGTGCCAGCCTCGAATTCTTCAATTGCTCCATTTGTACACATAGGAACGGGATTCAGTAATCTTGCAGCATTTTTATTTCGGGTTATTTCGGCCTGGATGATGCTTTTTTGTTTGGCCAGGTAAGCGTCACGTTGCTTCGGGTCGGTGATTAAATGGCCTTCTTTGTCTTCGATTCTTGTGCGTGAAACTTTAGTGTTTTCATGAGATATTGGCACAGATTGACAATCACTTTTTTGTTGGCCGGATAGGATAAAAAAGGAAAAAAACAGGATAATGGTGTATAAATTTTTCAAAATAGGCGTATTAATATTGCCAAATATAAGAGGATTTTAAACACACACAACTTTTTCTGAAAATATGAAGTAAATTTGCGCCCAAGACTATCCATTCATGCAGACCAAACTGTTTCTTATCACGCCGCCTTTTACCCAACTGAATACTCCGTATCCGGCAACTGCGTATATTAAAGGTTTCCTGAACACCAAAGGAATCGCTTCAGTTCAGGCCGATCTTGGAATAGAAGTAATATTGCAATTATTTTCCAGAAACGGACTCACAGAAATTTTCCATCAGTCAGTAACAAACCGGCAAAAGTCGCCCAATGCACAGCGTATTGAGGCTTTAAGCGATGATTATCTCAAAACCATCGATGCGGTAATTGCGTTCCTGCAAGGCAAAAATCCAACATTGGCATTACAAATCTGTCAGGAAGATTTCCTGCCCGAAGCTTCGAGGTTCGCACAATTGGAAGAATTGGACTGGGCTTTCGGAACTATGGGAACACAGGATAAAGCCAAACATCTCGCAACGCTATATTTGGAAGATATTTCTGATTTTATTGTCGAGTGCGTTGATACCAATTTCGGTTTCAGCCGTTATGCGGAAAGGCTCGGCAGAAGCGCTGCTTCTTTCGATGAATTATATGCCGAATTGCAAAATGAATATACGTATACCGACGAAATTCTGATCAATATTTTAAAAGAAAATATAGCAATTGTACAACCTTCATTATTCCTGATTTCTGTGCCTTTTCCGGGTAATTTATACGCTGCTTTCCGCTGTGCGCAATGGGTAAAAAAATATTTTCCCGAAATTAAGATTGTCATGGGTGGCGGATTTCCCAATACCGAATTGCGTTCGCTTTCAGATGTGCGGGTATTTGAGTTTTTTGACTTTATCACGCTGGATGATGGTGAAGCGCCAATTGATAATCTTATTGAACATCTCGAAGGCAGAAGATTGGTGACCGATTTGAAGCGTACATTCGCTTTAGTAGAAGGAAAAGTAAAATATTGTAATAATTCAGTCACAACGGATTACAAGCAATCGGAAGTGGGTACGCCTGATTATTCTGATTTGCCGTTAGATAAATACATTTCCGTTCTCGAAATCGTCAACCCAATGCACCGAATGTGGAGTGATGGCCGATGGAACAAACTCACAATGGCGCACGGATGTTATTGGGGAAAATGTACATTCTGTGATATTTCACTCGATTATATAAAAATTTACGAACCTGTTGCCGCCGGTATTTTATGCGACCGAATGCAGGAACTCATTAATACGACAGGGCAAAATGGTTTTCACTTTGTAGACGAAGCAGCGCCTCCGGCATTAATGAGGGCTTTGGCACTTGAAATTCTACGCAGAAAACTGGTGGTGACGTGGTGGACGAACATCCGATTTGAAAAAAGTTTTACAAAAGATTTGTGTTTGCTTTTAAAGGCATCGGGTTGCATTGCGGTTTCCGGCGGACTCGAAGTAGCGTCTGACCGGCTTTTGAAATTAATTGACAAAGGCGTGACTGTGGAACAAGTCGCTGTTGTCACCCGGAATTTCACTGAAGCCGGAATTATGGTACACGCTTATTTGATGTATGGCTATCCGACGCAAACCATCCAGGAAACTATTGACAGTCTCGAGATGGTGCGGCAGTTGTTTGAATTGGGCATCCTGCAGTCGGGATTCTGGCATCAGTTTGCCATGACAGCGCATAGTCCGGTTGGCATGTATCCGGAAAGATTTAATGTCGTAAAAGAAACAGAACTTATCGGCACTTTCGCCAACAACGATATCAATTATATTGACGCTACCGGTATTAATCATGACCAATTTAGCTTCGGACTCAAAAAGTCATTGTTCAATTATATGCACGGAATTTGTTTTGATTATGAGTTACAGGATTGGTTCGACTTTAAAATTCCGCGTACCAAAATTCCTTCCGATTTCATTCTTAATGCCTTAAATAAAAACGATACTTTCAATACAAAACCCACGGCAAAAATTGTCTGGCTTGGCGGAAAACCAACCATAGAAAATTTTACAAAATCTAAAAAAGGCAATTCGTGGGAAATGATGGCACTGACTTTTCACGATAAAAAGCAAACCTTTACGATACAAACCGATAAAAACGAAGGTGAATGGCTTTCAGGAATGCTGCAAAAGGCAATGGTTTCAAATGTGGGCATTCAGACGTTCCAGCAAATTAAATCGGATTTTGAATTACAATTTGAAGATTTTGAATTGTTCTGGTATTCGAAACCGATAAATATTTTGCGCGAAAGCGGATTATTGGTTTTGTAAATAAAAAAGCGCGGACAATTTTAACCCGCGCTCTTAAATGAATTTCCATTACTCTTTGATTATTTTCTCTACAACAGTTCCAGTATTTGTTGTGATCCTAAGAAAATAAATACCTTTTTGGTGATTGCCAATATCAATGGTCGTTGAGTTTTTATTTTCGACGGAAGTCTGTAAAATTCTTCCCTGAACATCAAAAAGCTGAATCGATTTCAAATTGCTATTGGCACGTACTGAAATATTGTTCTTTGCAGGATTCGGGGAAATGACAATACTGCTATCCTTTTTAAAATCGGGATTACCCAACAGGGCAAATTTCGTTCGGGCTTCGTTGGTTTCAATAGGCGCATTGTAATCAAAATAAATATTTGCGGTGTTGGCTACTTCATCACCAATGACAAGATCTGGTTTGGTTTTGATTTTAAAAAGTACGTTTCCGTGACCGCCAATAGGACTGATATTGGAAGGAGGAAGGCTGATATTCTCGAAAATAAACTCGACAATATTTCCCGTAATTTTCGTACGTGCTGTATGTGAAGTATACAAAACCTGTAAAGATTTGATGTCAAATGTATCGGTATCAATAGTGTCTTTGATGACAATATTGACCGCATCTGCTGTTCCTACATTTTCAAAATTGATGTTGTAATGGAGATATTTCCCAATGTTTTCCGGCGTAACCGTATTGCCTTCAAGACAAGTCTTATCATTAGGATCGACCGCATTTATAACAATTTGGTCCAAATCAAAAATATTATCTTGAGGCATTTCATCGCCATAAATATTGCCAATAGAAACTGTAGAATGCAATACATCGCCCAAATCGACGCTTGGATTTTCAAGAGGCGTGTTAATGTTCAGCGTAAAGTCGATGGTACGCGTTTCAAAAGGTTGCAGGTTGCTGAAATTCCACAATAAAAGGTTTCCTGCCTGTGTAGCAATTGCCGGAACTGCCGAAACATAATCTGTTCGCGCATCATCAAAGGCAAGCGTAATGGTACCTGAAGCTGTCTGGTTTCCTTTATTTTTATAGATGATCTTGTAGGAAGCATCAAATCCTGGACGTGCAACTCCATTAGGAATTATTACAATTTCTACATCGGGATGCACGCCATTGGCAGAAATACAAAAATCATGGATTTGGGTAGAATTGTCCAATAGCGGAAATTGAACTGTCGCAACAGATGGAGAAAAATTATAATAGTTGGGATTTTCTATTCCCGGCGTCATTGTGAAATTTCCTGCTGGAGTGTAAAAAGAATATTTGCCTTGCGTGTCAGTAAAAATGGATTCAGATGCAGTTCCGTTATCGATGTCAATCCTTACGTTTAAAGGAATAATATCGTTTGTGTCACATCCATTATTGTCAATATCAAAGCGCGTATTTCCGGAAACTGTATTGTAATCACCGCCTGGGATAAATGAACAGTAGGAATTGACGATAGCATTTATTGCCCCTCCACTTTGCAAAACTGATTTTACCTGGCTTATTTGCGAATTATCGGCGCACACAAACTGCAATTGTGCACCACTGGCACTAATAGATTCATTTGCCCCATTTTTTATAAATAAAGTCGTTAGTGGATTATTTCGAATATTTAAATATTCGAGCACATTACAGTTTGACACATCAAATGTGGTAAACAAGTTGTCGTTAACGTTAATATCGGTTAGTGCCGTGAAATCCGATAAGTTTAACGTAGTAAGTTTATTATCAAATAAATCTAAATTTTGCAAAGCAGCACATCCGGAAATATTTAATGATGACAGTTCGTTAAAGTTGATTTGGAGAGAAATTAAGGAAGTGCATCCTGAAAAATCGGCAGAAACCAAATTACCATCGTTAAAACCAAAATTTCTTAGCGAAATACAACCGGAAGCGTCGATACTGGTAAGCAATTGAGTTTGCATTCCATACACATCGAGATTTGTTAGGTTTTTAAGACCTGAGACATTTAGAGTTACCAATGGATTGCCGCCGCAATCAATTGTTGTCAGGGCAATACAACCCGTAACATTAAGGGATGTCAATTGGTTATCGTATACGCTAAGCATTGTAAGAGAAAGACGGTTACTGACATCCAGACTGGTAATTGCATTGCCATAGCAACTAATGCTTATTAAATTTGTAGATCCTGAAATATCTATTGAAGTAAGTGCATTATTCCTTGTGCAAGAGATAGCCTTTAAATTAACTAACCCGCTAAGATTGATAGTATTTAAAAGTGAATTATTATTCATATGAATTACGGTAAGTTCTGCGAGCATTGAAAAATCCAAATTGCTTACCGCGCTTTCTGAACAGCCAAAGTGGGTCAGATTGGCAAAACTTTCTATTCCCGTCACGTCTTCATAATTTACTGGAGGTAAGTACAATAGGCGGATCACTAAAGCTTCACTATTCTGAATCTCACCATCGTTATTGGTGTCAATTTTAACATAACTTCCTGCAGTAATTTGTGCGATTGTATTTGAATCGCTCGCAGACAATAACAACGCCTTAAAATTTGCATCAGGTATATTCACAATCTGCGCATTGGCACCGCTAACAAATAACAACAGCGATACGATAAGGTTCAGGTTTTTTAATTTCATAATTGTTTTCATAATATTTTACTTTAAAGTGCTTTTATCAATTCCTGTAACCGATCTTTTTTTCTTTGCGCAATGGGTAAATTGGTGTTGTCGGACATAATCACATAACCACCATCTGATTTAATGTAGGATTTGAGGTAAGCCAGATTGATCAGGTGCGACTGGTGAATCCTTTCAAAACCATGTTCTGTCAGCAGTTCTTCATATTCCTTTAAGGTTTTTGAAATCAGTAGCGGTTTGTGGTTCCTGATGAAAAACTGCGTGTAATTGTCATTGGACTCACAACGAATGATGTCGCTAATTTCAAACAAGTGAATCCCATCAGAATTGGAAAGCGCGATCCGTTTGAAATTGTCGACTTTCCGCCGGATATTTTCCAAAAGCAGATCGATATGTTCAAACGAAGTGTTCTTTTCGAGTGCTTCCATAATCTTCAAAATGGTTTTTTGCAGTTCTTCGGGATCAACGGGTTTGAGCAAAAAGTCGAGCGCGCTAAACTTAAACGCTTTTAACGCATATTGTTCGTGCGCCGTAATGAATACGATATGACAAGTGGTCTTTCCGTTGTTTTTGGCGACTTGTTCCAGGATATCAAAACCGGTTCCGTCGGCCAGATGAATGTCGAGGAAAACAACCTGCGGACGCAGTTTTTCCATCGCTTCGATTCCGGTTTTTACACTTTCGGCTTCGCCAATAATACGAATGTCGGCTGCATAGCGATCCAAAAGGCTTTTCATCCCTTTGCGCAAATGCTTATCGTCGTCTATGAGTAATGCTGTGATCATTTTAGGATTGGATGTATTGTATTGGTAATGTCAAAGTTACTTTTGTGCCCGACACTTCTCCGTTTTTTATTATTTCATTGATCGATACGTTGGCTTTTTTAGAAGTGGTGGCTTCAATTATTTCGAGTCTTTTTTTCGTAATTTCTAAAGCCATCGACTGGTGTGCCTTTACAGAATGTTCCTTGATTGCTCTTGATTTTGAGAATCCGATTCCGTCATCAGCGATTGTACAAACCAGTTGGTTATCGATGATATTAAAATCAATGGCAATGTTCCCGTTATTTTCTTTCGGAACCACACCATGCAGAATTGCGTTTTCAACAAATGGCTGAATCAATAATGGTGGCAATGCCATATCGTCTTCGATTGTCGCTCCGGAATGAATGGAAAATTCAAATATACCGTTAAAACGCAATTGTTCGAGTTCGAGATAATTTTGCAGGCTTTCAATTTCTTTATCTATCGGAATCAACGCGCCTTTAGAATATTCAAGTGTCAACCGCATGAGTTTGGAAAATTTAGACAGGTATTTGATAGCCGAATCGGTGCCGTTCTGTACGATAAAACTCGAAATAGAACCTAGGCAGTTGAATACAAAATGCGGATTCATTTGTAAATGCAACGCCTTCTGCTCGTATTCGGCCACTTCTTTTTGTAAAGTCAGCCTTCTTTTGATTTGCAATCGGTTGTAAGTAACGAATATTAATCCCAAAAGCAATAAAACGCCAATGACGCTGAACAAAGTAACCAGATGCCGTTGTTCGTTCTTTTCGTGCAAAATGGCTTCTTTTTTTTCGTATTCAGATTTCATTTCGGCACGAATAAATTTCCGGCTGTTTTCCTCGTTGTTAAGCGAATCTTTTATAATAGTATATTGTTTGTAATGTGCCAGCGCTTCAACAGGTTTGTTGAGATAGCCATACAATTCACTTAGTAATTTTTCAGATTGGGTCGTTTGGTCGAGGACGCCAATTTCTTTTGCCAATTCAAGGGATTTTGTAACAAACGGCAAGGCTTCATTGTACTTTTTTCATTCGTGTGTAGCCGTCCGATATTGTATAAAGCCAATGCCGCTCCAAATTTATTGCCCAGTTCTTCATACAATTGCAATGATTTTTTATAGTAATTTAAAGCTTTCAAAACATCTGATTGTTTGCTGTAATAATCTCCAAAATAAGTCTGCAATAGTGCATTTCCTCTACTGTTTCCTGTAGTTTCAATATTGGTTTGCGCTTTGTTGTAATATTGAAGTGCTTCCGAATTTTTACCCAGTTCAAAATAAATGACACCAATATTTGTTAGCGTAACCGGAATTGTTGGTTCGCCAATTTGCTGCTGAATGGCTAAAGCCTTTTTAAAATATTCCAAAGCTTTAACTGGTTTTTGTTGTGATTTATAGACAATCCCAATGTTGTTGTATGCTTTGGAAATGTTGTTTTTTTGATTGTTCGCCTGATAAATCTCCAATGCCTTAAAATAATTTTCCAATGCCGCCGGATAATTATTGATTTCCGAAAATACGACTCCGATGCTTGCATAAGCACGTGCCTGTCCGTTTTTTATTTTTTTAATGTCAGCACCTGCAGCATCATAAAGCAATGTTTGAAACCGGCGTTGCGCTTCGGTGAAATGGATAAGCGCTTTAGGATAATTGCTGAAGATTATTTCAGAATTGCCTTTATTCATTAAAGCAGCGGCGATTCCAAAATCGTAATGTATCTTTTGCGACAAACCGATTGCCTTTTCAGCATAAAAAGCGGTAGAATCCGGATGGATTTCTTTGAATTGATCTGCAAGCTTGTTGTAAGCATTTACTTTTGCCGTATCCATTTTGGCGGAACGGAGTAAAATTCTTAAATGATCAATTTCGGTATGCTGCGCCAACGAACAGAATCCTGAAAACAGTGAGAGCAGTATAATCGGGAAGTGAAGCCTTTTTTTCAAAATGATGCTGGTTTAAGTTAGCATCACAAATATAGACGAAGTTTTAAAACCCAATTGGTAGATTTAGAATTCGATGGTTTTGGGTTAGAATCCGGGATAAATTTATTCCGGCACAACAAATTTAAATCCGATACCATGCAAATTCTCAATAGCGATTCCTTCTTCATTGGAAAAAATTTTCCGCAGCCGCGAAATGAAAACATCAAGGCTTCTTCCCATAAAATAATCATCGTCACCCCAAACCGATTTTAGGATCTGCTCTCTTTTGAGAACCACATTTTTATGTTCTATAAAAAATTTCAGCAGTTCAGATTCACGTTGTGTCAGGCTGATTTTTTCGTCGGTATTGAAAATCTGGAAGTTACTGCTGTCGAACTGAAATGTGCCAATTAGGAATAAAGTATTGGTAGTGGTTATAGTTTTCTGTGATCTTTTGAGGAAAATTTCAATTTTTAACAGTAATTCTTCAATGCTGAATGGTTTTACCAAATAGTCATCGGCACCCAAACGCAACCCTTTGATACGGTCTTCTTTCAATGTTTTTGCTGAAAGAAATATAACAGGAACATCGGTATTAATTGCCCGAATTGCTGTAGCAAGTTCAAATCCGTCCATTTTCGGCATCATAATATCAAGGATGCAAATATCAAAATCTTCATTTTTAAATGTTTCCAGACAAGAATTACCATCGCTGCAATGAGAAACGTCATAACCATTTTGCTCCAGATTGTCTTTCGTCAGGAAAGCGAGCGTTTCGTCATCTTCGGCATAAAGGATTTTGGCTTTGCTCATTATTTTTGCGGAATTGTTACTGTGATTGTGATTCCGCTTTGCGAATTATTGCGGGCACTGATTTTCCAATGGTGCAAGGTGCATATTTTTTTGACATAATACAACCCAAGGCCGAAACCATTGACTTCATTGCTTTTAGTTCCCGGAATTCTGAAAAATTTGTCAAAAATAAAAGGAATATTTTTTGGCGCAATGCCAATTCCGTTATCGGTAAACGCCATTTTGATGTTGTCTTTTTCCCTTGTCAGATTAATGGAGATTTTCGGTACATTGTCACAATATTTAATCGAATTGTCGATGAGGTTGTATATAATATTTGTAAAATGAAAAAGATCGGCTTCAATGAAATAGTCGTTTTCACCAGCTTGGATTTCTATAGTGCTTTCGGGATATTTCAATCGGACATTTTCAATAACATCGGTAATGACAGCAATTACAGCAATTTTTGTTTTCTCTAAAGCCAGAGCAGAATTGTCTGATTTGGCAATATTCAGGATTTTTTCAATGTGCGTGTTGAGCTTGTTGCTTTGCGTAATAATGATGTCGGTATATTTCGTAAGCTTATCATCGCTTTTGATTTGGCTTTGCTTTATAAGATAATTAGACGCAATTAAAATAGAAGACAAAGGCGTTTTGAATTCATGTGTCATATTATTGATGAAGTCGCGTTGCAACTCTGAATATTTTTTTTGCTGCAGAATGGTAAAAATAGAGTAGACGTACACTAATAAAATCACTATTAACGCAAAAGAAAGTACAAACCAAAATCGCAGTGAACTGAACAGATAGCTGGTTTCGTTAGGAAAACGTATGGCAAAATAATAAATCAGGTTTTTGTGTTTGGGAAAGTATACAGAATGAGTCGATTTATTTTTATCGGTAAGGGAAATATAATTGCCGTATACCATTTCGTCGCTTTGGCAATTGTACATGGCATATTCAAAATCGGTGCTGAGGTTTACTTTTTCAAATTCAGATTTTAGGTAAAACTCCAAAATTTTAGGCTCAAAGTCATTATCAATATTGACAATGTAGTAATCGTTTGAAATTTTCTGCACCGGATTTTCCGCAGGAAGTTCGTGATTCGTTCCTTCATACAACTTCTTGGCAACTTCGAGTAAAGCAATGTGCGCTTTTTGGCTGAATTTCTTTTCCTCTAATGTAAACGCCTGTTTTGTCCATAACAATTGTGCAATCAGAATACCGATAATAGCAATCAGCCCAAGTACAATCACACTATTTAATTTGTTCATTTTCATATTTAATACGAATTAATGTCGGACAACTTCCCGCAATATTACTCAAAATTCAGCTATCATTTTACCATTAACAACTCGTTAACAAACATTGGCTACCGCTTAACAAGCCATGCGACTGAAGTGTTCTACTTTTGAATTGTTTTAAATCAACAACCAAATATTAAAATCTTACAATTATGAAAGCAATTAAAATTTTATTCGCGGCATGCACATTTGGACTAATGTCGTTTGCTATTCTTCCATCAAAAACAAACACAGTAGAAGTAAGAGCAACAGCGCCAATCGCATGGAAAAGTGAACTGATTGATCTAGGGGAAATTCCGCAAAACAAACCAAAATCAATAGATTTCGAATTCAAAAATACTGGCAAAACAGCAGTCGTGATTACCAATGTAAAGGCTTCCTGCGGATGTACAGCTACAGATTACACCAAAACGCCAATACAGCCCGGACAAACAGCTAAAGTAACTGCGACCTATAATGCCGCTGCAAAAGGTGCATTTACAAAAACAGTTACAGTAACAACCAATGCCGAGGAAACTCCGAAAGTATTGTCATTTAAAGGTACTGTAATTTAAATAATTAAGGTTGGTTATGTTAAGAAACTCCGGACGAAAGTCTGGAGTTTTTTTATGAAAAAGAAATCAAAATAAAACATGTTGTATAAAAAAATTCTATATTTAACATCTCAACTCTTAAGTGAATTAACCCCAATTCAATGAAAAGACTCGTTAACCTGAATACCTACTTTAAATTATTGCTATTAATTATAGGAACGAGCATTCTTTTCTTCCTGCTTTATTTGTCTTTGTATGTTTATACAACCCAACAGGAAAAGCATGTTTATAAATCGACATATGATCAATATAGCAACGAAGTAACGTCGTTGGTGGCGTTGAATTCAAATATCAACACTGCAACGATCATTGATGTTACTTTTTGGGATGACCTGGTCAATTTCACGAACAGTAAAGACGAGGAATGGTTCAAGCGGTTTATAGTGATGGAATTCAATTCTTACGAAGTTGATTATATAGCAGTTTATGGAGTAGATAATAAGTTCATCAATAAGACATCAACTTCAAAAATAAAAATCGTCTCTTTTATTCCGAAAGAAATTTTGCCAAAATTGTATAAATCGAAGTTCATTCGTTTCTATATGCGCATTCCTGAAGGTGTTGTTGAAGTTTTTGGCGCTACCATTCACCCTTCCAATGACCCAAAAAAGAACAAATCCAATCCTTCGGGTTATTTCTTCATGGCAAGATTGCTCGATCGGGATTATTTTAAGCAACTCGAAAAAATCAGCAGCTCTACAGTGAATTTTGTGGGAAGTTCAGATTCGGATGCTTCAGATGAAGAGGTGATGACTGCAACAATTTCATTAAAGGACTGGAATAATAAGGAAATCGGCAAACTCATTTTTAAGAGGCCATTCAATCTTAATTTTAAAAATACCAAAGAAATCCTGACCATTATCATTATTGCGTCAATATTCAATATTCTTATTTACCTGTATTATTCGAGACGATGGGTTTACAATCCGTTGAAACTTATTACAAACGTACTTGAAACGGGAAATGAAAAGTCGATTACTCACTTGAAAAATGCGCCAGGCGAATTCGGATATATTGGAAACCTCTTTGAAGAAAATAGCCACCAGCGCAAACTATTGGAAATATCGAAGAAAAAAGCAGAGGAAAGTGATAAGCTTAAATCTTCTTTTTTGGCCAATTTATCGCATGAAATCAGGACACCAATGAACGCCATTATCGGTTTTAGCGATTTACTCAACAATACCAATCTGAACGAGGAAGACAAAGCCGATTATTTAAAAATTATAAGAAATAGCGGAAGCAACCTGGTGTCTATTATTGAAGATCTGATTGAAATGTCAAAAATTGATGCCAAGCAGATTACTCCGAAAATTAAAGGATTTGACATCAATAAGTGTATTAATGAATTGTATGAAAGTATAAAGGTAACCATTCCGGAAGACAAGAAAATTCAGTTCTCAAAAATAGATGCTGAAAATCCAATCCGGAAAAATATTCTGTCAGATGAAATAAAACTCAAGCAAATCATTACCAACCTGATCACTAACGCGATTAAATATACCGATAGCGGCTATGTATCTTTTGGATATGAATCGGATGAAAAGGAGAAATTATTAACATTCAGCGTCAGGGATTCAGGAATCGGCATTGATGCAAAAAATATCGAAGTGATTTTTGACCGTTTCCGAAGGATTGAAGATGATTTCTCTGTGGAATTAAGTGGTCTCGGACTCGGTCTTGCGATTTCTAAAGCGTATGTTGAAATGCTGGGCGGACAAATAGCGGTACATTCTGAAATAGGCGTGGGCTCTGTTTTTTCATTTTCCATACCATTACGATTCGATGAAAATCCCGAAGTTCAAAATTCATCTTACAAAGTGAACTGCCTTGAAAATGAAACCGATAAAATAATCCTTATCGCCGAAGACGATAATATAAATTTTCTTTTGCTGAAAAAAATCCTTCAGATAAAAAACTATACAATTCTGAGAGCAGCCAATGGTCAGGAAGCAGTTGATATTTGCACACAAAACCCCGATATCAATTTGGTTTTTATGGATATAAAAATGCCTGTGAAAGATGGCTATAAGGCATTTGAAGAAATTAAAATATTCAGGCCAAATCTTCCTGTCGTTGCGCAAACAGCCCATTCTTCATCAGAAGATAAGGAAAGAATCATGAAAGCAGGATTTACCGATTATATCACCAAACCGCTTGAAAAGGAGAAAATATATGAATTGCTCGAGAAAACTTTCGACGCACAATAAAATAAAAAAAAAACTCCAAAACAGGGGTTTGGAGTTTGTATATAAATTGTAAAAATTAATTTTCCAGCGGTTCGCCGTATAAATCAAATTCAGTAGCTTCAGTAATTTTGATCATTACAAAATCACCTGTTTTTAAGTAATGTTTAGTGGCACTAATTAAAACTTCATTATCTACATCAGGGCTGTCAAATTCTGTCCTTCCAATGAAATGCGCGCCTTCTTTTCTGTCAATGATACATTTGAAAACCTGTCCGACTTTCTCCTGATTCAAATCCCATGAAATCTGCGACTGCAATTCCATGATTTCTTCGGCACGTGCTTTTTTAACTTCATCAGGAACATCATCTTCAAGCAAATAAGCATGTGTGTTTTCTTCATGAGAATAAGCAAAACATCCCATACGGTCAAATTTCATCTCCTGCACAAAATCTTTCAGGATATTAAAATCTTCTTCGGTTTCGCCGGGATAACCAACGATTAAGGTAGTCCTGATCGCAATTCCCGGAACTGCTTCGCGAAATTCTTTCAATAATTTTGTCGTTTTCTCGCGTGTGGTTCCGCGGCGCATTGATTTCAGTATAGAATCTGAAATATGCTGTAAAGGAATATCAATATAATTACAAATCTTTGGTTCGCGTTTCATAATTTCAAGGACATCCATTGGAAATCCTGAAGGAAAAGCATAATGAAGTCGGATCCATTCAATGCCTTCTACTTTTACTAACGCTTCGAGTAATTCTCCTAAATTTCGTCGTCTGTACAGATCCAATCCATAATAAGTAAGATCCTGTGCAATCAAAATCAATTCTTTTACGCCATCTTTCGCTAAACCTTCCGCTTCTTTTACCAATTTTTCAATGGGTTGCGAAACATGTTTGCCACGCATCAGCGGAATCGCGCAAAAACTGCATGGCCTGTCGCAGCCTTCAGCAATTTTAAGGTAAGCGTAATTTTTTGGCGTTGTCGTGAGTCTTTCACCCAAGAGCTCATGTCGGTAATCGGCACCTAAAGCTTTAAGCAATTGGGGTAATTCAGTAGTTCCGAAATATTGGTCAACATTCGGGATTTCTTTTTCCAGATCTGGCCTGTAACGTTCAGATAAACATCCGGTCACAAATACTTTATCCACCAAACCGCGCTCTTTTTTATCTGCATATTCCAAAATCATGTTTACCGATTCGGCTTTCGCATTGTCAATAAAACCACAAGTGTTAATTACGATAATGTTTCCCTCTCGTTCTGCAGGCGCTTCATGCTCAACATCTTTGCCGCTGGCACGCAATTGTCCCATCAGCACTTCGCTGTCATATACATTTTTCGAGCATCCTAAAGTGATGACGTTGATCTTGTTCTTTTTTAAAGACTTGGTTCTCATGGAATTGTAAATTGGAGTGCAAAATTACACTATTTATTCCTTAAAGCAGTATCGTTAGTGAAATTTTATGAAGCTGTTCCTGCTGTCCACTGTATCTTTTCTTCCTTAAAGAAAGGAAGAAAAGGATGCCGTTACCATCAGGGCTAAAAAAAAGCCACTATTTTCATAATGGCATTTGGTAGAAATATATTGTATGTCGATTACAATTCAAATAACAACGTAAGTGCAATGTTATTATTGACTGATTTTATGGCTGCACCATCAGTAAATCCCTGGGAGAAAAATCCCTGCTCTGATTTTCTTTGCGAGTAAGAGTAGGCGAGGTCGAGTTTTGTATTCCCGAAATTATAGCCAAATCCTCCAGAATATCCTGTGAGATCGCCAATGGTTTTTCCATTTTTATACGGACTCTGTTCATTCCTGAAACCGGCTCTTAAACTCCATTGCTTGATGCGTTTTTCGGCACCAATCCTGAATTCGGCAGCATAATCCAATAAATTATCCATGTCGCTGTTTACTGAGCGGAATCCATTAGATTTGAATCGGGTATTGCTGTAATCTTTCAATCCGAAATCAACACTGATCAATCCCGATTTGTTAAAAACGTAAGCAAGGCTTCCTGTCCATTTTCCGGGTGTTTGTAATTTATACGGGTCATAAGCAATTGTGATTGCAGAGTCTGAATAAGCATCTGAAAGCACAGGTTGCCCTGGTGTCGGGTTAAAAAAGCCACGACTTCCAACAGATTGATTCAATTCGTCATTCATGGTATACCATGTTGGCGATTGGTAGGCCAAACCAGCACGAAGCGCAGTAGTTACTTTGGCAATCGCACCCAATTGAAATGAAAATCCCGAGCCATAAGTGTGCAGATTGTTGTTAAAAAACAAGTTTCTTACACCTATTGACTGACTATTTGTATTCTCTTCATAAAAACTGCTCGACTGCACATAGTCTGTAAAATGTGAATTGATGTTCAATCCAAAATAAAATTTATCAGCGTATTGTGCAGAAGCATTAAAAGCCAATTTTCCGTTATAACCAGTAGATTCTATATAATTTTCCTGGTAATAATTTCCTCCGGCAGGAACATTAGAACTGTATGTGTCGTTGTTCGGGTCATTCGGATTATTAGGTTCAATTGTATAGGTCTGATAGCCTAAAAGTGCTTGTTGGTCAGTGAAATTAAGGTTTTCGTAATAGGCAGTTTGCAATGTATTCAAAGGTATTCCGCCTTGATTTATAGATGGATTTGGATTGGCATAACTCAGAAAATAATCTGCTACAGAGCGATTCGGATTGGTTCCATTGGCAAATACAGAGTTGTCATAATTATTGGCGTTTTCATAATTTACGGCAATAACAAATTTTTTCCATTTGCTTTTTTCAGTAATATAATCAAATACAAGAATTGCGCCTGCCTGATTAACATCAAAAGTCGAATTGCTGAGGGAATTTTTAGTACCGAAGTAGTCTGCTTTATTTTTAATATTATAGTTGCTTAAAGTAATACCAACCTGACTATTAGCAAACACAGCCGAACCAGCAGGATTGATATTCAAGGATGAAAAATCACCTCCAAGCGCACCAAAAGCACCACCCATTGCTTTAAAACGGCCTGTTCCATTCAAATTATCCTGTGCATATCGCAAGGCATCTGAAATTTCCTGGGACTGAACCGCAGAAAATGCCAAGCCTGCGATTAATGTAAATAAATATTTTTTCATAATTTAATTTTTTTCAAAAAAATACCTATGCCAACATTTCAGTAAGCATAGGTATTTTTAATGTTAATCTTTTTATCTTCTTCCACCACCACCGCCTGATGATCTTCCGCCGCCGCCGCCGCTGTTTCCTCCACCATTATATCCGCCGCTGCCTGATGAAGATCCATAGTTTGAAGATCTTGCTGGTGCCGGTGCAGAATAATTGTTGTTTCTGGTAGAAGAACTGCTTTGGGTTTGCGTCCTCGTGTTAGTATTGTTGTAATTTCTTGTGGTATTGTAATTGTTATTTCTGGTCTCGGAAGGAGCAGACCTCACCGGATTTCTCGTAGTGGTAGTATTATTGTTGTAATTTCTGGTACCGGTATTTTGGCCTCTTACATTACCTTCATTGTTGTAATTTCTTGTACGGGTTCCGTTGTTGTAAGATGTATTTCTTCCCGGGCTGTTGTAGGAATAATTGTTGTAGGACTGTCTTCCCTGATTCCTGTAATTATTACCTCTTCTGCCTTGGTTATAAGCATAATTGTTGTAATAGTAGCCATTGTTATACCAATGGTTTCCGCCGTAATAATTGTTGTAACCCCAACCATAATTAGGTCCGTACCAAGGATCCCAACCCCAGCCGTAATAACTTGGACCATACCAGGAATTCCATCCCCAGCCTAAGTTCCATCCCCAGTAATTAGAATATGCATAATTATTCCATCCCCAGTTATTGCCATAAACATTTACCGTAACATTATCGGGATTGCTGCCCCAACTTGAATAACCTGAATATTCCTGATTGGTATTGGCATTGTTGTTATCATAATTGGAATTGTAGCTGTCCACATCAGTAAAAATTTCATCAGGCTGCGTATTGGTAGCCTGCAATGATCCGAAATAATCTTTGTATTGATTGTTTTCAAAATTTGAACTGGTGTTGTTTTGGCGTCTCTGTGAACTTCCATAAATTCCATCATTATCGGTAGTAGAAGTGTTTTGAGATGCGCCGCAGGAAGCCATAAAAATACCTAAAAATCCAAATAATGTATAAATGGAAATTTTTCGTAAGTAAAAGGATTGAGTTTTCATATCTATAGCATTTTTTATTGTTGGTCTTTACAAAATTAGTTAGTTTTGCCGAACTATTTAGTTAAAAAACGTTAAACAATTTTTGTGCCAATTTATTCATTATGAGCAAGAACCTCACTACAAGATCTGAAGATTATTCGAAATGGTATAACGAACTGGTTGTTAAGGCAGATCTTGCCGAAAACTCCGGTGTTAGAGGTTGTATGGTCATCAAGCCTTACGGATACGCAATCTGGGAAAAAATGCAGGCAGAACTCGACCGGATGTTCAAAGAAACAGGCCACAGCAATGCCTATTTTCCTTTATTTGTTCCTAAAAGCATGTTTGAGGCTGAGGAGAAAAATGCCGAAGGTTTTGCCAAAGAATGCGCGATTGTTACGCATTACAGATTAAAAAATGATCCTGATAAACCGGGTAAATTAATGGTCGATCCAAATGCGAAACTCGAAGAAGAACTGATTGTGCGTCCTACAAGTGAAGCCATTATCTGGAGTACTTATAAAAACTGGGTGCAATCTTACAGGGATTTACCTTTATTGATCAACCAATGGGCGAATGTAGTGCGATGGGAAATGAGAACGCGTTTATTTCTGCGTACTGCCGAGTTTTTATGGCAGGAAGGACATACAGCACATGCAACTAAAGCAGAAGCGATTGAAGAGTCAGAAAAAATGATGAATGTCTATGCTGAATTTGCAGAGAACTTTATGGCGATACCGGTAATAAAAGGATTAAAAACCGAAACAGAACGTTTTGCAGGTGCAGAAGAAACCTACTGCATTGAAGCATTAATGCAGGATGGAAAAGCGCTACAGGCCGGAACATCTCACTTTTTGGGACAAAATTTCGCAAAAGCATTTGATGTTAAATTTGCCAATGCAGAAGGAAAACAAGAGCATGTTTGGGGAACGTCATGGGGTGTTTCTACACGCTTAATGGGTGCTTTGGTAATGACGCATTCTGATGATCAGGGATTGGTTTTGCCTCCAAATTTGGCACCAATACAGGTGGTAATTGTTCCGATTTATAAATCAGAGGAAGAATTTGCAGCGGTTTCCGAAGCGGCTCATACTTTGGTAACGCAATTTAAAAAATTAAAAATTTCGGTAAAATTTGATGACAGGACAACGCAAAAGCCAGGCTTTAAATTTGCGGAATGGGAATTAAAAGGTGTGCCGGTCAGAATTGCTATTGGCCCAAAGGACTTAGATAATGGGACTTTTGAAGTGGCACGAAGAGATACTTTATCAAAAGAAATTGTTTTAAAGGACAGTATCGTTAATTATGTTACCGATTTATTGGACCAGATCCAGAAAGATTTATTTGATAAGGCACTGAATTACAGAAATACACATGTGACGAAAGTGAATTCATTTGAAGAATTTAAGGATGTCCTGGAAAATAAAACCGGGTTTATTTCCGCACATTGGGACGGAACTCCGGAAACAGAAGAAAAAATCAAGGATTTAACCAAAGCAACCATCCGTTGTATACCATTAAACAGGGTAGAAGAGGATGGTTTGTGTATTTTTTCCGGAGCTAAATCTACTGGCAGAGTGCTGTTTGCGAAAGCATATTAAAAAAAAATAAAAAAAATTACTTCAGCTATTGTACGAATAGAAAATAGTTGTATTTTTGCATCCGCATTACAGAAGTATGGCCCGTTCGTCTATCGGTTAGGACGCCAGGTTTTCATCCTGGTAAGAGGGGTTCGATTCCCCTACGGGCTACAGAAAATAATTAAGAAAAAAGAATACCATGGCAAATCATAAGTCAGCTTTAAAGAGAATCAGAAGTAACGAGAAAAGAAGAGTTTTAAATCGTTATCAGCATAAAACAACAAGAAATGCTATTAAGGCATTGCGATTGGCTACAGATAAATCTGATGCTTCTGCAAAATTGTCTGGTGTGATTTCAATGATTGATAAATTAGCTAAGAAAAATGTTATCCACAATAACAAAGCTTCTAATTTAAAATCTAAATTAACAAAGCACGTTTCTAAATTGTAATTTTTAGATATAATATTTACAAAAAAGCCTTCAATATTTTTGAAGGCTTTTTTTTTTGACTTTATTTATAATATGTTTTTTAAATCCTCAAGCATTTGCTTCGTAATTGGCTTGGAAAGAAAATCAAGTACCATAGAGTAAGTTTTGGCCTTATTGATATCGTCAGGATCGATTGTGGAGGACAGCACAATGACTTTACAATCCCTAAAGATGGAAGCGTAACCATTTTTTGAAAAGTGGTCAAGAAATTCCCATCCGCCCATTACAGGCATATTAAGGTCAAGAAATATCAGTTCAGGATATCTTTTTATTTCTGCCCCAAGATGGTTCAATTTTAATTCATCAAAATAGTTGAGCGCTTCTTCGCCATTTTGGGCAGTGATTACTTCTTTTGCAAATGATGCCCTCGAAATAACCATTTTGCAAAGCATCAGGGTTATAGGATCATCGTCGACACATAGAATTAGGTCCCGCATTTGTATTATTTTTTAAATGTTATCGTGAATGCAGTACCTTTGTCTACTTCGCTTTCTACATTAATTGAACCGCCCATAGACTCTACCTGGGATTTTACCAGATATAAGCCCAACCCTTTACTGTCGGGATAATTATGGAAACGCTGATAAAGCCCGAATATCTTATCTTTGTTTCTTTCCAGGTCAATACCAATTCCATTATCTTTAAATACCAAAACGATATTTTCTCCTATTTCTTTTGATGAAACGAAAATTCGGAGTGTGCGCTTGGGCGATCGGTATTTTACAGCATTCGTAAATAAATTCAATAAAATACTTTCCAGATATGCTTTATTAATATGCAGGATTGTTACTTTTTCAAGTTCAATTTTTAAAATAGGCTTGTGGAGGCTTATTAAAAAGCTCAATTGGTTGAACACATTTTCAAAAACATCTTTAATAAGCACTTCTTCTTTCTGAATAGAAGGATTGTCTTTAATAATGACCACTTTTACAAGATCGTTGATCGTTTCATTCAATAAATGCGTTGATGTAGAAAACCCGTTGATGATTTCCTTGAGTTCAGGATTTTCGATGGGTATCTCTTCCATAAGGTTCAACAATCCGGTCAAATTGGATAGCGGTGCCCTTAAATTGTGGGAAGTAATATAGGAAAACTGCTTTAGATCCTTATTGTTTTGTGTCAGTTCGCGAATGAGCTGTTCTTTTTCTTTTTCCTGTTTCTTGTCTTCGGTGATGTCTCTCTGTATGGAAATCCAATGGGAATGCTCTCCGTCCTGATTCGTAATCGGAATCATAGAAAAATTCACCCAGTATTCCTCATTGTTCTTCTTATGGTTTAAAGTTTCAAATTTAAATTCTTCTTTTCCGCGCAGCGCTTTCGCCAGTCTGTCCATTTCATTTTTGACAGATTTCTTACCCATAAAGATCGTCGGTGTCTTTCCAATGACTTCTGCAGATTTGTAACCTGTCATTTCAGTAAATGCCGGATTGACGAATACGATTTTAGGAATCGTTCTGTTCGCTTTTTCCGATTCGGTAATAATAACCGCATCTTTGGTTTGGGTAATTACTGTTTCCAAAAGCTTAAGCCGTTGTTCCTCTTCTTTGGCTTTGGTAACATCCTGGATAGCTCCAATCATTCTAACGGCATTTCCGTCTTCATCTTTTACTAAAAAACCCCTGTCAAAAACATATTTGTAAGTTCCGTCAGCACATTTGAAGCGGTATTCATCCTGCCATTTTTCTGTCTTCTGTTCTATAAAAGAGTACAGCTTGATTGACATTTTAATGCTGTCTTCAGGGTGAATCCTGTCAAACCACCATTTGGAAGTTTTTCCGACATCTTCTTTTTTGTAGCCAAAAACGCCCTGAATCCCTTTATTCCATATAAAATCATCTTCCTGTATTTTCCAGTCCCAGATCGTATCACTCGTCGCTTTAGCAACAATATCATACCGTTCATTGGAATCTTTTATCTCTTCGTTATTGGCTTTTAATTTTTCAAATATCTTAGAATTCCGGATGTCGTTTTGTGACAGGATGAATTTAAAAAACAATCCCGAAAGTATAATAAAAATGATATCCTTAATGAAACTGTAGCGCAGGAAATCCGGTTGGTTGAAAAGGTTAAGGCCGCTTAAAAACTTATAGCTTATGATAGCCAGAAGAATAGAGAAAAATATAAAAAGTAATGTTATTTTATTGGCTTTGTTTTTCATTACTTCAAATATAAATAATTAATTCATTATTTCTGAAAAGACTTTGCAAAGTTCGGTTTAGTTTTTAACAAATTCTGAATGAAAAAGTTAACAAACCGTAAACTCGAAAATAAACATTTTTTATCTGAAAATAAAGTGTACCTTTGCGCCCATTAAAAATCACAGATGGAATCTATTAGAAACATTGCAATTATTGCCCACGTCGATCACGGTAAAACTACTTTGGTTGATAAAATCATGTATCACTGTCAATTATTTCGTGACAATGAGAACACAGGAGACCTCATTCTTGATAACAACGATTTAGAGCGCGAAAGAGGTATTACCATTACTTCTAAAAACGTTTCTGTTGTTTACAAAGGTACCAAAATCAATATTATAGATACTCCCGGCCACGCCGATTTTGGAGGTGAAGTAGAGCGTGTATTGAATATGGCCGATGGAGTTTGTCTTCTAGTAGATGCTTTTGAAGGACCAATGCCGCAAACCCGTTTCGTTTTGCAAAAAGCCCTTGACCTTGGTTTAAAACCTTGTGTCGTAATTAATAAAGTTGACAAAGAAAACTGTACTCCGGAAGAAGTGCATGAAAAAGTGTTCGACCTGATGTTTGAACTCGGAGCTACTGAAGAACAGCTGGATTTCCCAACAGTTTACGGTTCTGCTAAAAACAACTGGATGTCTGATGATTTCAGAAACCAGACAACGAATATTGAACCGTTATTGGATATGGTCATCGCAAATGTTCCTGCACCAAAAGTGTCAGAAGGAACACCACAAATGCTAATTACCTCTTTAGATTTCTCTTCATTTACCGGACGTATCGCAATCGGTCGTCTTGAAAGAGGTGTTTTAAAAGAAGGCATGCCAATCTCTTTGGTAAAAAGAGACGGCAAAGTTATAAAATCAAGAATTAAGGAATTGCACACTTTCGAAGGTCTTGGCCGTAAAAAAGTGGCTGAAGTAATTGCAGGCGATATCTGTGCAATTATCGGTATTGAAGGTTTCGAAATTGGAGATACTATCGCCGATTTTGAAAACCCCGAAGCCTTACAAACTATTGCAATCGACGAACCTACAATGAGTATGTTATTTACCATCAACGATTCACCATTTTTTGGTAAGGAAGGTAAATTTGTTACTTCACGCCACATTCGTGACCGTTTGACAAAAGAGTTAGAGAAAAACTTAGCAATGAAATTGGGAGAAACTGATTCAGCTGATAAGTTTATGGTTTTTGGTCGTGGTGTATTGCACTTGTCTGTCCTTATTGAAACCATGAGGCGAGAAGGATACGAATTGCAAATCGGTCAGCCACAGGTTATTATCAAGGAAATCGATGGTAAAAAATGTGAGCCAATAGAAGAATTGACAATCGATTTGCCGGATAATCTTTCAGGTAGAGCAGTAGAATTCGTAACCATCCGTAAAGGTGAAATGCTTTCTATGGAAGCAAAAGGGGAACGTATGATCGTTAAATTCAATATTCCATCCCGTGGAATTATCGGTTTAAGAAATCAATTGCTTACTGCAACTGCGGGTGAAGCCATCATGGCACACCGTTACATAGGATACGAACCTTACAAAGGTGAAATCCCGGGACGTAATAATGGTTCATTAATTTCTATGGAAAACGGAAAAGCAATTCCGTATTCTATTGATAAATTGCAAGATAGAGGAAAATTCTTCGTTAATCCTAATGACGAAATTTACGAAGGTCAGGTAATTGGAGAAAACAGCCGTAGCGATGATATGAGTGTCAACGTAACTAAAATGAAAAAACAATCCAATGTTCGTTCTTCCGGAAATGATGAAAAAGCAAGGATCATTCCTCCAATTATTTTCTCTCTTGAGGAGGCGCTGGAGTACATTCAAAAAGATGAATACGTTGAAGTTACGCCAAAATCAATCCGTCTTCGTAAAATTTACTTAAACGAAACTGACAGGAAGAGATTTAAAATCTAACCTGAAATTTCATATAAAATTGAAAGCCATTCCGAAAAGAATGGCTTTTTTATTAAGTATTAAATGCTAAAATAATATGCGAACGCTTATATTTACGAAAATTAAAGAACAGTATGCTACGCGCTATAGTTATCGATGACATCGAAAATATCCGAAGAAAAAACATTGAAGTCATTCAGTCCAATTGCCCTAATGTTGCTGTGATAGGTGAGGCCGATAGTGTGGAAAGCGGCATTAGTTTAATCACCAAACTTGTTCCCGATGTTGTTTTTTTAGATGTAGAAATGGCCGACGGAACAGGTTTCGATTTGCTTCAAAAATTGAAACCAATCCATTTCAAAGTCATTTTTATAACGGGTTATGAAGGCTTCGCAATCAGGGCATTCCGTTTCAGCGCCATCGATTATTTACTAAAGCCATTGGATCCCGAAGATTTGGTTAAAGCGGTAAACAAAGCCGAAATAGCACTCAATAAAGAAGTTCTGGAACTTAAATTCAATACGTTGTTTTCTAATTTAGAACATCCAAAAAGCCCGCAGAAATTGGTTCTGAAGACTTCAGATAAAATCTATTCCGTTGATATTAAAAATATTGTTAACTGTGAAGCCGATCGCAATTATACCACATTCTATTTTATAGATGCCCAAAAATTAGTGGTTTCTACAACGCTAAAAGAGTACGATATGCTTTTAAAACCTTTCGATTTTTTCAGATGCCATCAGTCCCATTTGATTAATATGGCCTATTTCGACCATTTTATGAAATCCCGGGACGGCAATATGATTGTAATGAAGAATAAACATACCATTCCGCTCGCTACCAGAAAAAAAGAAGAATTCCTATCGCTAATCGATAATTTATAAAACGAATCTTCACTTAAAACAGACTAATTTTTTATTTGAAGCAATTTCCTGCTATCGCCTTTATCTCTCCACTGCGTTGCGAGGATACCGGCTCTATCAGGGCTAGGCTTCTGAAGATAATATTATCTTTTCAAAGTAAAATGGCCTTTAGTACTTCTCCCATCCTCAAGAGTAATATGGTACCAATAATCTTCTGAAGGCAAAGGCTTTTTATTATATGTTCCGTCCCAACCCGGACCGTTCGGACTAATTTCTTTCAGTAATTTTCCCTGACGGTCAAAAATCGTAATGAGTGATTTCTTGTGGAATTTGGCATTGACACCTTTCATATTCCAGGTATCATTATATCCGTCGCCATTCGGAGTGAAAAATTGGGGTATCCCAAGAACATTAATTGGGATCGGTCCGATGGTGCCGCAAGCTTTCAGGTCTTTAATATAAAGCTCATGCACTCCGGGCGCAACATCATCAAAAAATGCAGATTCCTGAAATGGGCCATTGATGTTATTCAGCGCAAACTGATATTCACCGAGACTTAAGCTATTGAGATTAATCCGGATCGTATTAATGTCTGTCATAAAATCATTAACAACAATCGATTCAATAATAGCATGGTTGGATTCCAAAACAGTAATGGTTCTTCTTAAAGTGCATCCCAGCGCGGTAATATCCACGGTATAAATTCCGGCTTGGTTCACATGAATCTCATAAGTGAATTCCGACAAGGCATTTCCGTCATGCTGCCATACATAAGTATAGTCAGAAGGTATGCCTTCGGTAATCGCAGCATTGAGAGTGATGTAATTCTCAGGAATATCCGAGCAGATATATAAGCCGTCAGATGTTCTGATAGCTTGAGGTAACTTATTGACTACCAATTCTAATGTACTAATGAACGAACAATTGTTTCCATCATCAACCCTGACATAAATGGTTGAATGATAAGCTGTCGTATTGGAATAGCTGGCTATGTAGGTAATTGGATTTTGTTTTATCAAGGCATCATTACTGTTTTCGTAAAATTGTACCGTTTCAGTCGGACCCAACACCAAATCTGTAGTATTAAGATCAAAAGTTCCAATGCCATTTTCGATATTGATAATGTCGCACTGTGCCGGAATTGTGACTACCCGCGGTGCTATAAGGTTGACGGTTAATGTCAGGTTCGCTGAAGCCGAACATCCCGTAACGGAATTTGTAACGGTTGCGATAAGAACCTGCGGATTGGATGTATTGGTATAGTTCAGCGCTACGGGCAAAGGATTTCCACTTTCAAAAAAGGCAATAGTCAAATCAGGGTCATTTCCGGTAAAAGAAGGTATGATCTCGTTCAGATTGAACAAAGTAATCCCATCAGGAACAAGGCCAATGTCGCACTGGGTTAGTGAAGTATTGGCAATTATGGGCTGCGGCAGTACTTTCAATATAATTTCTTTGACAATGCTGCAGCCTGTAACAGTATTCATAGCCATTACATAAATGGATTCCTGATTTGGCGTATTGTTATAATACAAATTGGCATTATTGAAAGCACCTATATTATTGATGGCATTGAACGAACTGTTATAAAATTTAATAGTTAAGCCAACAGCGAGCATTTCGGGAGAAAATACAGAATTGATGACATCATTGAGATCAAAATTAGTTTTTCCATTCAGTCCGTCTCCGTCACTGGCATCATCGCAAATGGAATAGGTATCATTCCGGATGGTCAGATTGTTGGCGACTTCAATTAAAAATTCCGTTTTATCAAAACATCCTGTAGCCAGATTGGTGAGACGCGCATAGATGGTTTGAGGGTTTGTAGTATTGGCAAAATTTCCCGGACTGCTGATCGAATTTTCACCTGTAATCGCATCATTCGAACTCGTGTGATACGTTATCGTAATGCCTGTTTGTGAACCAATGATGGTAGCATCGTTCTGTGTCAAATCAAATGCTGTAGAATTGTCCGGATTAGAATCGGTATCACACATCTGAAGATCAAGATTGACAATCGGAACAACCGGTTGTTGGTTGAATGTTGCATTTCCGGTCCACTGCAGAGAAAAATTACTAAACCCGATTGGCCTGTCAATAACCAAAAAATAAGTGTCTCCGACATTTGCAGCCACCGATTGCACATAATTATTTCCATCGGTACCAGGTCCTTCAGAAACATCGGTTTCAACATCATTCATTCCGGTCAGGTTATCAAATGCGCCGCTAAGCAAAGGATTTGTGGTAGAGCATCTGATTGCTGTCCCAATCGAACCACAGGTAACATTAGGCCCGAAAAGCCAAAAATCAAAGTCTTCTTCAATATCATCGCTTTCAGGCGTAAGCGTAAATGCCAATGTTCCGGCAGTATCAATAGAAAGTTTGAGCCAGATGCTATTATTTTCCTGGCTGGAGCATACATTAAATGGCGAAAGTTCAGAAATGCCAACACCTGTAGCCGTTAATCCTGAGAAACCTGTGTTTCCACAAATGACAATCGCATCCACGCAATCGTTCTGTGCGTTGATTTGTATACTGCAGAAGAACAGCAAAATTACATATATAAGATTCTTCGTTTTCAGAATCATGTGCTATCGTTTCAGTGCAAAATGTCCCTTTATAGTACGATTGTCTTCAAGTGTTATGGTGTACCAATAATCATCAGAAGGAAGTGGTTTTTCATTGAATGTACCATCCCATCCGGCTCCGATGGCACTCAGTTGTTTAATCAATTTCCCATAACGATCAAAAATCCTGATTAAAGCGTTCCTGTTATAAGTTGCACTTACTCCTTTAATATTCCAGGTGTCATTAAATCCGTCTCCATTGGGCGTGAAATATTTGGGAATTCCGAGGACATAAATTTCAAACGGACCTATAATTCCGCAGCCGTTTGTGTCTTTTACATATACCTGATGTATGCCGGGCAAAACACCCGGGAAAAAATTCGATTCCTGAAAACTATCATCATAATCCAAACTG
>Ga0247814_10000404_pt1 | contig 35151 bp, 30 predicted proteins | sample UWRJL179409R1_FD_179947 | JGI IMG/M metagenome (GOLD analysis project Ga0247814, IMG submission 179947) | Plant litter microbial communities from Arlington Agricultural Research Station in Wisconsin, United States - UWRJ-L179-409R-1 | ecosystem: Environmental > Terrestrial > Plant litter >... | reverse complement strand
CCGGACACCTGGGCGATCGACCAGGTCCTGCCGATCATCCCGCTGCACCGTCTCGACGAAGAGCCGCTGCGCCGCGCGGTGCTGCAGGATCTGACCTGCGACTCCGACGGCAAGATCAACCAGTACGTCGACGAGCAGAGCATCGAAACCAGCCTGCCGGTGCACGGTTTGAATGAAGGCGAAGACTACCTGTTGGGCGTGTTCCTGGTCGGCGCCTATCAGGAAATCCTCGGCGACATGCACAACCTGTTCGGTGACACCGACTCGGTGAACATCTACCAGAACGCCGATGGCAGCGTGTACCACGCTGGCATCGAGACCCACGACACCATCGAAGACATGCTGCGTTACGTGCACTTGTCGCCGGAAGAACTGATGACTCACTACCGCGACAAGTGCGCCAGTGCCCGCATCAGTGCCAGCGAGCGCACGCAGTTTCTCGATGCCTTGCGTCTGGGCCTGACCCGTTCCTCCTACCTGTCTTCCTGACGGCAGGTTGTCGTTTCACCGGGTTGTCTGAAGTTTTCCCCGCTAGCCGCGGAAAATTCGGAAGACCCGGTGGGACAAATCCCAAGTTCTGCGTGAAATCCTTGGCTATCGCTGCGAGCAAAGTCATCCGGTCTGCTTTTCGCGTAGGTCATTTCCTAAGTTGTACTTCGGCACTCTACTCGGCCATGCCTCTCGGCGAGAATCCCCGGCCGCCCCTCCTGTAGAGATCCGCCAATGTTCGATCCATTCAACGAGTCGTTGTTTCGTCTCGATGTAGCGGGTCTGTCCGACCCTCTCGAAGTTCTGGCCTTTACCGGTAACGAAGCGCTCAGTGAGCCGTTTGCGTTCGAGATCGATGTGTTGATCGACGACCCGCAACTGGACCTTGCCGGCTTGCTGTACCGATCGGCGTTTCTCTGTTTCGGCGCGTTGGGGGAGGGTGTGCACGGGCAGTTGCAAAGCCTTGTCCAGCACGAATACGGCCGTGCTTCGAGATTGTGCCGAGTGCGTCTGGGACCGAAGTTGAGCTGCCTGGGCCTGCGCTTCAGTCAACGCATTTTCAGTGGCCGGTCGGTGCCGCAGATCCTTGATCAAGTGCTCAGGGAGCATGGGATCATTGGCGCACAGCGGCGCTTCGAGTGCCATCATGAGCATGCTGTCCGAACTTTCTGCACCCAGTATCACGAGTCGGATCAGCAATTGCTCCAACGCTTGTGCCAGCAGGCGCACATTCACTATTACTTCGAACATCGTCACGACGGGCATTGCCTGGTGTTTAGCGATGATCCGACGCAACTGCCGCAAGCCGTGGCAGCAGTGTTTTGCGCCGAAGGTGACGGGCAAAAAACGCCGCTTGCGGTGCACCAATGGCGTTTGCAGAACCAAAGTCAGGGCCGGGCCAACAGCGCGCAGTCGACGCGCACGGCTGAAGGCCAAAGCGAGTTGGCGCGATTGCGCAGCGGCCGATGGCTGACTTTGAGCGGCCATCCGGTTACTGAATGCAATCGGCGCTGGTTGTTGAATCGAATCGAACATCACGCCGATCAACTTCAGGTACCGGCCTACAGCAACCGGATCTTTGCGGTGGAGCAGGCTTGGGTCGCTGCACCGTCGACGGTCGCTGTGCATCCGCGCATGCACAGTCTGCAACGAGCCTGGGTGGTGGCCGTCGATGAACCGCGTCCTGATCGGCTGCGGCCGGTGGCGGTGCAGTTCGACTGGTCATACCAGGGCGAAGGTGCCGCCGACAGCCATTGCTGGCTGCCTTTGGCGCCAGCGCTGACCGAGGCGCCGTTGAATGCCCTGGTAGAGGGCGTCGAAGTGGTGGTGAGCTTCTTCGAAGGTGATCCGGATCAACCCATGATCACGGGAGTCTTGCAAGTCGCAGCGACGGCAGTCGTAGACAAGCCCTCGCCATTACCGCCGTCAACCCGGCTGAATGACGGGCTGCAACGCCTGCTGCTATCGGCCGAACCCTTGATGTTGCTGTGCCTGATGCCTGGCGGCGGTAGCTTTGTGCATTGTTCGCAGTCGGTGTGTACCTGTCGCCTGGTCACATCCCTTGAACAGAGCGGCGGACGATGAGCGGTGTAGCGCCCGGCGCCATTGCGCAGTGGTTGTTGCTCGACAGTGTCGATGCGCCGCGGGCATTGACCACGCTGCACGCGGGCTTCGCTGGGGTGCAGTGTTTCTGGCTGTTCGACGGCACCGAGTTTCAATCCGTTCGTGAGCAAGGACCACTGTTGGTCAGTCTGCAGGGTTGCCCGGCATTGGCCGCGTTGTGTCACAGCGACCCTCAGACCTGGCGCGGCTTGCTGCTCGAAAGCGCAGCACCGGTGGCCCCTTTGCTCGGCCATTTGCGCCGCATGCTCACCGTTTCATTCGGCCTGAGCCATCGGGCCTTGCTGGGCTTTTACAACTGCCAGACCGCCAGCTACTTTTTCGATGCCTGCGATGCCCGGGAGTTGAGCCGCTGGCTCGGGCCGATTCTGCAGGTGCGCTGGTTCGGTGGAACCTGGGCGGATCGTGGTATCGGTTGTGAGGGCTGGCAACAGTTACGCAACCCTTGCCTGACCGTTGCAAGCCTGGAAATCGAGGAGGCGCTGAGCCAGCGCCAGCGCGAGCGCCTGCAGACTTGCCTGCTGGAGCAACATATCTGGCGCTGGAGCCAATCCATGCGTGTCGCCTATGCGCAGTTGTGGTTGCATGCCCAGCAAGGCATGGCGCTGGGATTTACCGAGCGTGCAGTGCTCGATGGCTGGTTATGGCTACGCTTGCAGCATCCGCGTGCAGTGTTGGTGCCGCTGCCGGGAGGGCTGACGCAACAGGAGCGGCTCGACCATTTGTGTCGACACTGGCAGAACGACAAAACCTGAGGGTGAGCCTCCATGAGCGGTGCTTTGAGACATTGGTTCGGTGCAACCTGGTTCGGTGCTACATGGTTCAGTCTAGTCAGCAGCGCCTTGCTGATGCTGAGCCTCGGCGGCTGTTCACCGGTGAAAGTCCTCAATGCCCTGACGCCGGACAACACCTTCAGCCGCACGACGGGCATCGCCTATGGGGCTGATCCACGGCACAAACTCGACGTCTACGTACCACGTCAGCCGCTCGCCGATGCCCCGGTGGTGGTGTTTTTCTACGGAGGCAGCTGGAACAGTGGCGACCGCAGGGACTACACCTTCGTCGGCGAAGCGTTGGCCTCGCGGGGGATTGTTGCTGTGGTAGCGGATTATCGCCTGTACCCGCAGGTGCGCTATCCGCGGTTTCTGGAAGATGGCGCGCAGGCGGTGGCGTGGACCAGGGCGCATATCCGTGAGTATTCCGGCAACCCGCAACGCTTGTATTTGCTCGGTCACAGTTCTGGCGGATACAACGCAGCGATGCTCGCCCTCGATGCGGATTTTCTCGCGGCGGTGGGCATGTCGCCCAACGATCTGCGCGGCTGGATCGGGCTGGCGGGGCCTTACGATTTCCTGCCAATCGAAAATCCTGAAGTGCGCCCGGTATTTTTCTGGCCGGATTCACCGCCTCAATCGCAGCCGATCAACCACGTCAGTCGCGGCGCACCGCCGGCCTTGCTGATGGCGGCGACCGAGGATGATCTGGTCGACCCGACACGCAACACCGGCGGTCTGGCGCGCAAGTTGCGTGAGGCTGGGGTGCCGGTGCAGGACTTGTATTACTCGCGGCCCAGCCATGTGACGCTGATTGCGACGTTATCGCGGCCGCTGCGGCGATTGGCGCCGGTGCTCGATCAAATCGTCGGTTTCATCCAGCACACGCCCAGTCAGTGAACGCCGCCGCTGAACCAACCGTCATTGCGCTTGAGCCACCAGGCCATCGCCCCGAGCGTAAGGCTGCGCAGCACCATGAACAGCAGAAACGACAGCCACAGACCGTGATTGCCCAAACCTTGCAGCGCCCAGGCGAACGGCAGCAGCAGGGCAACGGTGAGGAGCATGCCGTTGCGCATTTCCCGGGCGCGGGTGGCACCGATGAACAGACCGTCGAGCAAGTAACTCCATACTGCAATCAATGGCAGCACAGCCAGATAGGGCAGGTAGATAAACGCCGTGTCGCGGACGCTCTGGATATTGGTCTGCATCTCGATGAACAGGTGCCCGGCCAGGAGAAACAACGCAGCAAAACCGAGGCTTGCGATCATTGACCAGCCGCCGGCCACCACCAGCGAACGGCGCAGGGCCAGACGATCACGCGCGCCGATGGCATGGCCGCACAGCGCCTCCACGGCATGAGCAAGACCGTCCAGTGCATGGGCGGTGAGCAGCAGGCCGTTGAGCAGCAGTGCGTTGGCCGCGACCGTCGCATCGCCGAGTCGGGCGCCCTGTACGGTGATCATGAAAAACACCGATTGCAGCGCCAGGCTGCGGATAAAAATGTCGCGGTTGACCGCCAGCAACGGCCGCCAGCTCTGCCAGACTTTCAATGCAGCCCAGACGATGTGCCCCGGATACGCGCGCAGTGCCTTGCGGGTCAGCAGCAGACCGAGAAGGGCGCCACTCCACTCGGCAATCACCGAGGCGCGGGCCGAACCGACCACGCCCCAGTCCAGGCCGATGACGAACCACAGATTGAGGGCGATGTTGATCAGGTTGGTGGTCAGCAGAATCGCCAGCGGTGCCCGGGCGTTTTGCGTGCCGAGGAACCAGCCGACCAATGCGTAACTGGCCAGCGCTGCCGGCAGACCGAACAGCCGCGTGTGGAAAAAATCACGAGTGAGCTGATCGAGTTCCGCCGACGGCTGCATGAAGTGCAGCGCGATCCCGCTCAACGGTACGCCGAGCGTGCCCAGCACCAGCGCCAGGCCCATCGCCAGCAGCAGCCCTTGCAAGAGAATCTGCCGCAACGCCGCACCGTCGCTGCGCCCGGCCGCTTGCGCGGCAAAGCCGGTGGTGCCCATGCGCAGAAACCCCATGGCCCAGGCGAGAAAGGTGTACAGGCTGGCACCGACCGCCACCGCTCCCAACTGATGGGCGTGGGGCAAGTGGCCGATGACGGTGCTGTCGACCAGCGCCACCAGCGGCACGGAAATATTGGAAAGAATCATCGGCGCGGCCAGCGCCCAGACCTTGCGGTGAGTCGGGCGGTCGCGCCAGTCGGCGATCAGGTTGGACATGCGGGCTCCTTGGGGGAGCGGCATTGTAGCGGAAGAAGCCACCCTCATCGGAACGCCGCCCGCCCAGCTCTCTCCCGGAGGGAGAGGGAGCCGATCTCTGGCGTTTTCAAAACCTGAGTTCGACTCGGTATCGCAAGTCGGCGTATTTCTGCAGAACAACCCGGTCAGTCCCCTCTCCCTCCGGGAGAGGGTTAGGGTGAGGGGCTCTTCAAAGGCCTAATGAATAATCCAGCTAAGCAGCCACAACCCCAGCAACAACCAGATGATCCCGGCAATGATCGAGGCATTCATGAACGCGCGAATCGCCGACCACAGCAGCATCAGCCCGACGATCAGCGCGATGATGCTGATGATCGACGTGTCCATGCCCAGCGTCTTCGCCAGCCCGTCGACGAAGTTGCCGCCGGCATTGCTCAAAATATTGAAAAGCCCACTGAGCCCGTCGACGATAAAGCGGATGATCGAACCGAGCGCCTGGCCGAGCCATTCGAAAAAGCTTTCTACCTGCATGTGTTCATCCTGATGAAAGAGCTGAGCCTTGGGCCACAACGCAGGTGGCCGAGTTCCCTGCATGATAGTGGGTTTACACCGCCCTTGTAGGAGTGAGCCTGCTCGCGATAGCGGTGTGTCAGTCAACGGTGATGTTGAATGTAATGGCGTCATCGCGAGCAGGCTCACTCCTACAGGGTTTGCGCTTGCCTTCGGTCGATATCCGCTTGAAGCTATACGCCTTCAGGAGAACCCGATGAACCTTGTTGAACTGACCGAACGCCTGCACGCCATCCGCGACCGCAATGACTGGCGGCAATTTCACAGCCCGAAAAACCTCGCCATGGCCGCCAGCGTCGAGATGTCCGAACTGGTGGAAATCTTCCAGTGGCTGAGCGAAGACCAGTCGCGCCAGTTGCCCGCGGACAAGCTCGCTCACGCCGGGCAGGAAGTCGGCGATATCGTCCTGTATCTGTTGCTGCTGTGCAGCGAATTGGGGTTGGACATGAATGAAGTGGTGCGCAGCAAGCTCGCCGACAGCGAACGGCGGTTCAGCTGATGAGCGACCGGCATTTCGATCAGTTGGCGACGCGTTTCGCCGAAAAAATCTACGGTGGCGCCAAGGGTGCGATACGCCTCGCGGTGTTGCAGGCTGACCTTGCCGAAGCCCTGCCGGATCGCCCGCTGCGGGTGCTCGACATCGGCGGTGGTCTCGGCCACATGTCGCTGTGGCTGGCCGAACGTGGCCACGAAGTGACCTTCACCGAACCGGCGCAACCAATGCTCGAAGGCGCCCGCCAGCGATTCGCCGAAGCCGGGCAGACCGCGACCTTCATTCAGGTGCCGTGGCAGGAATTGCTCGGGCAACTCACCGAGCCTTACGATCTGGTGATCTGCCACGCCGTGCTCGAATGGCTCGCCGAACCCCACGCGATCCTGCCGGTGCTGCATCAACTGACCAAGCCCGGCGGCTGGCTGTCGCTGGCGTTCTACAACCGCGACGCGCTGATCTACCGCAACCTGCTCAAAGGCCATTTCAAGAAAATGCGCAAGAACGACATGGCCGGTGAAAAGCAGAGCCTGACCCCGCAACAGCCCCTCGATCCTCGGGAATTGGCAACGCAACTCGAAGGGTTGTGGCAGGTCGAAACCCAGAGTGGCATCCGGGTTTTCCACGACTACATGCCGGTGGAGTTCCAGGCCCGTGCCGAACTTGTGGATTTGCTCGAGATGGAGCTCGCTCACCGTCGTCACCCAGGCTTCGCCGGGCTTGGGCGTTACTTGCACTGGATCTGCCGGCCGGTCTGATCGGAGCGCGAAATGAAAGCTCAATCCGGGTTATTGCTGATCTGTCTGGGGTTGGCCGCCTGCCAGGGCAGCAACCCTTACGTGGCGCAGTCGCGGCCCTTGCCACCGGCACCGCCGCAAGCCGCCAAGACCTTTGATCGCAGCGCCTACCCGGCGCCGGCGCGCGATTACGGACGTTACCGCAGTTGGGCCTGGCTTGATGGGCAACTGCCGCCGGGCACCGCGTGGGCCGATTCGGCGCAGGTGGCCGAAGCCGTGAGCAATGCGCTGGATCAGCGCGGCCTGCGTCCGCTGCATGACAATCGTCCGGCCGACCTGTTGGTCAGCGCTCGTCTGAGTCTGCAAACCCGTTTGCGCCAGGTCCAGGACGATTACGGCTACTACGGCGGCGGATACGGCGGCTATGATCGTTATGGACGCGGTTACGGCATGTACAACACGATGCCGGTGGTGCGCACGTACTCGGAACAGGTTGTCGTGGTTCAGGTCGATCTGTTCGACGCCGGCACCGGCCAACCGGTGTGGAGTGCCAGCGCTGAAACCGGCGCCAAAGGCAATCAGATCGATGGCACGGATGCGATTCGCGAGGCTGTGGAAAAAGCCATGTCGGCGTATCCTCCCAGTTAGCTTTGTGCAAATGAGAAGCTCTAGCAGGTTCATGTCTTCCACCGGAGAAAAACCATGTTCCGCCGTCTCGTTCTACTGACCATGGCCGCGCTGCTCAGCGCCTGCGCCGCCAACCAGGTCAATCATGACTTCGATGCCAGTCGCGACTTTGCCGCTTATCGCAGCTGGAGCTGGAAAGATCCCGCGCTGCAATATCGCCCCGATGATCCACGGATCAAAAGTGATCTGACCGAACAACGCATCCGTCAGGCCGTCACCGATCAACTCGATCAGCGTGGCTTGCGGCCTGCCGCTGCCGGCGCCAAGGGTGACTTGAGCGTGCAGACTTACCTGATCGTCGAGGATCGTCAGCAGCAAGTGACGACCAATTACGGCGGTGGTTGGGGCGGCCCGTGGAATGGCTACTGGGGCGCGCCGATGTACAACGAAACGCGCAACATCACCTACAAGGTCGCGACCATCCAGATCGACCTGCTCGACGGCAAGGACGGCAAACTGGTGTGGCGTGGCAGCGATGAACAGATGCTCGCCAGCAAACCGAACCCGGAAGATCGCAGCAATGCCATCCGCGAGACGGTCGCCCGGATTCTCACCAACTATCCACCGCGCTGAAAATTAAAAAACCGGGGAGCCACTGAGCTCCCCCCGTTTTATTGGCTTGCACAGATCCCTGTAGGAGTGAGCCTGCTCGCGATGGCGGTGTGTCAGGCGAATCAGCGCTGCATGACGCACCGCCATCGCGAGCAGGCTCACTCCTACAGTTATCCAAGGTGAGCCCCAGGATTGTGAGTAAATGGCGCGTTGCCAGCAGCTTCACTGAGCCCGTCTACACTCATCTGCACCAATGGAGGTAACGGCAAAGGAGTGCGCCATGTCGCCTCGCTCGCATTTCAACGGCCCGGCCCGGCAACGCGGGGCGATCGGCCTGATGGCGGCGCTGACCCTCGGTCTTGCGCTGGTGTGCATGGTGCTGGTGGTCGACAGCGGTCGCCTGTACATGGAACAACGCCGCTTGCAGCGGGTGGTCGATGTCGCCGCGCTCGAGGCCGTTTCGCGTAGCGGTGATTGCCTGACCGGGCTCAGCGCGGCGGCTTATGCCACCGCCAGTGCAGCGCGCAACGGTTTTGCCGTGGCACCGGACACGACCCTCACCGTGACCTGTGGCACCGTGCAACCCGGTGCAAACAATCTGCGCGCCTTCACGATGGATGCGAGCAAAAAAGCGGCAATCAGCGTCGTCGCCACACGCGTGGTGCCCACCAGTGTGGCTGCTGCTCTGTATGCGCTGTTCCAGCCGGGCAGGGTGTCGCCAACGACACGTCTGCATGCAACGGCGGTCGGCACTTCGGCCATTTTGCCGCCGCTGGCGCAACTGACCATTGGCACTACCGCACTGACGGTCGACGCGAGCAAGTCGGCGGCGTTGAATGCGTTGTGGGGCGGCTTGCTCGGGGGCAGCCTCAATCTCAGCGTTGGCGGTTGGCAAGGCCTCGTCGATACCAATATCAGTCTGCTCGGTTACCTGAACCAACTGGCACTCGATCTGCATGTGGACGCCGGCAACTACACGCAGGTGTTGAGCCAGAGCATCCAGGTCAACCAACTGATCGACACCGCCATCATCGTATTGACCAAGGGCGGCACCACCACCAGTGTCGCGGTCAGTGGACTGGTCGGATTGAAAGCCATCGTCGGCAACACTTCGGTGGTGCTCGGGCAATTGCTGCAACTGCAGACCGGCGCCACCTCGGCCGCACTCAATGCCAATCTGCAAGTGTTCCAGTTGCTCGAAGCCGTGGTGCAACTGGCCAACAGTCAGAACGCCCTGACGGCCACGGTGCCGCTGAGTATTCCGGGGCTGGTCAACGGCTCGGTGAAAGTCAAAGTCATCCAGCCGCCGCAATTGTCGGCAGTGGGCAATCCGGCGCTGGCCAAGGCCGACCCGATGGGCGCCAATCGTATCTACGTGAAAACCGCGCAGGTACGCACGTTGATCTCACTGAATCTGCCGCTGCTGTCCGGTGTTGCCGGCCTCGCCAGCGCCATCGTCAGTACGCCGCTGGTGGGTGGCTTGACCGATACCCTCAACAACCTGCTGCACCTGAACATCGCCGGTACGCTGAACTCGTTGTTCTGCACCTTGGGCGGCACTTGTCAGCGTACCCATCTGCAGATTCTGCCCACCTCTACCATCGACATCCTGCTCGAGGCCGCCGCTGCCGACAGCCATGTCACCGATTTCAACTGCGTCAGCGACGCCACGAAAAGCCTGACCACCCAGACCAACTCCTCATTGGTCAAGCTCAAGGTCGGCAAGATCGACGCAGCCAATGCCTTTTCCTCTTCGGCCGATGTCACCGTGCAGCCGCTGGCATTGATTGATGTTGGCGTCATCACCTGCACCATTCCTTTACTCGGGCTGGGCTCGGCTACTTGTGATCAGAGCACGCGCAAAGCGTTTTATGGCGGCGGTCTGGGGGTGAAGGTTGATACCTCGGTGGCGAGCATGCAAAACATTCACACCTACAATCTGCCACCGGAAATCAAGCAAACGCCAATGACCTACAGCTTTGGCACACAAAGCGTGGTCAACAGTTTGAAAGGCACATTGAGCGGGGTTCAGGTGCAGGCCTACAAACCCACCGGTTCGAGTTTGCTGGGCGGTTTGCTCACCACCACTGCAGACGTGCTGGCGGGCGTCAACAACACGCTCGGCGTGGTCATCGACAACCTGCTCAGCCCGGTACTCGACCCGATTCTCGATGGCTTGCTGGCCAACCTCGGGATCACCCTGAACAAGGTTGACGTCGGTGCCAACCTCAGTTGCAAGCCACCAGGGCAACCGATGCTGGCGATCTAATCGGGCAGCGCAATCGGTAGCTCGACACAAAACTGCGCGCCCTCATCGCCGTTGCGCACGCTCAGGCGACCGCCCATGTTTTCGACAATGCCATAACTCACCGACAAGCCCAGGCCGGTGCCGACGCCGACCGGTTTTGTGGTGAAAAAAGGCTCGAATATCCGCTCCAGCAAACGTGAATCGATACCGCCGCCGTTGTCCTCGACCCATAGTCGCACCACGTGTTCGTCGCATTCGGCGTGCAGCGCAATCCACGGCTGAAAGTCGCGATTGGCTTCGCGTTTGCTGAGCAACGCGTCGCGGGCATTCACCATCAGGTTGATCAGTACTTGTTCGAGCTGATCGACGTAGCCGCGCACCTGAACCTGGAAGTCCGCTTCTTTGATCCGCAACTCCACGCCTTTGCCGCGCAAGCCTTCCGACAGCAGCGACAGCGTGCCTTCGATCGCCTCCAGCGGATTGAACGGCTGTTGTTCGATTTCCGAACGCCGCCCGAACACGCGCATGTGATCCACCACCCGCGCTGCGCGTTGCACCTGCGCATCGATGCGTTTGAGTTTGTCGGTCAGGTAGTCGATCTGCACATCGCCGTTGCTCAGGCGCTTGAGCACATTGACGATGGCCATGCGCATCACGTTCAGCGGCTGGTTGATCTCATGGGCAAGCCCCGTGGCCATTTCGCCGAGGGTGGCCATTTTTGCGCTTTGCGTCAGTTGCTGCTGCGAGCGCCGCACTTCGGTGTTGTCGCGGCCCACCGCTTGCACCTCGACCAGCGTGCCATGCTCATCGAATACTCCGCGATCCGACCAGACCCACCACGCGTGTTCGCGACCCGGCAGGCGCAGGCTGATTTCAGCCGTACTCACCGGCAGTTCCGGGGTCAGTTGCGCCAGGCGCTGCACGAAGGCTTCGCGCTGTTCATTGGACATCCAGCTGCCCAGGTTCACCCCGGGCAATTGCTCGGATGCGCACTCCAGATACATCGCCAGTGGCCGGTTGCCGAACGTCAGGGTCAAGTCCGGACGATAACGGCAAATCATTGCTGGCGAGTCTTCTACCAGAATCCGGTAACGCTCTTCACTGACCTTGATCTGTTCGGCGGCGAGAGTGGCTTCGGTGACGTCCAGCCACAGACCGACGGCCTCCACCGGCAAGCCGAGATCGTCGCGCAGCAATTTCGCCTCATCGAGCAGCCAGTGCGCATTGCCCTGACGGTCGAGCACCCGATAGCGTGCGCTCACCGAACCTTCGCGCAGCAATTGCCGGTTACGCTCGAAATAGCGCGGACGGTCTTCCGGGTGCACGTGTTCAACCAGTCGACCGTCGTCACAATCGACGAGACTCCAGCCTAAAAGCGCTTGCAGACTGGCGCTGAAAAAACTCGGTTGCAGCGCGCCTGCCACATAGCGCTGTACGTAGATCACCGCCGGTGAACTGGCGATCAGGTTGTCCAGCCGCGCATGGGCGGCGGCGGCCTGTTGCTGTTGGTTCTTGATGTCGCTGATGTCGAGCATGAACCCTACCAGTCGACGCTGGGCAGCGATGCCCAAAGACTGGCCTTGCAGGCGATACCACAATGGCAACGGTTGCTCGGCGGTTTGCCAGCGCACGCACACTTCCAGAGACGCACCGTTATCCTGCAACGCTTGCAGGCGACTGCGCAGCTCATCGCGGTCGGCGGGATGCACCTGATTGAACCAGTCCTGAATCGGCAACTGCGTTGTCATCAAGCCGAGACTGTGCGCCAGTGTCGGTGCCAATTGCACTTGGTTGCTGTCGCTGAACACTTCCCACCAACCGGTGCCAAGCAGCGCTTGCAGGGTGTCCAGGCGTTCCAGTTGCTGTTGATGACGATGCTCGCGCAGCCGTTCCAGTAACGGCGCGGCCACGGCGGCGGCGAGTAGAAGCCAGTCATGATCACTGAGGTCGGGCGCCTGTTGCTGCACGTTGTAGTCGACGCACAACAGCCAGGCAGCCACACCCTGAGCGTCGCGATAGGGCACGGCAAAACCTTCGTTCAAACCGAAAATGGCACTCAGGCGCGGCCGCTCGCTGCTCAGCAAACGCTGGGGGGACGCACCGTCGAGGCTGTCGAGCGCGGTGCCCAGAGGCTGCTGTTCACGCCACAGGCAGGGCGCGTTCAATGCCGCGTAGTGCTGATGAATCTGCCAGCCAAGGCCTTGCTCATCGAGCAGCGCCACGGCCAGACACGGGATATGCAAGTGTTGACTGAGCCGTTGCAATTGCTCGCCCAGCGCATCAGGCAGACGTGCAAGGCTGCAAAGGCGTAACTGATCGCGAATCTGCGTGGCGAGCAACTGCGATTGTTCGCGGCTGCGCGCCTGGCGTCGCTCACCGAGCAAGTCGCCGATGTCGAGCAGTTGCAGCAGCCAGCCGCCGTCCTGCGCCTGCACCCAACCGCGCAAGTGCAGAGGCGGCCCGGCCTGGCTGAAAAAATCGAGATCGAGCATCTGGCCTTGCCAGTCGGCCGGTTGGCCTTCGACGCTCAGGCTGCTGTGCGGCAGCAAATACGTCAGCAGATGCGCGGGTTGCGCACTCGACAGCTGCGCGGCCAACACATGGCGCAACGGCCCGCTCAGATGATTGACGTAGCCGTCGCCATCCAGATACAGCTGCAGACCGACGCTTTGCACCACCGCCGTTTGCTGAGTCGGGGAAACGCCGGGAGGTCGATTGAGCAGGCGGCCGAACAGCTTGTCACCGGAACTCAAAATTGCAGGCTCGACGAGGCGCGCAATGTCGCGGGCAGACGCGGCACCGTGCCGACACCGGGCAGCACCAGAAACGGCAACGCCTGATTCAATTTGCTCGTGGGGTAATTGATGGTCACCGTCAGCACGCCGCCGGTATAGGTGATGGTGCTGTCAGTGGCGGCATTGAAATTCAGCGCGGCGGGCAACCAGGCCAGTTGGCGGCCGAGTTCGGTGCGCGCGGTCGTGGTAATGACGGTCGAATAATTCGCCGAGGCAGGATCCAGCGCCACGCTGCGGCGCACGGTTTCGGCGGTGGACTCGTTGAATGATTGCATCAACAACAGCGGCAAGCTGTAGCTGACCAAGCCATAAAACACGGCGAAAAAGATCACGAACACCAAGGCGAATTCGATGGCGACAGCGCCTTTTTGTTTACGGGGGAGGCCGGATTTCATGAGTGCGTCTACCCTGACATTCACTACGTAATATCAGCATAGAATCATTCAGCCAAAACGGACGTTTTTTACCGCATGCACTGCTTTGTCCTTCTGATCTGGCTGACGCTGTGCGCGGCGCAGGATGCTCGTCAGCGGCATATCGCCAACGTGCTGACCTTGGGTGTCGGTGGGTCGGCGGCGGTGTATCTGCTGGTCACTGGCCACACTTGGCTGGGTGCCGAAGCGGTGCAGGGTGGCTGGGCGTTTTTACTGGCGCTGTTGTTGACGCTGCCCGGTTACTGGCTGAAGCGTTTCGGCGCCGGTGATGTGAAATTAATGACAGCTTTGGGCCTTGCGACGGACGGTCATCACCTGCTCGGTGCATTCATCGGCGCGGCACTTGTCAGCGCCTTGTGGATCGTGGTGGTGCCAAAACTCTGGCTGCATATGAGTCAACGGCTTAGGGAATATCTTCGATATCTAGCCCCTGGAAAGTCAAAAAAGCTGCCATTTGCACCGTTCGTGCTGATGGGAACGATCCTGACGTTGATCTGGATCCATTAGTCGCCCCATGCCACTAGTCCTATGTACATAGTCGGAAAGTGGGTCTACTTTCAAATCAGCGTTATTACAGGAACGGTCAGCCTTTGGCCTGGGCATGGAGTGGCAAGTGAACAAGCTTACGTCAGCTGTGAAAGTTCTGGTCGTCGACGATCAGCCGTTGATCGTTGAAGAGCTCTGCGAATTCATCGAGAGCAGCGGCTACCGTTGCGTGCCATGCGAATCGAGCCAACAGGCGATCGAGCAATTCAGCCAGGATCCCGCCATCGGTCTGGTGCTGTGCGACCTGCACATGCCGGACATGGATGGCATCCAGCTCGTCCAGGAACTGCAACGGCTGGCAGGCAAACAGCGGATGTTCGAAGCCATCATGCTGACCGGGCGTGCCGACAAGCAGGATGTGATCAAAGCGTTGCGTGCCGGGATCGCCGACTACTACCAGAAACCGGTGGATCTGGACGAACTGCTTGTAGGGCTGCGCCGCCAGGAAGCGGTATTGGCGGAGCACCAGAAAACCCTGCAACTCGGTCACCTGAATCAGAAGCTGCAATACCTCTCCGAGTCGATCGACGATCTTTATCAGGACCTCGACAAAGTCCGCCGTGGTCCCGCACCCGCCAGTGAAGAAGCGCAAGGCGAGGGCGAAGGTGTGGAGATCCCGGCGATCTTCAATCAGCTGTCGCCACGCCAGCTCGACGTTGCGCGGCTGGTGGGCAAAGGCCAGACCAACTACCAGATTGCCTGTGAACTGGGGATTACCGAGAACACGGTCAAACTCTACGTTTCGCAAGTGCTGCGCCTGACTCACATGCATAACCGCACCCAACTGGCCCTGGCGTTATCGCCAAGCAACTCGGGCATGCGTCAACGGGTGACTGCGCACTGAACTCCCTTGACCCCGGCCACCGCCGGGGTGCAAAACCTCAACCGCTGTGAGCCTTGGACTTGGGAAACAGGTTGTCGAGGGTTTCCAGCAATCGCACGTGATAGATCGGCTTGCGGAACAGGTCCAGCACCTGCAGGCGCAACATATCGCTGACATCCTCCATATCGGCATGCCCGGACGTCACGATCACTGGCAGATGCTGACGCGAAGTGTGTTCACGCAGGCGCTTGATCAGCGACATGCCGCTTTCTTCCGGCATGCGCAGATCGGTAATCACCAGGGCGATATCGGGATGACGAGTCAGGTGGTGCAAGGCAAGTTTCACCGACGTTGCGGTATGACAGATGAAGTCTTCGCCCTCCAGTAACTCCGCCAGCTCCAGCAGTGCGTCCTCCTCATCGTCGACGAGGAGCAACTGCTGGCGAGGAGTGTGTGGAGAGTTCATAGGCAACACCTGCAATGGACTGAGTGCTGACGTTAGAACCCAATGGCCGCATTGACAAGTAACCGGGGCGATCAGGGAGTCGGTGTGAGTGCAGTCTGGATGGCCGTCAGAACCGCGGTGACCTGGGTGCCGATGCCGTTACCGAAGGCTGCAATCACCAGCGCGACGAGACCGACGACCAGCGCATATTCAATGGCTGATGCGCCTTCGGTGTCTTTGGCCAGGCCTTTGAAGAAAGCAATCTCGGCTTTGAATTTTTTAACCATTTGGGAATACGACATGAGGATTCTCCTTGAGCACGCCAGGTGTTGCGCGTTCGCAACATGATTTCCCTGTGCCAGCATCAGCATTGTCGGCATTCCCCGGCCCTACAACTGTAAGAACGAATTAACCCGAAAGTATTAGTTGGCGCAATTACACTAAAAAACCATGTTTGGCGCTTTAGCCTCCTACTTTCGTTGGATATTTCATCGCTGTTAATGGCGTTTTGTTCGCGCTGGACTACCGTCAAATAGCGAAATAGTTACTTGTTCATAGCTGCCTGATTGCGAATTTATCTCGTTGGAAGTTTACGGGTCATTGCATAAGAAAGAACGCGCAGCGGGAAAGGGAGAGCCGTCATGAACAGTCGCGTCACGCTGGGTCTGGCCGGATTGTTTTTGCTGGGCGCCATCATTGCCGGGTATTGGGGGCTGACCTTGAGCCGCCAGCCGGCCGTCGAACCGGTCGCAGCACCCGTCGCCGTCACCCAGGACGTAACGCCTGCGGTGCCTGCGCAACCTGTTGCAGATCCGACCCGTCAACCCGTGGTGGTATTGCTGCGCGACATTGCGCCGTTCGTGAAAATCACCGCAGCCGATGTCACCGTGGAAAAACTGCGTACCGCGCCCGCTGGCAGCCTGAGCACTGTCGAACAAGTCATTGGCCGCACGCCGTGGCGGCCGTTGAGCGCCGGCAGTTGGCTGGATGAAGAAAGCTTTGCACCGGGCAGCCAACTGGCGCGAATGATCCGTCCCGGTGAACGCGCACTGGCGGTGTCCGTGGATGAAGTGATCAGCGTCGGCGGGCAAGTGGCGCCGGGCGATTACGTCGATGTGCTGCTGTTTCTGCGCAAGGACGAAAACAATCCACAGGCCTCGGCACAATTGGTGGTGCCGGCGGTGCGCGTGCTCGGTGTCGGCAGCCAGATGGGTCTGACCAACGATGGTCAATCCGCCAGCCCCGCGCGCAGTGACGATGAACGACTCAAGCAGGAACAACAGCGCATGGCAGCGCGCAGCGTGGTGCTGGCGGTGCCGGAAGCGTTGCTCAGCCGTTTGATGCTGGCATCGGGTGCCGGTGCCTTGCGCCTGGCGGTACGCAGCGCCGATGAGCAACAACTGGCGAAATACTGGGCCGGCGAAAACGATGTCGCCACGCAACTCGACACGCCGCGTCGCGCGTTGCTTGAGTTCAGCCAGTTATCACTTGCGCCCGCGGCCAAACCACTTGCCGTAGCCGGTCAGCCGACGGCGCGCAAACCGACCGTGGAAGTTATCCGTGGTGCCGAAAACGCTCAACCCACTCCCTGATTCGAGCAAGGACGCCTTTACATGCGCAAATGCTTCACGCCCCTGTTCAACGGCTTGCTCCGGGCCTCGCTGCTGAGCGTTGCTTCGATCGGCACTGCCGTCGCCGCTGCCGGCAATTGCGCCGCGCTCGGCCCTTTGCCGGCGGCCCTGGAAGTCGGCGAAGGTCTGCAACAGGCACTGCAATCGCCGGTGGCGATCACCCGCGTGGCGGTGGGCGACCCGAAAATTGCCGACGTGCGCGTGACCGGCGATCAAAGCGTATTGCTCACCGGTGTGGCGCCCGGCGCCACCACCCTGATGATCTGGACGGCCTGCGCCAGTGCGCCGCGTCAGAGCATGGTGTTTGTGCAGGGCAAGGCCAGTGCGGCAATGACGGTCTCGTTGCCGGCCACGGACGATCCGACGTTGCCTTCGCAGGTGCAGACCGACATTCGCTTTGTCGAAGTCAGTCGCACCAAATTGAAGGAGGCCGGCACGCAGATCTTCGGCAAGGGCTCGAATAACTTTCTCTTCGGTGCTCCGGGTACGGTGCCCAACACGGGCGTGACGCCCGGCGTCGTGCCTTTGCGCAACATCGATCCGCGCATCGCCGTGCCGAGCATCCCGTTGGTTAACGACGCGTTCAACATTGTCTGGGGCGGTGGCAGCAGCAAATTCCTCGGCATCGTCAATGCGCTGGAAGGCAGTGGTTTCGCCTACACCCTGGCGCGGCCGAGCCTGGTAGCGTTGAGCGGGCAGAGCGCGAGCTTCCTCGCCGGTGGCGAAATTCCGATCCCGGTGCCGAGTGCCAACAGCAACAGCTACTCCATCGAGTACAAGGAGTTCGGCATTCGTCTGACCCTGACGCCGACCGTCGTTGGCCGTGATCGCATCGCCCTCAAGGTCGCGCCGGAAGTCAGCGAGCTGGACTACAACAATGGCGTGACCATCGGCGGCACCACCGTGCCGGCGTTCACCATCCGCCGCACCGACACCAGCATTTCGCTGGCCGATGGCGAAAGCTTTGTGATCAGCGGTTTGATCAGCACGCAAAACGCTTCGCAGGTGAACAAGTTCCCAGGGCTTGGCGACATCCCGGTGCTCGGCGCGTTTTTCCGCAATTCGTCGATCAACCGCGAAGAGCGCGAACTGCTGATGATCGTCACGCCGCACCTGGTGCAGCCGCTGGCCGCCAACGCGCCGCTGCCGTCGCTGCCGGGTGAAAAGCTGCGTAACTACGACCCGAACTGGTATCGCCTGTACTTCCTTGAAAACGGCAACTTCGATAAACGCAGCGGGTTATCGCAATGAGCCAGAGCCTGAGTCAGACCTTCCTCGCCATCACCCGCAACGACACCGATCTTGAGTGGTTGCAAGGTGCGCTCGCGCCGCTCGGTCAGGTGGTCAGCTCCGGTGGCGGCAGCCTCGACGAATTGCTCGCGCTGGTTGACGTGACCTTCGCCAGCCTGGTGTTCGTCGGGCTTGATCGCGATCATCTGGTGGCGCAGAGCGCGTTGATCGAAGGCGTGCTCGAAGCCAAACCGATGCTCGCCATCGTCGCCCTCGGCGATGGCATGGACAATCAACTGGTACTCAACGCGATGCGCGCCGGTGCGCGGGATTTCGTCGCTTACGGTTCGCGTTCCAGTGAGGTGGCGGGTCTGGTGCGGCGTTTGAGCAAACGCCTGCCGGCCGTGACGCCGAGCACCCAGCTCGGCGGTCTGACCGTGCTCTATGGCGTGCAAAGCAACGCCGACGGCGCACTGTTGGCCAACCACATGGCGCTGGTGGTGCAGAAGAGCGGGCAGCAGACGTTGCTACTCGATCTGGGTTTGCCGCGCGGCGACAGCCTGGCCTTGCTTGGCCTGGAAAGCTCGTTTCATTTCGGCGATGCGTTACGCCACTTGCGGCGTCTCGATGCAACGCTGATCGACAGCGCCTTCACCAGTGCCGAAGCGGGTCTGCGCATCCTCGCTTACGCCAGCTCCGACGAGCCGCTGGAGCGCACCAGCGCCGCCGAGTTGTACATGTTGCTCAGCGCCTTGCGCCAACATTTCCAGCACATCGTCGTCAACCTCACCGGCCAGCCCGACAGCGAAGCGCTGCGCACGTTTGTCAGCCATTGCGACAAGCTGCTCTGGTACACCGATCAGAACGTGCTCGACTGCCGGCGCAACCTTGCTGTGCTCAATTTGTGGCGTGAGAAGGGCATGAAGCTTGATCACGGCCGATTGCTGATCGACCGCTATCTGCGCAACGTCGCACCGGATTCCGACACCCTCGGCAAGACCTTCGGCCTGGAGGTGATTGCCGTGCTCGCCTACAGCCCGGAGATTCGCCTCAACGCGAAAAACCAGGGCGTGACCCTGTTCGAACTGGCCCCGCGCGAAGCCATCAGCCAAAGCCTGCGCACCCTCGGCGAACGCCTGGCAAAACGTTCCGAAGGCCTGGCCAAACCCAAGGCTAACTGGTTCAACCGCTTGCGAGGCACCTCATGAGCAGCGAACAACTGTTCGGTGGCCCGCAGCGCCACGCGAGCGGCAACTCCGACCACGATGGCCTGAAACTGGTGTTGCACCGCTACATCATCGACGCCATCGAAGAGTCCGGGAAAAACCTGCTCGAGGGCTCGCGGCAGCTGCTTTCGCAGTTCGTCATCGACAAAGTCGCCGAGTACATCGCACGGCTGCACCTGGCGATTTCCCGTTATGAAATGGAGCGTCTGGCCGAAGAAATCGTCGATGAGCTGACCGGTTTCGGCCCGCTCGAAGTGCTGCTGCGCGACAGCGCCGTGACCGAGATTCTGGTCAACGGCCCGCACCGGGTGTTTATCGAACGCGATGGCGTGCTGCACTTGAGTGATCTGCGCTTTATCGATGCGCACCACGTCGAGCGGGTCATGCAGCGCATTCTCGCGCCACTGGGGCGACGTCTCGACGAATCGTCGCCGATGGTCGATGCACGCCTGCCGGATGGCAGCCGGGTCAACGCGATCATCCCGCCGATTGCCCTCGACGGGCCGTGCCTGTCGATCCGCAAATTTCGCAAGGACATGCTCAAAAGCACCGACCTGATGGCGATGCAAACCATTGATCAGGCGATCTACGACTTCATCGAAGAAGCGGTGGGCAAGCGCTGCAACATCCTTATCAGCGGCGGTACTGGTACCGGCAAGACCACGCTGCTGAACATTCTCAGCCAATTGATCAATCCGCATGAGCGGCTGGTGACCATCGAAGACGTCGCCGAATTGCAGCTCGGCCACCCACACGTCGTGCGCCTGGAAACCCGTCCGCCGAATGCCGAGGGCCACGGCGAAGTGAAGGCCAGCGACCTGATCCGCAACGCCCTGCGCATGCGCCCCGACCGCATCATCCTCGGTGAGATTCGCGGCGTCGAAGTGGTCGATGTGCTGACCGCCATGAACACCGGCCACGACGGTTCGATGAGCACCGTGCACGCCAACAACGCGCAGGACGCCTTGCTGCGCCTGGAAACCCTGGTCGGCCTGACCGGCCGCACCATTGCCGAACGCACGTTGCGGCAGATGATCTGCGCCGCCCTCGACGTGGTGATTCAACTGACGCGCATGCCCGACGGACGCCGCTGCGTCAGCGAGGTGGTGGAAGTGGTCGGCGTACGCGAGGACGTCTACGTCACCAACACGTTGTTTCGCCTCGACCGGCGCACCGGCTTCGGCTTTCTGCGCGAAGCGGTCAACCCGGCTGGCGCAAAGCTGCGTCGCGAATCGACGCTCGCGCACTGAGGGCCACGGCATGCTCAAACCGCTGCTGCTGATCGTGATTTGCCTGACGCTGCTGGGGTTGTCACTGCGTCTGTTCTACAACGGCTGGCGTCAGGGCGGGACCGAGCGCGTGATCGATCGGTTGAATCAAGGACAGCCGCAACTGGCGGTGGAAGCGCCGCGCTGGGTCGGCCTTGAACGGGCGTTTTTACGGGCCGGGCTCGGTCGGCCGACGGATCGAATCGGCCTGTGGTTGCTGTTGTGGGCGTTCGGCGTGCTGACCGGTTTCGCCCTCGCCGGGGTGATCGGTTTGTTGGTGTTGCTCGTGGTCCCGCCGCTGGCTTTGCGCCTGTTTGTCAGTTGGCGCTATCAACGTCGGCTGCGGCGGATGATCGAACAACTGCCGCAATTGCTCGACTACACCGTGCGCAGTTTGAAGTCCGGACGCACCCTCGCCGATGCCGTACTGGGCGGCATCGAGACCAGCGAAGATCCATTGAAAAATGCCATGGGCCGGGTGCAGCGCAACGTGCAGTTGGGCGTGAGTCTGCCGGATGCGGTGTCGGATCTGGCCGAGCTGTACGAACGTGATGAATTTCGCCTGTTCGCTCTCGGCCTCAAGGTCAATCACCGTTACGGCGGCAACGCCAGCGAGCTGCTGGAGAACCTGATCAAGATGATTCGCGAGCGCGATCAGGCCTCGCGTCAGTTACGGGCGATGACCGGCGAAACCCGCCTCACCGCGTGGGTCCTGGGTTTGCTGCCGATTGCCATGGCCGGGTATTTCCTGATGGCCAATCCGATTTATCTGGTCGCCATGTGGCATGACCCCTCCGGGCAGCGGATGCTGGCCACGGCGTTCGGCATGCAGGTGATCGGCAGTCTGTTGCTCTGGCGGATGTTGCGCAGCCTATGACCACGCCCTTGATGATCAGCGCGCTGTTACTGCTTGGCGCTGCCGCGTTGCTCCTGACCAGTCTGCTGGAGCAGCGTCGGCGGGCGCGACAGATCAGTCGTCGACTGGAGGGCGACCTGATCCGCGAGAACCGTTTCGGCAACCTGTTGCAAGTGCTCGGCGACAGCAAGGTCGGTCAGCACAGCGTCAAACTCGACAATGAAACCCAGTCTCTGCTCAACCGCCTCGGCTGGCGCAGTGCGCGCCAGCGTTCGCTTTTCGCAGCCTGTCAGATCGGCTCGCCACTGTTGCTGCTGGCGCTGACGCTGCTGCTGCAATCGGTGTTTTTTCCTGCTGTGGAAAAACAATGGATCGCGCCGTTGTTCGCCCTCGGCGCCGGCTATCTGTTGCCCAAACGTCTGCTGGTGATCGCCGTGACGCGTCGGCAAAAACAACTGGCCAGCGAGATCGGCACGTTCATTCCGCTGCTGCGCATTCTTTTCGAATCAGGCATGGCCTTGGAGCAGGCGTTGCGCGTGCTCAGTCATGAAGGTCAGGCGCTGTTGCCAGTGCTGACGTACGAATTGCGCCTGGTGCTGAGTCGCGTTGACTCCGGCCTGGAACTGGGCGAGGAGCTGAACAAGGCCACGCAGTTATTGGCGGTGGATGAGTTCACCGACACCTGCGTGATTCTTCAGCAGTTGCTGTATCAGGGCGGCGGCGCGATGAAGTCGTTGCTGGCGCTCAAGCAACTGCTCGATGACCGGCGCCTGACGCGTCTGCAGGAATACATCTCCAAGATGTCCGCAAAAATGTCCGTCGTGATGATGCTGTTTCTCTTCCCGGCGTTATTGATTGTCCTGGCCGGCCCGGGCTTCACTGCCCTGGCGAAGGCGTTGGGAGCCTAGAGGGATCGTGATGAAAGCAATGATTGCAGGTGCGTGTTTCTTGCTGCTCGGCGGTTGTGCCAACACCGGGCAAACGCCGTGGGATGCGCTGACCAATTCCGCCAGTTGTGGCAAGTTGAGTTCTGATCAGCAACTGTCGCTGAACCTCGCCGATGACATGGCCAACGATGGCAAGCTGCACGCCAGCCTCGCGAATCTGCAAAGCCTGCCGGACAACATTGCCGACGTGCGTCTGCGCAAGGCCAAGGTCTATCGCTTGCTCGGGCGCAGCGAGGCCGAGCCGCTGTATCGCAGCTTGCTCGGGTCGTGTCTGGCGGCGGAGGCAGAGCACGGTTTGGGGCAACTCGCCGCCGCGAAATCCGACTACGGTCAGGCGCAGGCGCATTTGCAGCGCGCGGCGCGGCTGGCACCTACCGACGAAAAAATCCGCAATGACCTCGGTGTGGTTTACCTCAATCAACTGCGCCTTGAAGATGCGCGCTTCGAGTTTCTCACCGCCATGGAGCTCAAGCAGAGTGATCAGTTGGCGGCGCTGAATCTGGTGACTCTGTTGTTGTATCAGGACGACTGGAGTCGTGCGGCTGAACTGGTTAGTCGTCTTGGCCTTAGCCCGGCGCAATTCAGCGAGGCGCAGGGGCGTGCGGAGAAACTCAAGCTGCCGAACCGGTCCACTCTCGCCGTCACGGCGATGCTCAAGTAGGGGGCGCGATGATGAAAGTTATCCTTGTCTGTCTTGGCTTGTTCGCTGTGCCGCTGATCAGCCATGCCATTGATGCGGGTCCGGCTTCGGCTCAGCAGCAGGAAACCGAGGGCTGGTTGCAATTGCAGGCGCGTAACAAGGTTGCTTCGCCGACCCTGCAGACGTTGACCCCGGCGGAACGGGAGTTGGTCATGCAGCGGTGGTTGAAAAGTTATCAGCATGAGATACCGGAGTTTTTTGATCAGGAGCAGGGGGGTAAGGTTGATAGTGGTTCGGGGGGTGGTGGTTGATTTCCTGTAGGAGCTGCCGAAGGCTGCGATCTTTGCTCTTTTTGAAGGGGGACCGAGTACATATCCGTTGCTGCGGTAACGGCCGCTCAGGGTTCCGCCCTTACGGCGGGTCACTTTTTCCAGACGCCGAAAAAGTAACCAAAAAGGCTTGCTCCTACGTACGGCCCGCTCGCTAGAGCTCGGGGTTCCTTCGCTCCGGGATTGATCCGGGGGGCATCGCCTACGGTTTGCTTCGCTGCACCTCCTCTCGATGTGTTTGGCTGCGCCAAACGGTCGCTGCGCTCCCACCCCCGGATCAACCCCTCCACTCAGCCTTCCGACGTCGCCCGTGGATCAAGATCAAGAGCTTCACCCGAGCTTGCGCTCATCGTGTTGAGTGGTGAGAACCAGATGCGATCCCTGTGGCTGGCCTGCCAGCGATGGCGGCCTGACAGCCGACCATTCTTCAGATGAGTGCACTCGGTTTCAGTGTGGGAGCTAGCCCTGCTGGCGATGAGGCCAGCTTAGCCACCCGATGGCTTAAGGCTGTTTAATTCTGTTTCAAATAAGCAGAACCTTCCCACAAGGTTTTCAGGTTGTCCGTCAGACGTGCGTTCTCTAGGCTTTGGGTTGTCGCTGAATGCTCAGCGATCGGGTGTGAGAATCCGGCAACTTATGGTCATCCAGTGTCTGTGCACGCATAATCGCCGCCAGCTTTTCCGCTGTCTGTGATGCGTCATGGCGGCTGTGTGCGGGCAGACTTCGGTCTGGCCGGGTGTCCATAACCGGTATTCTCACCCCGCATATAGCTGCCACCTCTGGGCTGCGTGAGAACGGCCATGGGTGGCACCAAAGATTGTGGAGATTGTTTAAATGGACAAACTGATTCCCGACCCGCCCCCCGAAACCAACACCCCGCTCGAAGACGCCATGCGTATCGACGATCAAGTCAAAAACCGCGAAGCCATCAAGCGCGCTCTCGATTTCTACCTTTGCCCCAAACCTGCAAAACCTTACCAGCCCAGCACGATGTTCCTCGTGCAGCCAGACATCGACACCGAAAGCCTGCTCGCCCACGCCTGTGAGTCGCTGGCGTCGGCCAACGTCATGGCCAGCGATTTCGCCGACCAGCTCAGCCGCCCGCAGCGCAACACGGCGCTGGCGATTCAGCAAATCGTCATGCTCGCCGAACTGGCAGTGAGCCGAGCGCTGGACCGGATTGATCCGCAAACCTGAGCCGGTCTCGATTGCCTGCATAAGGATGCCGTCGGTCAAGCGGATGCCATCATTTTGACTTTTGAGTGGTGTCAAAATGATGGCTCGTGTACATTCCCCGCGCCCGAACCAGGCCAACTGGAGGGTCGGTAGGGATGCCAGTTGAATGTGAGCCCTGCTGAAACTGTTTCATAAAGTTTTGGAAGGGAATCTCGCTTGAATACCGCACGCTTGCGCCAATCGCTGCTGGCGCTGTCCATTGCCGCTGCCACGCTGCACGCTTCTACTGCCGTTGCCGCCAACCTGAACCATGACCTCGGCGGTGGGTCGCTGAACAGTAACCTGCAGACTTGGGGGCTGGTCGATTTGAACGGCAACGGGACCATCGCTCCCGGGTCGCCGTCGACGTTTACTTACGCTGCTCAGTTCATGGGACTGACCGCCGACCAATTGCGCAATAACGCTGATATCCGCATTGACGGCGCCAACCATGGCGTAGGTATCCTCTTGGGTTCCTCTGGCGTAGTGCCGAGCAAAATTACCAGCAGCCTGATCAATCAAGGTTCTATTGCTGTTCACGGATTGACCGGTTCGGGCGATTCCACCGGTATTTCCGATACCGGCAGCACCCTAGGTGGAAGTCTCTCCAATACCGGCAGCATTGATGTCAGTGGCGAGCGGGCCGGTGGTGTGATGTTTGTACACACTACCTTGGGCGGGATCAGCAACAGCGGCACGATCAACGCCAGTGGTACTGATGCACTCGGCGTATTTCTCGACGGTGCGACACTAAAAGGCTCGATCAATAACAGCGGGGTCATTCGTGCTCGGGGTACTGATGCCGAGGCGCTGACGCTGGAGGGTGTGAAGTTCACTTCCGGCGCGATGCTGAGCAACAGCGGTACGATTTCCGGTGAGTCCATCGGTGTTCACGTCAGTGACCAGACAGCCGGCAGCGGTCTGTCGAGGATTTATCAACTGACGGGGTTGATCGAGGGCGGTACGGCGGCGATTCAGGTTGATGACGGGCAAACGTATTTCGACTTCTTCGGCGGCACGATCAAGGGCGACATCCTTGGTTTGGCGGGTGTGCTGGTCGATGGCGATGCAACGTTCGACGGTTCGACCATCAGGTCCGGTTACGTCACCATCGAAGAAGGCACGCTGACGTTGGTGCGCCCGCACACCACGATCATCGGCGACTTCGACATGGAAGAAGCCAATTCGGTGCTGGAGTTGTATCTGGGCAATGACACCAACCCGGCGCTGCCGGTGTTGAAAGTCACCGGCACCACCGACATTGCACCCGGCGGGCAATTGCGTTTGCTGGCGCGCTCCAGCGACTTCCGGGTCACACCCGGCGGCACGCGCTACACCTTGATCAGCTCGGGTAATCTGGTCGGCGGTAATAACCTGACCGTGACTTCCAGCTCCGCGCTGCTGGATGTAAAAAGCTTCGGTGTCCAAGGCAATGACATCATCACGGTGGTGGCGACCAAGTCCGCTGAAGAACTGGCAGACAACACGCTGGCCGTCGGCGGCAGTGTCAACGCAGCCAGGGCGATCGGTCGTCTGTCCGGTTCGCTGATGAGTCGCCTCGACGAGCAGGATCCGGTGTACCAGGCCTTCGCCAATGCCGGCACCGATGCTGAGTTGGCGCGCTTGTCCGAGACCCTCAGCCCGGATGTCAGCCGTGGCGTTCTGCATGCAGCAACCAACAGTCAGACGCTGGTTTCCGGTGTGATCAACGAGCGCTCGGCGCGCGCTCGGGCACAGTCGGGTTCGAATGAAAAAGGTGTCTGGCTGCAAGCCTTGAGCAGTGATGCCAACCAGGACGAGCGCCGTGGCGTGAGCGGTTATGACGCTGACAGCCACGGGATCGCGGTGGGGGCCGACGGCCAGTTGAACGCCGATACGACCTTGGGCCTGGCCTACAGCTACCTCGACACCGACGTGAAATCCGATCTGGGCAGCAAGACCCAGGTCACCGGGCATGCGCTGACCCTGTACAGCAATTGGCTGCACGACAACTGGTTCGTCGATTCTTCGCTGATGTATGGCTGGAGCGACAACGAGTCGAAACGCTACATCGCCGGCACGCGCGCCAAGGCCGATTACGACAGTGATGTTTTCGGTGTGAGCGCGCTGGCCGGTTACAGCTGGCACCTGACGTCAGCGGTGGTCCTTGAGCCCCAGGTCGGAGCCCGTTATGCCAATGTCGGCATGGATGCGTATCGCGAGAAGGGCAGTTCGGCGTCGTTGAATGTCGGCAGCCAGCGTTACGAAGTCGCTGAAATGGGCGTGGGTGCACGTCTGGCCGCTGCGTTTGCGGTTGGCACCGGCAGTCTTGAGCCGGAAGCGAAAGTCATGGCATGGCACGACTTTATCGGCGACAAGGTCGAGACGACGTCATCGTTCGTTCTGGGCGGCGATTCGTTCACCAGCCGTGGCACCACGCCGGTGCGTGACAGCTATGAACTGGGGCTGGGCGCCAACTACCGCATGGGCGTCTGGAGTGTCGGTGGATCGTACAACTACGTGACAGCCAGCGGCTTTGATTCCGACGGTTTCACTGCAAAAGTGCGTTACGCCTTCTGACCGGTGCAGGAGCTGCCGAAGGCTGCGATCTTTTGGTTTGGCTTTTTAAAAAACAACATCAAAAGATCGCAGCCTGCGGCAGCTCCTGCACGTGGAGGGTTTTAGAGTTGGTAGCTGAAACTGATGCTATACCGCGCTCGACGGTTGAACGTGTCGAGCGCTTCATCGGACATCGCCTTCGCCGCCTCCAGCGCAATGTTGTAGTACTTGGCATCGCCGAACCGCAGACCGATCGCCGCTGACGACAGACTGTTGGCCTGTACCGGCAATTCGTTGAACCAGCTGCGCGAGCGGTCCAGCACAAAGTAAGGTTGCAGGATGCGCACCCAATTGCCGTCGCGGTTGAAGCTGTAGTTGACCTCGTATGCCACCCCCCATCCCTTGTCGCCGGATGCCTGATCGTCAGGATAACCACGACCGAAATTCTGCCCGCCGAACACCGCGCGTTCGCTGTCGGGCAAGCTGTCGTCGCTCCAGTACAGCGCCGCCGACAGCACGCCCTGCCAGTTGTCGAGGAATTTGTTGCTCTGCACCCCGGACAGGCGCACGCGGAAGAAGTCGAGATCGATAGCGCTGTTGTTGGTTTTCGCGCCCATGCTGTCGACGCCCTGGTACACACCGCCACTCAAAATCCGCAGTTGTCGGGCATCAGCCTTGCGCCAGTCGCTCTCGAAGGCGAGGGCGCGTATGTCAGTGCGTTCTTCGACGCTCAGCGGGTAGCCGACGACCTTGTAGCGGGTCTTGTCGTTGACCGCATACAGCCGCGAGCCGGCGGTGAGCAGCTCGTTGGAGGCGGCAATCAGCGGCAGGGTGAAACCGATCGAATAGCGGTCGTTCTCGCGATGGGGTTTGAGCTCCAGGCCGTTGTCGAGCAACAGGCTGGTGCCCGGGTCAGCGCGGTAGCGCGAAGCGGACAGGGCCAGTTGTGCACCTTCGCTGTTGATGAACTGGTTGTAGTCCAGGCGGTAGTAATGCTCGTGATCATCGCCCGGTGGGAACAGGCCGCTGAGGGTCAATTGCTCGCCCATCGAGGTCTGCGAATTGCTGCTGACACCGAGCAAGGCCTGAGTACCGTTGCGGTTGTCTTCGGTGGTGCTCAGGGTGCTGGTGAACGGTTTGCGACTGGCTTCGGCGACCAGCGTGGTCGCGCCGTCGGTGGTGCCCGGCGGCGGCACCTGCGCCTGAATCGTCACGCCGGGGATGCGCGTCATCAGCGTGGTGTAACGCTCGAACGTCTTGCGGGTCAGCGGGCGTTCGGCCTGGATTTTCGCCGCCAGTTCATCGATCAGGCCTTTGACGCGGCCGATGTCGCCCTGCATTTGCACGTCGCGCACGTAGCCTTCCACCAATACCACCCGTGCCACACCGTCCTCGAAATTCTGTTGCGGCAGGAATGCGTACGACAGCAGATAACCGTCCTGCTGATAGCGCCGGGTGATGTTGCGCGTGGCTTCGATCAGCTCGGCGAGGCTGGTCTCATGGCCGATCAGCGGTTGGTAGTTCTGCGCCAGTTCGGTCAGCGGGTAGATCGTGCCGCCTTCGATCTGCACGGTTTTCAGATTGACCTTGGTGCTCATCATCAACGGCTGCGCAGCGGTCGCCCCGGCATCCGGTACTTGCACCGGCGCGGCACTCGGGCGATAGGCATCGGCCGGCAAGTTGGGCACGGGCAGGTTGCGGATGGTTTCGTTGCTGTTGAGGAAGCTGGGCAGAGTGTCGGCGAGAGCAGCAGAACTGAGGCTGAGGAACAGCAGGGACGCCATAACGCGCATAGGACACTCCATGGTCAGGTCACAGCTTGAGGCTGTTTTTTCCTAAGAAAAAAGCGGAAGACTCGTGGGAATCTTCCGCCCTCAACCAAGCGTAGGCGCTGTAGGTAAGGCCGTCGAATCGGCCAGGTGCAATTTAGCGATTGTTGCCTCCCAGGGCGCCGGTCAGACCGCCGAGCACACCGCCCAGACCGCCACCGGTGGTGCCCCCGCTGGCACCGCCGTTGACCAGCCCGCCGACCGCCGTGACGGTGCTGCCGACGTTGGTCACCAGCCCACCGACGGCGGTAGTGACCGGATTGTTGGTGGCGGCAATCGCGCCACCGAGGTTGCCCACCGCACCGCCAACCTGGCTGGTGAGACCGGCGACTGGCGAACCGAGACCGGTAGCGGCACCCAGTTGTTGAGTCACGTTGGTGACGCCGCTGGTGACCGGGTTCAGCGCTGTGCCCAAAGTGGCGCCCACGCTGGCCAGGGGTGAGGTAGTAGCCGTGATCGGTGAGCCCGAGCCGCCCAGCACAGTGTTCAGCGAAGCGACGGTATTACCCAGGCCGACAGCGCTGACGCCACCGGCGCTGACCACGCCATTGGTGTTGCCGGCATTCAGACCTGCGCCGACATTGACCACTGCACCGCCCACGGTTTGCAGCAGACCGGTCCCGCCGAGGCCGCCACCGAGGCCGCCGCCAATACCGCCGCCAGTACCTGAACCGGTGCCGTTGGAGACCAGACCGCCGGCCTTGCCGACTGCAGTCCCGGCGTTGCTCAGTGCTCCACCGAGGGTATTGGTCAGCGCATTGCCATTGCCCGCGTCGGTCACTTTGTCACCCACGCCGTTGACGGTATCGCCGACTTTCTGGATCACGCCTTTGAGCGGATCGCCCAGACCTGTCGCGCTGCCGACCTTGTCGGTGGTGCTTTCGACCATCGCAATCACCGGCACCAGATTTTTACCGAGCTGATTGGTCAGTTGACTTGTCGGGCCATTGGTCAGCGTGGTGTCGAGGGTATTGCCGAGCATGGTGACTTTCTCGCCAACGCCGTCGAGCAGCGGCGCCACTCGAGTGACCACCCCTCCGACCACTGGCACGCTGCCGGTGGCGGTCGCCAGTTTGCCGCTGAGGTCGGAGACGCCGTTGCCGACATCCGTGACCACGCCGCCAACCGAGGCGACGGTGGTAGTCAGGCCGTTAGGGTCGGTGGCCAGTTTGCCGATGCCGTCGGCCACACCATTACCCAAGGTGCTGACGACGTTGCCGGCAGTGTTGGCCGCGCTTTGCACGACGCCGCCAACCACGGGAACGGTGCTTAAAGAGTCGCCAACCTGACCGACACCATCGCCCACGCCGGCCACGGTAGTACCGACATCCTGCACCAGCGTCGTGGTCACCAGCGGCGTCGGTGTCGGATTGGTCGGGTTGGTTGGATCAGTAGGATCTGTCGGGTTGGTTGGATTGGTTGGATCGGTTGGGTTGGTGCCGCCAGTACCGCCAGTACCGCCGGTTCCGCCGGTTCCTGCTGTATCACCCGTGCCGCCAGTACCACCGGTGCCACCTGTTCCAGCGGTGTCGCTGGACGGCGAAGCACTGCCGGAACTGCTGTGATGGCCGCCACCGCCGCTGCTGCAGCCAGCGAGGCCAAGGGAGAAAATCAATGCCAGAGCGATTGCAGATTTGCACCATACGTCTTGAGTTTTCATGATCGAGATTCCTTGCACCTGTCACAACGTTCGTTGCCTTCGATGGCTCACCGATCTGTCGCCGGTGATGCCTCGTCCGTGGCTGTAATTTCAGTCGGTGCGCGGATTTCAACCATTCTCAAGTTGGTATTAACGCCTTTATATATAAGCGCCAGTGCAGTGCGTAATGACTAATACGGAGGATATGGACGGGCAAAAAAAGGCCTTGAAAATCAAGGCCTGGGGTTTTACGGGAAGGGCGAGGAACGCGAGGAAAACTTAAGTGATATATACACAATTTACAGGTGTTTGCCGGTCTCCCGGAGCGTCAGGCAATCGGTTGCCATAGACCGACCATGTGCTCCAGGTCGCCAGTGCCCATCAACTGCAACTCGCCACTGGAGCCCGCAGCGCTGGCCAATAACCTGACCTCGCTGGGCAGGCGCACCGGTTTGCGAAAATGCACGGCGATTTCCAGATTGGCCTTGGGCAACTGATCCGCCAGCGCTGCCAGCATGCGTGCCTTGTTCCACAAACCATGGGCGATGGCGGTGGGGAAGCCGAACAGTTTTGCGCTCGCCGCGCTCAAGTGAATCGGGTTGTAGTCGCCGGACACCTTGGCGTATTGCCGGCCAATGTCGGCCGGGGCTTGCCAGTGCGCCACTTCCGTCAGCGCCTGGCTCGGCTGCCACTCCTGCTCGAGCGCCTCGCCTTCGAGTTTCACCCCGCGACAGAGCATCTGGCTTTCGGCCTCCCATAACGGCCCGAGTTGATCATCGAGGGTGGTCAGCAGATCAAACGTCGCGCCTTTGGGATGCGGCTGCAGGTTGTGCACCCGCACACTGACTTGCGCGCGGCTGATCCCGCCCATCGGCCGTAACACGCGGATGCGATTGCTCAGGTGAACCAGCCCCAGCAACGGAAACGGGAAGTCCTTGGCCGTGAGCAACTGCATTTGCAAGGCAAAGGCGAGGATGTGTGGATAAGTCGGCGGCAACAGGCCGTCATCGGCGAAACCGCAGACCTTGCGATACGCCGCCAGGCGTTGGCCATCGACATCGACCCAGCAACGCAATCCGCCGTCGGGCAGTTGCGTGCCGGTGATTTTGCGTCGCGTCGCCGCCCGCGCGTAGAGCCCGGGCAAACTCGGTTCGCGATCCAGTGTGTGCCATTCGATGCTCATGCCTTAAGCCCCCAGAACACTTTGTCCACAGACCCGCAGCGCCTGCCCGGTGAAAGCGCCGGTGCCCGGTTGCGCCAGCCATGCGACGGCTTCGGCGACGTCTTGCGGCAAGCCGCCCTGGCCCAACGAACTCATACGCCGCCCGGCCTCACGCAGGCCAAACGGGATGTGTGCGGTCATCTGCGTTTCGATGAACCCCGGGGCCACGGCGTTGATGCTGATGCCGCGTTCAAGCAGTGTCGGCGCCCACGCTTGCGCCAGACCGATCAATCCGGCCTTGCTCGCCGCGTAGTTGGTCTGCCCACGGTTACCGGCGATGCCGCTGATCGAGGCAAGCAGCACCACGCGTGCGTTATCGTGCAGCGTGCCGTTGTCGAGCAGAGCCTTGGTCAGCACTTGCGGGGCGTTGAGGTTCACCGCTAGCACCGCGTCCCAGAATTCCGGGGTCATGTTGGCCAAGGTCTTGTCGCGGGTGATGCCGGCGTTGTGCACCAGAATGTCGAGGCCATCAGGCAACTGTTCGATCAGTTGACTGGCGGCGTCTTCGGCGCAGATATCGAGGGTGATCGCGCGTCCACCAAGGCGGGCGGCGAGAGCTTCAAGATCGGTCTTTGCGGGCGGTACGTCGAGCAGGATCACCTCGGCGCCATCACGCGCCAGGGTTTCCGCAATGGAAGCGCCGATGCCGCGCGCTGCGCCCGTGACCAGCGCCTTGCGCCCGGCCAGTGGTCGCGTCCAGTCCGTCACCGGTGTCGCGCAAGCCGTCAGGCGAATCACCTGGCCGGAGACGAAGGCACTTTTCGGCGACAGGAAAAACCGCAGTGGTCCTTCGAGTTGATCTTCGGCCCCTTCGCCGACGTAGATCAGTTGCAACGTGCCGCCGCTGCGCAACTCCTTGGCCAGCGACCGGGAAAAGCCTTCGAGCGCCCGTTGCGCACTGGCGGCAAAAGGCTCGCGCAGGGTTTCCGGAGCGCGGCCAAGAATCACCAGATGCGCACTGGATTCGAGGTTTTTCATCAACGGCTGGAAAAATTCACGCAGCTGCTTGAGCTGGTCGGTGTGCTGCAACTCACTGGCGTCGAACACCACGGCTTTGAGTTTCGGACCGTGGCCGGCAATCCACTCGCTGGCGCTCGCAGGCTGTTCGCCGTAGCGATAGATGCCGTCGGTCAAACGGTTGGCGAAGCGGCTGATGCGCTCGGCCAGCGGCCCGCCACCGATCAGCAGCGCGCCCTCCACCGGACGCAGACGTCCGGCCTGCCAGCGTTCCAGCCGCACCGGCGACGGCAGGCCCAGTGCCCCGACCAGACGATGGCCGATGGACGAGTTGGCGAAGTCGATATAGCGGTCAGACATGGAACGCTCTCCAGAAGTTGGGGTTCAAAGTGTGGACTATCGACGGCAATCAATCGTTCGATCCACGCAATACGGCCTACGCTAGAACAGCAGAGTAGTTTGCTCCCGACGGTTTTGTTGCGGAGCACAAATTCAGTAACACAGCAGAACCCTGTAGGAGCGAGCCTGCTCGCGATCGCGGTGTATCAGATGAACATTTGCTGACTGACACACCGCGATCGCGAGCAGGCTCGCTCCTACAAGGGGCCAGCGTGAAACCGATCAATCTGAAAAGGAGTTATGCATGAGTCAGCTGCGCCGCGTCGCGATCATTGGCGGTAACCGTATCCCTTTTGCCCGTTCCAACGGGCCGTACGCCACGGCCAGCAATCAGGCGATGCTCACCGCCGCCCTCGAAGGTTTGATCGAACGCTACAACCTGCACGGGCAGCGCATCGGTGAAGTGGTGGCCGGTGCAGTGCTTAAATTGTCACGGGATATGAACCTGACCCGCGAATGCGTACTCGGCTCGCGTCTGTCGCCATCGACGCCTGCGTACGATATCCAGCAAGCTTGCGGCACCGGCCTTGAAGCGGTAATCCTGGTGGCGAACAAAATCGCCCTCGGCCAGATCGACAGCGGTATTGCCGGTGGCGTCGACACCACCTCCGACGCGCCGATCAGCGTCAGCGAAGGCCTGCGCCGAATCCTCCTGCAAGCCAACCGTGGCAAAACCACCGCTGACAAGCTGAAAACTTTTCTGCAACTGCGCCCAAAACACTTGATCCCCGAATTCCCGCGCAACGGCGAGTCGCGCACCGGCCTGTCGATGGGGCAGCATTGTGAGTTGATGGCGCAGACGTGGAACATTCCCCGCGAAGATCAGGATCGGCTCGCGCTTGAGAGTCATCACAAACTGGCAGCGTCCTATGCCGAGGGCTGGCACAACGATCTGATGACGCCGTTTCTCGGCCTGACCCGCGACAATAATCTGCGCCCGGACCTGACCCTGGAAAAACTCGCCGCGCTGAAACCGGCCTTCGAGAAAAGCTCCAAAGGCACGCTGACGGCGGGTAACTCCACGCCACTGACCGATGGCGCCTCGGTGCTGCTGCTGGGCAGTGAAGAGTGGGCGAAGGAACGCGGCCTGCCGATCCTCGCTTATCTGCGCGATGGCGAAGCGGCGGCGGTGGATTTCGTCAACGGTGCCGAGGGCCTGTTGATGGCGCCGGTGTACGCCGTACCACGCTTGCTGGCGCGCAATGGGCTGACCTTGCAGGATTTCGATTACTACGAAATTCACGAAGCGTTCGCCGCGCAAGTGCTGTGCACGTTGAAGGCTTGGGAAGATCCGGAATATTGCCAAACCCGCTTGGGCCTCGACGCGCCGCTGGGCTCGATCGACCGCAGCCGGCTCAATGTGAAGGGCAGTTCGCTGGCAGCGGGGCATCCTTTTGCTGCTACGGGTGGACGCATCGTCGCCAATTTGGCCAAACTCCTCGATGCCGCGGGCAAGGGCCGAGGCCTGATTTCGATCTGCGCCGCCGGCGGGCAAGGCGTCACCGCCATCATCGAACGCTGACCCCACAGGATCTTCAGTGCATCGGCATGTCAGATTCTGTCGCAAATGCCCTCGACGGCCGATAACGCCAAGTGACCCCGGCTCGGCTATGATTCGCAACGGTCGATTTTTTTCGGCACAGTGTATGCATTCATAGGGTTCACAGGTCGGCAACCCCTCCCCGTGGTGCGAGGATTGCCGTATAACGAGTGACATTCGCGTGTTTGGTAATAAAGGACCCACAATAAAAGCTGATGAAGACTCCAAAACGCATTGAACCCCTGATCGAGGAC